>OGYB01000019.1_pt1 | contig 162351 bp, 155 predicted proteins | sample 1576421 | NCBI WGS metagenome assembly OGYB01 (sample SAMEA3541577, study PRJEB24748) | human gut metagenome | biome: human gut; feature: human-associated habitat; material: faeces | place: China | collected 2012
AAGCGATAAACGGTCTTGTATACAAACCATCCATCCGCCGGCTGCTAAACACGATCCAACGGCTATCGCTACTCCATGAATGATAGCTTTCCACATCGTCGCTATTCGCCGCCTCCAATGGATAACTTCGCAGAGTCGATAAATCAATCATGTACAAATCGGCATCCTTATGCCAAATAGAGAAATTCCCATAACCGGACAAGGTATAGAGCAAATACTTTCCATCCGGGGAAACCCGGGGAAAAGAAACGCTTTTATCGATCTCCGATGCCTTATATAAAGTATCGACTACCGTCCCGAAACGGCGTGTAGCGGGATCGAACGAGACTGAGCATAGATCGTATCTCACTTGATCGTATTCCTTGGGCATCGTACGGGCTTTAGCCGAACAGAAATAGAGCGTATTTCCATCCGGGGAAAATGTAGGGAAAGTCTCGAACGCTCCCTCTGAAGACAACAGCGGAGAAGTCACGATCTCATGCTTTTGCGTATCATAGACGACCACATCCGAAGCCGAGTCGAATACCTCCACCCGATTCCTATCGTTCATATGAAACGCTTGCTTGGTTTTATTCACAGAGAAAGCGACATATTTTCCGGAAGGATGCCAGGAAGGATATACCAGAGACGAAATCGTCTGCTCCGTTTTAGTATTCAGCTTTTCCATCTTATCACCGTCGATCAGGATCGTTCCGGGATATGTTTCGCGCATATGGAAAAGCATCTTATCCGGATTCTGCATACAGAAAGAATGACAGTTCACACAATTTCTGCCACTCATTTTATTTTCAATAATAGCCGTTTCCGTATAGTTTTCCAGATTACGTTGGTAAAGTCCCATCTTATTCCATAAGGTATATCCGGGGGCTATCAACCGATAAGCTATATAAGGGTCAACCGGTTCTGTTGCCACATATAATTTGAATGGAGCATATTCTACCCATTGGCCTTTATCTTTTGCTTGTACGGTTACATCCACTGTATTACCGCTTGCCGCCTGTAACAATTTCTTCCATTTAGAAGCCGGAATTACGAATTGACCGCCTTTGGCTTTCACTTCTATTTTCTGATCAGCTGAAGATAAAACAGCACGGGCATCTTCATACGGGGTCGTCAATGAAAAGTTCAGCGGAGCAATATTTGCCGGGACAGTCACATCCGTATAATCCGGATTAATTACAGGCTTTTCACTTAGTTTATTGTTAATCTGAACTGAATCCGAACAGGACATAAACAGAGCCAGCAACACCATATATTTATAATTTCTATTCATATTTCATCCGATCATTTAAACATAAAATAAAACCAGTAAGTATCTCCGTAAGCTCTCCTCATCAAGCCGGGCAAGGCATTTGTATTGTTTCTATTTGCCAAAACCTGTTTTTTATATTCAGCAAACCGTTGCATGACAGAAGGAGATATATCGAAACGCTTCCAGTAGTCCGGTTCGGTCTCCGACAAGGTGATTACTGCCTCTTGAAACGATTTGGGCAATGTGGGTAAAACATCCGTACCATAATAATGCTCCACCATACTCTTAAAGCCTGCCATATCCTTTGACATCAAGAAAAAGAGTCCCAAATATTCAATTGCATTCTTATTTGAGGGGTTCGTTTCAGCAATTACCCGCAGATCCTTTTCCATATTGTTCAGTTCCGACAAATAATTATCCTTTGACAGACATTTACGCATTGTTCCCAGAATCGGATCTTTTTCAACCTCGGCATCATTATATAAAAACTTACGTTGCCCGTTAGCCCAGGAACTATAGCAACTCGTCTTTTCCAACACATTAATGTATTTTTCTGCTACCGGATATTCTCCATAAATAAGATTAGTTTGCACCAGTCTTTTCAATATGCGGGGGTTGCCCTCTCCTACAGAAGTGGCAAATGCCTCGAAAGCCATCTCCTGCGCCAATGCAGAATTACCCATCACAAAAGTAATTTCACTCAGCAGAATGGAAATCTGTTCTGTTTGATTCCAGGAAACCATCAGTCCCTGTACTCCTCTCTGATCAAAGCTGAATGCACGGTCAGCCAACTCCCCCTTATGTGCCAAAGCCAGATTCAAATAACACATGTTCAGATAATTAGTAAGCTTCCCCTTACTTTCTTCAATGATTTTATCCCATTGTTCCGTCCTTGCATAGTAGTCCAGTTCTTTTACTTTGATTGATTTTTTATCGCCATATTGAGGAACTCCCCACCAACATAAAAGAAACAGCATTACAACTTGCGCTATTCCACCAACAATCAGAAGTTTCTTGCCAACCGGCTTCAGCCTGCGTTTCAGTCCAAACGAAATAACCAGAATAACAGGAAGCGATATCCACGAATAATAGATAACGGGCTTCGGATGCAAAGCGGTATGGTAATAAGCATCAGGCAGAAAAGCAAAACGATACTCGCCTAAAGCAGCTAAATAGACACTGCATACACCACACAAAACAGCCAAAGCACAGGATAACAAGCTCCAATACCATCTCGGAGTTTTATTAAACAACTCATAAACGACAACTAATATGGAAAATAAAAAGGCCGCTGCTCCTATTAATCCAAAAAGGATAGGCGTTAACAATATCTCTGCTCCTATCCTCCATTTGTCATTCGACATACGTACACATAAATACAATGCTAAAAGCATTATATCCAGCGCCACCGTTCCGAAAACAAGATAATTAAAATCAAAATGGATAAACATGATCAGAGCGACCGGAATAAGATAAAGCAGAAACATATTCGTATCCGGTACGATCCGTCGTACAATTCCCCTTATTTCAAGCCCGGCAATAACTAATAACCCTGCTGTAATGGCTGCTCCTGCATATGGCAGGATAAAAAACTGAACCAAAAACTCAGACAGAGCTAACGCAAATCCACCGGGAATGATCAGTTTCTCTGAAATATATTCCCAGGTAAACTGAAACAACTGGATCTGCTCGATAAAGTAAAAATGATATTTACTATACTCCTGCAGAAAGACGAACAAAGCAGCAAATATGACCAGCCAAAAAGCTGCGACTTTCAATTTCATGGCATTGTGGTTTTAAGCATGTTTTACCAATTCAAAACGTCTATCCACACACTGCGGAAGCTCATGCGGATAGTGGGTGACATAGATCAACGTTTTACCCGGCCGTGAACAGAACTGTTCTATTATCCGCGCAGCTCTCTTCTTATTACTGATATCAAGCCCGTGTAAAGGTTCATCCAATATGATCAGATCAGGATCTTTTACAAAAGCACGAGCCAACAACGCCAATCGCTGTTCACCCGATGACAATGTGAGGAAAGAACGGTCTTTTAATGTCTCGATCCCAAACACACGCATCCAGTCCAATGCTATCGCCTGTTGTTCGGCAGTACATTTACGATATAATCCGATCGAGTCAAAGAAACCTGAACCTACAATGTTCAATGTCGGAACATTCTCCATATAGAACAAATGCATCTCCGGAGAAACATAGCCTATCCGTTTCTTTATATCCCAGATACTCTCCCCTGATCCCCGTTTCCGGTCAAACAAATATAATGTATTTGCATAAGATTGAGGATTATCGGCATAAATTAAACTTAATAAAGTTGATTTTCCCGCCCCATTCGGCCCAAACAAAGCCCATTTCTCTCCATTCTTCACTTCCCAGTCGAGCTCTTTCAGAATAGTCCGCTTTCCATATTTTATAGAAACATGCTCCATCCGGAACGTAACGTCATGGGTTGAGGATACCTTTTCCGATGCAGGTAACGGGATATCGGATGAGTGATCCGGGAAAAGCCGGGTAAGCAAACCTGTATGTGCAATAAAGTCCGCACGCGTTTCCGGAGGAAAACAGATCCGGTCATGTACAGGTAAAACATGCGTAATCATTTCCGGTATATCATCCGGATTAGACAGGAGTAAAATGACCTGTACATTTTCCAGTTTCGTCATTTGCTGCAACAAATCTATCAGGACATCTCTTGAAGAGGCATCCAGACCGATAAACGGATTATCCAGTATCAATATCCGCGGCCGGGTCAACAACGAACGTACGATCAGAAACTTACGAAGTTCACCGCTGGATAAAAATATCAACCGTTTAGGAAGTAAATCTTCTATTCCGAAAAAAGAAAGTATCTGGCTCAGGTTCTCCGTTCCGGCATACTCTTTCAGTATTTCTTCAATGGTCGGAACCTCATCCGTTTCCGTTGAATGCCAACGTTGCTGATAATATGTATTCCGGCAATCCGCCAACGAATAAATATCTTTAAACGCGATACTTTTCACCAGGTTACTGACTTTATCATCATACCCGAAAGTTATTTCACCTTCTTTCAATGCAAACTTACGTTGCATCATATCAGCAATCAAGGTTTTCCCTGAACCGTTAGGGCCGACTACAGCCCATTGTTCCCCTTCTTTGACCGACCAGTTAAACGGTTCTGCAAAACGAAGCTCCGGCAAGCGGGTAACGACGTTACACAAATCAACTATTATATTATTCCCTTTCATCTTCTTTTATTTGTACGCCCAAAGGTAAACAGTTTCTTTATAAAACTTAAACATATCCACTAGAAAGAAGAAGGGATCACTCATCCCGAGCAATCCCTTATTATATATACAGGCGTGGTATGTCTATAAAATTCTTACAAATTAGTTATTATAATGCCTGTAATTTCCCTACTCAACTTAATAATTTTCAACCAATATATATTATTGTATTATATCCTGCTTACATTTAATTCAGTTAGAACAGACTACCAGCCCCATGAGACAAAAATAATAAAATAAAACAAAACAACAATAAAAACAATTGATTTTTACACAAATAACATCATTTTACTATCAATCAAAAAGCATTATTGAATTTATCCGGATTTTATCTCTAGTTTAAAACAGAATATCTATCTTTGGATCTTTAATTATTTTATCTTAAAATCCAATAACATGAAACGATTATTTTATTTCTCAATTCTTTTGCTGGGCATTATTAGTACCCTGAGTGTTTCTGCAGCCGACAAGAACAAATGGCAACCGCTTTTCGGCACAAACTTATCCGATGCCAGCTACAACCCGGAAATCTGGAGCATGACGGATGGTGTACTTGCCGCTGTGCAGGACGAGTCGATATGGACTAAAACCGAATATGAAAACTTTGAACTGGATCTGGATTTCAAAACAGACGTAGGCACAAACAGTGGCGTTGTTATTTATTGTACCGATACAAAAGACTGGATTCCTAACTCGGTGGAAATCCAGATAGCAGACGACCATTGTGAAAAGTGGGGAAACGGCAAACCTTTTGAAAAATGCGGTGCTATCTATGGTCACCTGGGTGCCAAACAGGATAAAGTGGTAAAGAAACCCGGAGAATGGAACCATATGCGTATCAGATGTGCCGGACAACATATCACAGTTATTCTCAATGGTAAAAAAGTGACTGAAATGGATATGAGTAAATGGACTTCGGGCACAGTAAACCCGGATGGCAGCGAAATCCCCAGCTGGTTACCCAAACCTTTTGCTGAATTACCGACTAAAGGTTATATCGGACTACAGGGAAAGCATGGCGATTCACTGATCTGGTTCCGCAATGTAAAAGTAAGAAGCTTATAATAAAAAGAAAGAGGAAAGCCTTCAGGACTTTCCTCTTTTTATATTTAAGAAACTTTTGTGCCTCTACCTAAATGAATTTCTGAAGCTTGCGTGATAATAACTTCTTTCACTCCCGCATCGATAGCCTGGAACGAATTTTCGAGTTTCGGAATCATTCCGCCTTGTATAATACCTTGCTCCACCAATTGTTTGAAAGCAATACGATCTATCTCCGGTATAACGCTTTCATCGTCGTTTTCGTCTCTCAATACCCCTTTCTTCTCAAAACAAAAGACCAGTGTCACATCGAAATGCTTAGCCAATGCTTTAGCCGCCTCTCCAGCAATCGTATCTGCATTGGTATTCAACATATGCCCCTGTTTATCATGCGTAAGCGGAGCCAATACCGGAACAATACCCTGATGGATAAGGGATGCGAGTAAATCGGCATTCACCTCTTTTACATCTCCGACAAAACCATAATCCACTTCCGCTACCGGTCGTTTATCGGAACGCATCAGGTTCATATCGGCGCCTGTCAATCCTAAAGCGTTCACATTTAAAGCCTGTAAACCAGCTACAATATTTTTATTAACCAGGCCGCCATACACCATAGTGACCACTTTCAGTGTTTCAGCATCTGTCACCCTGCGTCCGTTAACCATTTTACTTTCGATACCCAACTGGCTTGCCAATTTAGTTGCCGAACGTCCGCCACCGTGTACCAGCGCTTTAAATCCTTCTATCTGAGAGAAATCACGAAGCAAACTTTGCAAAGTTTCTTCTTCTTCCACGATCTTTCCACCGACTTTAATCAGCGTAAGCTTTTCTTTCTTCATATTTGATAAAATATTTTTGCGCCAAAGGTACTAAAAAAGAAAAGATTTACATACTTTTGCATCATCCAACGCGGTAGTAGCTCAGTTGGTAGAGCATTAGCTTCCCAAGCTAAGGGTCGTGGGTTCGAGTCCCATTTACCGCTCCTGAAAATCAGACAGTTATCTTTAAGATGATTGCCTGATTTTTTTTTTTACTATGGTTTTAACAGGGTTTTAAGCATGTCATGTAAACCAAGATGTAAACCAGAAATTACATCATGAATGCCTCAATTTCAGTAGTTTGCTACACATCTAAAACATTATCTAATGGTGAAAATCCATTGATGTTGCAAATAAACAAAGACGGAAAGCGGAAATACAAGAGCTTGGGTCTATCAGTCAACCCCAAGTATTGGGATTTCTCAAAAAACAAACTTAAACCTGCTTGTCCCAATTATGAACATATACAGAAGATCATATTAGAGAAGCAAACAGAAGTTCAGAAACAAATCATTGAACTAAATTCTGAACAGAAAGATTATACACCTGAGACACTTCTTAATAAACAATCCTTTAAAGTCCAGACCGTAAAAGAATTTTATGAAGAACTTATTTCCTATTATGAAAGTATAGACAAAAGAGGGAACAGGCACGTATACAAAAGTTCTTACAACTCTTTAATAGCATTTACAAAAGGGAAGCTTAATATTCTATTCAGCGATATAGATATCAATTGGCTCAAGCAATATGAAAAATGGTTGCGTTCTAAAAAGAATAAAGAGACAACTATTAGTCTAATGTTTAGAACTTTAAGAAGCACCTACAATAAAGCTATCGAAGCCAAATGCGTCAACAAGAATTATTATCCATTTAATGAGTTCAAAACTAGCAAATTCGATGTTTCAACGAAGAAAAGAGCAATATCGAAAGCGGATATTCTTAAAATAATGGAGCTAGATTTATCCAAAGAGCGAGAATATATAAAATTCAGCAGGGATATTTTTACATTTAGTTACTTATGTGGTGGAATAAATTTTACTGATATTGCCAATTTACAACCATCAAACATTATAAACGAAAGGTTAGACTATATCAGGCAAAAAACAGGAAAGCGAATCAATATCCAACTTAAAACAGAAGCAGCTGAAATTATCCAACTATATTCACGTGGAGATAATTACCTTTTTCCCATATTGGATAAAAACGTTCATAAAACAGCGACTCAAAAGGAAAACAGAATACATAAGGTTCTAGGAAAGATGGACAAATGTTTGAAGAAAATAGGTAAGATTGCTGGACTTGAAACAAATTTGACAACCTATGTGGCCAGACATTCATTTGCCAGTGTCTTAAAAAAGTCAGGAGTAAACATAGCCTTAATAAGTGAGGCATTAGGACACTCAGACTTAGCCACTACTCAAATTTACTTAGATGACTTTGATAATGATCAGATGGATGATGCCATGAAGAACCTACTTTAAATAAAAATAATCTCATTTGCAGCAATGCAAGTGAGATTATTTTTTACTTTTACATACATAAACTGAATAACAATGGCTACTAATACAACACTCATTCCAATAATTCTACCAGACTTTAGACGAGTTGAACCGTTAATGATAAAATACTATGGTTTCAACCGATATATGTTGCGCCATGAAGTAGATGCATTACATCAAGCACATAAATATAAACTGGATGATTTCACAGATGGTAAAGACTTATCACCATATAAAATAGAAAGCTCCCTGATGCATGAACCTATTGGAGCGACAGCATTTGATGTTGAACGATATACTCCCAAAGAGAAAGATGAATTTATAAACCATCAAGCTGTCATATTTGATTCCAATTCTACATTATACATATCCGTTTCCAATGATAAGCTAGTAGACAATATACTAACACTTGCTGATAATTTCGGTTTAATGCAGGACATTAACGATGATGTAATGTATGTACTTTTATGGATGGCTGCTATTTATGATAAATATAAACATAATCGTTTCGTACATTCTGACGATATTGAAAACAGCTATGGTTCGTTAGCCTATGCCAAATACGTGCGTCCTGAAATGCTACAATTGTATGAATTTCTAAAAACAAGTAAATTAACCAATCTGCAAATCAAAAGTCCCAATGGCTCTGTTACAATACCCAATTCGGAAGCATGGTTCACAATCCTGCTAGAGGACTATCTAGATATATACCTAGGAGTAAATGATCTGGAAGAAGCACAAAATGAACTTAAATTCACCTATGGTAAAAAGTCTGGTAGAAAGTTTGATGATCCTGCTTTCAACATTATGACGATGGGCACATTCAATATACTGCAACATTCCAGTATAGCCTCAACCAAAGCAGGTACAATCACAAATCAGCAATGTGAGTTCATTCTTGAATACCTTGATATATTGGACTTTTTCAAAAATGATGACAAGAAAAATGATATGAACTACATACGTTCCATTATATCTATAATGAAGAAACAAAACTTTACTCCAAAATGGGACTATCTGCTTAACTTCACACTTAAACGCTCACCTAATAATCCAACAGAAAGTTACTATTGGTAATTTTCTAATACGCAAAACCATTTAAAGGATTAAACCACAACCACATAAAGAATACCCCATCAAGTTGCGTTTATTGTTTATACCACAGGTCTCGCCAGGATTTTATATTTGCAGTGTAATCAAGAATGAGAGGCCTCAAGTTTACAGTTACAAACAGTAATAACAATTTAAAAGATTAAAATTATGAAATCAGTAAACGAATTGAAAGCAGTAGTAAGAAAAGAAGAAAGCGTATTAAACCAATTAGTAAAAAGAGGTGCAGATTCTTCGGTTATCGAAGCACAGAAAAAAGCTGTTGAAAGTGTAGAAGTCGAACTTGAAGTAGCTCAAAATACAACTCCAGAAAAGGCTATCAGGTCAACGGCAACAGCTGATTATGTTACTTTTAAAGTGGTAAATAGCGAGACAAAAGAGATTACAGAAGAATCTAAAAAAATCGCTTTTGTAAAACATAACAGACCTGTTGATACAAAGCGAGTTGATAAATACATTTATATCATTGCACAAGGAAAGTATGAAGAAGCATATCCCATCATTGTTGCAGAAGCTGATAAAGTTCTTGAGAACAACTACATGGTTGTTGACGTAAATGGAAAAGTAATCAACGAGACAGAAGCAGCAGAGTATTACGTTATTTTGGATGGACAACATAGAGGTACTGCGTTTGCAAAACTTGCTGCAATCGGTGAAGAAATCAAAATTCCTAATGTCCATATCCGCAATAAGGAAAATATAGGTGAGTATTTAGTGGACATCAACGAAGCCGCTAAAAGTTGGGATAGTAAAGATAAATTTGCAGTTGCTGGTATGACAACAGAGGATCAAGCCTTTGTTACTATTTCGGAAAAGATAGGCGAAGGCTTCAATCCTTCAACGGCAGCATTGATTTACTTAGGCAAAAAACTTTCAATGACAATATTAAACAAAGTATTAAAAGGAGAAAACGCTTTATTCCCTAAAGGTGCGGAATTTAAAAAGGAACGTGGAGATAAATTCATCACCCTTTGCAAAGCAGCAGGAATGGAAGTTTCACAAATTACAAAACGCTATTATATTGAAGGTTTCAACTCATTCGCAGCCGCCACAAATGATGACACTGCTTTCGGAGCATTGAAAGAGATCGGAAGATTAGATGATAGCTTGGGAAGAATCAAGGCAGTGAAAGAAGGGAACGCATTTATTCAACTTTTAAAAGAAGTTGCTTAAATGTAAGGCGAAGCGCTTGTTGAGCTTTATTTATTCAATGGTTTGGAGGCTTACCCAAGTAAGGGTGAAACCTCCAGCTTTTAAAATCCAGAGTAATAGCGGAAGATACTTCTATTCTTTTTTCTTGGTACACGTTGGAATACGATCTAAGAAAATTAGAGTGTAAAACATGCTTTCAGTTTAAAAATTATACTTTTGGGATAAATTTAGAGAGTGGGTATATAAATGAGAAATTTTTCTGAAAAAAACCACCCCCTAAGATTTCAAATAAAAAGAAACATTTAACACAGGTTTATTTTGTTATGCAAACAGTGAATATAAAAATATGTGCAGAAGAATGGCTTATAGACGCTTTGAAAAGAGAAAGATATAAAAATATTCCTTCTAATGTTATTCTTGATAAGACCTTGCCAGGTTTAGGGGCTACATACACAGAACTACATTCAAACCGTAATTCTATCATAATAGAACCTAATGTTCCTGTTATACTTGATAAAGCAAAAGATAATTTGAAATGGCTTGCTGTATGGGAGAATTGTAAATCAAGAGACATTGAGAAATATTTGCAAAAACCATATAAAGAGAAAAAACTACTTTGTACTCCAGAGGGATTTTCTAAAATCAAAAAGGCTGCTAATAAAGTTGGTGTGAACATATATGAGGATTACTTCTGCTTAATGGATGAATGTGAGAAATTTATTCAAGATGTAGATTATAGAAAGCGAATAACACAACCTGTAAATGACTTTTTCCGATTTAAAAATAAAGCTATGGTTTCCGCAACACCCCTCGCAATGCGGCATCCAGAGTTAGAATTCCAAAACTTTCGTTTAGTGAAGTTTATTCCTGATTTTGATTACAAAGTTGATTTAAATTTGATTATTACAAACAACTATGATAAGATTGTTCGTGAACAGTTTGAACAATACCACAATAGTGAATGTGTATGTATATTTCTTAACTCAACTACAGGGATCAATCGTATTATCAATACATTAGGAATTGATGGAGAAACAAAGGTCTTTTGTTCTCAAAAGAGTGTAGCGAAACTTAATGATTGCGGTTTTTCTAATGTAAATGAGAATATGAGTTATCCGTTTGCCAAATATAATTTTTTCACCTGTCGCTTTTATTCAGCAGTTGATATACTCTTACCCGTAAAACCGGATATCTTATTACTAACAAACTTGGATGAAGCTAATTACACAATGATTGATCCATTAACAGAAGCAATCCAAATACAGGGACGTTTTCGGAATATCTTTGAAGATGGGTACAGATTTAATTCATTCACACATATCACTACTGTAGATGAAAATATAGAACCAATGGATGAAGAAACTATAAAAACTGTCTTAGAGCAACATGAAGAAACTTACAATTCTTTAAAACAGAGAGAAGAGCAAGCTATAAATAAATTTGTAAAGCAAGCTATTTCGAGAGATAAAAACGCAGTCAAATATGCAGAGTTATTAGATGAAGAAGGGAATGTCAATTATTTCTCTGTGGATAACTTTTATAATGAAGAAAGAGTAAAAAGATATTATCAATCTGTGGAATTACTGATACAAGCATATAATGACGCACAATTATTTAATGTCAATTATATATCAAGAATAGAAGCATTTAATCAGAAAGACCTATTATTTCTTAGACAATCTAAGAAAGAGATTGATAAGCGTCGTATGATTGTATCGCTATTAAATGATTTAGATAAGGCAAAACAAGAAAACCCCACATTAGACGATACTTCTATTATGGAATTAATCAATGAACAAGAAGATGCAGAATTAATGATACGCGCTTATCGTAAATTAGGAAAACAGAGACTTGATGAAATCGGCTATACAAAAAGTAGTATTGCAAAAGCTATTAAGCAATATGATGAAAGCTATTGTTTCAGTCTCCCTGTAGTTAGTACTATACGAACTGAATTTGATCCAATTCTTAATATTTCAATATCAAAGGGCATTATACGGGATAAACTTCAAGTTATCTACAACAAGTTTGATATTGGAATATCTGTAAAGCTAAATACAATTGAAAAATATTATAATGCAACACCGACAAACTCAACACAACCACCCAGATATACTCTAAAACAATTCCGTCCAGAGGTGGTACAAAATTGGATGTTGCCTATAATAGAACAAAAACAATAGAAAAAATACCACCATTGAATAAATTGCGTTAAAGATAGTCTCATTTACCAATAATGATATTTACAATTATTCAACGATACCATTTAAAGAAGAAATAGCCAACTTGATCCGGCGTGTTCTCTTTATATGGTCTGATCCCTTATATAAAAACAAAATGGATACCCTGATTTCTCAAAGCATCCATTACACACAATTATGAATAAGCCGAATCAATTCGGAATATATTTCATTTAAACATACACAAAGTTACCTATTCCAGAAGCCAAAAGAAAATAAATCCTCTTCAATCTGGATTATGAATGTAAAAGATACTTACAGCTTTAAAATTAGCCTCAACCCTTAACTCATATATGTTATACGCGCTAGAGTGCTGTATCAACTAAATCCCCCGTAACCCATCATTAGAAAAATGAAATTGTTTCGCACAGTGTAGCACACAAAAACGGTTTCTATCTCTCAGGTATCACCAGTGTTTATTGGTATTGATATTATCTTTTAGAAGAAAGAGATCTTTAACCTAATTCATTTTGATACAGTTAGCTATTTATCAGGCTTTCTTCATTTACATGGTTTGATACTTGGTATACAGGCTATATAAAATTGAAGAAACACACTTTCACGCAAATACAAATTCAAAAATTATACTACAATGGAAGAAAAATTAAAAGTCTGTGAGGTGAAACTTACTTACAAATCAAAGATTAAAGTCTCTGAAAGGGAACAAATACAATCATCTGAAAAAGCATATAAACTACTATTATCAGTATTCGATACAGAAACAATACAGTACAGAGAGAGTTTAAAAATGCTTTTATTGAACAGAGCGAACAAGGTCTTAGGTATTTGTTCTATTTCAGAAGGTGGAACAAATGAAACATCTGCTGACTTACATCTTATTATGCAAGCTGCAATATTAGGAAACGCTTTTGGTATTATACTTGCTCATAATCATCCGTCTGGTCATTTAAAACCAAGTCTAGCAGATGACCAATTGACGCAAAGAGTGAAAGAAGTCACAAAACTTCTGGATATTCATCTACATGACCATCTTATCATAACAGATGAATCATATTACAGTTATGCAGATGAAGGACACATTATTTAGAAGGGAGGGTATATGTCAATGGTGTATCTTATTCTGATGGCATTAGGTATATACTTAGCTGCCGTTGTTTTTACTCCTTTAGTTCCAGTGTTCCTGATTCTATTGGTAATTTATGAATCCATGAAAAGATTTAGACACGATTAAGATCAAAAAGAATGTTCACTTATTATAGAAGTGAATGTTCTTTTGATTTTCAATCAGTTACCATTTAAAGAGAAAAACAAAGACGCAAAAACAATCACTTTTATTGATAATCAATTAAAACTGAATATTATGAGTTTGAAATATAGTTCTACAACTGCGGATTATATGCAATGGGATGAAATGACGAATCTGGTTAGACGATTGAGTAAAGACGGAGATTATAAGATGTCATTACTTATTGCTGTTGGTTGTTTCTGGGGTTTGAGGATTTCTGATATTTTATCGTTACACTGGGAGACTATTCTTTACATGGATGAATTTACCGTACTGGAAAAGAAAACAGGAAAGACGAGAACGATCCGTATTAATCCTCAACTTAAGAGACATATTGCAGAATGTTACGAACAAATAAAACCTGTCAGTGTCAAGTCTCCAATTTTGGTAAGCCAGAAAGGCACAACATTCTCTATACAGCGGATAAATGTACTGTTGAAAGAGATCAAAGCCAGATACAAGTTAAAGGTTCAGAATTTCAGTTGTCACAGTTTGCGAAAAACATTTGGCAGGCAGGTGCACAATCAAAATTCAGAAAATGCAGAGTTGGCTTTAGTTAAGTTGATGGAATTGTTTAATCATTCCAGTGTAGCGATCACAAAGCGGTATTTAGGATTGAGACAGGAAGAAATATTGCAGGCTTATGATAGTCTATCCTTTTAAATGGAAAATATTTCTCTCTCAACCATTAAAAAGCAAAATGCTTTTCGTACATTTGTGGCAATCTCATGCGCCTAAAGCGATAGGAAGGTATGAGAGGACATACGTTTAACGAAAGGTGTTATTGAAATTATCTTCTATTGACAAATTCTCGCAAAATTTGAAAGTAGTATGAAGATGATAGCAATAGCACCCGCATCATTTGTATTAAACTTACCTGTGAGGGTAACTTATATACGAAACTGGTGTGGGTTGCTGTTGCTTTATCCATACTACAGGCAATGCGAGAAGCCAGTCAATAGGATAAAGCAAATACAGTTCCCACACCTTTTATTTTTTAATCTTTCCAGAGGGAACAGGGAAGGTAAAATTATATGTTATGAATGCACAAACAAATGCTTTACTTAGTCAGATCGTAAGTATCTGTAACCGATTCAAAATTCCATATATGCCAATGGAAAGTAACGTAACAGATTGTAGTACATTGCCATTTACTTGTTCATATATGAAAATCTTTTATTTTCAAAACACACAATTAGGACATAAAGACTTACATTTCTACTTGGATAAAGAAACTGATTACAAACTTATTGCAGTTCGTATAGTCAAACCTACAACAAAAATGTTTGAAATGATGGAGAAATTAGGTCAATTCTATGGTATGTCTTACAAAAAGATTGAGAAAGATCCTTTAGAATACGATCATTATTTTATTTATTTCTAATACAATACTAAAATGAAGAAAATATTATTGTTTATGTGCATTCTATGCACTATGAGTAGTTGTGGAAGTGATGACCCTGTGATTGACGATCCGATTAATCCAGAGCAACCAGAAAATCCAAATGAACCAGACATTCAAATGAAACGAATTAAGTCAATGACTGTTTACTATCCTGGCGATGATTATCTAACAGAGCAAACATTATCTTATGATGATAAAGGTAGAATTAACAAGATTGAAACCTATATCAGTGATAGTTACAGTGATAATTTCATTACTTCTATCAGTTATGATAATAATCAGATAGTAAGTATTACTAAAAACAATTGTAAACATTCAAATCCAACAGATTGGAATTGTGATTATGGAGGACATTCTTGTTCTTATAATGTACAAAATACAATGAATAATCAGGGATTGATTTCTGAAGTTGCATATTTTTATAAGGACATAACGACTAATGAACAGGATCAAGTAGATGAAGGTTCTTTTAGTTATAAAAATGGATATTTAGATAGTTCTAATTTTGACGGAGATAACGTCAAGTATGTTTATGCAAATAATGATTTAATTAGTTTCATCTACAATTATTCAGATGGTTATAGCAGTACTAATTACATTTCATATACAAAATATGAAAATAAGCTAGGAATATCACCACTTCTTCTAACAGAAGATTATCGCTTCATAGATATGGATATAGAAGCTGATTATTATACGTTTGGAATTTTCTTTGGTTATTATAGTGGATGGTATGGAAAGGCATCTAAGTATTTAGAGAAAAAAGTAGGAAGTTGCCACTTTGAATATGAATTTGATAAAGATGATTATCCAGTAAAAATTGTAAGTAAAGATTTTGATGAGAATGGTCTATATGACGAAGATAGTGATGAGTCATTTACAGTCAATATTGTATATCAAGAATAACCCAGAAAGACACGGATTTGAATATAGCCATACAACTTATTTAAATTCGTGTCTTACTTTTCTTCTTTAAATGGTATAATATTATAATATAGACAATTAACTAATTTATTAATCAATCTTGACTTACAGAAGCATGTAAACCAACATGTAAACCAGAAAATAAAACAAGAAGAAAAGTTTCTTTCAAAGATAACGTAAGCGGTTGTAGCTCAGTTGGCAGCAGACGAAAGCGAAGCTTTTGGCTGTCGTGGAGAGCATTAGCTTCCCAAGCTAAGGGTCACGAGTTCGAGTCTCGCTTACCGCTCACTCTATTCAAGGTATTACCTGAAAAAGGTAATACCTTTATTTTTATCCCTCAAAAGAGAATTTTGTATTATATTATATGATACAATAGCCACATTATACATAAAACACCCACCCCCTGAAACTTATTTGTTCGCATCTATCGACGAATAGTCTTGATTGATGAAAACATTTCATTTAAAATGTGTGTTAATCCTATATTATTCCTACTTTTGCGAGTATTAACTAATATTAAAAAGAAAAAGAAGAATTACCATGTTGACAGTGATGATTTTTGTTTTTTTAGTCGGATATCTATGTATTGCTTTAGAGCATCCGCTGAAAGTAAACAAAGCCGGAACAGCCCTACTCACCGGGACAATACTTTGGGTGTTATACACATTCGCGGCTCCTGATCTTATCCCATCTGCTTCTGCCGAAGCTTTTAAAGAATTTCTGGACTCGCATCCGGCTATAGCCGCGTTGCCTTTCGTGGAACAATGTACCCGTTTTGTAGTCGAACATCAGGTACTGGACAGTATCGGAGAAATTGCAGAGACTTTGATCTTCCTGATCGGAGCAATGATCACCGTTGAACTGATCGATGCACACGGAGGGTTCATGTTCATTACCAATCGCATCAAAACCAACCAAAAGAAAAAGCTATTATTGTTAGTAGCCTGTATCACATTCTTCATGTCAGCCATACTCGATAACCTGACGACTTCAATCGTTATGGTTATGCTTATGCGGAAATTATTAGGTAATTACAAAGAACGTTGGGTATTTGGCAGTGTTATCATTATTGCAGCCAATAGCGGTGGTGCCTGGTCTCCTATCGGTGACGTTACTACTATCATGCTATGGGTAAGAGGAAATATATCCACTTCTTCGACTATACCTCATCTGATCCTACCGAGCTTGGTATCAGCAGCTGTTCCGGTATTGATTATGATGCGTTTTCTACATGGAAAGGTAACCCCTCCCGATGCATTTACTTACAATGATAATGATGAACTACTCAAAGAATTAAAGAATAAAGAAAAGCTATCCATCTTAATCCTTGGCGTATTCTGTCTTGTGTTTGTACCTATATTTAAAACAATCACTCACCTGCCTCCGTTTATGGGTATCTTAATGGGAGTCGGTATTTTGTGGGTATATACAGAATTAATGTATAAGCGGAATATCGTGAACGAAGATATAAAACTCCGTTTATCAAAGATAGTCCGCCGGATAGACGGGGCTACATTATTATTTTTCCTCGGGATATTACTGGCAGTCGATGCTTTGCGTTGCAGCGGTGTTTTAACAAGTTTTGCCCTCTGGCTGGATGACACTGTCGGTAACGTATATGCTGTAAACATGATTATCGGTACTTTATCATCCATCGTCGATAACGTACCTCTGGTAGCCGGAGCTATCGGTATGTATCCGGTGGCAACAGAAGCTATGATTGCAACAGCTGCCGACCCCGTTTATATGTCCCATTTCGTACAGGATGGCGTTTTCTGGCAATTCCTGGCTTACTGTGCCGGAGTAGGCGGCAGTATGCTGATCATCGGATCTGCTGCCGGAGTTGTCGTGATGGGACTGGAACGCATCAATTTCATTTGGTATCTCAAAAATATTTCGTTACTTGCACTCCTTGGATATCTGGCAGGGGCCGGAGTCTATATTATCCAGAATGTAGTACTGGGATTATAATCAAAAGGAGGATACAATTATGCTATGGGATTTCATACTTAGACTGTTTATTGCAGGTGTCCTGGGGGCCGTAGTCGGACTTGACCGGGAATACAGGGCTAAAGAAGCCGGTTACCGCACGCATTTCCTGGTTTCACTGGGTAGTGCGCTCATCATGATCGTGTCGCAGTATGGCTTCCAGCAGGTTATCCTGGAAAACAGTGTCTCACTCGACCCGAGCCGCGTTGCCGCACAGGTAGTAAGTGGCATCGGCTTCATCGGTGCAGGAACCATCATCATACAAAAACAGTTTGTACGAGGACTGACAACGGCTGCCGGGATTTGGGCTACTGCCGGAATCGGTTTGGCTATCGGAGCAGGGATGTATGGTATCGGAGTGGCGGCAACAATACTGACTCTGATCGGTCTGGAATTATTGAGCTTTATCTTTAAAAGCCTTGGAATGAAAAGTTCAATGATCGTATTTTCGACCGATGAAAAAGACATTATACAAAAGGTTACCCGGGAACTGAACGATAGAGGCTATATGCTCGTCTCCTATCAAATGGAAAAAGTCAGCCATTCGAACGCCGACACTTACGTTGTTACAATAGTTATAAAGGCAAAGAAAAGTACGGATGACAACAAATTACTCCTGTTTATGGAAGAATTTCCCGAAATAACAGTAGAGAGAATTGAATAGAATGACTGAAACGGGGACAAGTTTTACTATATTTGTCCCCGTAATTATTTTATAACAAATACACATGAACATAATTTCTAAACTTTTCAAGAAAGAGAAAGAAGAAACAGAAGCATCGTCAAAAGGCTCCGTTGAAGAATTCGTTTCTCTGATCCGCGTTTATTATCAGGCAGTCATGGCTGTACAACTAGGTATAACCAACATCAATATGCTGTCGGACATGGCGCTTTTCAAACGGATGTTGAAGATCCCTACACAAAATAACAAACCGGGTATTGCCGAGAAATCACGTGTCCGCAAGATATTGATGCAAGACTATGGCATGAAAGAAAGCTTCTTTAAAGAGATTGAAGCGTCAGTGAAAAAGAACTGCAAATCGCAGAACGATATCAAATCGTACTTCTTCCTGTTCCAGGGCTTCTGCAACGACCTGTTCTCTTTGCTGGATAATCTGATGCAGTGGAAGTTCCGCTTCTCCATGCTGGTAAAAAAGTTGTTATACAATCAGACCGCAAAAACAATCCATGAGATCGTAACACGTTCAGAGTGGAAAGAGGTAAGCGTACAAAAAACAGCATGGAGCATCCGTAAATATAAAGAAACACTCGGTTACTCGGAAGAATGGATGACTGATTTTGTTTATAATGTAGTCCTTCTTGCCAAGGAAGATGCAAAGAACCAACGCAAGAAAGATAAATAAAACACTGCCGACATGAAGTATCTTTTTCTAGAATATCCGAAATGCAGCACTTGCCGGAATGCCAAAAAGTGGCTGGATGAGCACAAGGTGGCTTATGACGACCGTCATATAATAGACCAGAATCCCTCGGCGGAAGAACTGGCTGAATGGATCGGACGAAGCAAACTTCCTCTGAAGAGCTTCTTTAATACAAGCGGTCTGGTTTATAAAGCAATGCAACTTAAAGACAAGCTTCCTTCAATGAGTGATAAGGAACAGATCGAGTTACTGGCTTCCGACGGTAAACTGATCAAACGTCCTTTATTGATCAGTGAAGATCAGGTGCTGGTTGGTTTTAAGGTCAGTGAATGGGAAGAATCGGTAAAAGACAAATAATCATCTTATTAATTCACTTTTCGAATGGAGAATCTGACATATCAACCAAGTGCGGAGCATGTTGCTGCCTGCGGACTCTATTGCGGAGCCTGCCGTAAGTTTGTAAAAGGCCAATGTCCGGGATGCAAAGCAAATACAAAAGCGGAATGGTGTAAAATACGGTCGTGTAATATCGAACATAATTATAAGAGTTGTGCAGACTGCACGATCAGTTCTATCGACGAATGCAAAAAGTTCAACAATTTCATAGGCAAAGTCTTTGCCGTCCTGTTCCGTTCGGATCGTCCGGCATGTATAAGAAGGATACAAGCAATCGGATATGATGCTTTTGCCGAAGAAATGCATAGTAAGAAACAACAGACAATTAAAAGATAAATAACAGAAAGCCAATGGTATCAGAATTACATCCGCTGGGATTCTTTCTCCCCGAACAGACTAAATTACTTATGTTGGGTAGTTTTCCCCCTCCTATGCAACGCTGGTCGATGAATTTCTATTACCCGAATATCCAGAACGATATGTGGCGTATCCTGGGATTGTTGTTCTATAATAACAAAGAATACTTTCTCGAAACCAAAAAGGCTTTTAGTGAAGAAAAAGCCAGAGCATTCTGCCGGGAGAAAGGGATCGGGATCGGAGATACGGCTGTCGAGATCATCCGTCTGAAGAATAATGCTTCCGATAATTTTCTGCAAGTAATCAAACCGATCAATACCGAAGAAGTTCTGTCGCAGATACCGGATTGTAAAGCGATTGTCGTAACCGGCCAGAAGGCGATGGACACACTTCTGTCTGTCCTCCCTCCTACCGAGGAACCCAAAGTCGGTTCATATTCAACCTTCACTCTATTAGACCGGACATTCAGATTATACCGTATGCCCTCCTCCTCCCGCGCCTATCCCAAACCGCTGGATGAGAAAGCGGCGGTTTACAGAGGGATGTTTGAAGGGTTGGGGATGTTATAAAATAAGTCCATCGGCTTATAGTCGATGGACTTATTTCTCATTTTACTTTTGAGTACTGTATCATAGAAAAACCACACGGAGAAAGAGTCAGATCCATCTGGCTCTTTTTAGAATTAATCTCCGTCTTTTTAGGGACAATCCGGTTTCTATCATTACTCACATTTGCTACATTGATATCATCTGCTTCAAGAGTCCAAACATTCTTCACAAAATATCCGTCAGGTACATTTACTTTTACCTTCTGTCCTTTTTCATGTGAACGGTTTATCAGAGTTATATTTATATTTCCTTCTTTTGTTAAAACTGCTGCTCCATCAATAAACTTTAATTCCTGCATTTCCTCATTTACATCGCGATTAATATCACCCTCAACTTTCAATTTACTTAAAGGTAAAGACAATCCGGAACCATTAATTTCCATATCTATCTTTTTCCCTATCATATAATGCCGGTATAATTCAAACACAAAATAAACAGGTGTTTTGTAAGCATCATCATCCCCGACAGTTTTAATTAAGCCATGACCATTTACAGGGAAGATATAATTTGCCATTCCAACCGCAGGACTTTGCCTGATGAATACATTCAACATTCCAGCCACTGTCGCTACATCAAACAACCGCCTGCTATCTTTTCTGGTAAAACCAAACTTCACACCATCATAAACGGCATGTCTGTTATTCCATTCATCAATACTGAATCGTATCGGACAGTCTGTTCTTCTTAGTCGTTGGTTTTCTTTTCCCAGACGCTCCGCACTTTTCTTTATATTGGCTTCAACCTTTGCCGGAGCAAATATAGTATATGCCGGGTCCATTAAAACATTCTCTTTTATTTGTGCCCCCATATAATAATGTAATGTAAGGAAATCGATCAATGCACCGTTTTTAGAGAGGACAGTATCATTCCAACCATATAAATGTCCTACTCCCAACAACTTCAAATCAGGATAAAGACTACGGATTGTTTTAGCCCACTGATACAATTTATCTGAATAAACTTCAGCTGTTTCCGCCTTATGTACCCCATAAGGGCCATAATTTTCATTACCTATACACCAATATTTCACATTATATGGTCGCTGATGCCCATTTTGCACCCGTTTCATTCCATAAGCCGTATTGGCTGAACCATTGACATATTCAAGCCAGTTCAACGCATCTCCAAGGGAACCTGCATATTTAGGATTATTACTCATATTGAAATTAATATATGGCACAGTTCCTATTCTTTTACACCATTGAAGGAATTCATCTGTTCCGAATATGTTTGTATCCTGTCCACCCCAACAAATACAATCAACTGTCGGTCGACTTTCTTTCGGACCGATCCCATTCTCCCAATTATACTCATGTATATAAGTACCGGCCGGCCAACGAACAATTGGCATATTAAGTGGTTTCAATAGATCATTTACAACAGGATGTTCAGTACCATCCCCTCTGATCAGTCCCCCATAAATCACACTATCGTTACAATCCTCCAGCATCTGCCCATAAATCATGGGATCAATATCATCCAGCTGATCCGGAATTGAAATACTAACTACACTCTGCCCTGATATAAAAGAGGTGAAACAGAATAACGACATACACAAAACAACAAATAAACTTCTTTTTACTTTCATATTTCTAATCTTAAACTATTCAACATTTTTAAATTGTCTGATCTCCCCCAGCCGACCAACCAGAAAAGAGACCAGGATATAACTCGTTAGATAAGCTGCACCGATATAAATAAAGATCGGTAAGTAGGAATAAACGCCAACGGTCACTCCTATTATTTTCTGAGACACAACACTTGTTATCCCCCCTAACGTTCCCCCTATCCCCGTGATAGTAGCCTGCACACTTTTAGGATATATTTCGGAAGGTATCGTTATATTTGCCCATAACCCATGAGCAAGCATTATTCCGGAAATCAAACCGACAGCAACAAACGGGGTAGCACCGGAAAACAAAAGATAGCATAACACCGGAATAATTAAAGAAGCTACAAGCATAACCGTCTTTCTGGCCTTATTTAATGACCAGTTATATTTATCAATCAGAAATTTGGGGAACATGCCCCCTAATATCGTTCCTATTCCCATCGCAGTATAAGGTAGCCACGCCGTTACACCTAACTCTGTTAAAGAAAAGCCTTGTACATCCTGCAAATATTTAGGAATCCAGAACAATAGGAAATAAGTCACCGGATCAATAAAAACACGTGCGGAAAAGCATCCCCAGGTTGCTTTTCTCGACAGCAATTGTTTCAGGCTAACCTTAGTTTGTGTATCAAATGTCGTAGATTCATCATTCGATAAAATCAACTCCTTCTCCTCTTTCGAGATATGAGGATGTTTCTGCGGCAAATGATAATATTTAAGCCAAAAGAACAACCAGATAAACCCTAGGAAACCTGTTGCCAGAAAAGAAATACGCCACCCGAAATGAAACGCCAAAAAAGAAACAATCGGTACAGCCAACGCAGCTCCAATAGCCGTTCCAGCATTAAACAATCCAATAGCCAACGCACGCTCCTTCAAAGGAAACCATTCACTACAGGCTTTAACTCCCGCTGGGAAATTAGCAGACTCAGTAATGCCCAACAAAAAACGAACGACCGCAAATTGAGTTATAGAACCGGCAAATGCATGCAACATACTGACCAACGACCATCCTCCGGCAAAAATAGCAAAGCCTTTCCGAGTGCCGATGCGATCGATTATCCGCCCACTACATGCATACATCAAAGTATAACTAAAGACAAATACTGCTGTGATATTTGCATAATCAGCATCCGTCCAATGAAGCTCTTTTTGTATGGTAGAAGCCAAAATCGCCAATGTATTTCTGTCCAGACAATTCAACCCGGAAACCAGACATAATAATAAAGCAATTCTCCAACGAACTGTTTTTGTTCCTATAATCGTATTTTCCATCTCTTTCTTCTATTTTTGGAATGGATTATAGTGACCTGCATTTTTCCCATCACTATTTACACGATTCAGGATCAAACCTTTATCCACTATATTTTCCTGATTTTCATTCAACAGAAACTGCTTTTGACTAACAAGTTCCCGTCTTAATTCTGCCGTATCAATTTCACGCGTAGTGATATTCCTTTTTGCAACTAAAGCCGCAGCAGTTCCGGCCCCTTGCCCCATAGCCATGCAGGTAGCCATTACCCTTATAGAACCAAATGCCGTATGAGTTACTGAAATACAACGACCTGCCACTAATAAATTATCAAGTCCGATCGGTAATAAGCAACGATATGGTATCTCATAAACCACTTTTCCGGAACCGGTAAAAATCTGCTGTTTGCCATGAGGGGGATGAATATCTATCGCAAAAGTGCCGCAAGCAATCCCATCACAGAAAGTAGAGCCATTCAATATATCAGTCTCCGATAAAGTATAGTCACCTTCTATATGGCGGGTTTCCCGAATACCGACTTGTATTCCCGAATCAATAATAAAAGAGTTGTTAAATCCTCCAATATGTTTTTTGAGGAAATGAAACACCTGAATAACTTGTTTACGAAGAACCACTTCTGCACGTGTTAAATCTTCCGTATCAGTGCCATCGATATTCTGTAATCGTGTAGTATTCACAGAAAATTGTCCATACGGCAACTCATACATCAAAATCCGGGGAGCGACTTCGTCATCCAGTTCTCCCGTATCCACAGCCATCTTTACAATCTCATTCAAACCTAAAAAGGCAATTGCCTTCTGGCTATCTATCTCTTCATCTGTCGGATCATCTTTCAATAAATTACGATTATCTTTCATCCACTGGCGCAATTCTACATTATTCACCCCTCCTATCCTGAAATAAAGGGTTACGGGCTGCATAGCTCCATCTTCTTTTCTACCGGCCACATAACCGGCACCGGCACTCACGGCTACATCTGCATCCGCCGAACAGTCAATAATATAACGAGGACAAATAGCCTGTCTGCCCGACTTACTTTCAATGATGACAGCATTAGCACTTCCTTCTTCCACCTGCGTATCAACAACCAGAGTATGCAAGAGGATACGAACTCCGGCCTCTTCCAACATTTTAAAAAGAAGGACTTTACAGCCTTCCGGATCAAAAGGAGTCATCGAAGCATTATCAAATGTCATATCCGTAACATGCCCCGCAGAAACACCCTCCTTAACCATACGGGCGGCAAACTCACCGGCAATCCCGTTAATAACTTGCCTACCGTTTATATCATGAAACGTAAACATCGGATTAACCATCGCTACAGTCATATTACCACCGACAAAACCGTATTTTTCTACCAACAAAGTATCAGCTCCCATTCGTGCCGAAGCAATAGCCGCCCCAATACCCGCGGGCCCTGAACCGACAACCAAAACATCCGGTGTAGCTATTACTTTTGTCTCTCTCTCTTTCTCTATTATTTGTTTCATTTTGCACATAGTTATTTTGTCCGGGCGACAGGGAAGGTATAATAACCTCCTTCTGCAGCCCGGGTCTAATGAATAAATACAAACTTTAATTAGTTAATATCCTGGATTTTGAATCAGATTCTTATTTGTCTGAATTTCATCAAAAGGTATAGGAGACAAATAATGTTTTGCCGGATCGAAGAAACGTACTCCCAGTTTAGTACCCAACTTATCCTTTTCCGGATAAGTGGAATAATCCGGATTACCATATTCATCTATTGAAGGAGCGACAGATGGATAACCTGTCGGTACACGTCCATAACACATTCCGTTCATAACCTTTTCTGCCATTTCCCAGCGACGTATATCGAATAAACGAAGACCTTCTCCTGCCAATTCATATTTGCGTTCTTTCCTTATAGCGGCCCTCAGTTCCTGCTGGCTTTTTCCATTGGAGACAGGTGGCATCCCGACTCTGGCCCTTATCTTATTTATAGACTCATAAACAGAATCATCTAATTGATTCAATTCAACTTTGGCTTCAGCATAAGTCAACAAGATCTCGGCATAACGGAACACGATCGCATTAATTGAAGAGGCACCGTCTGTACGATATTCGGCGGCATCCACATATTTCCTCCAGCAGTAACCGGAAAAACTGGCATAGGTATGTGTTGCATCCAAGTTATCAATCCGGGTAGCAGGAGTCACATTATAGTTCCAACATTTCACGCTATCCTTATTCGTTTCAAACTGATAACCCAGAAAAACCGTACCGGGCAACGCGACCGTATAGCCTAACCTCGGATCCCGATTCTCCCAGGGATGTTGAGGATCATAAAGAGAAGATTTATCTATTGAATACCCGTCGGTACATTCATAGGAATCGACCAAAGCCTGGATCGGCATTTTATTTGAATAACCACCACCTAAACGGGATAAATAACGCTTAGGCATCAACTGTGTTTTATCATCCTGATTAAACTGGACAGCCCAAATAATTTCTTTCGATGTTTTTCCGGCAATCTTTGTCAGATTCTCATAACTTTCATCAAGGATATATTCAGTACCTTCCAACTCCATTATATTCTTGCAAGCATTGACGGCCACTTCCCAACGGTTATTATACAACGCGGTACGTGCAACAATAGCCCAGGCAAACCCTTGGGTTATAGCCATCGTGTTCGGCTCATTCTTCCGGGAAAGGAAAGGTGTTGAAGCTTCACACTCTGAGAGAATAAAATCTACCACTTTTTCTTTCGCATCACGGGTGACATACGCCTCATCCATTGATTGCACATGTTCAATCAATGGAACATCACCGAACATCGAAACCAATACATGATAGTAATAGGCACGCATAGTCTTCACTTCCGCCTTATATTGATTCATCTTTTCTTCCGAAACTTTTCCTTCCGAACGATTAATATTATCCAAAATAAAATTACATCTTGAAATACCGTTATACATATATGTCCAAAGATCTTTCAATTGCCAGGCACTCGGGTTATGATATAATTGTTCCGGCTTCACATCTCTTTCCGCAGCAATATCCGAAGCATTGTCGAAATAGATCATAAAAGGGATCCAGTCGTACATCAGATAAAGCGGAGAATGCATCCCTACTATTGCCATTTTTATCTGGTCTTCATTTTCCAGAAATGTTTCAGTAGACGGCAGGTTCAACGGATATTTTTCTAAAACACCTTCACATGCCGTAAGTAAAGATACACCTAGTATGAATAAACTTATTATACTCTTCTTTGTCTTCATAATTGTAATGATCTAAATGATTAAAAACGAATGTCCACTCCAAAACCTATGCTTTTCACCTGGGGATAATATTGCCCCCCCTGAGCCGGAGAAACTTCCGGATCCCATCCATCCCAGAAATTCGTAAATGTCAACAGGTTTTCTCCTGAAACATAAAATCTCAGATACTCGATCAAAGCTTTTTTAGAAATAGCCTCCGGAATGCGATAGCCTAATTGTACATTCTTCAGTCTCAAATAAGCTGCACTTTTCTTATAAAAGTCTGAATTCAAATAATTATTTGAGTCATTGAAGTACAGACGCGGAAAGGCAGCTCCGGTATCCTGATTCTCCGTTGTCCAGCGATCTTTATGGATATCAAATGCAGTACCTCCCATATGGAACGGATACATTGCCGTCTGAGTAAGATAGCCGTCCACCTTACCAACTCCCTGTAATAGAAGATTCAAATCAAAGCCCTTATAACGTCCGGCAAAATTAATTCCATATGTATATCTCGGGATTGTAGAGCCCAATACCTGGCGATCATCGTCATTTACCAGATCATCGCCATTCCTGTTCTCATATCTCAAATCACCCGGAGCCAGGTCACGTATCTGACGCGTCCATTTATATGTGCCATCCGCTTCAAAGTCGCTGGCAGAAAGAATACCCAAAGACTTATACATATATAAAGAATTAATTGAATATCCTTCCCGGTTCGTTACAAGCCCGGTTCCGTTTATACCTTTTAAGTCCAAAATCTTATTCTTTACATCCGATAAATTAAAAGATAGATCGAAATCAAAATCTCCTACTTTGTCCGAATAAGTGACATTCAGGTCATACCCTTTATTTTCAACGGTACCGGCATTTTGATAAGTGGCCTGCAATCCCATAGTCCGGGGAATATCCAACTTCAGTAAAATATCTTTTGTCTTTTTATAGTACCAATCGAATGAAACACTGATCTTATCGATCAGATTAAAATCGATACCGATATTGGTCATCTGAGTCGTTTCCCAGGTAATATCCGGATTATTCATTGTCAGCACGGCGGCACCATCCATCAGCCTGTCTTCCGAAATATATTTCGTTGTCATATCGATATTGGATGAAAACGGGTAATTGTCGCTGATACTCTGGTTACCTAATGTACCCCACGAAGCTCTTACTTTAAAGTTCGAAACATATTCTTTCAGATTATTCCAAAACGCTTCTTCCGATAATCTCCAACCTGCAGAGAAAGAAGGGAAAGCCCCCCATTTATTGCCTTTACCAAACTTGGAAGATCCATCGTAACGGATATTAGCTTCAAATAAATACTTACTGTTAAAGTCGTAATTAACTCTACCGAACCATGACATCAGCACATTCTCTCCAGCCCAACCGTCATTTCTCATATTCTCAACAGAACCAGCCTGTAAAACAGTATATTCCGGGAATAAATAATCGTCCCTGAATGCATTAAAACCGGAGCTGTAATTCGATTCGTACTGGAAGCCGGCTAAAGCAGCGATCGTATGCTGTCTAATCGTCTTTTTGTAATTAGCCGTACTCCTGAACTGAAGATACCTGTTATAATCGGATTGCATTGTCAGATTCGATTTACTGGGTAGGGTAGAAAAGACACTGCCATCGGGATTATAAGTCGTCACCCGGTTAATAAATGCTTTCGATTGCGGATAAGAAATAGAAGGAGAAAAAGCGGCCTGCATCCAGAAATCGTCCATCGGTGTCCATTTGAAAGACAAATTACCCATCATCGGAGTAGACTTCTCATTGGTAAACCCTCCCTGATAGATACTGGCAACCGGATTCTCTCCATTCTGTCCTTCCGCATAATTTCCATTGGAATACTGACATGCCTGTACAGCCGGCAACTTATTCATCAAATAAAAGATATATCCTATACCAGATCCGTTCGACGACTCACTATCATACTTAGCCACAGAATTGCGGTTAGAGTTGTACAGATACACATCCAGGGAAGAAGAGAAGTGTTTTGAAAAAATGAAGTCGGTATTCAGACGCAACGAAATACGTTCATAATCCACATTTTTGATGATACCTCCCTGCCCCAGATAACCGATGGATGCCAATACTTTTAACTTATCATTCCCACCGGTCATCGTCAAGCTATGATTATGCTGAAGGCCATTACCCTGAAGTATCGCATCTTGCCAATCCGTATCCGGATAACGATCCCGATCAGAAGGCCCTTTTTCCCGCCAGTCCTTTATCTGCTCTTCTGTATAAACAGCTCCGGCTCCGGCATTCAACTTCGATTCATTCAACAACGTCATGTGATCTATGGCCCCCAGCTTCTTAGGCAGATTAGTGAGACTTTGTTTTGTTACATATCCGCTGTATGAGATATTGAATTTCCCTTCCGCCGCACGTTTGGTCGTCACCAGAATAACCCCGTTGGCAGCTTTCGACCCATAGATAGAAGCTGAAGCAGCATCTTTCAGGACAGAAATCGACTCAATAGTAGAAACGTCCAAGCTGTTCACTCCCATTTCTATGCCATCTACCAGGATCAAGGGATTTGCATTATTCAACGTTCCGATCCCCCGGATTTTAATATCCCCTTCATCCAGACCCGGTTGCCCCGAACGTTGCGTAATTGTTACTCCCGGGGCAGTGCCCTGCAAGGCTAACGACGCCTGTCCAACCTGACGTTTGTTTATCACCTCGCTACTGATCGATGTCACGGCTCCTGTCAGATTTACTTTTTTCTGTGTACCATATCCTACCACCACCACTTCATCCAATGTGCGGGTATCTTCCTGCAAGACAATTTTCAGAGTCGATTGGTTTCCTACCTTTATTTCCTGTTCTACGTAACCGATATAAGAAACCTGGATTACCGCATTCTCGGGAACATCCAAACTGAAATTACCGTCTATATCCGTTACCGTTCCGTTGTTATTGGAGTGTTTAACAAGAATATTGGCACCAATGACCGTTTCCCCTTTATGATCGACCACTTTACCTGTTATTCTTTTTATTTGTTGCAGGATTTCTCCCGGAACAGTATCCTCAGTCTTTTTATAAATGATAATATGCTTTTCGTCAATCATATAAGCCAATCCCTGACCTGCCAACAAGTTATCCAAAACAACATTGATATTCTGCTTATTCAACCGAACGGAAACCTTCTTATTCAAATTGATTTCCTTATCCCTGTACCAAAAAGAATATTCGCTCTGTTGCTTGACTTCATCCAATGCCTGTTTAAGAGTTACATTGCTCAGATCCAGAGATATCTCCGCCACCTGCGAATAACTAACATTGGCTGATGCACAAAAAATGGTTAACAAACATAATACTACGGATAATCTCATAATATTAAAGATTTTATTAAGGAGACAAACAGACATAGTTTGCCTTGACTTTGAAAATAAATTCATACTTTTGTATTGATTTTAGGTTTGTAATTGTGTTGCAATAATTCGACTTAAGTCTTCTAAAACGGAAAGTGTTGGTCGCATTTTCCGTTTTTCTTTTGTTCAGTTATTTCCCATAGGCATACCTTATTTTATTGTTAATACTACGCTGTCATTTTTCATATATATAGACCTGGTCGCCGTCTATCCTATATTTCATACGTTGATCAGCCGTCATTACCCGCATGATCTGTTCCAGATTCTCGCCACGAACAAAGTCACCGGTAATTACGATATTCTTCAATTTCTCCGAAGCGATATGAATATCCACATTGAAACTACGTTCCAGCTGACGGGCAATCGCTTCAAAGGACATACTGTTAAAGTAATACTTTCCTTCTTTCCAGGAAGTGTAATAGTCAATGTTCACTTCTCGTTTCTGCAAGTTCTTGTTCACTTTATCATAATAGACCTGCTGTCCCGGATACAGTTGTAACATCTTCGCCTGATCATCCAGCCTTACTCCTACTTTCCCTTCCGTCAAAGTTACCTCGACCCTACTTTCCTCTTCATACGCTTTCACATTAAACTTCGTACCAAACACCTGCACATTCAACTCGTCCGCCTTTACAATAAACGGACGATCCGGATCCGACACCACCTCGAAAAAGGCTTCACCGGCCACTTTCACGATCCTGTCTTTGCCAACGAATGCATTCGGATATTTCAAAACAGTTCCTGCATTCAATATCACTTTACTACCATCCGGTAAAGTCACTGTCGATTTCATCCCCAAGGGATTCGCTAGTTCCACCAGTTGGCTATTCAAGTGCTTATACCCCTGCTGATATGAGAAATAGCTAGTTATCCCGATCAGGATTGCAACAGATGCAGCCACAGAAGCAATCTTCAGCCAGACATCACGCCGGATAGCCTCATCGATCTTTTTATTCAACTGTGATAAAATACTTGCGCGCATCTCCTCACTCCGTGCTTTTACATGCGGAGATAATTCTATACTGTCAAGAAGCCCGAGAAACTTCTGGTTATCCGGATGCGATGCCGACCAATGCTCCAGGCATTTCTGATCTTCAGCCGACAAGTCGTTCATCAACTTATCATTAATACGATCTATGTTGTTCTTTAAATCTTCCATATTATCCTCTTATTACTCTGAGGAGGAAGAAAGGGATTGTTTCGTTTAAAAGAAAAGAGATTTTTTTTGAGATTTTTCTTACTTAAAACATAAAGTATTAATACTAAGTAATATACGTCAACAATAAAGTAAATGTAATATCAGGGAAATGAGGTTTTAGGTTCGTAACGATTTTATCGATAGCTATTTTCATTTGTACACGGACTGTACTTTCATTTATCGAAAGTCTCTCAGCTATTTCCTTCGGTTTCAACCCATCCTGTCTGGCTAACAGAAATATGAGGCGACACTTCTCCGGCAACTCATCTATTACACGGTTCAGTATCTTTTCCATTTCCTCGATTAATAAATTATCGTCCGGAGATTCATTTTCCCGAGCTGTAAACTGAAGCGATGTATCATCCAAAGAGACAAACTGAGACTTCGTTGTCCTGGTCAGATAACGTGTCGATTCATTACGGACTGTAACAAACAGATACGTCTCTATATTTTCAATGTCTTTCAATTTCAGGCGGGATTGCCATACAGAAAAGAAAGCCTCAGCCACAACCTCACGACAGGCCTCGGTATCTTTCAGGAAGTAATAAGCAAAGCGGAAGCTCTGATCATAATACAGATCATAGAACATAGTAAATGCCAGCCGGTTATCATCAGCCACCATTTCCAGAATTGCCTTTATGTCTATTGAATTTGTTTTCAAACCATCTCCTCTCTCTTGTGCAAACGTAACAAAAATATTTTAAGAGATGGCCTGAAAACAAATTTTTAATATAAAGATATGTACATCCAGCCTATTATCCGCAATGGAAATAAGTATTCACCAGCCGGATCATTCCTTCCGGATTATCCTTCAGGTCATCACGCAGGGTAAAGTCGTTGTAAGACTTCAGCTTCTTGATGATACCGTCGATCATGCTCGGGCTGAATACCTTATACTTTTCATACACTTCACGTTGCTTCTGCAAACGTTCTGCCGATGCAGCACAACTATCCGGTAACTGATCCAATGTTTCCAGACGGTCTTTATTCTCCGCCTGATGGATATTGACGTTCACATACGTCTTTTCCGCAATCTCCAACGCATTCGCTATTTCAAAACCATGACGGCAGGCAACGGCTAATCCGGCCAGTAACTGATACAGGTCGGCCGAACCATCCGGCGAACGCATTTCGACTGTTTGCTTCTGCGTCGTATCATAATGGCTGTCCTGCTCCAACGGATTGGCAAGCGAACACATATCCTTCTTGGCAGCCCAACCCAGCGGAACACGAACCAATACGGAACGGTTACGGTCGCCCCAGCAAACATTGGTCGGCGCTTCCTGATGGGGAACCAGACGGAAGTAAGAAGTTGGATTCGTATTACCGAAAGCCGTAATTGAAGGAGCCAGCTGCATCATTCCGGCAATCGCCTTACGAGCCGTTTCCGACAGAACACCGTCTTTCAGCATCTGGTTTTTACCGTCTTTCATGATACGCATATGGATATGCAAACCTGATCCGGCTTTACCCACTGTGATCTTCGGGGCAAAAGTTATATCCAGTCCGTAATCGTAAGCCAGGTTACGGATAATCCATTTGGCTATGACAAGCTGGTCGGCAGCATCTTCCACTCTTGTCGGAAGGAACTCGATCTCGTTCTGTTCGTAGATCTTTCCGTTCAATGTAAAATTCCCCACTTCGGAATGGCCATACTTGATCTGTCCGCCGGCCTGCGAAATATATTGCATGCATTGTGTACGGAAATCATTGAACTTGGCAAAAGGCCCTGACTCGTGATAGCCACGCTGGTCGGTTGCCGGGAAAAGCTCTTCTTCCTCCGCAATAACATAATATTCCAGCTCGCCCATTGCTTCAAACTCCATTCCGGTCACTTCGGTAAAGGCTTTACTGGCCTTATGCAAGGTATATTCCGGTGAGCTTTCCAGCGGTTCCCCGTCCTTATTGAAGAAAGAACACAGCATACTTACCGTGGGTAGTTCGGCAAAAGGATCGACAAAAGCCGTCCGGAAACGGGGTATCACATACAGGTCGCTGCTACCCGCTTCAATGAAAGAGAACAGGCTCGAACCGTCCACCCGCTCGCCACAGGTGAGGATCGCATCCAGATAAGCAGCATTATTTATAACAAAATTCAGCGTTTTCAACCGGCCATCGCCTGCCGGATACATAAAGTTAACCATCTTGATCCCTTTTTCACGGATAAAAGAGATAATATCCGCTTTGGTAAATTGGGAAGAAGGTTTCTGTAGAAACTCAACCAGTAGGTTGGAGTTCATTTCTAATACGTTTTCCATGTTTGTCGATTGTTTTACAGTATAGATTTAACTATCAATTCTATTGTCTCCAAAGATAGAAAAAGATATTTCGAATGGTTTATTTTCCTTGAATTTTATCATACAGGAAATATATTATTTTCACTTTTTCTCAAAAAGCCTTGCATATTCAAAACAAAAGACTACCTTTGCACCCGCAATACGGAAGTAGCTCAGTTGGTAGAGCACTGGTCTCCAAAACCAGGTGTCGGGAGTTCGAGCCTCTCCTTCCGTGCATAAAGCAATACATTTATTTAATGTGTTGCTTTTTTTATGCTTCAACTTACATGTAAGATTATTCCATGATCCTACCATAGGACTATTAGAAACTCTTTCCACAGAATTATCCGGATCAACTCCTTCATACAAAAAACGTACTCCTTTTAGAAGAAGTGTTTCACCTATAGGAAACAGTTGTTTCTCCTAAGTGAAACACTTGTTTCATACTGATGAAACAAATGTTGATAAGGGGTGTAAAAGAACAGAAATAAAGAGCATTCTTTATTCAATCTATCAGGTAATAATCGTATATTGCGCATAGTTTATCACAAGCTCAAAATCAATAGATAAAAAACTAATGCTCTATGAATATAATTAAATATGTACTATTAGCAGGCCTTTCGGTCTGTCTGTTTACTTCCTGCGGAGCAACTCTTTCGAATGCTTTGGCGGCAGATAGCAATATCCAGAAACTAGAACTGGGAATGACTAAGCAGGAAATTGTAAGTATTATGGGGGATACCTATAAAAGACTGGAAGTTAAGCAAACATCCGAAGGCTATCGGGAAACTCTAGGATATCTTGATTATCAAGATGGCATTTACCGGTTCCGCCTGCTCAATAATAAACTTCAGGAATGGGACTATTTACAACCCAACAAGTGCAAGGACAATTGTTCAAATGACAAATGACAAAAGCCATTGCAAACACTTGTTTTGTTTGCAATGGCGTATATAACTGGATGATAATACCTTGATAGCAATTATTGCAAATGACAAATAAATTCACAAAAACATTTTGTGAGAGATGTTTTTATTAGGAATAACCGCTTATTAATCGGATAATATTTCCAATCCATCCTCCCTCATCACAAAGGTATGTTCCCATTGGGCAGAAGGAAGCTCATCGTCTGTTATTACCGTCCATCCGTCTTCTTCTGCGATGTAGACGCGATAAGTTCCCATGTTGATCATCGGCTCGATGGTGAAAACCATTCCAGGAACCAGGAGCATTCCGGTTCCTTTACGGCCGAAATGGGCAACTTCCGGTTCTTCGTGAAACTCTAATCCGACCCCATGACCACACAAATCGCGGACAACAGAGAAGCCGTTCTTCTCGGCATGCTTCTGAACGGCATGACCGATATCACCTACGTAACCGAACGGTTTGGCGGCTTTCATTCCAACTTCCAGACATTCCTTTGCCACGCGAACCAGTTTTTCCTTCTCCGGAGAGACATTCCCGATCATAAATATACGGGAAGCATCCGAAAAATAACCATCCAAGATGGTCGATACGTCTACATTAATAATATCACCTTCCCTCAGTATCTCCTTCTCACTCGGTATGCCATGACAAACAACCTCATTGATAGAAGTACAAACGCTTTTAGGGAATCCCTCAAAATTCAACGGAGCCGGAATAGCGCCGTGGTCTGTCGTATAGTCATAAACCAGCTTATCGATCGCAGCCGTCGACATTCCCGCCTTGATCTCTTTCGCTACCAAGTCGAGAATACCCGAGTTTACAACTCCGCTTCTACGGATACCTTCGATCTGTTCTTCCGTTTTAATCAGTTTTCGGGAAGGTACCAAATGACCTTTATTCTGGAGATAGAGTATCTTTTTATCTAATTCGGTGAGTGGTTGGCCTTTGATAATTTGCCAATTATTTCTTCTTCTCATACATCTTTACCTTTATCGTTTAGAGTAAACAAAGGTACGTTTGTTTTCTTTCAAAGAGTAGAAAATCAGTTTAATAATGTTCAAAAAACAATTCCTACCTTTAAGGAAAGGTTATGAAGACTCAATGATTCCTGATAGGAAGAGACAAAAGAAGGGGTTGTATATTCTTTCAGGCGATCCAGTTCCTGCAATTCGTATCCCAAAGACAGCAGGACTGTATACTTTGAGAACAAAGAGGTTTCCACTCCTATAGCGGGGAAAAGGTAAAAACCTCCGTTCACCTCCTTCGAAGGAGCAAAAGAATATCCGACACCACAATTCAAAAAAGGAGTGAACCGGGCAGGCTTTACGATATTAAACCGTACATCGGCAAACAGCGGGATAAGTACTTCCTTGTCATAAAGAGAAAAGCCTGTTCCGGCTCCGGCCATCAGGCAGTTGCCGAAGGCATACAACACTTCGCCCTGCAAAACGAACGGGACTGTGGATGGAGTGCTCATAGGGATACCCGTACCTGCCGTTACCTGATAACGAATACCTTTGTTTATACCTTGTCCTTTCGGGAAGAAAGGAATTAACAACAGAAGAAAGATGAATATGGATTGCTTCATGGTTGTACTGTTATCGTTATCTGTTTAACAATCTGTAAGGCGGTGGTGAGAGAAGAGGTATCGGGATAAAGCGAACCATCGCTACCATCTACCGAACTGTGACCGATCAAGGCTGCGGAAAAGTCTTTCCTACCGGATGTCAGGTCAATATCTGCCGCATAAACAACGGCAGGTTGTCCGCTTCCCTCCTTTCCTCCGGAATAACCAGCATCACCTTCTTTGGCCGACTTCGGGTAATTGTTGTTAAAGTCGGTAGAATGGTTTATCTCTATTTTGATCCTGAACTTCTTCAATCCGCTGTTCGGATGTATTTTCACATCAAAGCCGGATTGGGGAGTTGCACCGGTCAGACCATCCGTAAAAGGCGATTTCTTTGTCGGCAGGTAAAGGCCGTCTTCATATTTTACTCCGCGGGAGTAGCACCAGTGCGGTAAGGCCTCCTTTCTTCTGTTCTTTCCTGCTGCCTGCCAGCTTTGCGTGGCTATTTTATGAGTGACATATACCGTGGAAAGATAAGCACCATCCATATCTTCCAGCCAGATTGCGATCTGCGGGGGATTCTTTTTGCTTATTCCTAAGAACAACGGGAAGTCGTGTAACCAGGAGTCCCCTTTCTCGACCGTTACTTTCAGGTCGTTATTTTCATATTCCACCAAATCATTATTGCAGGAACAGCAGGTCAGTAAAATAATACCGAGTCCTGCCAGGATACTTGTTTTATTCATGGCTAGCTGCATTTACCCAGTTATCGACTATCTGATCCAGACTTTTCTCCAATTGCTCCCACCCTTCTTCGGATTGCAACTTGAAACCATTATATACCGGACAGTTCTCCCCCAGCAGCACCAGGTAACTGACAGATGCAGACAACATAGTCGCCATGACAGAGACTTCCTCTTTCGGCCTGTTTGTCAGCCGGCTGATAGCATCGATCAGCCATAAACCTTTGGCTTCCCTTCTTTCCTGCAATTCTTTTATCACTTTATTCCTGGCGGAAAGCTCCCAACGGAAAAGCCGCCTCAGGGTATAACTATCACGAAGTACCCTGATTTGGTTGTGGAAAAGCTCTTTTATGAAATCGCCCAGATGTTCTGCTTCCGGCAGTTCAGGTTCGAGGTTGATCCAGTAATCATGCTTCCGGATATAGGCAGCGATCAATCCGTCCAGTGAATCGAAATAACGATAGATCAGCATCTTTGCTACTCCGGCTTTAGCGGCTACTGCATTCACGCCCAAATGTTCGAAACCTTCCTCTTCGATCAGTTCGTTTATTGCATTCAACAGGGCGAGTTCTGTCATCTCCCTGTTCTTACTCGGTCTTACTAAAACTTCTTCTTTTTCCATGTTTCATTGTATTGTTACCAACTGGTCGCAAAACTAAGTTACCTAGCGGTAACATGGATAAAGAAATTCTCTTATTTCGCTTTCTTAACTAAAATCCCCCTGTCTACTATAAAAGGACTATCCCCAAGTTTTACTATTAAAGGTCACTCTTACTTTGCAGATATTCTTTCTTAAATATATTAAAGCAAAGCATAAATACCGAAATCAGAAGCGGCCCGAAGATTACGCCCATAAAGCCGAATAAGGACAACCCAATGATCACCCCGAAGATCGTTACCAGAGGATGTATATCCGCCATCTTTTTCTGCAACATAAAACGGATCAGGTTATCGACATTGGTAATCACGATCAATGCATAAGCAGCCAGTCCCAGCCCATTCACCCAATCACCGGTCAATGCCATGTACACGACCAGAGGAAGCCAGACAATAGCAGTACCAACAACCGGAATAATCGTTGCAAAACAAGTCAGGAACCCAAAGAGGAAAGGGCTTGGCGCATCAAATATCCAATAGCCCAGCATCGCGATCAATCCCTGGATAATCGCCAGAAGAGGAATACCTATTGCGTTGGAAGTTACGATCATATTGATCTCCTTCAGCACTTCTTTTTTATTTCTTTCGTTGAAAGGAAGTATCTCATAAATATACGTTTCCATCTGGCTTCCCCCGATCAGCATAAAGTAAAGGATCAGTACCAGCACGGCCACATTAATGGCAAAACCACTGATACCTCCCATCAATGCCTGTCCTATCTTGGGAAGAACAGAGACAATAGAGGCTATATTATCCTTATCCAGAATATTGTACCCGACTTTCTGCCGCACAATATCTGCCAGATGTTCAAAGCTGCTGACCAACACGGTCGGATCGAGATTGATCGTTTGCAGTTTATTGATAAACAACCAGACTGCCAGCGAGAGAGGGATCAAAAAACACAAAATAGTTTCAAGCAGCAGAAGTATAGCTACCAGGCTACGATTCAGATGTTTCTTTTCGGTAAGGTGCAACATCTGCTTCCGCAATAATATATAAATGGTAAATGCTCCGAGTATTCCTCCCAGGAAAGGGATAAATTCAAGAAAAAGTATTATTCCCATGACCAGGATGATGGTGATCAGGGAATATTTCCAGTACGATTCTTTCAAGTTCATATTCGTTTACAATAAAATGTTTAACCTCATTAATAACAACTGCTAACGACGGATGCTTCAGACCAATGCTCCCGCTCTTTCCAATAGAACAAAATAACTGACGCAGTTGTTAAGGTTATATCATTTAAATTATAATTTCACCCGGCATCAAGGATCAAATTATTTTTGCAACGAACAATATCAATCGTTCTATTAAACAAAGAAAATACCGTACCTTCGTTGTTATATATAAAAGAACTATTAAAACATATTCATATGAGAAAAATAAACAATTCAATTCTACGCAGTGCTTTCGCTATGATATTAGGGTTTGTACTGGTTTTATGGCCGGCAGCAGCAGTCACCTATCTGGTTATTGCTATCGGTATCTGTTTTATATTACCCGGGATATTTTCTTTGCTTAGTTACTTTACACGCGAGAAAATAGAAGGAGAGCCTTCGCCCATGTTTCCGATCGACGGAGCCGGAAGTATTTTATTCGGGGCATGGTTGGTGGTTATGCCGACATTCTTTGTGAATATCTTAATGTATATACTGGGAGCTTTACTGGTAATAGCCGGAGTTCAGCAGATCGTCATGCTGGTATCGGCACGCAAATGGAGTGTCGTACCATTTGGTTTTTACGTGATGCCGGCACTTATTCTATTGACCGGCATCATGATTATAGCTTATCCGTTCGGAGCTGCGGCAAATACCTTTGTCATCTTTGGGGTTGCCAGTATTTTCTATGGAGTCATAGAGTTACTGAACTGGTATAAATTCCGCCAAAAAACAGACTGAGGTCACGATTTACGGTATTCCATCGGAGAAATCCCCATATGCTTCTTAAAGAATTTACCAAATGTCGACTGATCGGAGAAATGCAGAATATCTGCGACTTGCTGCACTGTTGCCTGCGGAGCCTTCAATAAGATCTTCGCTTCAACGATCAAAGCATCGTCAATCCATTTATTGGCTGATTTCCCGGTCAGTTCTTTCAATATAAGAGACAGATACTGAGGAGTTATAAATAACTTTTCAGCATAGAAGGTCACCACATGCTGTTCCTTGCAATGCTCAAACAGCAGTTGCAGGAATTGCTCGAAAAGCTCCTCTTTACGCGAAAGGGCCGGAACCAGCATCCCGTCCTTCTTCCCCATCAGAATATTGGCAACTTCCAATAAAAAACCGACAAAAGCATTTTGCATCACCTCTTTCTGGAAGAAATGAGACCGGTTCTTTATCTTTTTCCTTAACAGTTCTATCTGGTCGTTTATTAATTCGGTTTCCTCCGGTTCAAATGTCGTACAGGGGTTCTTCTTAAGTTGCATATAGTTTGCCATAGAAGGACTGCGCTTTGCCGGATTACACTCATCCAGAAAATATCTTGAAACCACCAGTAGTTTACCCTTGAAATCCTTACTGACTCTATTCAACTGTATCGTATGCGTAGGCATGATGATTACAAAACAGTTGGCATCTATAACATAAGGAACATAGTCCAGACTAATTTCCGCCGAGCCTTCCAAAGCCATAACCATCAGAAGCGCGTCCAGGCGCATTGGAGTTGTAAATTCATTTATTTCAGAATTATCCACTTCCCGGTTACCATCAATATCAGCTATTGAAAAAATGTCCTGAAAGCTGTCACGAATAACAATACCCTTATTTAGCTCAGCTAACTCTATCAAAGGAAGATTTTCCATAATTTTCTATATTTTACTCAATCGTAGTAGGTGCAAAGATAATCTTTTATTCACACCAACAACATCTTTTGTTTCATTTTTTACCAATCCAAATACGAATTCGACCTAAAACGATTGATTAAAAAGGGCGATATTTCATTTCAAACCAATCATGTAACTAAATAAACCTTTTCAGTTTTCTAAATTAAGCAGACCTTTGCCACCGTACATTACTATCGAGAATACAATAATATATATGAATAAAGAACAAATTATGATGACTGCGCTTGACTTGTTCTCGCAACACGGAATAAAAAGTGTGAGCATGGACGATCTAGCCCGTAACATGGGCATATCAAAGCGCACGATTTATGAATTCTTCGAAGATAAGGAAACACTTCTGGCCGAAGGGATTAAGTACAACCATGACAAAATGAAGCAAGTGCTGAATGAGTTGGAGAAAGGCCCTTATTCCGTATTGGAAGTGATCATCCTGTTTTATGAAGAATACATGAAGCGCCCCCGGTGGTACAACCGGAAATTCTATGACGATCTTATACGTTATCCGAAAGCACTGGAAAAAAGTGAAAAGAGCAAGGCAGACTTTTCAAAGTTATGCATGAAACTTTTTACCAGGGGAGTAAAAGAAGGTGTCATCCAGAAAGACATTAATTTTGAAATTGTAACCCTGCTGGCAAAGGAACAGGTTAAAATGATTCGTCCCACAGGAGCATTCCTGAACCATTCTGTATCGGAAGTATTCAAGACAATCTTATTCACTTTCTTACGTGGGATATGTACAGAAAAGGGTCTTGCAATATTAGACAGATACGCATTCAAACAATCACATGATTTATTGTGAGGGAATTATAATAAGGTTTTATATTCAAAATCAAATCAAGTTTAAATGGAACGAGTATTAGTTAGGAGAAAGATGATGTGGGTAGTTTTGATGTTACTACCATCTTTGGCCTTTACTTCAGCCAGAGCACAGGACGTCCTGAAGCTGAACCTAAGTAAAGCACTGGAGATTGCGCTGAGTGAAAACCCAACCGTTAAAGTCGCAGACAAAGAAATTGAAAAGAAAAAGTATGCACAAAAAGGTTCATACGCCGCCCTGTTCCCTCAGATTAGTTTTGCTGCCGACTACAACCGGACACTGAAAAAGCAGGTAATGTATATGGATGGCTTCGATATGGGAAGCACGGAAATGCCGGAAGGTACAGAAGCTGTCGATATGAGCAAAGGGATTGAAGTAGGACGCGATAACAACTGGAGCCTGGGATTTAATGCATCCATGCCACTGGTGAACGCTTCTTTATGGAAAAGCCTGAGCATATCGGCCCTGGATGTCGAATTATCGGTCGAACAGGCACGTTCATCCAAGATATCCATGGTAAACCAGGTAAAGAAAAGTTTTTATAGCGTTTTGCTGGCAAACGATTCATACCGCGTATTCAAAGAAAGCTACGACAACGCAATGGAGAACTATCTGGATATCAAAAAGAAGTACGAACAGGGAACTGTAGCCGAATACGACCTGATCCGTGCTGATGTCACAGTGAAGAACAGCGAGCCCAATATGTTGCAGGCATTAAACTCATTAACACTTGCCAAATGGCAACTGAAAGCGTTACTGGGTATGGATTTGGAAACAGAGATCGATTGTGAAGGCACCCTGGTTGATTTCGAGACAGAACTTTTTGCAGATTTCCTGTCAACCGATACGACACTGGCTGAAAATACAGATTTGAAACAGATCGACTTGCAGGCTGAACAGTTGAAAAAGACGCTGATGATGCAGAAGTTCGACTACCTGCCTACTCTGTCCCTGACAGGTCTTTACCAATGGACTTCAATGAACAACGATTTCAAGTTCAAAGACTATCAGTGGAACCCTTATTCCATGATCGGAGTATCGCTAAGCATACCTATCTTTTCAGGAGGAAGCAAGTATCATAAGATCAAACAGACACAGGTTTCGATGCAACAAATGGATTTGCAGCGCGAAGACACAAAACGTAACCTGCAACTGGCTATCAAACAATATATGGATAATATGAATACTTGTATAAAGAAGTTTGACGCAGCACAAAAAGGGGTGGAACAGGCTAACCGCGGATACCTGATCGCCCAGAAACGTTATGATACCGGTGCCGGAACATTACTGGAAATGAACGATGCCGAGCTGGCACTCACTCAATCGAAACTGAATTTCAATCAATCCATATACGACTATATGGTGGCTAAATCAGACCTGGAGAAAGTACTGGGTCAGCAAAATTACTAAATACTACAATGAGAACAAGAATGAAAATAAAAACAGTTTACAATATGAAAACACGTGAAATGCTGAAAGTTATACCACTCGTAACATTAGCCCTGCTGATGTCCTGTTCGGGTGAAAAGAAAGACACAGCGACAGAAACCCATGATGAAAAAGTGAAGGTGAAGATAGAGCAGGTATCCGCCCAGGATGTAGACCAGATTGCAGATTTCACAGCAACCGTAGAGGCTAACATAAAAAACAATATCGCCCCTCAGTCGCCAGTCCGCATTGAGAAACTGTTCGCTGAAGTAGGCGACCATGTAAAAGAAGGTCAGTTGCTTGTCAAAATGGACGCAAACAACCTGAAGCAAGCAAAGGTTCAGTTGGAAAACCAGGAAGTAGAATTCAAACGTATCGACGAACTCTACAAAGTAGGAGGCGCTTCCAAATCTGCTTGGGACGCTCAGAAAACACAACTGGACATAAGCCGCGAAAGTTTTAAGAACCTGCAGGAAAACACCCAGTTAGTAAGCCCGATCAGCGGTATCATTACTGCCCGCAATTACGACAACGGCGACATGTACAGTGGTGGAGATCCGATCTTTACAGTTGAACAGATCCGCCCGGTCAAATTATTTGTAAACGTATCCGAAAGCTATTTCACACAGGTGAAGAAAGGAAACGAAGTAGATATCAAACTCGATGTATACGGCGACGAAGTATTCAAAGGAAAAGTAAGCCTGGTTTACCCGACCATCGACGCTGCCACCCGTACATTCCCTGTTGAAATCAAGATTGCCAACGCCGACGAACGCGTCCGTCCGGGAATGTTTGCCCGTGCAACCATGAACTTCGGTACACTCAACCACGTTGTTGCTCCGGATCAGGCTATCGTAAAACAATCCGGATCAGGCGACCGCTACATCTATGTGTACAAGAATGGAAAAGTATCCTACCAGAAGGTGGAATTAGGACGCCGCATGGGTAACAAATACGAGATCGTATCCGGCGTAGACAATGGTGACCAGGTGGTAATTACCGGTCAGAACCGTTTGACTAATGGAATGGAAGTTGAAATTGACAAGTAAGAAATAAAAATATATGAGTTTATATGCAACAGCGGTAAAAAAGCCGGTAACCACCGCCCTCGTGTTCGTGGCCGTGGTGATTATGGGTCTTTTTTCCTTAACCCGATTATCAGTCGACCTGCTCCCGGAGATTGAAACCAACATGATCATGGTCATGACGGCCTATCCCGGAGCCAGCGCCTCAGATATAGAAATGAACGTTTCCAAACCATTGGAAAACGTATTGAACAGTGTGAGTGATTTGAAACACATCACCTCACAATCCAGAGAAAATATCTCTATCGTAACCCTCGAATTCGAGTACGGTACGGATATCGATGTGGCAACCAACGACGTCAGGGATAAACTGGACATCGTCGAGTCGTCGTTGCCGGATGATGTGGAAAACCCGATCATCTTCAAGTTCGGTACCGACGATATCCCCATCCTGTTGCTTTCAGTGACGGCAGAGGAAAGTACCAACGCCCTTTACAAGATCCTGGACGACAAGGTATCGAACCCGTTGGCCCGTATCAGCGGCGTGGGTGCGGTATCTATCTCCGGTGCACCCATCCGCGAAGTACAGGTATATTGCGACCCTTACAAACTGGAAGCTTACGGCCTGACTATCGAAGGAATCTCCTCGATCATTGCACAGGAAAACCGGAACACGCCGGGCGGTAGCATCGACATCGGTTCCAATACCTATACACTGCGCGTACAGGGTGAATTTACCGATGCCAAGCAAATGCTCGACCTGGTAGTAGGCAGCATCAACGGTAAGAACGTTTACCTGCGCGATGTGGCAGAAGTAAAAGACTATATCGAAGAACGTGCCCAGGAAACCTTCAACAACGGAGGTAAGGGGGGTATGATCGTTATCCAGAAACAGTCGGGTGCCAACTCGGTGAACATTGCCAAGAAGGTACATGCCAAGTTACCGGAAATACAGGCAAGCTTACCCTCCGACGTACAGCTGGGTGTTATCATCGATACATCCACGAACATCCTGAATACGATCGACAGCTTGCAGGAAACGATCATGATCACCTTCATCGTCGTAATGCTGGTTGTATTTATCTTCCTCGGACGCTGGAGAGCTACGTTCATTATTATCCTGACCATCCCGATCTCGTTGATCGCCGCCTTCGCATATTTGCTGGCATCAGGAAACACGTTGAACATCATATCACTAAGTTCGTTGTCAATCGCCATCGGTATGGTGGTGGATGATGCCATCGTTGTATTGGAGAACGTGACGACACATATCGAGAGAGGCAGTAAGCCGAAACAGGCGGCGGTGCATGCAACCAATGAGGTAGCTATCTCCGTTATCGCATCTACGCTGACCATGTTGGCCGTGTTCCTGCCGTTGACGATGGTAACCGGTATGGCCGGTATCCTGTTCAAACAGCTGGGATGGATCGTTAGTATCATTATGATCGTATCGACAGTGGGTGCCTTGACGCTGACTCCGATGCTTTGTTCGCAGTTGCTGCGTCTCGACCCGAAGAAAGGCCGTTTATACGTATTGTTCTTTACTCCGATCGAGAAAGCCCTGAATGCGCTGGATGTAGCTTATGCCCGCTTCCTGAACTGGGCGGTACGCCACCGTAAAACAGTGATCCTCGGTGCAGCTCTGGTCTTTATAGGAAGTATATTCCTGATCCCGACTGTGAAAACGGAGTTCTTCCCGACACAGGATAATGCCCGTATCGGTATCACGATCGAATTACCGATCGGAACACGTCAGGAGATTACCCGCGACCTGGCATTGCGTGTCGACAAACAGTTCCGCGAAAAGTATCCGGAAATCCTGGTACTGAACTTCACCGAAGGACAGGCCGATACCGATAATACCTTCGCACAGCTGAGCGACAACGGTTCGCACATCATCGAAATGAATGTCAACCTGAGCAGTGTCGGCGACCGCGAACGCGGCCTTATCGAGATTTGCGACATGATGCGTAAAGACCTGTCGGAATATTCGGAGATCAAGGAATACAAGGTACTTGCCGGCGGTTCGTCGGAAATGGGTGGTGAAAACGCCGTCGATATCGAAATCTACGGTTTCGACTTCGCCAAGACGGATGCCGTGGCAGCCGAACTGGCACGCCGCCTGGAAACACTGAAAGGTTGTTCGCAGGTAAACATCAGCCGTAAAGACTATATCCCGGAATACCAGGTTGACTTCGACCGTGAGAAACTGGCGATGAACGGGCTGAACGTTGCTACCGCTTCCTTATATCTGCGTAACCGTATCAACGGTTCTACCGCTTCCAAATACCGTGAAGACGGCGACGAGTACGACATCAAGGTACGCTACGCCCCGGAATTCCGCCAGTCTATTGAAGACATCGAGAATATCATGATCTACAATAACGCCGGACAGGGAGTACGTATCCGCGACCTCGGTAAAGTGGTAGAGCGTATGACGCCTCCTACTATCGAACGTAAGAACCGTGAACGTATCATCACCGTTTCAGCCGTTGTAGGCCAGGGTGCCGCATTGAGCGACCTGGTTGCCGCAACCCGTGCCGAACTGAAGAAGATGGATATCCCGTCTGAAGTAAGCTGGCAGTTGGGCGGTACCTTCGAGGATCAACAGGATACGTTTACCGACCTGGGTATATTGATGGTATTGATCATCATCCTGGTATTCATCGTGATGGCAGCCCAGTTCGAGTCGCTGACCGACCCGTTCGTGATCATGTTCTCCATCCCGTTTGCCTTCACCGGGGTTATCCTGGGATTGTCGATCACGCAAACGCCGTTGGGTGTAATGGCATTGATCGGTGTGATCATGTTGATGGGTATCGTAGTTAAGAACGGTATCGTGCTGATCGACTACACCATCCTCTGCCGCGAACGTGGAATGAGTATTCTTACGGCTGCCGTAGCTGCCGGTAAGTCCCGTCTCCGCCCGGTATTGATGACCACGCTGACTACCGTGCTCGGTATGATCCCGATGGCTGTCGGAACAGGTGAAGGTGCCGAAATGTGGCGTTCGATGGGTATGACGGTTGCCTGGGGTCTTTCGGTATCTACTTTAATTACGCTGGTTATCGTACCGGTTGTCTATTGCGTATTTGCCGGAAACGGAGTGAAACGCCGCCGCCGTAAGATCGCCAAGTTGAATCAGTTGGAACAATTATAAAACAAAAGAACAATGAAAGCAATATTCATATCATTCAATCAGGCTTATTACGAAATGATCCTCAGTGTGATGGATCGCAATAATATACGCGGCTTCACCTACTGGGACGAAGTACAGGGGCGCGGAAGCAAAAACGGCGAGCCGCATTACGGCAGCCACGCCTGGCCAACACTCAATTCCGCCATACTCGCTATGGTGGAAGACGAGAAGGTAGACCACTTCCTCGACCTGTTGCATAAAATGGATATGCAGACAGAAGCACAAGGGTTGCGCGCCTTCGTATGGAACGTTGAAAAAACAATTTAAATGCTTATGAGTACACCTTATGTAACGACATTTAAATTAAGCAGGAAAAAGCAGAGAGGGTTGTTTCTTACAACCCTCTGCTCTGCCCTGATAGGTATCGGTTCCCTCGCAATCTCTCACGAACTGAAATTGGGCGAAGGACGCTTCCTTCTGCTCCTGATCGGTTTCTTCTCGCTGCTCACTACGGTATTCTGTTGCATAAGTTACTATTACCTCACCCGCGAAAAGTTTACGGCCATCTATATATCGGAAGAAGGGGTCAACGACATCTCCACCGGAAACAGAATCGGAACAATTTTATGGAAAGATGTTGTCAGTCTCAAAGTAATGGACGATATTAGCAACCTGAAACGCAAATATATTGTGTTAAAGGTCAAAAATCCGAACGAATATATTGACCGTGAGCCCACACGTAGTAAAAAACGTTCGATGGAGTTAAGGCTCCAATACTACGGATCACCTATTTGTATATCCAACCGTGCGCTGGATTGTACCTTTGAGGAATTAAAACAGGCTGTATTCGAAAAGTACAACCTTTATAAAGCTTCCCATAAAGAAGCATAGAATCTATATTACATTATGGACAAACAGATCAAAATCCTTATTTTTACCAAAGACGAGAACCTGGGAGCATTATTCAAGGAATGCCTGAGAACCGAAAAATACAGTACGGAGACATTCTCCCGGGAAGAAGAAGCCTACGATCATTTTTGCTCCGTAGGCGCCGACCTGTGTATCCTGGACGTATCCGCCGACAAAGAAGAGGTCAGGCTGGCTTATGCATTCAAATCCATGCAGATGGATGTTCGACTGATCTTCCTCTTTAACTCGCCCACCAAAGAGGATATAGCAGAAGTATTTCAATTCGGGGCAGACGACCTGATGCGAAAACCCATCAGCCTGGAAGTACTGCAAGCCCGTATCGACGCCATCATGAGGCGAACCTTTGTCGAGCAGGAAAAGCCGATTATTATATATAAGTTCGGCATTTTCTCCTTCAACACGCATACGCAAATCCTGACAATCGATGGCAATGAAAAAAAGCTGACCACCAAAGAGTCCGACCTGCTCCTGATCCTCTGCCAGAACCCGAACAAACTGGTAGACAGAGGACTGGCCTTACAAAGGATCTGGAAAAGCGACAGCTATTTCAATGCACGCAGCATGGATGTCTACATCACCAAGCTGCGCCACCTGCTAAAAGCCGACCCCAGCGTCCGGATCGACAATATACATGGAAAAGGATATAAACTGGTGACTCACGCAATATAGGTATGACAAACGAATATTTCAACCTGCTGCTGATACTGATGGCGGCCATCGCGGCCATTGTTTTCGTCACCCTTTATTTCGTCGAGGCCGGCTACGGCATGCTGTTCGACAAGAAATGGGGAAAGCCCATCCCCAACAAAATAGCCTGGATATGCATGGAAGCCCCGGTCTTTCTGGTGATGCTCCTGCTGTGGAGCCGGTCGGAACGGCAATTCGAAACGGTTCCCCTGCTTTTCTTCCTGTTCTTCGAGCTCCACTATTTCCAGCGGGCATTTATCTTCCCCCTGCTTATCAAAGGCAAAAGCAAGATGCCGGCCGGCATCATGGCAATGGGTATCGTGTTCAACCTGCTGAACGGCTATATACAGGGAACGTGGATATTCTACCTCGCCCCCGAAAACATGTACACCATCGAATGGCTGGCAACACCGCAGTTCATCATCGGGACACTCCTGTTCTTCGGCGGCATGTTCATCAACTGGCAATCCGACTATATCGTCCGCCATTTGCGCCAACCGGGCGACACGAAGCATTACCTGCCCAAAGGCGGCATGTTCAACTACGTCACCTCGGCCAACTATTTCGGCGAACTGGTGGAATGGTGCGGCTTCGCAATCCTGACCTGGAGTGCCAGCGGTGCCCTGTTTGCCTGGTGGACATTTGCCAATCTCGTTCCCCGTGCCAACACGATCTGGCACAAATACAAAACCATGTTCGGCAAGGAAGTGGGCAAACGGAAGAGGGTTATTCCGTTTATTTATTAACACTCTCCCCTTAAAACCGGCTTTCAACTCTTCCTGTCCTATCTTTGTTCCATCCTAAATTCGATTGTTATGGAACAGAATGTATGCATTTACATGGCATGCCTGGACGGGGAGATGCGGCAAGCCGGAAAAGACAGTAAAGCCGATCTCTTCCGGGCCATGAGCATCCCCTCACCCGCAACATCCGTCAGGAGTTCTCCATCGTTGTCACCATCGACGGCGACAACATATCCGTCCCCTTCGCCGGCGTCAGCGACAGGGAAGACGGGAAGCAAGGAGATTGTCTGCTGGCAAATGGTAGAGGCGATGATGGAAGCTATGGGGGAAGAACTGGATAAAAGGAAAGAGATCACCCTACAGGGCTTCGGTTCTTTCAGGCTCTGGCCGCAAAGCCCACGTATAGGACGGAATCCCCGAACCGGAGCGGCCTGTCCTATTGCCCCCCGTATAAGTGTCAGGTTCAAGGCCGGCAAGGACTTGTTGAAAAAGCTGAACAAATAACAAAAAGAGGCTGTCAAAAACAGCCTCTTTTTCATTTATCCTCTTACTATTTCTTCTTTATCCTTATCCCAGTACATCGTACGTCCTTCCAGATAAGCATGTGTTCCCATATGGGCGGTCATGGCCTCCTGGAATGCGGCATCGATGTTGCAACTCGGCTGTTTGTTCTGACGGATACATTCCAGCCATTCGCGGATATGCAGGTGGGTCGTATCGTAACGCTTACCGCTTACATAGGTATAGAGCAAACCGCGCTGTGCAAAATATAACTCGGTAGGCGACGTGATGGCGTCCACCGTGCTCTGTCCGGGAACATACGTATAGAACGGTTCGTTCGGTTTGATAATGCCCTTGTCGATCTTTTCCTTGTAGATCTCGGATGCAGGATCCGCTTTCAGGGTGATCGTATTGGACAATTCCATCTGTGCATCGTGCCCCATGATCACTTTACCGCGCGGACGGTTGCTGGCCAACGTGGCACTGTAGAGCATCGTCATATCCTTATCCGGAAACTCGAACGTCGTTTGCAGTACATCCGGCACCGTACGTCCGTCCTTGAAATAATACACTCCACCGGAAGAGGTAGCCGAATGGGGAATGCCGACATCAAATATCTGGTTGATCGCATCATATTCATGTGTCAGCAAGTCGCCGCTAAGTCCGGTACTGTAATCCCACCAGCAACGCCAGCGGAAGAAGCGTTCGAGACTGAATTTATCACGGGGATCAGGGCCGATATAACGTTGCAGGTTGTTGGAAGTCATATAGTCGGTATATTCCTTGATCCGTTCTTCCGGCCCCTCGAACTGTTTCCAGTCGATCGTCTCGGGAGAAGCGCCGTCGATCAGCGGATAGACCCAGGCACCGTTGGGGTCGTTGCGGTTGGTACACACCTCGATCAACGATACTTTACCGATCAGGCCTTTATCAATGATCTCCTTGGCACGGATATAACTGTCGGTCTGGCGTCCCTGGTGACCCAACTGGAATATGATACTGGTTTCTTTTATTACCTCGCGCACCTTATAAGTTTCAGGCACCGTCCACGACAGCGGTTTCTCTACATAGACATGTTTTCCGGCTTTGGCCGCTTCCATCGCCATCGTACTGTGCCAATGGTCGGGAGTGGCAATGATAACCGCATCGATATCGTCAGCTGCCAACAGTTCCTGATAAGTCCGGTACCGTTTCGGCGCTTTACCGAACGTACCGTTCGATCCTTCACGGTGGATATTGGAGGCGGCCAGTACGGCTGCTTCGCCATATACATCGAAGATATCGCATACGCCGGTCACTTCGATATTCAGGTCGTCCTGTTGCAGGAACTGTTCATAGCGCTTGTCTTTGCTATCATTCTTTGCCCCTTCGATCAGTCCGTCGATCCAGGAAGGTTCGGCGAAACCAGCCGCACGCATCAGCTGTTTGCCACGGATACCGAAACCGATCATCCCGATACGTATCTTTTTACCGTCCGGTTGTGCCGGGATCATGTAATGCTCCTTATTGAAATGGAAGGAGCTGCCGAGGCTTTTCGTCTTTTTATCGTATTGCTGTTTCCTGTAAACGCCAAAGCCCAGTGCACCCAGCACAGGAATTGTAGCAAGAGCCTTCAGGGCATTGCGCCGGCCTTCGGATTGGGGCGCCTGATTTTCTTTCGGGGTATTGTTATTATTTTCTGTTGACATGATATTACATTAGTTTGAGTTTAGACAATAAGGGGATCGCTTTCTTCAGGTAACGATCCAGCCCGATAATATGCGAGGTGGGGAAAGCGATAAGCACGGCCAGTGCCGCCATTTCCACCAGGTTCTTGTCTATCCACAGATAAGAGCCTTCGAACGGCATCATATACTGTGCGCCGATAAACGAAGGATGGGAAAGGTAATAAAACGCAAGCAATATCATTGCCCCGATAGAAGATAGTTTGCTGAAAGCACCTGTAATCAGTCCGAGACCGATCAACAACAGCGCCCATTCATTCAACGCATTCACCATGTTCATCATAGCCGGATCGCTAGCCAACCCGGAGAAAAAGTCAGACATAAACCCTTTGGAGTCCATCAGATAAGGTAAAGAAGTCCATTTCGGATTCAATATCTTTACCAGTCCCTCATAGGCAAAATGCCAGCCAATAAATAACCGCAGTACAACCATCGCGGTCAACTGCGCAGAAGTGTAAGAATCTTTCTGTTTCATTTCATGTATTTGATTTAACGGTCACAAATATAGAAATAAAATCCGTCGATCGAAGACTTTGAAATACATATGAGACTAAAACTTATGGCATTTAACCAATATTTTATCTCCGTTAACTAAGGTAGTTGCAAAAAGGTATACTTTTCCTCCGTCTGCTATCTTTGTGCGCTTACGTAGTTCTTCCACCGGCAGCGGAAAGTTCCGAACAGTTATATTGGCTTGCGGAATTGTTTTGACCAAACCTTTGCATAGCTTACCGGTAAAAGGATACACTTCTTCTACTACAAAACTTCTCCCCGGAAAAGTTTCAAGCTTTACATCAGACGTATAAAGATGGCTGCTTACATGCAGTTTCTTCAGAGCGAAAGCGGTAGCCACACTCTTAAAAGCACCGGCTTTCAACAAGGAAGCATTGGGCTCGTAAAGATAGTTTTTCACCTGTCCACCCAAGCGCAGGTCTTCATTGCGTTCATCCTGCAAAGAAAAGGTGAATGATTCTTCCTCTCCGGAACTAGTATAATTGATACAGTGGATAACCGGAGTTTCCACGTTTGCTTCCCGCCCTACCACAAAAAGCAGTTCTTTACATTCGTTCTTTACCGACAACACATGTACTTCGGTTGTTCCGGGTAACAGATCGAGTGTCAACCGAATATCGGCCATCGGCGACAGCTTGGCTATGACCTTGGGAGCATGCCGGAACAGTTCCGGCAAAAGGGCAGGGAGATCCGGTTCGCAATCCGATAAGGCAAAAACACGCTTATTCCCTTCGCCACGCCGGGCCGGGTCGATATAAAAGGCATCGACTTCCGGTAATTGGGTAGCCAGTGACGTGCTGTCCCCTTCTATAATAGTGATATTGTCGGCTCCGAGCACGGAGAAGTTGTTGCGAGCCGCTTCACAATAGGCCGGAAAACGTTCTATATAGGTGACATGGCGGGCTTTGCGGGAAAAATAATAACTGTCGATCCCCAGGCCTCCGGTCAGGTCACATAAAGTGTCTCCTTCTTTTACCAACCGTTGTTTATATAAAGCAGTTTGTTCGGACGAACATTGTTCCGCCGATATCTTAGAGGGAAACAGCAGGGCATCATTCATATACCACAAAGGCAGCTTATCCCTGATCTGCCGCCGGGCAGCGATCTGCTCGACAGCAAAAGGAATATCAACCGATGGATAACGGGATGCACTCAACAGCAGACGCGTCAGATCATCGCCTGCATGTTCTTTCACAAATAGCCTGAATTCGTCTGTCTGTATCATGCGGCAAAGATAAGAAGAAATCGGCTGGGATTCCGGCCGAGTAATATTTTTCAAAAAAAAGTATCAAATCATTTGCAGTTTGTAAGAGAATATCTATATTTGCTGCCGTAATAATAAAAACAGTCATGAGAACATTTATAGTAAATACATTTTGGTGGTGGCGCTCTTTACTCCTCAAACGGTCGTAAGGAACGCAGTCCTGTGTATATACTAGTCAAGATATCATAGAAAGGCCTGTCGCACTTGCGACAGGCCTTTTTTCTTTTTCAAACAAACGGAATACAACTAAAATAATATAGCAAAAAGATGAAAACGTATCAAGTGGACAAAAATGGTTACTACGGTGAGTTCGGCGGGGCATACATCCCCGAGATCCTTCACCAGTGTGTGGAAAATTTACAGAACACGTATCTGGATGTACTGGAAAGTGAAAGCTTCAAACAGGAATTCAACCAGTTATTGCGTGATTATGTAGGCCGCCCCTCTCCTCTTTACCTGGCAAAACGGTTAAGCGAAAAGTATGGATGCAAAATCTACCTAAAACGGGAAGACCTGAACCATACAGGAGCACATAAGATCAACAACACGATCGGGCAAATCCTGCTGGCACGCCGCATGGGTAAAACACGTATCATCGCTGAAACAGGAGCCGGCCAGCACGGGGTAGCCACCGCTACCGTCTGTGCCCTGATGAATATGGAATGTATCGTCTATATGGGCAAGACCGATGTGGAACGCCAACACGCCAATGTACAGAAAATGGAGATGCTCGGCGCCACAGTCATCCCTGTCACCTCCGGTAATATGACACTGAAAGATGCGACGAACGAAGCTATCCGCGACTGGTGCTGTCATCCTTCCGATACCTATTATATCATCGGTTCTACCGTAGGCCCTCATCCTTATCCGGATATGGTTGCCCGCCTGCAATCGGTCATCAGCGAAGAGATAAAGAAGCAGCTTCTGGAACAGGAAGGACGCGAAAATCCGGACTATCTGATCGCCTGTGTAGGCGGTGGCAGCAATGCAGCCGGAACGATCTATCATTTCATCGACGACGAACGGGTGAAGCTTGTCCTGGCTGAAGCCGGAGGAAAAGGGATCTGCTCGGGTATGAGCGCCGCCACCATCCAACTGGGTAAGAAAGGGATTATCCACGGAGCCCGTACGCTGGTGATGCAGAGTGAAGACGGACAGATCGAAGAACCTTACTCGATCTCCGCCGGACTGGATTATCCGGGTATCGGCCCGATCCATGCCAACCTCTCCGTTTCCCACCGGGCCTCCATCCTGGCCGTCGATGATGACGAGGCACTGGAAGCCGCTTTCGAACTGACCCGCCTGGAAGGGATCATCCCGGCATTGGAAAGCGCACATGCGCTGGGAGCACTCGGCAAAGTGAACTTTAAACCGGAAGATGTCGTTGTACTGACCGTCTCCGGCCGTGGGGATAAAGATATGGATACCTATATTGAATATAAAAACAGAAAGTAACCGATGAAAAACTATCACTTCAAAACTATAAGCAAACAGGTTCTGGGCGACCTGCATACCCCCGTAAGTATTTACCTGAAAGTACGGGACATTTACCCCGAGTCAGCACTGCTGGAAAGTTCGGACTTCCACGGGAATGAGAACAGCCTTTCGTTTATCGCCCTCTGTCCGCTGGCCAGTATCGGTATCAATAACGGCGAATGTACGGCAACCTTTCCCGACGGGCAGAACGAAATAACTCCATTGACCGAAAGTTATAACGTTGCCGATGCGATGAATACTTTCCTGAGCCGTTACAGCATAGAAGGTGCCGACAAGAAAGTATGCGGCCTGTTCGGCTACACAGCTTTCGATGCCGTCCGTTACTTCGAGAACATTCCGGTGATGGAAGCCCACCACGAGGAGAACGATGCTCCCGATATGCTATACATATTATATAAGTATATCCTGGTATTCAATCATTTCAAGAACGAACTGACATTAGTCGAACTATTACAGGAAGGTGAAAGCAGCCACCTGCAGGAGATAGAGACACTGATCGAAAACCGTAACTATGCTTCCTATAACTTCCAGACAGCCGGCCCGGAAACCTCTCCTATCACCGGTGAAGAATATAAAGCGATGGTACGCGAAGGCATCAAACACTGCTTGCGTGGCGATGTTTTCCAGATCGTACTGAGCCGCCGCTTCGAGCAACCGTTCAAAGGAGACGACTTTAAAGTGTACCGTGCCTTAAGAAGCGTCAACCCTTCCCCCTATCTGTTCTACTTCGATTTCGGCGGCTTCCGGATCTTCGGATCTTCTCCGGAGACACACTGCAAAGTAGCGGAAGGCCACGCAAGCATCGACCCGATTGCCGGAACAGCATTCCGCACAGGAAATGTAGCACTGGACAAACAACGTACCGAAGCCTTGCTGGCCGACCCGAAAGAGAATGCCGAACACGTCATGCTGGTAGACCTTGCCCGCAACGATCTGAGCCGCAACGCCCACAACGTACAGGTCGACTTCTATAAGGAAGTACAATATTACAGCCATGTGATCCACCTCGTATCCCGTGTAAGCGGCGAGGTAAACAGCGACAGCAATCCTGTTAAGACTTATATCGATACATTCCCTGCCGGAACACTGAGCGGTGCCCCGAAAGTACGCGCCATGCAGTTGATCACCGACCTGGAGAAACATAACCGCGGAGCTTATGGCGGCTGTATCGGGTTTATCGGCCTGGACGGCGATCTGAATCAGGCAATCACCATCCGTACATTCGTAAGCCGCGGCAATGTACTGTATTACCAGGCTGGTGCCGGTATCGTTGCCAAAAGCAATGACGAACGCGAACTTCAGGAAGTTAATAACAAGCTGGGAGCTTTAAAGAAAGCGATCGACCTGGCAGCAAAACTAAAGAATTAAGATTATGAGCAAGATATTATTATTCGACAATTACGACTCCTTCACCTACAATTTATTACACATCCTGAAGGAACTGGGCGCAGAGGTAGAAGTACACCGCAACGACAAAATATCACTGGAAGAAGTTGACCGCTTCGACAAAATATTGCTTTCCCCGGGCCCCGGTATTCCCGAAGAAGCAGGCATCCTGCTCCCCTTGATCCGCCGGTATGCCCCGACTAAAAGCATCCTGGGGGTCTGCCTGGGCGAGCAGGCGATAGGCGAAGCATTCGGAGCGACGCTGATTAACCTGACAGACGTTCATCACGGTGTATGTTCCGATATCCGGGTAACAGCGAAAGAACCTTTGTTTGCCGGACTTGAGGCAGGTTTCCGTGCCGGACGTTACCACTCATGGGCCGTGTCGCGCGAGAACTTCCCCGACTGCCTGGAAATAACAGCCGAAGACATGGAAGAAAAGCAGATCATGGCACTTCGTCACCGTACCTATGACGTCAGGGGTATTCAGTTCCACCCGGAATCGGTACTGACTCCGAAGGGAAAGATCATTATTGAAAACTGGTTAAAAGCATAACACAATGAAAGATATATTATATAGATTATTCGAACATCAGTATCTGGGACGGGATGAAGCCCGCCAGATACTTCAGCGGATGGCAGCCGGAGAATATAACGACTCGCAGATAGCCAGCCTGATCACGGTATTCCTGATGCGTAACATTTCCGTAGAAGAGTTATCCGGTTTCCGTGAAGCCCTGCTCGAAATGCGTGTACCGGTCGACCTGACCGATTATAAGCCGATCGACATTGTAGGAACAGGCGGTGACGGTAAAAACACCTTCAACATCAGTACCGCTTCCAGCTTCGTGGTAGCCGGTGCCGGTTATAATGTGGTAAAGCATGGTAACTACGGGGCTACTTCCGTAAGCGGTGCCAGCAATGTGATGGAACAGCACGGAGTAAAATTCACGAACAGTATCGATAAGCTGCGCGAGTCGATGGAAGCCTGCCATATCGCTTATCTTCATGCCCCTTTGTTCAATCCGGCACTGAAGGCAGTCGCTCCGGTACGTAAAAGTCTCGGGGTACGCAGCTTCTTCAATATGCTCGGCCCGTTGGTAAATCCGGTGATGCCGGCCTATCAGTTGCTAGGCGTATATAACCTGCCGTTACTCCGCCTGTACAGTTATACGTATCAGGAGAGCGGAACCCGCTTTGCGGTAGTCCACAGTCTGGACGGGTTCGATGAGATATCGCTGACTACCGAGTTTAAGGTAGCCATGCCGGAGAAAGAGAAGTTATACACACCGGAAATGCTGGGTTTCGCCCGTTGCACGGAAGCGGATCTCGACGGCGGACAGACCGTAGAAGATGCCGCCCGCATTTTCGACAGCGTTATGAAGAATACGGCAACCCCGGCACAGAAAAACTGCGTGATCGCCAATTCGGCTTTCGCCATCCAGGTGATCTGTCCGGAGAAAAAGATAGAAACCTGTATCGCCGAAGCACGCGAATCGCTGGAAAGCGGCAAGGCGCTGGCGACACTGAAGAAGTTCATTTCACTGAATAATTAAGTATGAAAGATATATTACAAGACATCATAGCCAACAAACGTATCGAAGTAGAACGGCAGAAACAAGCCGTCCGCCTTCAAACATTACTGGCATTGGGAGGTGAACGCCTAGAACGTACCACCTATTCGATGCGGGCCTCACTGGCGGCTTCTTCATCGGGAATCATCGCCGAGTTTAAACGCAAAAGCCCATCGAAAGGCTGGTTGCATCCGGATGCCGCCATTGCCGACGTGATACCGGCCTATGAGAAAGCCGGAGCTTCCGCCTGTTCCGTCCTGACCGACCCGCAGTTCTTCGGAGGTTCGCTGGGCGATCTTTGCCAGGCTCGTAAACAGGTGAGCCTGCCGTTACTCCGTAAGGATTTTATCATCGATGAATACCAGCTTTACCAGGCCCGTGTGATGGGAGCCGATGCCGTGCTGCTGATTGCCGCCTGCTTGACTCCCGACCAATGCCTGGCATTAGCTGAACTGGCTCATACCCTGCAATTGGAAACATTGCTGGAAGTCCATAGTGAAGAAGAGTTGGCCTATCTCAATCCGCATATCGATATGTTGGGAGTGAATAACCGCAATCTCGGTACCTTCCATACGGATGTGGCAAATTCGTTCCGCCTGGCAGAGAAGATGCAGGAGATATCTAAAGAAAAAGATCTTTCCCCGTTGTTGATCTCTGAAAGCGGCATCTCCGATCCTACCACGGTAAGTAGCCTTCGTGAAGCAGGTTTCCGAGGCTTCCTGATCGGAGAGACATTTATGAAAACGGAACAACCGGGTGAAACCTTATCCGGCTTTATAGGAGGGCTATCATGCTGATCAAGGTATGCGGCATGCGCGAACCGGATAATATCCGCCGGGTGGCAGAAGCAGGGGCCGACTGGATGGGGTTTATCTTTTATGCCCGCTCCCCCCGTTTTGTGGGAAATCTTTCTCCGTATGAGATAAGCAAGGAAAGGGCGGTTCGCAAACCGCCCGTACGGGTCGGTGTTTTCGTGGATGCAACGCCTGAATATATGATGGAGATGGGAAATAAATATGCGTTGGGGTATTTGCAGTTGCATGGGAATGAATCGCCGGACACCTGCTATGCGTTGCAAAAACGGGGCTATGCAGTCATCAAAGCTTTTTCCATTGCAGATGAAGAGGATTTAAAACTGACAGCCGACTACGAAGGCCGGGCCGACTATTTCCTGTTCGACACCAAATGCAACGGATACGGAGGTTCGGGCAAGCAGTTCGACTGGTCGGTACTCACCGCCTATAAAGGGCAAACTCCTTTCCTGCTAAGCGGCGGGATCAATCCGGACAGCGTAGAAGCCATCCGCAATTTCCATCATCCGAAACTGGCCGGGCTCGACCTCAACAGCGGATTTGAAACCGCTCCGGGCATGAAAGATGCAGAGAAACTAAAAACATTTATAGATAAGATTAAGAAATAAGTAAAAGACAAGCATATGAATCGTATTACAAATCTATTCGAAACAAAGAAGAACGGCATCCTGTCCGTTTACTTCACAGCCGGTTATCCCGCGCTGAATGATACGGTAACCATCCTGAAAGAGCTGGAAGCCAAAGGTATCAATATGGTTGAAATAGGTATCCCCTTCTCCGACCCGATGGCCGACGGCCTTGTTATCCAGGAAGCTGCCACACAGGCACTGCACAACGGCATGTCGCTTCATCTCCTGTTCGACCAGCTGAAAGACATACGCCGGGAGGTACAGATCCCGCTCGTATTCATGGGTTATCTCAATCCGATCATGCAGTTCGGTTTTGAAGCCTTCTGTAAGAAATGTGTGGAAGTCGGCGTAGATGGCATGATCATCCCCGACCTGCCTTTCGCCGACTATATGGCCGATTACAAAGCCATCGCCGACCGTTATGACCTGAAAATGATCATGCTCATCACCCCGGAAACTTCCGAAGAACGCATCCGCCTGATCGACGAACATACTTCCGGCTTCATCTATATGGTATCGAGTGCAGCAACCACCGGAGCCCAACAGAGCTTCGACGAACAGAAACAGGCCTACTTCCGCCGCATCAACGCCATGAAACTGCGTAATCCCCGCCTGGTTGGTTTCGGTATATCCAATAAAGCGACCTTCGATGCGGCTGCTTCCAATTCATCAGGCGCCATCATCGGCAGCAAGTTTATCCAGTTGCTGAAAAGTGAAGCGACAGCCGCCCAGGCAATCGATAAACTGCTGGATGCACTCAAGAAATAATACCATTTAAGATAAAGTATGGATAAATAAAAAAGTCCTGCATGTAACTGCAGGACTTTTTTATTTATAATTCCGCGGAAAGCGAGGGATTCGAACCCCCGGAGCAGTTACCCGCTCACCGCATTTCGAGTGCGGCCCATTCGACCACTCTGGCAGCTTTCCTTTTCTGTGGTTGACGCAGCAAATGTATGGATAATTTCGTGTCGTTATTCTCCAAACAGTCTTTTTTACATAAAAAAAGGAGATACAAAATGTATCCCCTTCCCCATATTAACAAAACGAATTATCGTTATTACTTGAAATAACGGTTATATAATCCTTCGAAGCCTTTACCATGACGAGCTTCGTCTTTACACATTTCGTGTACAGTATCGTGGATAGCATCCAGGTTCTGTTGTTTTGCCAAAGTAGCAATACGTTTTTTATCTTCGCATGCACCGGCTTCCGCTTCCATACGTTTTTTCAGGTTTGTTTTTGTATCCCAAACCACATCACCCAGCAATTCGGCAAACTTAGCAGCATGTTCAGCTTCTTCCCATGCATAACGTTTGAATGCTTCTGCCACTTCAGGATAACCTTCGCGGTCAGCCTGACGACTCATTGCCAGATACATACCTACTTCAGTACATTCTCCCATGAAGTGAGCGTTAAGACCTTCAAGAATAACAGGGTCGACACCTTTAGCTACGCCTAATACGTGTTCGTCTACAAACTGCAAAGCACCTTCTGTTTCTTCCAGTTCTTTAAACTTGCTTTTCGGTTGTTTACATTGCGGACAGAATTCGGGAGCTTCGTCACCTTCATGAACATAACCACATACTGTGCAGATCCATTTCTTTTTCATCTTCGTAAAATTTTATTGGTTGTAAAACTATTAGTATATATAATCTTTGTTATTCGCTGCGACAAAATTAACCAAACAAATCTAAAAGGCAAGAAATAGGCAATAGATATATTCTATCTGTTAATTGACAAAAACTATGAAACCTATTCCAGCCGGGAAGTGTTTCATTATAAAACTTGCATATATTATGGATACATTAAAGATTACAAGCTTATTAGACGACAAGGCGGAGTATTATCTCGGCCATACATGTAAAACGATCGACAAATCGCTGATCCATATTCCATCACCTTCTACGATAGATGATATATGGATCAATACGGACAGAAACATCCAAACATTAAATAACCTGCAAAGGATGCTGGGACACGGACGTCTGGCAAATACAGGATACCTGTCTATCCTTCCGGTAGACCAGGACATTGAACATACAGCCGGTGCTTCATTTGCTCCGAACCCTATTTATTTCGATCCGGAAAATATCGTGAAACTGGCCATCGAGGGCGGTTGCAACGCGGTGGCTTCCACCTTCGGTAACTTAGGAGTAGTAGCGCGCAAATATGCACACAAAATACCGTTCCTCGTAAAGCTCAACCATAACGAACTGCTTACCTACCCGAACAGTTACAACCAAGTGATGTTCGGAACCGTAAAAGAAGCATGGAACATGGGAGCGGCCGCCGTAGGAGCAACGATCTATTTCGGTTCTGCCGAAAGTCGCGATCAACTGGTAGAGATAGCCGATGCATTCGAATATGCCCACGAGCTGGGTATGGCCACCGTTCTCTGGTGTTACTTAAGAAACAACGATTTCAAGAAAGACGGCGTCGATTACCATTCTGCCGCCGACCTTACCGGACAGGCCAACCACCTGGGGGTAACGATCAAAGCGGATATCGTAAAACAGAAGTTACCTTCCAATAACGGTGGGTTTACAGCTATCAACTTCGGCAAAGTAGACCAGAAGATGTACACCGAACTGGCAACCGAACACCCGATCGACCTCTGCCGTTACCAGGTAGCGAACGGTTATATGGGACGCATCGGCCTGATCAACTCCGGCGGTGAATCACACGGAGCTTCCGACCTGAAAGAAGCCGTTATTACCGCAGTCGTGAACAAACGTGCCGGTGGCATGGGACTGATCAGCGGACGTAAGGCTTTCCAACGTTCGATGAAAGACGGTGTCGAGCTATTGCATACGATCCAGAATGTTTATCTCGATCCGGAGATTACGATCGCATAAACGACCGATAAATATATAGGAAGTGCATGGAAGGATCTATCTTTTCATGCACTTTTTTATGGAAAAGCCATTACCTTTGTACCCATTAAATAAGGCAAAATGAAATCTCAGGCTTATAAAGGGCATCTGGCAATGCTGGGGGCCAATATCTTATGGGGATTGATGTCTCCTGTATCGAAAGCAGTGTTAATAGCAGGCCCAATCAGCGCGTTATCACTTACTACGTTCCGCATGGTAGGAGCAGCCGTTATATTCTGGCTGGCTTCGCTCTTCACGAAAAAAGAGCATGTCAACCATCAGGATCTTATGAAGCTGTTCTTCGCCGCATTGCTGGGGATCGTTCTGAACCAGGGATCATTTATTTTCGGAGTTTCTTTGACATCGCCGATCAACGCCTCTATCGTTACCACCACAACCCCCATCATCACGATGATCATTGCGGCCTTCTACCTGAAAGAGCCTGTCACCGGAAAGAAAGTGATAGGGATCTTTGTCGGGGCTGCCGGAGCTTTATTACTTATCCTAAGCAGCCAGAGCGCAGCTGCCGGAGGAGGGAAAAGCAGCAATATATGGGGTGACCTGCTTTGCCTGTTGGCACAGTTTAGCTTCTCTTTCTATTTCGTACTGTTCAAGGGGCTGATAGGCAAATACTCTCCTATTACGCTGATGAAGTGGATGTTTACCTACGCTTCCATCTGTACGATACCGTTCACCTTCAATCATATTTCAGCGATCGACTTTGCAAACCTGCCAGCGGAGTTATACCTGGGTATCGCCTACGTTGTTATTGGTGGAACCTTCCTGCCCTATTTGTTTATCCCTATCGGACAGACTTTGCTGCGTCCGACAGTTGCCTGTATGTACAATTACGTACAGCCGATAGTCGCTTCACTGATCGCCGTACTTTGGGGAATGGACACTTTCGGAGTCATGAAAGGCATAGCGGTAGCACTGGTCTTTTCGGGTGTATATATTGTTACCCAAAGTAAATCGAGGGCACAACTGGAAGGTTATCAGGCTGCACAGGGCAAGCCTGAATAACCTTTGTTATTTTCTGCTCTTATTCATTCCGTAACCAGCAATACCCATACACTGCCGGTTTATCCAAAGCACCCTGCTGATACAGTCCGGGACGGGAAATGCGATCCCAACGGACTAGGGATTTCAAGGCAGAGGGGGAAAGATCGTATTCTATCTCCTTCCACTTCCTGCCATCTTCACTATAAGTAAACGAGCAACGGATACCGTCTGTCACCTTCATCCGGAGATACAAGGAAGAAGCCGGCAGTTTCATATCGGCCAGGATCAACTCTTTGCCGTCGTTCACGGCTTTTAGCTTCAGGCGGTCTGCTTCGCAACCGAGTGTCAGCAGGTTATTGTCATCGCCATACATAACGACGCCTTTCCAGCTTTCGTTCTGGTTTACGACAGCAGTCTCCAGCGTATAGTCGGCAGTCGAAGGGCGCAGGCAAAGTGCATTACCCGTCTTGATACCCGGTTTCGGAGAACCGCATAAAGACAGGTTACCGCCTTTCAATTCCGTTTTTACATCGGCATACGGATAATTCCAACTCCATTCGGGGCGAAGGGCCGTTGCCGTGAAGTCGTCGGTAAAATCAAAGATAGGCTCCTGCACACAGTCGGTGAACGGCATGGGCTGTGCCAGGCTGGCATATTCCCCGGTAACGAAATAAGGCCAGTTATCCCCGCCCATTCTCATCTCCTGCAAGTGCGGTTGCCGCCCCTGATAAAAGTCTTTGTCCCTGCTATAAGCATGGCAAAGGTAAAACATACGTCCGTCGGGCGTAGTGGTCAGCGTACCATGTCCGATAGACTGGATATCTTTTCCACCGTGAAGGATCGGGTTACCTTCGTACTTCTCATACGGGCCGGCCAGTTTCTTCGAACGGGCTACCTCTACCGCATAATCGCTCTCCGGGCCACAACAACCGTTTACCGCATAGATAATATAGTAATAGCCGTTTTGCTTAAACCAATGTTGTCCTTCCATCCCCCGTCTTTCATCATCACGCAGCAAGCTGAAAGGCTCACCTTCCAGGCGCAAGCCGTCGGAACTCAGCTTGCAGGCCAGCAATTCGATAGGACGCTGATCCAACCCGTAAGCTTTCCAGGTCATATAAAGCTGTCCGTTGTCTTCAAGGATAAAGGCATCGATCGCCTCTTTTCCAAACTCGACGATGGGGCCGTAATCTTTAAACTTCCCTGTTGGCGAATCGGCTACAGCCACTCCGATGCATGAAATATTATCCGACTCCTTACGGGCGGTATAATACATATATACTTTACCATTATGATAATACCACTCGGGAGCCCAGAAAGACGATTTCGTCCAAGCCGGCTTCTCTTTAAAGATATGGCCGGTCTGCTTCCAGTTCACCAGATCGGAAGAAGTAAATACCGGATAATAAGGGGCCCATTCCGAGGAAGTCCCTGTAACATAATAAGTCTCGCCAATCCGCATGATGGAGGGATCGGCTACATCGCCGTGGATAACAGGGTTGGTAAAATAAGTTTGTTGCTGTGCCAGTCCCAGAGTAACGGATGCTGAACACAATAAGATTGTCAATAGCTTTTTCATGGTCTGCCTATTAATTAATAACACAATTACAGCAGGCAAAGATAAATAAAAAGAAACTGCATCAAAGTGCCTGATGACATTTCAATGCAGTTTCCTGTTATTTTATTTCTTTTGACTCTTATAGTCCCGCCGAAATACTCTTCCAAAGATTATCATCGGGTACAGGAGCCACGATCTTTATCGCTTCTTTCGATACCGGATGAATGAATTCGGCACTACGGGAGTGAAGGCTAATACCGCCGTCTTTGTTCGAGCGGTCGGCTCCATATTTCAGGTCGCCTTTGATCGGGCATCCCATCTTTGCCAGCTGGCAACGTATCTGGTGATGACGTCCGGTCTTCAGATCGATCTCAAGTAAATAATAATTATCCGAACGCGCAATCACTTTATAGTGCAGGATTGCTTTCTTAGAGTCAGGCCGTTCGGTATCGTAGGCATAACTCTTATTTTGTTTTTCGTTGCGTACCAACCAGTTGACCAGCTCGCCTTCATCGGCAGGCGGACAGTTCTTTACGATCGCCCAATACGTCTTCTTCACCTCTCCTACCCGGAACATTTCGTTCAGGCGGGGAAGGGCTTTGCTTGTTTTGGCAAACAGGACAACGCCGCTGACAGGACGATCCAACCGGTGGGCCACACCTATATAGACATTTCCCGGTTTACAATACTTCTCCTTCAGCCATGCTTTGAGCATCTCCGAAAGAGGAGTATCACCGGTTTTATCTCCTTGTACAATCTCGCGGCAGGTTTTATTTACCGCGATGATATGATTGTCTTCGTAGATAACTTCCATATTACATATTCATGCCGCCGTCAACCTGGATCACCTGTCCGGATACATAAGCAGACAGATCAGAAGCCAGGAATGTAGCTACATTAGCCACATCTTCGGTAGAACCGCCACGGCGCAAAGGAATTTTCTTGTTCCACTCTTCTCTTACCTCTTCCGGCAATTTAGCAGTCATATCAGTGATGATAAAACCCGGAGCGATTGCGTTGGCACGGATACCGCGTGAACCCAGTTCCTGAGCCACCGACTTGGCCAAACCGATCATACCGGCTTTCGATGCTGAATAGTTGCTCTGTCCGGCATTACCATGAACACCAACGACAGAAGACATATTGATAATGTTTCCGGCACGCTGTTTCATCATGATCGGAGTACAAGCATGGATGAAGTTGAATGCAGATTTCAGGTTTACGTTGAGCACAGCATCCCACTGTCCTTCGCTCATACGCATCATCAGACCGTCTTTCGTGATACCGGCATTGTTTACCAGGATATCGATACGGCCGAAGTCTTTCTGTATCTCTGCCACTACATTATGTGTATCTTCAAAGTTAGCTGCGTTAGAAGCATAACCTTTTGCTTTAACACCTAAAGCTTCAATTTCTTTCTGTGTTGCTTCACCGTTTTCGTCGATAACCAAATCTGTAAATGCAATATTCGCACCTTCAGCGGCAAACTTCAAAGCAATGGCTTTACCAATACCACGTGCGGCACCGGTAACGATAGCTACTTTTCCTTCCAATAATTTCATAATACTCTTATTTTACGTCTTAATTAGCACTTAATTAAACAGGCTCCTGCCGAATATCCGCCGCCGAACACGGTCAGACAAACCAGGTCGCCCCTTTTAAACGTCCCATCGTTCTGGGCATATACCAACGCTGAACTTACCGAGCCGGTATTACCCAGTTCTTCGATATTGTGCAGGAACTTTTCTTCCGGCAGATTCAGTTGCTTGGCAATGTTGGACATGATACGCATATTAGCCTGGTGACCGATAAAATAAGTCAGGTCATCCAGTGAATAGCCGTTCTTCTCCAGCAAGTACACTGCATTCTTAGGCATATAAGTACAAGCCTGGATAAATACGTCGCGGCCTTCCGGCATCAGGATACCCCCGTCGCGCGGACGCAACTGTACCCCTTCCGGGCCTTTTCCCAAATGTCCCAGACCTTGCGTAAATACCTCAAGGATCTGCGGATCATTCTCAGTCATACGTTCTTTTGAGATAAAGAATGCGGCAGCCGCGTCTCCCCACAGGTGACCGGCTTTCGGATCTGTTTCATTATAATAGGCTGAGTTCTTATCTGCAGAAAGGATCAGGGCTTTCGTAGCCTTTCCCATAGCAAAATAACCTTCCACCACCTCCAGTGCATTCAAAAAGGAGGAACAGGCTGAAGATAAATACAACGCTTTCGCGTTTGTAATATTAAATTCACGCTGAGTATAGTGAGCCGCAGTTGCAACTGTATCGTACGGAGAATAGGAGGCTGAGATAATTAAATCAACATCCGTAATATCATAAGGTAATTTAGGCAGCGCGTTATGTACGGCTTCAATTCCCATTGTACAAATAGTCTCTTCCGGTTTAGCTTTGGACCGGGTTTTAATACCGGTTCTTTGTTCAATCCACTCGCTAGTCAACCCGTTTAATTCCAAAAAATGTTGGTTGTGCACCCGCTCTTCAGGCACATAAAACCCTGTTGCATTGATAAACATCTCTGGTTTACTTAATCTTTATTCCGTTGAATATTAAATTCATCACATTATCTCTTCTCTTGATTCGTTGGCTGATATTATCTCCCATAATACCCCTTATATAAGGAACTTCCAATCCCTTTAAGGCATGATGAAGCACAACCGCAGTAATTTCAGTATCAGGCATTTCAAAAATACCTTCCTTTACACCAGCATCCAGAATTCCTTTCAATAATTCGGTTTCCCGGATGTCAAAGCTCTTACGAACTTTTTCCACGCGCCATATATCCCGGAAGAAGTTGGCTTTCAGCGTCCCGTTACGGAACACGAGCGCCTTGATAGCATCCAGTCTTGCATAAATGAATGTCATCAACTTCTCGTCAGCAGGCAAATCCTTTCCGGCAACATCGAGCAACATCTTATATAACTTATCCAACTCCGATTCTACCACGGCCAGATAAATCTCATTTTTGCTCTTGAAATACGTATATAACGTACGTCTGCCTTTTCGGGAAGCCTGTGCAATATCGTTCATTGTCGTATTATCAACCCCCATGCGGGCAAACAATTGCCTGGCCACATCCACCAACATTTCGCGTGTTTTAGAAACTGTCATCGGCATCGTATTGCACATTTTGATTAAAACTGTGCGCAAAGTACCTAAAAAAGATTGGTTCTAGCAAGTATATTAAAAAAAACTTGCAATAAATTTGTTTTGTAAATGAAAAACCTTACCTTTGCACTCGCAATCACACAATGATTGTAAACTATATCGCGGAGTGGAGCAGTGGTAGCTCGTTGGGCTCATAACCCAAAGGTCGTAAGTTCGAGTCTTGCCTCCGCAACCAGCTAAAAGGCTTTCAGTTTTACTGAAGGCCTTTTCTTTTTTCATCTTCTCTAAGGTTTATTAGCCAAAATTAAACGATCAAATTCCCCTATGGTATGTTTATTGTAGTGTATATGTATGGTTATCTACTGACATAAAGACTTAACAATATAAATAATATGGCTTATATAGACTATTACAACATTCTTGGAGTGAATAAAGGGGCTTCGCAGGACGACATAAAAAAAGCGTACAAGAAGCTGGCCCGTAAATATCACCCTGACCTGAATCCGAACGATCCGGATGCTCACCGGAAATTCCAGGAGATCAACGAAGCCAATGAGGTATTAAGCGATCCTGAAAAACGGAAGAAATACGATCAATATGGCGAAAACTGGAAACATGCCGACCAATTCGAAGCGCAGCAGCAACAATACGGACAGTATCAGAACGGCGGCTTTGGCGGTGGCGGCGGATCTTACTGGAGCGCATCCGACGACGGCAGCGGATTCTCCGACTTCTTCGAATCCATGTTCGGAGGAAGAAGCGGCCGCAGCAGTGGCGGAGGCAGCCACATGTTCCGCGGACAGGATTATAATGCCTCACTCAGTCTTTCTTTGGCTGACGCTGCAAAGACACACAAGCAGGTGATTACCGTCAACGGAAAGAATCTGCGTATCACCGTACCGGCCGGTATTGCCGACGGACAAACCATCAAACTGAAAGGCCAGGGAGGCCCGGGCGTTAACGGCGGTCCTGCCGGAGACTTATACATCACCTTTGCCATTACCGACAACGGCAGGTTCAAACGTGTGGGCGACGATCTGTATGTGACCGTTCCCCTCAACATGTACACTGCCATCCTGGGAGGCGAACAGATTGTGGAAACGATGGACAGCAAGGTGAAACTGAAAGTCAGCCCCGGCACCCAGAACAATACCAAGGTGCGCCTGAAAGGCAAAGGTTTCCCTATCTATAAGAAAGAAGGGCAGTTCGGTGACCTGATAGTTACCTATACTATCGAGATACCGACTAATCTGACGGATAAACAGAAAGAGTTGTTCCGCGAAATACAGAGTCTTAATCAATAAAACATGAGTACTATGCAAGCAGATTTAATTATAGTCAATGAATATTGCCGGATATGCCATATCGAACCGGCCTTCATTTTCCGCCTGGAAGAAGGAGGACTGATAGAAATCCGTATCGTTGAAGGTGAGAAGTTCCTGAAAGCTTCCCAACTGCACGATATTGAAAGGTATACACGTATGTATTACGACCTGTCCATCAACTTCGAAGGAATAGACGCCATTCACCATCTGCTGAACCGTGTCAAATCCATGCAACAGGAGATCGGCCGGCTGCAAAAGAAGCTGAAGGTATATGAAGCAGATTATTTTGAAGAAAATGAATTATAAAACAGATTGACACATTTGCCTTACTATCAGCAGGGTAAATGTGTCAAGCAAAGAAATACACAAACTATTTGTAAAATAATTTGTTTTGTAAGAAATAATTCATACCTTTGCACTCGCAATCAGGTAATGATAGCAACTATATCGCGGAGTGGAGCAGTGGTAGCTCGTTGGGCTCATAACCCAAAGGTCATAGGTTCGAGTCCTGTCTCCGCAACTACCGAAAGAGAATCAACAAGGTTGGTTCTCTTTTTTATGCTTTATGCCTTCAGCCTTCATTATTTGCCATATCAAATTATCTATCAACATATTACAAACAAAACACGGGTTCATTTCGGGTTCATATGGCCGTCATACCTGCTTTCATAGACCTTCATGCTCTATTCTTTTTTTATCACCATTCCTACTCTTTTCAATCAGTAAAATCATATCATTTGCCGATACAGGTAACCAGTTGACAACTTATCATAAATCGTGACACTTCGTCCTGTCTCAGTTTCCTGCTTAGGAAACCGGAGTTTCCCGCATAGGAAATTGTAGTTTCCTGCGGAGGGAACTGGAGTTTCCTTATTAAAAAAATTCAGGAAACTGCAATAAATTAAATACCAATACCTTACGCATTTCACCCCGGTTCTATTATTCTAAGTTAAAAGCCGCAGTTACTACCAGTCAAAAAATCAGATACAACCCGGGATGAAGCCGGGATGAAAGCAAAATGAACCCGAAGGGCCTGCAATACATTCTTTAAAGCTTTAATTATCAAAAGGTAGACACAATGATGAAGCCAATGAATGCAAAAAAGAGAAAAAGTAGTCTTTAACAACAAAATATAATCTTTTGTATACATGGAATATCAGGCGATGCCTATTACCGACACCTTTCTATACACCGTCAAATGTGTTGAAATTCAGCGTTAAAATAGAGTAAATGCAACTTCTCCCATGAACGTTTTTGCGCATTTTCTGTTTATATACACAGCTAGACAAAAAACACATACCTCTCCAGGGACACGCCCCCTATCAGCCAAAAATCAGGTATGTTTTTTATGAGCAAAATCGCTTCCGACAGTTACCCCCATGTGACTGACGAACATTGTCGTATAACTTAACTTACAACGCAAATGATATATCTCTTGATTTTACTAGCTTTTATAATATCAATCATCTTCTCGATGTTAATAATTCCACGCATCCTGATCGTGGCATTAACGAAAAGACTCTTTGATATGCCTAATGAGCGAAAAATACATACAGAAGCTATTCCCCGCTTGGGTGGGATATCATTCGCCCCGACTATTTTATTCTCATTAGCTTTTGTCTCCGCTATCTCCTATCTGGGTTATCTGTATGGTTTGAAAATACCGAAGGATATCACTCCCCACATCACTCCCGATTTTTATCTGCTTATCTGCGGACTGATCATTCTTTACCTGGCAGGTATTAAAGATGATTTAATCGGCCTGCGGTATCATACCAAATTCATCGTACAGATCATCGCAGCCACGATGCTTCCCCTATCGGGTTTATGGATCAATAACTTTTACGGTTTATTCGGGATCAATGAACTGGCTCCCTGGATCGGGATGCCGTTGACGATATTTGCTATCGTATTCATAACCAACGCGATCAACCTGATCGATGGTATCGACGGATTGGCTTCCGGATTGAGTGGAGCGGCATTGCTCATTTTAGGATCCCTGTTTCTGCACTATCAGATGTGGACGTATGCCATGCTGTCTTTCTCGACATTGGGTGTGCTCATCCCCTTTTTCTACTACAACGTATTCGGACAGGCCGAACATGGCCGCAAGATATTTATGGGGGATACCGGTAGCCTGACTTTAGGATATATCCTGGCATTTCTATGTATCCGTTATGCCGTATACGATCCGTATGAAGCTCCCCACTCGCCCAGTGCGATACTGATTTCTTTCTCTACACTGATCGTTCCGATGTTCGATGTGATCCGGGTTATGCTGATCCGGTTCCGTAGAAAGAAAAGTCTGTTTTCACCCGACAGGAACCATATACATCATAAATTTCTGGCGATGGGCTTTTCACCACGAAAGGCGTTGCTTTATATCCTCGGGATCTCATGGATATTCAGCAGCGTGAATATTCTGCTTGCTCCCTTCGTCAACATCAATATCCTGTTTCTGGGAGATATAGTGGTCTGGACGTTACTGAATGTTTGTCTGGACAAGATATATCATAAGAAGAAAATTATCAATGAAAAAAATATTATTTAAAAGACTGAACTAAAAGATGAAAGCATGTTTTATGGGGCTTGGCTACATAGGCCTGCCCACAGCAATAATAGCAGCCGAACACGGCATTGACGTCGTAGGCGTAGATATCAACCCACAGGTGGTAGAAATGACCAATAAAGGTTTGATCCATATTGTAGAACCGGGATTGCAGGAGTTGTGCCAGCAGGTAGTGGCTTCCGGACATCTGAAAGCTTCCGTCAAACCGGAGGTCAGCGATGTATACCTGATTGTGGTACCGACCCCATTCAAAGGAAACCATGAACCGGATATCTCTTATGTGGAAACGGCAACCCGTTCGACTATCCCCCTGTTGAAAGAGGGCGACCTGTTCGTGATAGAATCTACCTCACCGGTGGGAACAACGAATAAAATGACGGAGCTGATCTTCTCGCTTCGCCCGGAACTGAAGGGGAAAATATACATTGCCTACTGTCCGGAACGTGTGTTGCCGGGTAATGTCATTTATGAACTGGTGCATAACGACCGGGTGATCGGTGGCATCGATCCGGAGTCGACCGGGAAAGCAATCGAGTTCTATAGCCGTTTCGTAAAAGGTACATTGCATAAGACCAATGCCAAAACAGCGGAGATGTGCAAGTTAACCGAAAACTCGTCCCGCGACGTACAAATCGCCTTTGCCAACGAACTGTCGTTGATATGTGACAAGGCCGGGATCAATATCTGGGAGCTTATCGAGCTGGCCAACAAACATCCCCGGGTAAATATCCTTCAACCGGGTTCCGGTGTCGGTGGACATTGCATAGCTGTGGATCCGTATTTCATCACCGCCGAATTCCCCTACGAGTCGCAGCTGATCGCCAAAGCGCGTGAGATCAACAACTACAAAGCGTTCTGGTGTGCAGAAAAGATAGAAAACGCCATGCTCAAATTCGAGCTGAAGCATCACCGCCAGCCAATCGTCGCCATGATGGGCCTGGCCTTCAAGCCCAACATCGACGACCTCAGGGAATCACCAGCCAAATACATCACAACCAAAGTGATGCAAAGCCATAACAATGCCGACATCCTGGTCGTCGAACCGAATGTGCAGGAGCATAAGGTGTTTAAGCTGACTGATTACAGGGAGGCATACGAAAAGGCGGATATTGTGGCGTTTTTGGTGGCACATAAGGAGTTTAAAGAATTGCCTTACAGGGGGGATAAGGTGGTGTTGGATTTTTGTGGGATATTTAAAAAGTAAATGATCACACCAACCAGAGCTAAGAATATAATAAACAATCATAAAACAGTAATCATCAACTACTGTTTTATGACCATTATAAAGTTCGTAAACTCTTTTTTCTACTTACTTGTTTATCCTTTTCTTATCCGAAAGCTTGGAGCAGATAGTTATGGATTATTCGTTTTCGCATCATCCATCACTACTTATTTCCAAACTTTCATATCCTTCGGCTTCGATTTCCCTGCGGTAAAGATCATATCTATCCAGCCGGATAACAGGGAGATGAAATCATCCATTGTATCGTCGGTTCTGACAGCAAAAATATATCTGGCTGTAGTTTCAGTAATCGTATTCATTCTACTGATAACGCACTTTGATTTTTTCAGAAAAGACTGGATTATTTATCTTCTTTGCTATTCAAACATTATAACAACGATTCTACTACCAGTTTGGTATTTCCAGGGAATGCAAAAGATGAAGTCTGTTACATTTGCCCAGGTCGTAACCAAAATAATATCCTTACCATTCATCTTTTTATTTGTAACCGCCCCATCCGACACCTGGATCGTAGCACTCATCATATCGGCCAGTGGTTGTATCAGTGGCTTATATACCTTATACCTTCTAATAAAAAAAGAAAAACTGATTATCAGATGGCAACCCTTTTCTGTTATCAGAAAGTTATTTAAGGATTCAATTCCATTTTTCTTTTCTTCGTCAGCAAGCATTATAAAACAGCAGTTTACGATATTTATTATAGGTATTTCATTTTCCATGTCGGATGTTGCCATTTACGACCTTGCAAATAAATTAGTAGCCGTACCGATGAACTTTATAGCACAAATAAATAATGCTTTATTTCCGAAGGTGATAAAAGAATACAGCAAGACATATATTAAGAAAATCATCAATATGGAAGGACTTCTTTCCCTGCTGATAATAATCGGATTAGCCATTTTCGGAAAATTAGTCATCAGAATATTTGCAGGAGCTGACATGCTGGAAGCCTATCCATTGATGCTAATCTTAAGCATCATACTTCCCTGCTGGTTACTGGTAGGTTGCTTTATAAACTTTGTTTATGTGCCACTGGGATTGTATAGTTATGTTACAAAAAGCCAAGTTAGCGCATTGGTCATTTTTATGACAGTCTGTTTAGCCGGAGTTTATTTTATTAAGGATATTGGTATTATAGCATTCGCCGTCAGTCTGTCAGGGACATTCGAACTTATCTACAATTACTATATTATAAAGAAAAATAAATTATTAACAAAATAATGGGAAAACATATATGCTTTTTAATGCCGGCTGTAGGGTATGCTCCGTCGGGAGGATTCAAAGTGGTCTTCGAATATGCTAATAGACTGGCCAATGATGGATTCCAAATATCTATTGTATTTCCAGCCGTACATTTCTACAATACTCTCAGCCCCCAAAAGAAAGTGAAAGCAATTATCCGCTATTTATTGAATTATAGCCCTAAGCGATACACACCCTATAACTGGTTTGACCTGGATAGACGCATCAGACTATTTCCTGTGTGGGACCTTCGTGAATCAAACGTACCGGCTGCTGATATATACATAGCAACAGCTGTTCAGACTGCTGTATATTTAAATGAATATAAAAACATCACAGCCAAGCATAAATTTTATTTTATACAAGGATTTGAAACATGGGCTTTACCGGAAGAAAAAGTATTGGAAACATATACTTATCCAATGCATAAAGTAACAATAGCTCCCTGGCTGAAGGGAAAAATAGAATCAGTAGGAGGGAAAGTAGATCTAATCTATAATGGATTTGATTTCAATTACTTCCGAAAAGAAATCAATTATGCTGACAAAAATAAATATTGCATCACAATGCTTTATCATCCTATGCCGGAAAAAGGCTGTAAAGATGCATTTGAGGCTCTTCAAATCGTAAAAAATAAATTCCCGAAATTACTAGTTAATCTTTTCGGATTTCCCAAACAACCCAAAGATCTTCCAGATTGGATAAACTACTATCAGCAACCAGATAAAAAGACACATAACCGCCTGTATAATGAAGCCGCAATATTCATTAATGCCAGTCATGGAGAAGGATTTTGCCTGACTCCACCGGAAGCAATGCAATGTGGTTGCGCTGTAGCTTGCACTGATATCGAAGGATTCAAAGTCGTATGCCAGCAAGGAGTAACCGCCTTATTATCTCCGGTAAAAGATCCTTTGGCATTAGCAAATAATATAGAAAGATTAATAACTAACAATTCGCTAAGATACAAATTAGCAGATAATGGGAACAAGTATATTCAACAGTTCACCTGGGAAAAGGCTTATTCAAAATTAAAAAATTTGATCGAATCGTCGGTTAAAGAATAAAGCAGTATGTATATCGCAACTTTAGCTCTAACCATTTATCTTTACGTATTAGATTATTTTCTACAATTCAATAAAAGAACTAAGTTCCTCCTATATACAATTCTTTATACATGGATCATAGCTCTCTTATCCTTATTACGTAGTGATAATATACCCGACACTCTGGAATATAAAGAAATTTACCTATTCCAGAGTATGGAAGATATTGTGGAAACAGGGTTTATGTTCATCAATAAATCATGTCTCTCTTTCGGAGTAAGTTTTCATCTTTTTCTTTTAATTTATCTCTGTTTCCTGTTTTGCTGTTACTTTTTATGCACAAGAAAACTCGTTGAAAACGTAAATTTAGCCTTTCTTCTATTCTTACCTTATTTCGGATTTTACTATTTCGGTATCATTATACGGGTGGCATTAGCCATATCTATTTGTTACATAGGAATTACCTATTTGCTAAATCATAAGACACCGTATGGGCTCTTTTTTTACTATGCTATTGTCACGATTGCTTTTTTTATCCATCAGACAACCATACTGTTTTACATTTTACCTTTAGTCGGATTTATCAATATTAAAAAGAAATATCTTTATGTAATACTGAGCATCGGAATTCTCCTTCCATTTATATCTCTGCAGAATCAGATATTAACGCAGTTGGAAACAATGTCACAGCTTTTATCATTCTCTCCAAGATTTCAAAAATATATAGACCATGCCGATACTAGTTCACAAATGTATGGTCTGTCAAAAATAAAATTCGGTCTGTGTGGTATCCTGTTTGTCTATTTAAAAGACTATATATATCCAAACAAAGTAAAAACGTATAATTTCTTTTTAAATACATACTGTATTGGAACAATTCTTACCCTCATGTTCTATTTTGTTCCGGCCGGTGGCCGATTAGGAGAAATATTCATATTCTTCGAATTCATATTACTCACTTTCTTATATGAATATTCTTCTTTGAACAAAAGGGCTGTACTCATAGCATTATTTCTAAATATTCTGATAGAATACACAATGTTTGCACGATTAGTACCTGAAATGATTTAAATAAAAATAGTTTCTAATGAATACATTCTCAATCATTATACCAACATATCATTTGCTGAATGACAGGTATAAAATATACTTCGATAAACTTATACAATCAATATCCAAAAATCTTCAGTCGCCATATACCTATAAAAGATTTAGAGAAATTGTGGTTGTGAATGATTATCCGGAGGAGGATATAGAAGAGTTCGTTCATTCCATATTTGCAAAATATGCTATCCCGCGGTCGATAATACATAATAATCAGACTAATAAAGGACAAGGATGTTCTCGCAACATCGGAGCGGATATAGCTTCCGGAAATTATCTACATTTTATAGATCAGGACGATTATATCTCATCTTTTTTTTATTCTACTCTACTAAGAGCCATTGAGATAGATAATGCACAAATTGCTTTTTCCGGACTAAATCTGCATAATACGAATAATGACAAACACTTTAGTCCTTTTCGGGGTAAAACAATCGGGCTGTACGCGAATGCAAAATATTTAGCCGATTTAAAAATATTTCTTTTATCAAATATAGCTGTCTCGCCGGGACAATATATTATCAGTAAAAATATATTTAATAAAATAGGAGGTTATGCTGATTTACAAAATAAAGGAACCGACGACTGGGGTATATTCTATTCATTGTACTTACAATATCCCCAGACAATTATAACTTTTAGACATGAAGCTGTTTTTACATATCGGATTCATAACGCACAAAACCGGAAAAGTCTTGATATGAAAGCTTCATTATCAGAAATGTTCTGTAAAATAAATCATAAAAAGACAAGATGGCATAACCTACTCTATTTCTTTAAGACTAATCCTGCCGGACGAGTATTAAATAAGATCATTTACAGATTTTATTGGAGAGTTCCTAATTTTTAAACAGATGGAAAATCATAACAAAAAAATACTTATTATAGGAGCTATTCCCTATAAAAGCAGAACAAATAGTTATGGGGGTATTACCATCCTATTACAAGACTTTATCGATTATCTGACTAATAAGCAATATTCATATAAAGTAATACCGACAAATCGATTTAGCGGAAGATTTTCAAAAGGAATAAACATCTTATATGTTATAGGGAAATATATGATGAATCTCAGAAATGTAGATATTATAACTTTTCATGTGACAAGTAAAGGGGCTTTTATACTTTTTCCTCTTTTAAGTCCATTAGCATTACTTTGTAACAAGAAAATTGTTTTTCGGAAATTTGCAGGAAGTTTTAAAACTGTTTATGAGAAACAATCATCTATCATAAAAGCTTACTTCCGCTTTTTTTTAAAAAGGACAGACCTCATACTTGTTGAAACGAAAGAGCTAGTGTCCTTTTTTGCTGAATTAAGTGGTAATCCTGACAAGGTGATATGGTTTCCAAATGCACGCAGAAAAAACAAGATAATAAAAACATCTCCTTTTCAAAAACGATTCGTCTTTATATCACACGTCAAACAAAGCAAAGGGATCAATGAAATATTAGAAGTTTCCAAACGATTACCCCCTAATTACATATTGGATATTTACGGCCCAATTAGAGACAATAGCTACACTTCCGACTATTTCAACCAATATAATATAACCTATCATGGAAGCCTGGAGCCTGATCAGGTGTCCAACACACTTATAAACTATGATGTACTGCTACTCCCTACATTTCATGCAGGAGAAGGATATCCCGGTATTATCATTGAAGCATTTTCCCTTGGAATACCTGTTATAACAACAAACTTTGGAGGAATCCCGGAAATTGTGACAGATCAATACAATGGGAAGTTGATCTCACCCAAAAACATAGAAGAACTGGAAAAAGCTATTTTATCGTTTAATTCAACTAATTATGCCGGCTATTCCCGGAATGCTTTACATTCTTTTGCGGAAAACTTTGACTCTGAAACAGTTAATAAGCGTATAGTAGATAAGATCATTTCATAAACATTCAATTAATATTTTATATGAAACTTGAAAATATATATGCAAGACTAACACCGTCTCTGCAAAATTTGGCTTGTTCCATTTATGGATATAAGCTTAAAGAACTACGATTTAATAAAGATTTTTATGCCATTCATCGTTTTTTAGACAGTACTTCCGAGTGGAATGCTGAGCAGATCAGATCCTATAAAGAAGAGAATATTTACAAAATCATACATCATGCTTATAACCATTGTCCTTATTATAAACAAAAATATTCTTCTGCAGGATTATCACCGAGTGATTTCAAATCAATAGACGACCTTCCTTTATTCCCGGAATTGACAAAAGAAGAAGTTCGCATGCATTGGAAAGAAATGCTTGCCGATAATATTCCCGCCAAAAAGCTTATTCAATATCATACCAGCGGTAGTACCGGAACTGCATTAAATTTTTTCTGGACTCAGTATAGTGTACAATTCTATTGGGCTGTTGTTTACAGGTATATGGCCAGATTTGGTATAACACTTGGAGATAAATATCTCACTCTAACAGGAAAAACCGTTGTCCCCATCTCAACCGACAAGCCTCCATACTGGAGACAAAACAAAGCAATGAATCAATACTTTATCAGTATGCAGCATATCACTCATAATAAAATCAATCATCTTGCGAATTTTATTAATCAGGCAGGTTTTAAGTATTTTACAGGATATCCTTCTATTATTTATCAACTTTCATTGCAGATTGAAGAAGCAGGACTAACCATATCCAATCCTCCTGAACATATATTCACCGGAGCAGAAAAGTTATTTGAATATCAAAGAAAGCAAATCGTCCAAATATTCAAAGGAAGCAAAATACATGAACACTACAGTTTCTCTGAAGAGGCAGCTTCAGCTTCCCAGTGTATAGCGAATAATTATCATGAAGATTTTGAGCTTGGCCACTTTGAATTAACATCACCTACATATAATGAAGACGGAGCATCAGGAGAATTGTTGGCAACCGGTTTCGCTAATTATGGAATGCCTTTTATACGGTATAGAAACGGGGATACTGCCATATTTGATGACCATCCGTGCCAATGCCATCTGAAAAGCCAAATAATAAAAGAAATCACGGGAAGAACAGAAGATTATATATTGACACCGGAGGGTGCAAAAATCATGCGTTTTGACTATCTATTTAAAGAGACTCATGATGTGAAAGAATGTCAGATCCTACAAATAAAACCTGAGGAAATAATATTACGAATCGTCCGCCGAAATAATTATTCCACTCAAACAGAAAACTTTATCCGTGAACAGGTTAAACATTATATAAGCAGTAATATACAGGTTCTTTTTGAATATGTATCTGAAATACCACGTACCCAAGCCGGAAAATTTAAAGCAGTCGTGTCCCAATTAAAACATCTCCAACAATGAAAGCGTCTTTATATTATCATACTTTACGATATTTACGCCCTAAACAAATTATTTATCAAATGAAATATCATCTCCGGCAGAAACGAGGAATACATTTTCTGATAAATAAAGAGCGTAAAGGATATCCGTTATCTCTTGTGAGATGTATAGATAAAGCTTTTAGTCTACAACCTGATAGTTCTTTTACATTTCTGAACATTAATAAAAAGTTTAAAAGTTGGAATCATACGGAAGGATCTATGTTATGGACTTATAATCTGAACTATATGGATTTCCTTTTACAAAAGAAAATCACTTTCGAAGATGTTTCTCACTGGATAAATCTGTTCATTGACACACTTCCTCAAAATCGATCAGGAATGGAACCCTATCCTATTTCACTTAGAGGTATAAATTGGATTAAATGTGTCTTCCAGTACCAAGAACTTATCCCAATAAAAGAACAACAAAAATGGGATAGTTCATTATACTCTCAATATCTCAGTTTATATAGAAACCTCGAATTCCATCTCCTAGGCAATCACCTCCTTGAAAATGCTTACTCTCTTTTATGGGGAGGACTTTATTTCCGGGATGATAGATTTTATGAGAAAGCAATCTGGCTGTTGACAAAAGAACTCAATGAACAAATTCTTCCGGATGGGGCTCATTATGAACTGAGTCCGATGTATCACGAAATACTTCTAGACCGGTTATTAGATTGTATTAATGCTTTAAAATACAATTACCGCTTTGAAGGACAAGAGAGCGTCGTCGCTTTTCTGGAGGAAAAAGCCCGGCTTATGCTTAGCTGGTTAAATGCTATTATCTATAAAGACGGAACAATTCCTTTATTGAATGATTCCGCTTACGAAATCGCCCCCTCCTCCAGGGATTTGTTCGCCTATGCTAAACGGTTAGGTATCCAGTGGTCTACTCATATATTAAAAGAAAGTGGATACCGGAAATTTACTTCCAATCTTTTTGAAATGGTAATAGATGTTGGCAATATAGGCCCGGATTATATTCCGGGGCATGCTCATGCCGATACTTTCAATTATGAGTTACGAATTGCAGGAAAACCTTTTATTATCGATTCCGGCATATCAACTTATGAAAAGAATGTTCGCAGGCAATATGAACGTGAAACACAAGCCCATAATACAGTGCAGGTTGAAGGATTAAGTTCCAGCAAAGTATGGGGAGGCTTCCGAGTGGCTCAACGAGCCAAAATCATCAGCCTGAAAGAAGATCGTAACTGTATTACTGCCAGGCATGATGGATTCAAGCAATCAGGGATCGAACATCAACGAATATTTGATTTGAACGATACTACTATTATGGTCTGTGACTCCCTTCAACCCATTACAGAAAAGAAAGGGGTTAATACGATTATTCTTCATCCGGATGTAAAGATCCGTTCTATCAATCAGGACACAATAGAAACAAACCTGGCCATATTATCCTTCTATGGAACAGATGAAATATGGATAGAAGACTGTGAAATTGCTTTTGAATACAACAAATTGATCCCTTCAAAAAAGATATGCATCTCCTTTACTAATCAGATGCAATATACCATACAGACTGATAAAATACAGCAATTATGAAAATATTATTTCTAACTGATAATTTTCCTCCGGAAGTAAATGCTCCGGCTACACGTACTTATGAACATTGCAGAGAATGGATACGGCAAGGAGCTGAAGTTACCGTTATTACTTGTACTCCAAACTTCCCCCAAGGAAAAGTCTATAAAGGATACACAAATAAACCATACCAACAGGAAATGATGGATGGCATCCATGTCATTCGTGTATGGAGTTATATCACGGCAAATGAAGGATTTATAAAAAGAACACTGGACTATATCAGCTTTTCTGTAACATCATTTCTGGCAGGTCTCTTCCAACAGGCTGATATTATCATAGCTACCTCTCCTCAGTTCTTTACAGCTCTGTCAGGACGCACTTTGTCTTTTTGGAAAAGGAAACCCTGGATTATGGAAGTGCGCGACCTATGGCCGGAATCGATAAAGACAGTCGGAGCAATGAAGGATAATCCTATCATCCGTTATTTCGAGTGGGAAGAAAAAAAATGTTATCGTTTAGCAGATAAAATTGTTGTTGTTACCGATTCTTTTAAAAAGAGACTGGAAGAAAAGAATGTTATTCCCAATAAAATTGAAGTTATAAAAAACGGAGTCGATCTAACCCGATTTAGCCCTACCGCCAAAGACGAGAAATTACTCGAAGAATTAAACCTTAAAGGGAAAAAGATAATAGGGTATATCGGTACACATGGTATGGCTCATAAACTGGACTTCATCCTACAATGTGCAGCTAATATGGAAGGCAAAAATAATTACCATTTTCTTTTTATCGGAGCCGGAGCGGAAAAGAAGAATCTGCTAAAGCTTAAAGAGCAATTAAAAATAATGAATGTAACCATGCTCGATCCGGTTTCCAAACAAGAGGTAAAACGATATATATCTATTCTTGACATTGCATTGATAAACCTTCGTAAATCAGAATTATTTACAACTGTGATCCCCTCTAAAATATTTGAAAATGCAGGTATGGAAATTCCAATCCTTATGGGAGTAAATGGTGAGGCTCGCCAAATAGTGGAATCTTATCAGGCCGGACTATGCTTTGAACCGGAATCGGAAGAAGATTTTAGCCGGAAACTCCATTTACTCCTCTCCGATCCCGTTTTATATGAACAATGTAAAGCCGGATGCCGGAAACTGGCTCATGATTTTGATCGTAAACAACTCGCTAAACGTATGCTGAATATAATAAAAGAAGTAATATGAAAAAGATTATGTTAGTCTTCGGTACCCGCCCCGAAGCAATAAAAATGGCTCCGCTGATCAAGGAGCTTCAAAAATATCCCGACCAGTTCCAAACAATCGTTTGTGTTACCGGACAACACCGGGAAATGCTGGATCAGGTACTTCATATTTTTGATATTCATCCTGACTATGATCTGAATATCATGAAACAAGGGCAAGATCTCTACGATGTGACTGCCCGTGTCCTGACAGGAATGAGAGAAGTCTTACAGGATGCCCGCCCCGACCTGGTACTGGTACATGGTGATACCACCACTTCTACTGCCGCCGCCTTGGCTGCTTTTTATCAGCAAATACCGGTCGGACATATAGAAGCCGGATTACGTACACATAATATATACAGTCCCTGGCCGGAAGAAATGAATCGGCAAATCACTGGAAGAATTGCCACCTGGCACTTCTCTCCAACGTCATTAAGTAAAAAAAATTTACTGTCTGAAGGCATTGAAGAAAACCGGATCATAGTAACAGGAAATACGGTAATAGACGCCTTGTATCACGTAGTCAGCCAAATAAAAAACAAGGATGATTTACGACAACAGCTTACTAATGAACTGGAAAGAGCAGGTTATAAAATTACCCGTCTATCAGAACAAAGTAACCGGAAATTGGTTTTAATAACAGGTCATCGCAGGGAAAACTTCGGTGAAGGTTTTATAGCCATGTGTAAGGCTATTAAAACATTGGCACTGAAATATCCCGAAACAGACTTTGTCTACCCGATGCACCTGAATCCGAACGTTCGGAAACCAATACAGGAAGTATTCGGAGATACACATCTTCCAAATATGTTCTTTATAGAGCCGCTGGAATATCTTCCGTTTGTTTACTTGATGGAACTATCGACAATTGTTCTGACCGATAGTGGAGGTATTCAGGAAGAAGCTCCCGGATTAGGGAAACCTGTGTTGGTGATGCGTGATACGACCGAACGTCCGGAAGCACTAGACGCCGGAACAGTTAAACTGGTAGGAACAGATTTCACTAGGATATTGGAAGAGACTTCCCGGTTACTGGAAAGTCAGGTTTATTATGACCAAATGAGTAAAGCCGTTAATCCTTATGGGGATGGACTGGCCTGCCAAAGAATTATAACACAAATAAGAAAGATTTTATGAGAACTTTGAGCCGATACCTCTTTTGTATTTTTTGCCTTTTTATCCCTGTCATTACTTTTGCCCAAATACCGCAGGAGCTATTGGAGAAGGCTAAAGCTGCCGGAATGACAGAAGAGCAGATTCAACAGGAAATGAGAAAACGCCTGGAACAACAGGACACAAAACAAGTAACCATTCCTGCAGCTGAAAACCCGATAACAGATCGGATCACAATCGACACAGAAATTCCTCCGCTGGATTTACAACGTGAATATAACACTCCGGAGGACAGTAGCAAAAACCAAGTCTTCGGACGTGAAATATTTTCAAATAAGAATCTCTCTTTCGAGCCGAATCTGAATATGCCTACCCCCAGGAATTATCCGTTATCAGCCGGGGACGAATTGCAGATCAACGTATGGGGGGATTCTGAGTTAAACCTGAAATTAACCGTATCTCCCGACGGTACGATCATTATTCCTAATCTGGGTCCTGTCTCCATAAGTGGCCTCACGGTTGAGCAAGCAGAAAATCGTATCAGGCAGGAGCTGGGAAAGATTATGACGAATCTCGTTGATGGCAGCGAGCCAAATACCTTCGTTTCTGTTGGTTTGGGGAAGATACGTAGTATAAAGGTGAATATAGTCGGTGAAGCTGTTACCCCTGGAACTTACACGCTTCCTTCACTGGCCAGTCTATTCAATGCTTTATATGCAGCAGGAGGTGTTAATGACATAGGTTCTCTACGTAATATACGTGTGTATCGAAATAATAAAGAGATTGCCAACCTCGATGTATATGATTACCTTCTGAATGGGAAATATGATACGAATATTCGCTTGGAAGATAATGACATGATTATTATCGAACCATACGACCAACTGGTCAACACCAAAGGGAAAGTAAAACGCAACCGTACTTTTGAACTCCGTAAAGGTGAAACTTTAAGCGACCTGCTGAAAATGGCAGGAGGTTTTACCGGAGATGCCTTTACAGAAGATGTTACGATCAAACGCAAATCCGGGTCACGTTATCAGATAGCAACTATAACGGAAGATGATTTTCCAACCTTCGTACTCCATGACGGAGACTCTTTGTTGGTTGATTCCGTTATTCCTTTTTATGATAACCGGATCACAATAACCGGAGCTGTTTGGCGACCCGGCGAATACGAACTGAGTCCCAGAGTTCATACAGTAAAACAACTTATCGATCAGGCAGCCGGATTAAAAGGAGATGAATTTATAGGAAGAGCACATATTACCCGTCTGAATCCGGACTTTACCAGTACGGTCATCGCTATCGATGTGCAGGAAATTTTGAATGGGAAAGCCCCTGATATTGAATTACAAAAAGAAGACAAATTACATATTCCTTCTCTTTTTGAACTTCGGGAACCATATACTATTAAGGTAGGAGGAGCTGTTAATAATCCGGATACAGTAATTCCTTTCAGTAAGAATATGACCGTGGAAGATGCGATTATATTAGCCGGTGGCTTACAGGAATCAGCCTCTACAATCAATGTGGAAGTTGCACGACGTATAAAAAATCCTACTGCCGATAAAAGTTCCAACCGGATATCTCATGTATATACGGTTTCAGTAGCAAATGATCTGAAACTTTCTTCAAAACCATCCGATTCTCATGTAGATACACTATTCATACTTGAACCTTTCGATGATGTATTTGTTCGCTTCTCGCCCGGTTACGAGAAACAGCAGGTTGTCAAGGTAAACGGCGAAGTGACATTCACTGGCGATTATGCCTTACCTTATAAAAACACCCGGCTAAGTGATATTATAGCCCAGTCCGGAGGTGTCACCAAAGATGCTTACGTGAATGGTGCCAGCCTGAAACGTCAGTTAACACGAGATGAAATGCGCCAGGTAGAAACATTGCTTCAGTTGAGCAATAATAATAAACAAAGTAAAGATTCTGTCGCCTTATCGCTGGCTAACATAAAAGATTATTCTGTCGGTATTGACCTGAAGCAGGCACTCGCCCATCCCGGAAGCACACACGATCTGGTTCTCCGCAACGGGGATGTTATTTATATACCTCAACTACAAAGCACAGTAAAAGTAAGTGGTTCGGTAACCTATCCGAACAGTATGACTTACACGAAAGGATTATCCGTACGCGATTGCCTTTCACAAGCAGGAGGTTATAACGATATTGCCCGCAAATATCCGATCGTTATCTATATGAATGGAAAAGTGGCTACAACACGCAAAGTCGGTATCTTTTTCAAACGTTACCCTAAAGTCGAACCGGGATGTGAAATTGTTGTTCCCGCCAAGACACAACGTGACAGAAGAGGTAGCCTGGCCGAGATACTAAGTATTGCCAGCTCGACTACATCTATGGCAGCCATGATTACTTCAATAATAAATAATTTAAAATAAGTAAGGATGGATACGACCAAAGACAAGCTGCCCGAAACGGAAAAAGATATAGATATCATTGCCATCGCACGATATTTGTGGTCTAAAAGAAAGCTGCTTCTGAAAAGTAGTGCCATAGCCGTATTGGTTGCCCTTATTGTTGCATTCAGTATTCCTAAAGAATATACAACCACCGTAAAACTGATGCCTGAAACAAACAATCCCGTCAATAAAATGGGTAACTTGGGAGGATTGGCAGCTATAGCAGGAGTAGACCTGGGGAATAGTACCAGCCAGGATGCCATATCTCCGGAACTATATCCGGATGTAGTTCATAGCACACCTTTTCTACTAGAACTCTTCCCTGGACAGGTAACCAATAAGAAAAAAACAATATCTGTTTCTTTATTCAATTATCTAAATGAATACCAGCGGGATGCTTGGTGGAGCTATATTATTAAAGCGCCGTTAAAAGGATTATCTTACCTGATTGGACTTTTGGGAGAACAGGATGAGAAATCAGATAAGGTCGATCCTTTCTTCCTGACCAAAGAACAAAAGGCAATCATTAAGGAATTACAAAACAGAATATCAGTCTTTGTCGATAAAAAGACACAGGTAGTTACTGTGTCTGTCGATATGCAAGATCCGGTCATTTCTGCACAGGTAACCGATAATGTGGTTGGTAAATTGCAGACATATATCACCAACTACCGGACACAAAAAGCCAAACAGGATCTTGAATTTACCGACAAAGTGTTGAAAGAGGCACAGACCGCTTATTATAAAGCACAAAAAGCCTATGCAGCTTTCGAAGACGGTAACAAGAATATCATTTCAGCCAGTTACCGAACCGAACAGGAACGGTTACGGAATGAAATGACACTTACATTCAATGTATATAATACGCTGGCTCAAAAGTTAGAGCAGGATAAACTACGGGTTCAGGAACAAACACCGGTTTATACGATCATAGAACCTGCTACTGTTCCGTTAAAAGCATCAGCACCTAAAAAGATGCTGATACTTGTTGGTTTCATTTTTATCACATTAGCAGGAATGACAGGATACCTGTTAATCCGTGATAAGCAGTTGTTCTGATTATTCTGTTTTTTATGACCGACTAATCTGTAACCCCTTGTCCGAAAGTCCCATTTCCACAAAGCGGGCATTCGGATTACGTGGGGAAGCAGTCAACTGCTTACGTATCTGTAAGGCTGCTTCGGGATCTTTCGCCACAATATAAAGATAACCTCCTCCACCGGCTCCCGGTAATTTATATCCTAATGCATAATCTTTGATCTGTGTAATCAACTCTTCCACCGCCGGAGGATTGGTACCGGAGTCGAGTGCTTTCTTCTGTTCCCATGTCTTCGCTATCAACCGACCATACGTATCGAAGTTTCCACTCTGGATCGCATCAAACATATCCAGTGCATGCACCTTCATTTCCGAAAGCAGACGAAGGTGGGTCGCACTGTTCAGAAACATTCCCTGTACGATTTCAGCCAGGATACTCTTTGCTGTACGGGTAATCCCGGTATAATAGAGCAAATGACAGGCCTGACATTGCGGATCGGTAAACAGATGTTCCGGCAACCAACGAACGGAAGGATTCTGGTTGAATCCCTCACCCGTCTGTAAAAGCTTCAATCCATGCAATACACCACCGTATTGATCCTGCCATCCACCACCGGTTGTCAGCAACTGCTCAAGGATCAAGGTACGATAGCCTATTCTGTTTTTATCCCAAGACAATCCGCAAAAATCGGAAACGGCCCCCAGCACCGTTGCTGCAAGGATAGAACTGGTTCCCAATCCGGAACCTGCCGGAATAGCAGCCAGTAAAGTTACTTCCAGGCCACAGCCAAAATCTTTCAACTGATCTTCCAGAGAAGAATAATGTTCTGCTGCAAATTCAGGGACAAAACCTGCCAAAGCCAATGCCGCTTTAGGTATGGAGAAAGGAGAACCTATCTTCTTGAAATCTTTCAGTTCCTCCCAGGTTGAAACAACTTCCATTGCACCCAAGTCGATAGACCGTAAAATCACCTTATACTCTTTCGAAGGTTTAACATATACCTGCAACGGAGGTTGCCCGTTCAACTCGATAGCCACATTCACCACATTTCCTCCGGCATACATGCAATAAGGAGGTGTATCTGTCCATCCCCCAGCCAGATCGATACGAACCGGACTACGCCCCCATACGATCTGATCACGATATACATTTAAAAAAGGAGATTGCTTTTCACGGGAAACAGAGCCAATCAATCCTTCCCTAAGCAGAGAAAAAGCCTCCTGCTGCTCTTCCTCATACGATTTCCTTTCCAGTTGCATAACACGTGCCCGAAACATTCGGTTATGTATCTGCTTCATTAAAGGGGCATCAGAAGAAAGCGGCGCCGGTAACTCAATTTTACCTGCAGCGAATTCGCTAGCGGCATCGGCCAAATCCAACTGGTAAAAGACACTTTTCTCATGATTAGCGGCCAACATCGGCCAGTTTGCCTGACGAAGTTTTTCACGCTGGGAAAATAACCTGCCCAGGTTTGCACGGTCAGATAATTCGTTCGCAGACATCTTTGGAGACAATTCCCATATTTTCCGTCCACTTTCCAGTTTCGGTTCAGATACCATCCAACGAATCACCAGTCCCAATTCTTCAATATTCTTGCAGACAGGGAACAACAAAGCATTTTGCAAATCGTCAAAGGCATCTGTTTGTATCTCTCTTTCCTTCATCCAATCAAGAACAGATCTCCCTAAAAAAAGCGTATTACCATCCGTGAATCCACCTTTAAACGGATCATTAAAACCGTATGGACGAGCTACCCATTCCTTTTCTCCAATCGGAACGACATCAATACAAACACCGGAGGGAATGTTCAGTTCCCAGTCATTTTCCGGTACCCCCGTAATAATATGACGATTATCCAGTATCCAATGCTTTCCGATATAACTGTTCTCAATCCATAGTTCGGAATTAGCGGCAGTCAGAGCCAGATTTATTTCTGCATTTTGTACGAACATCGCAGGATGAGGTTTCACCTTCCGATGCATGATAGCACGCTGGTCACGCACCAGATTCTGAACAGCCAGAGTAGAAGAGATTAGTTCACGACTTGTCCCGTAATGGTAAAACTCGCCACCCTCTAAAGGCAGAATAGCAACGCTAAGCTGATTTAACCCGGAATCGGAAATCCGGGGATGCTCTCCCAACGACAATCCGAAATCGGAATAGAGGTCATACGACTTCATTGTCTTTCCATCAGCCGTATACGAACGTTTCATCAACAGTTCCATTGCCCGGTCACTCAACAACCAGACACCTATATCCATCAGAAAAAGATGAGTCTGCGCCAACTGTCCCAAAACAGCCAGCGACGGTTTTTGCAACATAAAGTCCAACTTATCGGGAGTCTGTCGGTTCGATACAAACACGCCATGATTGGTTGCCAGAGCCGGGTCGACCCATAAGCCATAACAAACGACATCCACCTCGGGAATATCCTGCAACGGCATACTGTTGCGTATATATACATCACCACTCGCTATTAATGTATGAAGCGATTCCGGGGCTTTATGCATTATTTCCTCATAAAGAGGAAGCTGTAAAGACAGCAAGTTCTGAGATAACTTTTGTCCTCTGGCCCACCGGAATACCGGGATCGGTGTCAGGATTTTTCCCGACGGAGCATAACCAGGCAAACGACGACTCTGCCCTCCGGCATGCAACAGGATTCGTTTCTCTCTGGCTAACCACTCTCCAGTTGAGGCTTGTGGTGCTTCATGTTGCCGGCACGCTTCAACCAACCAGGTCGTTCCCCCACCCGAACCCAATCTGGCACCTACCGGATCAGAAGTGCAAAACCATTCATCCACATCAACTTTCGTAATTTTGTGGAAACTGTTCACCAAATTGGGAGGCAATGATAATAATTTCTTCATATTTATATTTACATAGAAGCAATGAAAATCGCTTCTGTTTACTAATCTAATCTTCGTGACAAAAGTAATTTATCCTACCCAATAGCACAAAAAAACGATACACATATTGTTTCTGTATCTCATTTTGCCCTCGATATATTAAATATTAATTTAATTTTACAATTCAGCATACCATTGATTTAAATTATTATATTCATATTTGTAGGGAAAAACCACCCACATATCCAGTTGACGATAAAAAACGTTGGTTTTTACTAATCACCCCCTACTTTTTAGTTTTCTGACGTATCTTTAGTTATTCATTTAATTTTCAGATTGTATGATATACGGTTATGTAAGAGTCAGTACAGATAAGCAAAGTACTGAAAATCAACGATTCGAGATTGAAAAATTCGCAAAAGTCAAGAACATGCGTATTGATCGTTGGGTAGAAGAAACAATTAGTGGGACAACTGATGTTGCAGAACGGCAACTTGGTAGATTAATCAAGCAAATCCGCAAAGGTGATATTTTGGTGACAACCGAATTATCCCGGCTGGGTCGTAATCTAATGCAGGTAATGAGCTTTCTTCATCAATGTATGGAAAAAAACATTTTCGTGATTACGGTAAAGGAGCGCTATGAGTTAGGGAATAACATCAACAGTAAGATTTTGGCTTTTGCTTTTAGCTTAAGTGCCGAAATTGAACGTAACTTGATTTCCCAGCGAACCAAGGAAGCGTTAGCCAGAAAAAAGAAGGAAGGGACTAAGCTTGGCCGTCCTAAAGGTGGTAAATCCGATCAGTACAAACTATCAGGTAAAGAAGGACTGATACGCAAGCTTTTACAGGAAAAGAAAACCAAGTTGTATATTAGTAAGAAATTGGGAGTAAACCGACAAACACTGAGAGATTTTATGAGAATGAATCCGGAGTTGGATTAATTATAGAAATATTAAGTTATTGTCAACCGAAGAGTTACTGTCTAAATTGTTAAACAATGCAATCCCAGCAAATGAAACCTAAGCTAAATTGGTTATTAAAACTTGTTTGTTCTAAATATATGAAAGACACTTGTATTGGAAAATCTGAAATTAAGAATGTTGGTGTTCAAAAGGAATATTTTACACCCAGTTTCACTCTAATTATAAGCATCTTAGCATATAAATCTGATCAAGAAATATTTCAGATTGAATGATTCAGGTATCAAATGTAAACATACAGGCAATCTTCGGGTAAAAACAGATATTTTTGGGTATAAAACAGTGATTGTAACAAATACACCCAAGAATGTAAAATCAAAGAATATAAAAAAATGAACACGTATTTATTATAGTAAAATAGAGAACAATTCGATAGTAAAACGATCAACCGGGAATGGATAAACAGCCCTTCCCCTACTTTAGTATTAAATTGCCCGCTGATAGTAAAAACTTGTTATTTTAATCTCGTTTTTACACATTATTATACTATAAATTAATTAATAGTGAATAAATACACTATCTTTGGGAATATTAGCGCTATCAGGAATATTCGTTGAACCTTATAAAACAGACAACAGTATGGAAAAGACACTTGTAATATTAAAACCATGCACCATCCAACGAGGTTTGATCGGTGAGATCATTTCTCGTTTTGAAAAGAAAGGATTAATCCTTTGCGGTATGAAAATGATCTGGCTGACCGATGATATTTTGAGCGAACATTACGCCCATCTCAGGGAACGGTCATTCTTTCAAAGAGTAAAAGATGCTATGGCCGTATGCCCGGTAATCGTTTGTTGCTGGGAAGGCGTCGATGCAGTACAGGTAGTTCGAACATTGGCCGGAGCTACAAATGGCAGAAATGCTGCACCCGGAACTATTCGTGGAGACTATAGCATGAGCGTACAGGAAAATATCGTACATGCATCCGACTCACCGGAAACAGCAGAGATCGAACTGAAGAGATTCTTTAAAGAAGATGAACTATTCGACTATGAGATGAAAAACTTCCTCAGTCTCTACGCTAACGACGAATTTTAAAGATTCAAAGAAAAATAAAAAAGCCGGAAAGGAGTTGATAGATCATCTCTTTTCCGGCTTTTTTATTTCAGATATTTCATTCTATCCTCTCGGACTGAATGAACAACCTCATTACTAATCTAAAAATCTAATACCATGAAAAACACACTACATCTTATAAACAAGTCCCTGATTAAAAATGTTCCGAAAAAATAAAGAATTTCATTGCAGTTGTATTATTCCCGAATTGAAACTATATTTGTACTGTATTTTAAACACGAGTACAGACAAAAAATAAAAAGAAAATAATATGCATAGTTGGTTTGAATGTAAAGTCTCCTTCGAAAAAGTGTTGGAGAACGGAATGCAAAAGAAAGTAACAGAACCTTATCTGGTTGATGCCTTGTCGTTCACTGAAGCAGAAGCTCGTATCATTGAAGAGATACGTCCGTTCATCTCCGGAGAATTTACAGTGACAGACATCAAACGTGCGCGTCTTTCAGAGTTGTTCTTCAACGAAAACGGCGACCGTTTCTATAAGATTAAAGTGTACTTTATCACGCTTGATGAAAAAAGCGGTGCTGAAAAGAAGACAGCAGCACAAATGCTGGCACAGGCATGTACGCTGAAAGAAGCTATTGCCGTTCTGGAAGAAGGAATGAAGGGTACTATGGCCGACTACACAATCGCATCGGTTACTGAAACCATGCTAATGGATGTATTCCCATTCTCTGCCAGCGACGACAAAACACCTAAATCCGGTGAAGAACTGATTGCCGAACAAAAGAAACAAGCAGAAGCCAAAGTAGAGGAAGCATGAGTATCTCCCAGAATATAGTACAGTTAAGGGCATCGCTACCGGCAAACGTAACGTTGGTGGCCGTGTCTAAGTTTCATCCGGCAGAAGCATTGAAGGAAGCCTACGATGCAGGCCAGCGTGTTTTCGGCGAAAGCAGGGCACAGGAGCTGACGGCTAAACAAAAAGTACTACCGGGTGATATCGAATGGCACTTCATCGGGCCGCTGCAAAGTAATAAAGTAAAAGACATCGCACCCTTTATCCATACAATCCACAGTATCGATTCGTTCAGATTACTGCAGGAAGTAAACAAACAGGCTGCCAAAAACAACCGTGTGATCCGTGTCCTGCTGGAAATACATGTTGCCCAGGAAGACACCAAGCATGGGCTGACACCCGATGAATGCCGCGAGCTCCTGCAAAACGAACAATTGGACGAACTCGGAAACATTCAAATAGTCGGATTGATGGGAATGGCGACTTATACTGACGATACCGCTCTTATCGAACAAGAATTTCACCTTTTACACGAACTTTTCAGCGAATTAAAAGCTATATATTTCAAAGGAAATGATAATTTTGCAGTACTATCTATGGGAATGAGCCACGATTATCCCGTTGCCATTCGCCAGGGTAGCACTATGATACGGGTTGGAACCAGTATTTTCGGTGAACGCGAGTACTAATACATTAAAATTGAATCTGACATGATAGACATTAAAACCCAATACGCAGGACTAACACTTCGTAATCCTATAATCGTAGGAAGCTCGGGGCTGACTAACAACGCGGAACGAAACAAAGAATTTGAAAAGGCAGGTGCCGGAGCCATCGTTCTCAAATCCCTTTTCGAAGAACAAATCGAAATGCAGAGCGATTCGCTTATGCAGGATGCAGATTATCCGGAAGCAGCCGACTATATCCGTGGCTATGTAAAAGCCAATCAGGTGAACAACTATCTGGAACTGATAAAAAAGACCAAAGAATTGTGCACGATCCCCATCATTGCCAGCATTAACTGCTATAAATCGGACGTATGGATTGACTTTGCCCGTCAAATAGAACTGGCCGGTGCGGACGCTTTGGAACTGAATGTATTCTTTCTGGAAACAAGCCTGGAATACAATCCGGATGAAATACGCGATCTTTACGTCAATATCATCCGAAAAGTAAAAGAAACCGTTTCAATACCCATTATCATAAAGATTGGAAAAAATGTCGGAAATATCCCGGCATTGGTCAATACATTGAAAGTAAACGGAGCAGACGGCGTAGTGATGTTCAACCGATTCTATCAGCCGGACATCGACATCAACAGTATGCAGATCGTATCGGGCAACGTATTCAGCAACCACTCCGACTTAAGTGATACAATCCGTTGGACAGCGATCATTTCAGGAAAAGTACCCGGAATAAGCATCGCTTCTTCAACCGGAATACACGACTGGGAAGATGTTATCAAATGCCTGCTGGCAGGAGCTTCAGCCGTACAAATGTGTAGTGCCGTATACACACACGGAGGTGAAATTATTTCACAAGTACTTACATGTATAGAAGAATGGATGCATCAGGCACATTATCAAAATCTGTCACAGTTCCAGGGTAAACTGAACTATGCAAACATCCCGAACCCCGCGATGTATGAACGTTCACAGTTTATGAAATACTTCTCAAACAGAGACTAAAAACTATCGTTCAGATAAAATAGAAGAGACAGGGTAAACACCTTGTCTCTTTTTGTTTCATCACTTTTTACAATTTATTTTCCACTAAACACTATTTATATCAGAAATATTATTTACCTTTGTACCATTAATAAAGAAAACAAGATGGAAGCTATTTGTGTTATAAAGGACATATATAAAACATTATACCAGTTTGAAAAAGCATTTTCAGAGGTACATGAGATCACAATCAACGAAGCCATGTTGCTATGTTGCCTGAAAGACAACGAAGCAAAGTCGGCCGGGACGATCTGCGATTATATAGGTTTATCCAATTCACGCGTATCCAAGGTGATCACGTCGGTAGAAAACAAGGGGTTTATCCGTCGCAGTATCAGCAAAGAAGATAAACGTCAGATGTTCTTTTCGCTTACACCGAAAGGGAAAGAGAAAGTACAGCAAATGATGAACGCAGAACTGCGTTTCGACGGCCTGTTCGGTAAACTGCAGCAATGCATGGAAAAGGGTTGACCCCCTTTTTTTACCTATTTATTTTCCATTAGCAAATATGTATAATAACAATAAAACAATAATAAGATGAAATACTTAGTAATCGGAGGAGTTGCCGGTGGAGCAACAGCAGCAGCACGCCTGAGAAGAATGGATGAGAATGCAGATATTATCCTGTTTGAACGCGGGAAATACGTATCATACGCCAACTGTGGACTACCTTATTATATAGGCGGAGTAATTGCAGAACGAGATAAGCTATTCGTGCAGACAGTCGAAGGTTTCACAGCCCGTTTCAACATCGACATTCGTCCCGAACAGGAGGTGACCGCCATCCACCCGAAGGATAAAACCGTTGAAGTGAAAAACCTCGGAACAGGACAGACATATACCGAAAGTTACGACAAACTGGTACTATCTCCCGGAGCCGAACCGCTTCGCCCCGGCATCGAAGGCATCAACAGTAAAAAGATATTCACCTTACGCAACGTTCCTGATACAGATACAATCAAGAATTATGTGGATCAGAACAAACCTCGCCACGCAGTGGTTGTAGGCGGTGGATTTATCGGACTGGAGATGGCCGAAAATCTGCACGACCTCGGTATCAACATCGCTGTCGTTGAAATGGCAAACCAGGTAATGGCTCCGCTCGATTACTCGATGGCAGCCATCGTACACCAGCAACTGATCGATAAAAAGGTCGATCTGCGTCTCGAAGACGGTGTTTCACGTTTTGAAGAGACATCTAAAGGTATCCTTGTACACCTTCGTAGCGGTAAACAAATCGCTACCGACCTGGTGATCCTCAGTATCGGCGTACGTCCCGAAACACGGTTGGCAAAAGAAGCCGGATTGACTATCGGTTCACTTGGAGGAATTGCTGTGAATGACTATATGCAAACTTCCGATCCGGATATATATGCCCTGGGGGATGCCGTTGAAGTAATCAATCCGGTAACAGGCAAACCGGCCCTGATCCCGCTTGCCGGGCCGGCCAACAAACAAGGACGCATTGTGGCCGACAATATCGTGTTCGGCAATCGCGAAACATATAAAGGCACCATCGGCACATCCATCGCTAAAGTATTCGACCTGACAGTTGCAGCTGCCGGAGCCAACGCCAAGTTACTGAAACGCGAAGGTATCGCCTACCGATCATCGTACACACACTCTGCATCACATGCGGGTTACTATCCGGGTGCCGTTCCGATGTCTATCAAAATACTGTTCTCTCCCGAAGATGGAAAGTTACTGGGAGCACAGATCGTTGGATTCGACGGAGTTGACAAACGGATCGAAATGCTTGCCCAGGTAATACAGCGCAAAGGAACGGTTTACGACCTTACGGAGCTCGAACAGGCTTATGCTCCCCCCTACTCATCTGCTAAAGATCCGGTAAATATGGCTGGATATGTAGCTGAAAACATCCTTACCAAAAAGGTCGAGATCATAGGCTGGAGAGATATAGCCCGACTAAGCAGTGAAACGATACTGGTAGATGTACGCACAGCCGATGAATACAGTTTGGGATCTATTCCCGGAGCAATAAACATTCCGGTAGATGAACTTCGGAGCCGTTTGTCGGAGTTACCTAAAAACAGGCCGATCGTGGTAACCTGTGCTGTCGGACTACGCGGATACCTGGCTTACCGCATACTGGTTCAGCATGGTTATAAAGATGTCAGGAATCTATCAGGTGGTTATAAAACGTGGAGCATAGCTACGGCTAAACCGACTTTGGATCAAGTAGAAAGCAACCCCAAAACGACAGAAACGGAAAAACCGGTTGCTACCGTTGCGCCCCACTCTTCCACCCGGCAAACCATCCGGATCGATGCCTGCGGACTGCAATGTCCGGGCCCGGTCATGCAACTGAAAAAGCATTATGCCGAAATAAATACAGGCGACCGCCTGCTGATAACCGCAACCGATCAGGGATTCGGTAAAGATGTTGCCGCTTGGTGCAACATGACCGGGGCACAACTGGTAGGAGTTGAAAACAAATTAGGAGTCATCCACGCCACAATCGAAAAAGGTGAACCCAAAAGTGCCTGCAAAATGGTGAATGGTGGCGACAACAAAACACTGATCGTATTCAGCGACGACCTGGATAAAGCCCTAGCTTCCTTCGTCATTGCCAACGGAGCCGCCTCAACCGGCAAGAAAGTGACTATGTTCTTTACCTTCTGGGGACTGAACGTAATCAAGAAACGGCAGAAACCGGCTGTTTCCAAAGATATCTTCGGAAAAATGTTCGGTTGGATGCTCCCCGCACATAGCGGCAAACTGAAGCTGTCGAAAATGAATATGGGTGGTGCCGGAAGCTGGATGATGCGCCTGATCATGAAGAAGAAACATATCGACAGCCTGGAAAGCCTTATCGCCCAGGCAGCCGAGAACGGTGTCGAAATGATTGCCTGCACCATGAGTATGGATGTGATGGGCGTAAAACAAGAGGAGCTGATGGAAAACGTCACGCTGGGAGGCGTCGCCACCTATCTTGAACGCGCAGAAGATGCCAATGTCAATCTGTTCATCTAAAGGATAAGGGCTATACAAAAAAAGGATGCATCCTTCTCGGCAAGAGGATGCATCCTTTTTTATATAAGGTAATATGCTTATTTAATCATATCGAAACCAGTATAAGGGATCAACGCTTTCGGAATGCGGATACCTTCGGGAGTCTGGTTATTTTCGAGCAATGCAGCGACAATACGAGGTAACGCCAGCGCACTACCGTTCAGCGTATGACACAGCTGAGGCTTCTTGTTCTCATCGCGGTAGCGACATTTCAAACGGTTTGCCTGATAAGTATCGAAGTTAGAAACAGAGCTAACCTCTAACCAACGCTGCTGTGCTTCAGAATACACTTCGAAGTCAAAGCAAAGAGCAGCAGTAAAGCTCATATCGCCACCACACAGGCGAAGGATACGATACGGAAGTTCAAGCTTCTGAAGCAAACCTTCCACGTGATCCAACATCTCCTGGTGAGACTGTTTTGAATGTTCCGGTTTATCGATACGCACCAGTTCCACCTTTGAGAACTCATGCAGACGGTTCAAACCGCGTACGTCCTTACCGTAAGAACCGGCTTCACGACGGAAACATTGTGTATAAGCACAATTCTTTATCGGCAATTGTTTATCATCCAGGATCACATCGCGGTAAATATTGGTTACCGGCACTTCTGCTGTCGGTATCAGGTAAAGATCATCCACTTCGCAATGATACATCTGTCCTTCCTTATCGGGAAGCTGACCTGTACCAAAACCGGAAGCAGCGTTTACCACTGTCGGCGGCATAATCTCCATATATCCGGATTTACGTGCTTCATCCAGGAAGAAGTTGATCAGGGCACGTTGCAACCGGGCACCTTGTCCTTTATAAACCGGGAAGCCTGCTCCTGTGATCTTCACACCCAGGTCAAAGTCTATCAGGTCATATTTCTTTGTCAATTCCCAATGGGGCAACGCATCTTTCGGCAGTTCTGTTTCCATACCGCCCATTTTCTCCACCACATTATCTTCTGCACCCACACCTTCCGGCACTTCATCGTAAGGGATATTCGGAATCGTATAAAGCAGATTCTGCATTTCTTCCGAAGCCTGATCCATTTCAGCCTGGATCCCCTTGCTGATTTCCTTGATATCGGCAACACGCTTTTTAGCAGCCTCAGCTTCTTCTTTCTTGCCCTCTTTCATCAGGCCACCGATAGCTTTCGACAGCGAGTTCACCTCTGCCAGGTTATTATCTAATTGATTCTGTGTACTACGTCTTTTATCGTTCAGTTCAATCACTTTAGCGATGGTTTCCTTCGCATCTTTAAAGTGTTTCTTCTCCAGACCACGAATTACGCGATCTGTTTCTTCCGTAATCATTTTAAGCGTCAACATACTTGATCTATGTTTATTTATTTGAAGTGCAAAGATACATAAAAAAGCAACTTTCGGCCTGATGTTCACAAAAATATCTTACTTCACCCTTCCGCCTGTTATCCAGCTGCGTGTGAAGTAAGGTTCACTCAGGCTACTGACCATAACCCCCTTTGAAGTACTGGTATGGATAAACTTCCCGTTTTTCAGGTAGATACCTACATGATTAGGTACTTTTTTCTTTCCACTGCCAGTCCTGAAAAACACCAGATCGCCCTCCTGCAACTTAGAACGGCTCACTTTCTTACAGTTATATTTCAACATATCAGCCGACGAGCGTGCCAACTGTTTTCTATAAACTTCACGGAACATGATGGCTACGAAACCGGAGCAATCCACTCCCCTTTTAGTGCTTCCGCCCATCCGGTGAGGAGCCCCGAGCCATTTCGCTCCCTCATTATAAAGAAAAATATTATCTTCCGCCGTAATACGCACACCATATAAACGTGATAATTCTTTAGGCCCTTTAAAGTCGGCAGGCAACGCGACACGTTTCTTACTGCCGCAGGATGTTAGAGCCAGTATAAACAGAAACAGCCAAAGGCTGAATATGGGATTTTTATATATCATGATTTATTTATTCTCTTTCTGTAGTTGGAGCAATAGGATGAACCGTTTCTTTTATTTGCTTTACAATATCTACCCCATCTCATACTTATTAGGATTAATTCTTAATAACGCAAATATACTCATTTTTCAACACCATTCGAAAAGTCTTTAGGGTTATACCCCTAAAAACTCCACTATATTATCTACTTATTGGGGGTATAACCACAAATCCCGTCACATTCCGATTATCGACTCAAAATAAGGATTCTGTTTATGTCGGGCATAATTAGCTTCTGCTATTTTTATCGATGTATTTGCGTAACAATACTCACATTGATGCGGGCAGGTATCATACATTCCGATATCCTTACTGGCTATGCATCCGCAAAACAATCTTTGTCCTTTATCTTTTCCCGGAGATTTCCTCCCATTTCCGAAAAGCTCCAACTGGGTCTCTGCCGGATTATACCCTATAAAGTCCATCAATTGCTTATCATCGGAAAAACATTTGATCATCAACCCATCGTCTATACATTTATTATGGGCAATCCCATACCGATCCAAATTGATTTTCTCTCCACAAGTAGCCAGCGTATAACCCCAGGATGCATTTAAGTTCATTAAACCTCTTGCCAGATACTCCATATCATCCTTTTCAAAAGATCGATAATTTATATGATTCTTTTCCAGATTCGCTTTCACTTTTCTGTATTCCGGAATATCAGCAAAACTGAAAACTAATTTCTTCGTATATCCTTTCAACTGATTACCTATATATTCAACCTTTCCCAGTAAATCATCTTTAGAAATCCGGTCAGTCAACATCATTGGATCGAAACGCCAGATCACCCGGTCACTATCCAACCGATCGACCAATCGTTTAAACGTATCTATCCGTTCCTGCAAAGGCGGTACATTCCTCTCTAATCCATCTTTTTCATAATCATTCAATGTATATTGAATATATGTATGCACATTCATTTCCTCCAACTGATCTAAATGCATAAGAAGAGGTTTAGGATTTTTAGACCAGAAAACGATCAGCCTTGTATCAGCATAAGACACATAACTCCGCACCTTATTAAAAGGATTAACCCAAACCGAATACCCTTTCTCCAAGCGATAAAAGAACCAATCAGCATAGAAAGCCGGTATATCAGTAGAACGACTGGCAGATACGATAACAGGAGATTTCGCTTTCACGACTTCCCCGCTATCATTTAATATATCTATATGTTCGCTCTTTCTCATACGACAAATATACATGAAATAAAAGTATGGCCCTAAAAAGAGTTCCTTTGATTCATTTTTCGTATCTGGACACACATTAGAAACTTATCTGATAGACTCATACAACTCCTCCCCTTTCATTTATTAATAATGATCTGATAACGGTTCTCCCCTTTCGCCCTGAGTGAAAGATGCAGGAACTTCTTACGTTTATACAGGATAGCCTGGTCGAAAGGCAACTTGCAAAAACGCAACACATTCAACAACACCTCCGGATCAGGCACATAACAGTCGGCCGCCTCCCCTTTCACATGCTGGCTCGAAGGCACGCCACCCACCAGCTTATTCACTTCCGGACTACGATAACCGCTCGTTATCGCAATGGGCTGTGCGTAAGCTATCCGCAACGGTTGCAGCAAACGCTTCACCAACTGTTTCATAGCTAACTGAGCCTCAAAAGGCGGATCGTTCCGCAACCCGTTCTCCACAGCCACCCGGCTATACGTCATTTCTTCCCAGGTAAAATTCCTACTTATTTTCTCGTTCATCCTGAATTGATTTTACTTTATACGAATAATCCACCCCAAACAAAGCCCCGGCAAAGGTGCAGGTCTCCCCGAAAGCCACCAGCACACTACTATGGATCTCCCCCTTCGGAGCAATCCAGAAACCGGAGAAAAGAAGGACAATCCCGCTCAATACGAGCAGGATTGCCATTACCAATTGAACAGTCAGTTTCCTTTTCATACGTTCCTCTGCTTTTTTTTTAAACTGTCAATTTTTCAAAATCGAATTACTCGATAACAGGACGATCGTCTTCACCCTCGCCGTCGTTCTTCTTTTCAACGACTTTCACGTCGTCTTCTTCAAACTTCGCGAGTTCGCTAGTCCAACGCAAGCTGGCACCCGGCGTAAAGATGATACGTGCCTTTTTAATCATAGAAGCATTAAATGCCTCCTCCGTATCCGCCCCCTTCGAACGGACAGAGAAACGAAAACTTCCGAATTCGCCCACCTGTACGATACTTCCCGAGCGAAGCTCCAAACCCATCGCCCAATTCAGCGAGTCGAGTATCGCCTTTACATCGGCACTCGACATAGCCGAACGGCTGGAGATCAATTCACACAATTTTTCCATGTCACAATAACTCGACGATTTGGCTACTGCATAGGTCTTCACCTTGTCTTTATCGTCGCCACTAAGCACCCGACGTTGCACTTTTCTGAATTTCAATGCCATAACTTTTAAGTTTAAATGGTTGATATATTTGTTTCAGAGGAACGATACAAAAGTAAGGAGATACAGATATGTTAAAAGCGCAACCGACCTATTCAATAAAGTACTATTTACCAAATCATTATAGATATAATAAATCTTAACTACTCTTTTTTCACGATACTTCGTTGCGGCGTTTTTGGTGATCATTTAACTATTATCAACTAAACGGTATCAACCATTATAGTCGTCCTTAATTTCTGTTTTGCCGGATAGGATCAAGAGTTCTTTGGAAGTGGGTTTTTCTTTGCTGATATTTTCAGCCAATGTTTTGACTTTTTCGGAAAAGTTGAAACAGATGGTTATCGACATAGCCAGGCGGCTTAATGAAGTTTTGGCAGTACGTTCTATCGCTTCTATCAGATGAAGCGTTCGGATAAACAAGGCAGGATGGCGAAGGGTGTAGCGGATATGTACCATCACGGTTTTCTGTTGAACAAAGTCGGCGTAAGCTTGCCGGTCATGTGCGATCACGGCTTCTATAAAAGTCTGTTGAGATGGGGGTAATGCAGTCCAGACACTAAAAGAAACCTTATAAATTTTTTCAAGGAACTTTTTCCGTCCTTCTTCCGACATAGCATCCAGGCTACGGTTAAACTCGTTTACATCAGGAACTTTTCCATTAGGGAATAAAAGCTCAAACTTATTCTTCTTTTTCATATATATAACAGACAGGTTTCACTTATTAATTAAAAAGGAACTGTAACCATTACAGTTCCTTTTATCAGACAATTACCCGGAGTGATATTTCACACCGGCGGCATATACCCCGCTTATTTTAAGAATTCAGAGCCTTGAGTAAGAACTTTCCGGGTTTAAACTTCACACTCGTACGAGCCTCTATCACACAGGGAGTACCTGTATGGGGATTACGCCCTCCCCGCCGCTTCTGCTGCCAGGGCTCAAAGCTTCCAAATCCCTGGAGCATGATGGCCTCATGCCCCAATGTTTCTTTCAGTATATCCTGAAAAGCATTGACAAACTGCCGGGACTGACTCTGAGAAACATTCATCTTTACTGCTAATTCGTTTACTAATTCAATTTTGTTCATAATTCATTTTCTTTGATTTTTGATAAATAATTTCTGTTCCTTTATATTATAGCAATTTCTTACCTGAAGCGGTTCTGGAGATCACGGACGCAGCGAACACTGCCACCGTTGTTCGAGGTCTTGGTGAAGAAGAATCTGCTAGCATCAAAGTAGTGTATGCACCGATTATTACCATCACCTTTGTAGACCGAACTACTCCAGTACCATCTCTCGAACCCGCTGGCACCCTCTGAGCTCTCTATTTCCTCTTTGTTATTATAGATAGCACGTAACTCTATCAAAGTAGGTAAACGCCAACCGGTACCATCCTCATCCAATTCAGAACAATAACTTTGCTGTACAGAATAAATACTAGTACCAGTTTTTTGCCCCTTTTGTATTTGTATAGAATAAGAACCTGTCATTGTAGGAGACTCGGATAAATTGACATCCGTGATACCATGAGAGGGCGCTGTATCTGTTCCATCAGCATCAAACGGAGGATGTGTTGTCCAAGTGTATTTATCTCCACTCATTTGAGTATAATAATCCTGTAATAAATTCTGATCGATTGTTACAATAAACCCAGTCAGAGCAGCCGCCTGATTAACCTCCACTGTTTTTGAATGATCACCACCGGGTACAGCAATAGTAAATGTAACAGAACGGGCACCAAACGAATTCGCAGTAGCTGTAAACGTCAAAGTCTGCTTTGTATTCCCAATTTCAGATGATATAATATCAGGTGTAATACCATCAGTCGTCACAGATGGGCTCACTGTCCAAGGCAAACCGTTTGTGCCTTCCACCTCTACTGTGCCAGAACCGCCTGTTTTTTCAAACGACAATTCCGTTGGGAACACGGTAAATGTAGACCCCGATCGCTTTACAGCCACTGTTTTCTCTATATTCCCTGCTTTTACTGTTATATCACCCGACAATTCCGTACTATTGAGATTCATTCCACTCGCTGTATATCCTACAGTCTGACTACTGCCATTCGTTGTTCCCGGAGTCGAGCCTGTCAGGGATAACCAATCAGGGGTGGTAATAGAAAAGGGTAATCCTGAAGTTCCTTTAAACGTCAATATTCCACTGGCGTCAGCCGTTGCAGCCAATGTAACAGGACTGCCTGAAGCAGTCAGCGACGAAGCTTTCTGGCTTACCGTTATTTTCGCAGTCGGCCCCGTGGATGGGTCTCCCGCACGGACTGTTATTTCATCACTTCGGGACTCGGCATTCGGATTTACCGGCACATTATAATTTATATTCTCGGCAGAACCGGTTGTCGGGCCACCGGAACTTTCAGCTAAGGTAATCCAACTGCCATCCGTTACGCTGGCCGCCCAGTTCAATCCGGCGGTAGCCGTAAAGGAAGAGGTCAGACCGTTAGCAGCCTCGGCATTTACCTCTTTTGAAGAACCCGTTACGGTAGAACCCGCCTGGGTAACATTGATATCTTGTTTCAATCCGGTATAACTCACATTCCCCACCGATGCCCCGGCTTTTACCGTTATTTTTCCTATACGCTCCGTTGCCGACGGGTTACTGGTTTTCGCCCTGACAACCAGCGTTTGTGCCTCTGCCGGAGCTTCAGCACCCGATGTAGCCGGATTTGCCGTTGCCCAATCCAACCATTCTCCGTCACTTAAAGCAGCCGACCATTGCAAGCCACTCGTTGCTGTAAAGGAAGAAGAGCCTTCCGAGCCAGAGGCAGCCTCCAGAGATATATCCTCCCCTTTTGTCAAGGTCGAGCCACTTTGCGTAAGGGTGATATCCTGATCCACACCGTTCACTTTCAAAGAAAACGTCACACTTCTATCCTCCGCTTCCGGATTGGCGGATGCAGCCTGAAAAATCACCTTATAGGGGCCATGATAAGAAAACGTGGCACCGGCCGAAACAGCAGTTCCGTCTAATAAAGCCGACAACCACTGGGGCATATCGAAACTCCACGGTTGACCCGGACGGGCTGTGATCTGTACCTCTTTTGTTCCACCTTTCTCCGCCGGCATCTTTCCCTCGTCAACGATAATGGGAGGTATTTTTCCCACCGTGATACGTTCGTCGGAAACATCGATACCAACCAGGGTGACACTCATCGTATAATGTGAGTTGCGTATAATATCATAATTATTCATACTACTGCCCGGATAGAACCGGAAGGTAACCTCCTCATACCTCACCCCGCCCTGCACTGCCGTTCCGGTCAGTTCGATACAGGTTGCATTCGTTACACCGGTACCGGTCTTTTTCTTTTCCGAGTCGACAGCATCCGGGCCACTGACCGTTCCTGCCATGTTTTCAGGCAGATACCAGTAGATCGTTGCTCCATCGGCACTGGCCGTTCCACTATACGTGCCATAACTAAGGCCGGATAATTGTGTTGTCGGAGCTGTTACCTGCGATTTATCAGGGACGGATCTCAGCGCCACCGAGATCGGAGTAAACGTAAACCCCTCTCCCATTGAATAAGTAAACGTGATCTTGGCCAGGAGACGGGTCAGCTCCACTTCGATATCTTTCATACCGGTGGCAACCACCTTCCCCTCCCACATGCCTACCATCCGGCATAAGTTATCATTCGGTAAGCCTTCATCGGTAAAAGTATAGGGTAACGCATGTATTTTTAATGTAGCTTCATCGACTATTTCACCCAGGTCGCCCGCGTTAGATATGAAATACACATGGCTATTGCTCTCGTCCTGAATCTGTTTCAGTTTCAGGTTAACCGTAGTGCCGGTCATCGATTCGAAGTATTGGTTGAACAGACGCACCCCCGTTGTTGCATTATACTGCCCGACCCATAGGTTGGCGATCAGGTTTTCCCGGTCGGCCTCCAGTGCCGTTGTTGCACGTGTCTGTAGCGTATCAGCCACACCGGCTACCGCCAGTGTATCCGACTCGACCGTGCCGTTGGGGGTAAAAATTATGCTACGGGTAACGGGAGTCCGGCTAGCCAGCACGTTCAGGTTGAACCCGGCCTCCACCTCCTTCAAGGCATGAGGCGGAATATCCTCTTCTTCCACCTCCGTCTCAGTGCAGCCACCAGCAACAGTAAGAAGCAGCCACACCAGCAACCATATCGTTTCATTCGTCCGTCTCATTGTATTTCATTTTATTTATTCCTCCGCTCCTACATTGCCATTCCCACTCCAATCGATGTCATCCCATTGGGCCACCGTTATAGTCGTTCCTATACCTTCGTTGATATCCGGATCGGTAGGGGACTGGTCGGAACCTCCTACACCGGAGTCCGTAAAAGTGATCGTATTCCAGTTGAGCACCTTCATCAACAGGGAACTTTCGTTGTTCTTTACCTCAAGGGTGAAGATATAGCGCTTACCGGCATCGAAAGTAATATGCTGATCGATCGTAGCCCGCAAAGTAGCCGTTTCCTGATTCCTGACTACGGTTATCTCCACATCGAACGCCTTATTGTCTTTGGGAAGGACAACCCCTTTCGTCTTATTCAGCCCCATTCCGTCAGGGTCGGATGCAGCCTCCACCGATTCAAATTCTCCACTTTCAAACGTCACGGTTGCCTCACTGCCCGTGCTGCCGCCGGTAGGTGTTATCCCCGTATCTTCTCCGGCCAGTAGGCTCGCTCCCGAAGAAGATATCCCACTAACCGCCAGCTTCGTCCCGTATAACGTATTAAAAGGAAGCGCATTCTCCGGCAAAGGAGCCACATTGAACACTACCAACGCACATTTCCGGCAAAAAGTAGCCAAAGTCACCAACCGGGAAGTGGCCGATATGGTTACGCCACGAACAAAAGAGGTCATCACATCCTCTTTATGGGGAATATCGGTTATCTGATAGGTATCGTCTATGCCTTTTGCCAATATCCGTGCAGGTGAAACGGCATAGAAGTCGTACATACCTCCCTTCACTGTCAAACCATTGGCTTTCCCTTCTATCTTTTTGCCTGTCGCATCGACCAGGCAGGGCGACAACAAACCGTCGGCTCCGACCACATAGGTAGCCTCAAATGAAGGAGCCGATGCGGAGAATAAGACCGGTTCTTGTACACTTTCCACACTTCCTCTGAAGTAAGCTCCGATCCGTACCGTCGTACCTTTGGGAAGCGGCGTAGGGACAGCAGTCTCTCCTGTACGGGTCAAAAGCTCCGGCACTCCCAGATCGGGTTTGCCGAAGCTGAGGGTTACCGGCCGGCTCTCCTCCGGTACGATCTCCTCCACCGGCCCCGCCGTACACCCCGCCAGCAGGCCACCGGCCAGTACCCCCAACAGAAACACTTCTACTCGACTCCGTTTCATCTTATTTCGTTTTGCTCTTTAATTGGCACATTATTCCATCGGCACCTCAGTAGTCCCTCCTTCATTCCAACCGGCTACTACCACATTGGCTATTTCGATTCCCTGCGGGGACATGCCGATGTTGTAGATGTAATTATTTCCCTTTTCCCAGTTTACCGTAAAGGTTCCGGGAGCATCGGTATCTCCGGTGGGCGACATGGTGAAGATACGCTCATCTTCGAGCGTCAGCTCCAGGGTGACATCGTCGGCCACTGCCGGGATCACCAGACCGAATGCCAGTACCGGAATGCCGGCCACATCGGCCGGTTCACTCACACCGGTTCCTATGGTACGCATATCGCCACCGGCCGTAAACGACAGTTCACCTGCAACGACCACCGTATCACCCAGTTCACCCGTAAAGAGGTTCAGTGTAGCAGCGGCGGACTTTTTCAATCCCCCACTGCTTTTCAGCACCACCTTTTTCACCTTACATCCGGCAAAAGCCGTACCGCCTTCTTTTTCCACCACACGGAAACTGACCTTCGCCAGCGCATGATTCATCAGGAGCGACACGGCCGGATTCCAACGATCCACCTCTGTTGGAACTTGGCAATACAGGTAATCAGCCTGATCGGTATCCCACTCCACACTGCCGGTAACCTCCGCTGCTCCAGCAGCAGGTACAGTAAATTTGAACGTCTGCCGGTCGAGCACCTCCACGTTACCCATTACAGGTACCTTTAGTATACCCGATAACGACACACTCTTTTCCGCCGGAGCATAAGCATACACCGTTCCTTTCACAGATGACAACAGAAGGGCCTCTTGTCCGGCTGCCGGCTCCCAAGCCGCCGGAGTAGCCGCCGCATTGTAAATAAACTGTACTGTCGTATTCCCGCTGTCATAGGCACTGACTGTCCCACTCCCGTCCTTCTTCGTAACACAAAGTCCCACCTTTGTGAGCGGATTAGGATTTGTACCGGCTATATCGTCACCCGGGCCTCCCGTGGCAATACTTCTCGACTCCACCTCTACCGACAAGCCCAGGTTCTTTACCCCGAGGGGAACCTCCGCTCCGCCTTTACCATCGTCCCCACCGCCACCCACGGAGATCATTGCTTCCGTACAGGCATTGGCCAGCAGAAGAAAGACGGCTGTCGAAAATGTATAGATGAACTGTTTCATGGGCTTTGTTTTTGAGAATAATTAAAGAGGTATTTCAGGTTGCTCCTTGTCTTCCCACTGTTTTACACTTACATCCACAACCGTCAGCTTAGTACGACTGGCCGAGAAGGTATAGATATAATTCAAACCGGCTGCCCAGGTGTTACCCGGCAGAGTGATGGTATAGTCAACTGCAGGCTCAGCACCTTTCTGCAAAGTAATCACTACATCAATCTGATCATCTCCAAAACCGTCGATCGGATAGACAACAGCACTGACTGTTTTAGAAACGGTCTTACCGTTTGTTGAGGTTGGAGTGGTTCCCGTCGGGATAAAAGCATGTTCACCTTCGGCTTCGCCCTCCTTGAGCTGTCTCATCAGTATATAATCGGTTATCATACGAGCCATAGAGGTAGTGGTAGTCGTTTCTGTGATCGCTCCGTCTTTCAAGGCCATCTTACCGTCTCCGGTTTTGAACAGATTGGAGCTACCGGCATGATTCTTAATCTCGAACTTCGTGAATTTCACGTCACTGTCGCTTAGATTTCCGCCGTCGTAAACACGGAAGGAAACCATCGCCATCGCATGTTTCATATCCAGGTTAATTTCGTAACCGGGGTTGGTGGTACTGGTATTATCCCCGTGACCCGGAGCAACAAGCGGCTGGCCGTCGGCACGTCCGTTATTTACGTTACGCCCATTCGTTCCGGCAAAATAGAGATAATCATTTTCGGTAGATGAGGACAGATTAACCAAGTCGTCAACATTTACTGCAACCCATGCGTTTGCGCCATTCCACTTTTTCTTCGCATTGTTAGTCGAAGCATCGACCGTTTCTCCCGTGGCAGGAACGGTTACAGGGATTTTAAGGCTGGATTCATTGCTGATGCCTGCTAGGCCATTTGCCGCATCCGCTTTATACGGATAATAAGCATACACCTTTCCAATCTCTTTTGTCAGATAATACGGGACTTCTTTCGTTGCCTCATACGTGCCACCTCTCTCCGTGATTGAAATCCAATTGGCTCCCGCTTCATCCCCCATATACCATACATGATGTTTTGCGGTAGCATCGTCAGGAGTATACCAGCCGGTTACATCGCTGTTGGTTATCAGCACGCCTATACCAGACGCAGTGGCATAGTCGGTATAAGTAATAACCTCACCGTTTACCACCGATTTACTAACCGATCTGGCTCCGGCCTCCACCTTCAGATTTGCCGCAACACCTAATGCGACCGGATCGTCATCACCATCCGGCTCCGGATCTATTGCAGTCTCTGTTTCCGAACAGCCTATCGCTGCCAGGAGGGCTATCAGCATGCCCCACATAGTCACAGTCTTTTTCATTTTTGTTTTCATTTTGATTGATCTTTATTGTTATTACTTTTATCTTGACGCAATTTCTATGGATTCTAAATCGGCCATTCGCCGGCATCATGTTCTGTCCAGGCCTCTACACGGACAGAGGATATCCGTACCACACCGTTTCCGCTGAAAAAAAGCGAGACGACATGACGCCTGCCGGGTTGAAAGCCGCCTTCCACCGTGACGGATACAGGGGTTACAGTTTCCACTTCATTTCCCCGGCCGTCTTTTGTTGTCGTGATCTGCAAATGCAATGGATGTTCCGCCGTACCGTCGTCCACCGGAGAAACCGGAAGCAGGATATACCCCTGGGGGTCGGGAAGTTCCTCTCCTTCCGCAACCTGAGGAACCGTCAAATCGGCGACATCCTGCACGAGGAGATCCTGTATTTCGCCTTCGGAAGAAATATCCGCCAGCGACGGAGATTCGAGCCGGCAATCCAGCTCCTGCCGCGTATGTACCCCCACTACCTCCATCTTCGTGACCGCTCCCCACAACTCCGCCCGGTCGCCGTAACAGGCCCATGCGACCTGCGTCAGCAGATGGCGGAACGTACAGGTGTGTACCGGCTCATATATGCTGCCCGAAAGGCAGCCTGTAGCCATTATATCCGTCTTTCCGTCTACAGTAAACGTCGCCTTCCCTGTTTGCAGATCTAGCATACCGTCTCCTACCGGGTAATACCCATGTAAATGGATCATTCGCCCGTCCGGCGGATACCATTGGGGCTCGTCAAACACGATCAGCCGGGAACCGGCACCTCCCTCACGTACCGCTTTACAGACACTCCACGCACCATAACTGTCCGCAGATGCTGCTGTTTCATCCTGCCGGGCAAAGCCAACTTCCAATTCTCCTTCGTAGCCGGAGCCGATCACCCCGCGGGTGGACAGGCCGATCATCCCTTCCAATCGAACCGCCGGTTCAGGTTCAGGCAACTGCACAGGATTACCGTCCGAGCAGGCGGCAAGGGCCGACAACAGGAAAACGGAGGCTATTTGTATCAATTTATTCATCGCTGTTCGTTTTTACTGTGGAGTCACAACCACACTGCCCCTGTTACCCGACACCCATTCGGCGATGCCGGCTTCCGCCAGTATCTTACCGTCTTCCGTAAAAGTGAGTGTAACCAGGTGCGATTGTCCGGCTTTGACGCCATTGCTAATGTTATTTATAGCAAGAGCCTGCGTCCTTTCCCGCCCCTTATACGTCGCTGTTATTTCCAGGTCGATGGCCGCTGCCTCCGTTCCCATATTTGGAACCGGAAAAAGCATCAGGTAACCGATCAGCGGGTTTGTCGCGGTAGCGACTGAAACGGCTTCCGGACAGTTCTTTACTGTCAGTGTTTGATTCTGTAAACCGGTAGCTGTCAACTTAGCCCCATTCGTTTTATCCAGCGACAGGGTCAATGCGGTGTACGCATTCGTTACTTTTATAGAAGTAACCCCCGTCCACTGGGTGACGGCGCCTGCAGAGCCTATGCATTTGAATTGCAGCTGGGTAAGCAGGTGCTGAAAAGTAAGTGAGGTAAATTTCTGATCCAGTGAACCCGTCTGCACCTCCGTTGCCATAATGTCCTCTCCACCCGTTATCGTATAGTTTACGCTCACCGGATTTGAAGTAGTGCTTCCCAACGCCTTGCGGGGATAATAACCGATCAGGGCCGATTGGACGTTCCCCGACAGATAGTTTTGTTCCGGATTAAAGGTAATGGATGTCTTGCCCACACCGCCGGTGCGAACGGCTTCGATGGCCGGACTTTCCCAGTCGGAAGCTGTAGCCGAATGATCGATGCGGGCGAACGACACATCCAGGTTTTCGGCATAACCGGCATCGATCACCGTGCGGGTGGTTTGTCCGATACCGGCGGTGATACGGATCGCTTCCCCGCTGTCTGCCACCACCGGGGCTTCCAAGTTGGTACAACCGGCCAGAAAAGCGGCGGCCAACAGGCTTGCCTGTAAAATCTCAGTTGTTCTCATATTATACCAGTGTTACATTATTACTCTCTTTCTTATCTGATCTGAAAACGATACACCAGGCAGACTTTCAGGCCGGCCATAAAGCCCGTTGAGACAAAACGGGCCTCCAGATAATTCCTGTCGTCTATCTTATCGTAACGGTATTTCTTTCCGTCCGAAACCGAACGGTAGCCTGTCCTCACATTCACTTCGGCACAGAAGCCCCTGCCCAAAGGAACCAGGCAACCCACGGAAGCACCCATCGACCAGAAACGACCGGTACGGCCATAGACCACTTCTGTATCCGGATCAATCGCGCTGCCGCGCACATCAAAATCACCGTATTCACCGAACAGTCCGGTGGTAAGCCACGTAAACCTGCCGGAGCGCAACGGCCAAAGGCGGGGTTCGACTGATAATTCGGACACCGACCAGCGGTCGCGCGTTTTATTCTTGTAGGCAAAATTGGAATACATGCCCGATACCACCACCGACCAACGGCCGGCAAAATACCATTCCACCTCCAGGTTAGGCATAAACGAGCCGGAGTGTATCTTCGTTTCGCCTGCTCCCAAGAGGACGGAAGGTACTACCCCGAACCAGGGAAGCAGGTTGGTCTTGATCGACATATAGGCAGGTGACCCTGTGCGCTCGTTTTCTACCACCGGCATTTCCTTCATCGGCTTCTCTTCCGCTGTATTCTCTTCAGTAGCCGGCTTCTTTCTGACCAGCCGTACCGTTTCGCGCGTCGTCACGACTACCGACGACGGGATATTTCCTCCCAATGTATCCACAACCGAAGCCAGGCAGTAGTCTTCCAGCTCCGAAGGATCGAACAGCGGATCGTCGATACGATAGACCACACGGTCGTAACCTCCCGCCTCGCCCCGCCGGAACAGATCGACATAAGGGATGGCTCCATATTTGGTTAATGCTTCCCTGACGGCTTTCGGATAGCGGCTTTCGCTATACCGGATGGACGTATTGGCAAACCAGGGTAACGGTGATTCCACCAGATAGACATGTACCCGGTCGCGGTAACTGCCGCTACGGTCGATATAAAATGCCACGCATTCACCCCAGATATCCAACCGGGTTTTCAGATAGGCACGGATACGGTTCGCACGGAGCGACGCTTCGTTGACTACGGCATCTTCTCCCGCATCGTAAGCGTTTACATGCGAGATGATAAGCAGATGGCAACTACTGTTCAACAACCGGTTTCGGAAAGCAGAGAGCAACAGCCCCATCCGTTCCAACTGGTAGGCGTTATCGCCGTAATCAGCCAGGAACATATCGTTCATTTCCTTAAAAGAGAATAAAAAAGATTCCGCTTTCGTATAAGAGGTGGTCTGTGCATTTGCCACCGGAAAGAAAAGCACGGAAAGCAGGAACAGGCAAAGTGTCGTTCGCTTTACTTCCTTGATCCTTTCAGATATTTGCCGGTTCATCCTATACATACCCTATCTTCTCTTGATAATCAGTTTTTTCAATTTTTGCCTCCCTTATTTTATAAATAAGGGAAAGCCGTTAGAAAACACCTTCGAAGAAGAAGGATTTTAGCCTTAGAAATGGCAAAAAACACAGGATTGGAATCTTTTTAAGATACTTTTTCAGGGAAAATAAAGAACTTCAGTAATCAATTTTTTCTAACAGATATTAAAGAGATGGCATTCCCAGCCCCCTTTATGCCTACATCTCAAAAAATCAGGTTGTAAGACTATAAAGCAAGCTCGTGTGTAAATATACATTAAAACAATGTGCATTTTTTAATAAAATGCGGGAAAAGCCTTGTTTATTAGTAGGAATCTATCTATGTTTGCATAGTAGTCTACCTCATTTCATCATTCAGAGAGATTATAACGGTCTGTGTTTGAGATAGAAATACAGCCTTTTACCTTATTTATAAAATAAGGATATTCCCTACGCTCTCATCATAGCCTCCACTCCTTCCGTCACCACATGAATTGCTTCCGTCATCTTATCAAGATCAAAGGCGGACAGATAAATACAGGTTGTTTTTTCCGAGGTATGCCCCAGCGCCTGGCTGATGATGGCGATCGGCACTCCCCGGTGGTAGGCCTCCGAGGCCCAGGCATGACGGAACACATAGGTGGTAAGCACATCCAGCAGTTCCAAGTCGAGACAGATTTGTTTAAGGTACTGGTTTTCCATAGCCAGACAATGCTTATACTGTTCGTGGGTAGCATCCTCCGGCAAGACAGGAAAAAGATAATGCGTATCCGTACAGCTATACCGGTCTATCAGCAACCGCATCCCGGGATTCACCTCCATCCGGATCAGCACACCCGTTTTTTGCCGGTGATAGGCCAGTACCTTACCGCCATCTTCCAGATTAGCCTCCGTAAGATGCGCAATATCGACAAAAGGAATACCGCAAGCCAAAAACGAGAACAGGGCCATATCGACAGCGAGTTGTTTACGGGGCTCCTCTTTCAGATCGAGCAAAGCCAGTTTCTTGATCACTTCGGTCGATACAGCCCTTTTCACCGTCTCCTCCCGCTTCAAACGAATACCGGCAAACGGCGATTCCACCGGACGGCCTTTCCATCCCATGCAAGCACGGTTATACATGGCGCGCAGGTTACTGATATAACTGTTTACGCTATTTGTCCTGAGCCCTTTTTCCTTCAGCCATTTCAGAAAGGCATGTACCTTCTGTGGCGTAACATCCTTTAGCGAAAGTTCACCTCCGCCCATGAAAGATTCAAAATGGTTCCGTACAGTCCTGTACAGGTCTGCCGTACTTTCATCGCCTGCAGAGCGTTTCTCCTGTTCCTGCCAGCGCATTTGTTTACTAAAATCCTTATGTTTCATAACTTTTCCCCATTTTTAAGAAGGGTAAAGTTACAACAATTGCCGGGAGATAAAGGTTACCTGCTACAAATACAGAAAGATATCGATAACCCCTTTTTACTTTCATAAAGTCTTATATTTCGGATTGCAAATAACAGTCATTTTCCTTAAAAAGGATATTACAGAAAAATATATGACCATTTTCCCTCCTTTTTGTTTCCCTTCCCCAGATTCATCACAATGATTTTTAAAATCATCACAATAGTTTGCTACAGTCATTGTAATAACTCCGGACAGTTATTGCAATAAATCCCGGAGATCATCACGATCATTTTTTTAACATTGCGAAAAAAGAGGAATAAACACCCTCAAATACCCGATCCTTACAACCAAAAACCATCTGTACATGGCTGAAAGTCCCATCAGTGCATCCATTTTCAGAGTGACATATTGCAAGCTATTATAACTTATTTCCATCATTCTCTCTGAAATCATCACAATAACTTTTTTCTCACTTATCCAAAGTCAGCCCTCACCCGCTTTCCTTACTCTTTTCGTCACTTCTCAACTTCGTATATAGCGAAAAGAATCAACCCCTTATCTCTTTGCCTTCAAATAGAGCAAGGAAATAAGGGGTTGATTAACAATATGACAATTAACTATTTATTTGCTATTCTTATAGAGTAAAAATGAACATGCAGATGCCGTAAACACACTATAGTCCAATGGGGCTTTTATACTTGAAAAGAACATCATTGAGAAAGCAAACGTTAGTAATAGAATACCACTGAGAAGAGCTACTATACGTTTCTGGTAACCGATTATCAGTAACACCCCGAGAACAACTTCTGCAATAGTAACCGACCAAGCTAATAACGGTAAAACTTGTTTCGAAATCCACGGAACTAAAACTCCCGTATACGCAATAAAGTTTCCCATATTCCCCCACACTACATTTTCATTTCCCAATACAGGAGTCCACCATCCGAAACGATCAGCAACCGCTGACAAAAAACTCATAGCAATAGCTATGCGTGCAAACAAAACAAAATAATCTGTTTTTATATTCATATCAAACTACGCATTATGTAAACCGGGAGATAATCCATTTAATAATTTAACACAATGGATATATAGAATGTTTCGTATACTCCTTTCTTCTTCCACTTACTCCGTCTTTATCACCGGATTAGCCCCTTTCAAATTACTCAATGATAAATCTCTTATTACATTCAAAAGACGTTTAAAGCGCCCAATCTCAAAAGAGCTATAATACATATTTCGAAAAAAATGAAGAATAATTAGAATAGCTACCATAGAAAGAGTTAAAACAATTTTATATGGCCATGATAATTCATCTAAAGCACTATCATACAAAACTATAAGAATACCAAATACTGAGAATGTAATTGAATAAGATAAGATACTGCTCTTTTCTTTACAATCATCAATCAGCCTCTCATAAAATCTATCATTATCTGCTATATTTGATGACAAAAAATGTTCTTCCTTTAAATAATTAAGCAACTCTTTCTTTTTATAATCGTATAACAAATATTCAATACTATCCTCAACAACAAAAATCTTACCAAAATCCTTTATCCTAATTATACAAGAAAAATAAGCAACCAATAAGACTAAGATTAAGATAGATAACCATAGAGATTCCCAAAACACCAAAATCAGCGTTAAAATAAAGAATACTATGAGAGGCATTACCAATGCCCAAAAAGGACTTTCTCTAACAGTTATCCCCTTTCTCTTTTTCAACTCACTTAAAGACAGCGTTTTGGTGAAAAAATCACAAATAACTTTACTTTCACTCATAATACATCAGATTTAAATTAATACAGCCAAAATACATTAATTTATTTTATGACGATTCTTTTTATTAATATTTTTTCTCTAATGAACTAAATTTATCTCCATTCAACAGATACTAGCGTAGACCTTATAGCTACTGACATACAGTTGTCACCTTAATGGTATATATTTGCAATTTAAATAGTAATATTGCAGGATGAAAACAGAAAAGCCATTAGTAGATAAAGAGTATGTATTAGAAAAAACGGAAGGAAAAGGAGCTTGGACATTTGTCGAAATCCCGGAAATACCTATGCCTAAGACTCCTTTCGGGATGTTGAAAGTAAAAGGAAAGATAGATGATCATGAGTTTTCCAATGTACATCTGATGCCTATGGGAAACGGACATCTGGGTCTGGCTGTCAAGTCGGAAGTAAGGAAGAAAATTAAAAAACAAGCTCCTGATACAGTACACATTACGCTATACGAAGATAAAACACCATTGATAATTCCCGAAGAACTATTATTGTGCATGGAAAATGAGGATGGCCTCTTAGAGAAATTTGAAAAATATAAACATGGTCAAAAAAAAGCATTTATAGATTGGATTAATTCTGCAAAAACAGAACAAACCAAAGCCAACCGCATTGCCAAAACGATAACAATGATACAGAAGAATGAGATGATTTTGAAGTAAAAGTAAACGGGATTAATCCCGTTTACTCCGTTTTTATCGACTTCACCGGATTGGCCAGAGCCGCCTTTAGCGACTGTAAGCTGACTGTCAGCAGGGCAATCAGGGTAATCAGTAAGGCTACTCCTGCAAAAATATCCCAGCTAAGTGTTATCCGGTAAGCATAATCTTTCAGGTAATGATTGGCGGCATATAATGAGATAGGAATACCTATCACAAAAGAGATCAGTAAAAGTACCATATATGCTTTGCCCAATAAGAACAGTATATCGATTATCTTAGCTCCCAACACTTTGCGGACACCGATCTCTTTAGTCCTCTGTTCGGCAGAGAAAGCACTTAAGCCCAATAACCCTAAACAGGAAATAAAAATGGCCAAAGCAGCAAACAAGGCCGACAGTTTTTCCACCAGATGCTCTTCTTCAAACATGCGGTCGAAACGGTCTGTCATAAAGTTCGGTTCAAAAGCATGATAAGGCGTAAAAGAACGTAATACAGTCTGTATCCGGCCTATCGCTTCATACCTATTGATATCCGGTTTCAGGCGGATAAACAAAAAACTGGTTCTCTGGGGTGCATAGCTAAATAATACCGGGCCGGGTTGAATGGCATAAAGATCTTCGAATACAAAATCTTTCATAATGCCGACTATCTCCCATTTATTATCCGGTGACTGGCCGAGTTTTCCTCCCACACGACCTTCTTTCCCCATCCTTTTTGCCAGGGTTTCATTGATAAGAACGCCTCTGCTTCCTCTACTATTTTTCTTAGCCGGATCAATATCCGTTCCATCGATCAGCTTTATCCCGGCAGCATCAACCAGACCGTCCGAAACGAAATTGAAAAAAACAGATGTATCGTCATCCGGATCTTTCCCATTCCAATACCAGGGATTTGTTCCTAAATAAGCCTTTAAAAGCGGACTGCTTGAAAAACCGCAACTTTCAACCAAACCGGTATTTATCAGTTCATTCCGTACAGACGAAGAGGAATTACATAGTTCCGTCGTAACAGGGAAACTAACCAGGTTTTCTTTTTTCATTCCAATATCACGGTTTTGTGCCAATTGTATCTGAAGATAGATAACCAAAGTGGTACAAATCAAAATAAATGCCATCGTAAACTGAAAAACAACCAATCCCTGACGAATCCAGACAGCACTCCCCGTCTTGGTTACTTTCTGCATTTTCAATGTGGTCAACGGATTGAAAGAAGATAAAAACAATGCCGGATAACTACCGGCCAGGAAAGTACAGAACAAACCGATCGCCACCAACCCAAGCAAAATTGTCGGATTGAAAATACTGAAAGTTAATTGGGTTCCTATAAACTCGTTAAAGAAAGGCAGGCTCAACCAGATCAGCCCGATCGACAGCAGGAGAGCGATTCCAGTAATCATTCCCGATTCAACCAAAAATTGCCTGATCAGGTATTTCCGTTTAGTCCCGAATGTTTTTCTGACCCCGACCTCCAGTGCCCGTTTCTGCGAACGCGCTGTCGAAAGATTCATAAAATTGATACAGGCGATACACAGGATAAGTATACCGATAAGAAAGAAAAGGGAAACGGTTTTAATATATCCGCCACCGGTTTCCACACCATTGACAAACTGCCCGTACAATAGTTTTTTGTTGAGCGGATACAGGAATATGTGTAAAGAATTATAGTCTCCACCCTCTTTCCGGTAAGCCAACCCTTTCAACTTCTCATTCAATTGGTTCAGATCCACACCGGGTTGCAGTTCAACATATGTTTGTAGCCAGGAATAACCCCAGCCATTCAAATCGAAATTTTTACTCTGAGCCAACTCCTCGACGCGGAAAGGAATCAACCATTCAAACTGAAAGGAAGTATTACGCGGCATATCTTCAAACACCCCTGTCACCTGATATATGACTCCCTCATTGAGTAAGCCTTTTCCTATGGGATCTTCCTCTCCATATATCTTCCGGGCCATCGAACGGCTGAGAACGATGGCCTGCTGAGGTTCAAAGACCGAATGCATATCACCGCTTAAAAACTTCACACCGATCATATCGAAAAGAGTGGAATCGGCGTATGCTCCTTTTTCTTCGAAAGAACTGGTTGTATTTTCAGGTATAAAAATCAGTGTTTCATCATTATACCTTGCACAGCTTTTCACCTCGGGAAACTCGTCATCCAGTGTTTTCTTCAACGGATTATTCGTTTCAAAATAAGTTTCACATTCTCCCGAAGCGGAAAAATAGTGGAGTGCACCGACATATATATTCCGGGAATTGGGAATCGCCTTATTGAAATTCACTTTACTTTCCACCCAAAGAAAAATAAGTGTAGCCGATGTGATACCGATTGCCAGTCCGACAATGTTCAGCAGGCTGTATATTTTATTCCGGAAAATAATCCGGAGAGATTTACGTATATTCATGGGGGCAATATTTTAGTTTGTTGTGTAAGCCAATTCTTTCAGAAAATTTTCTGTCACAGGTTTCCCATCCAGCATGTGAACGATCCGGTGGCTGTAACGGGCATCATGTTCGCTATGAGTCACCATAACGATTGTGGTGCCTGCATCATTGAGGGCAGTTAGCAGATCCATGATCTCCAGACCATTGCGGCTGTCCAGGTTACCGGTCGGCTCATCTGCCAGAATAAGTTTCGGATCGTTCACAATAGCCCGGGCAATAGCTACACGTTGCTGCTGACCACCGGAAAGCTGGGATGGGAAATAATTACGGCGATGACTCAGTAAAACGCTTTTCAATGCCTTTTCCACTTTCATTTTCCGCAAGGACGCTTTCATTCCACCATTCTCTAGGGGCAATTCAATATTCTCAAATACAGTAAGCTCTTCGATCAGGTTGAAATTCTGGAAAACAAATCCTATATTCTCCCGTCGTAAATCGCAGCGTTTGTTTTCATTAAATCCGGTCACTTCGATACCATTAAGAAGATAAGAACCGGACGTCGGATCATCGAGCAATCCCAGAATATTCAGCAAAGTAGATTTGCCACATCCCGAAGGCCCCATAATTGCGACAAATTCATGTTCTTTTATATGGAGCGACATGTTATCCAGTGCGACCGTCTCTACCTCGTCCGTCTTGTAAACCTTCCTCAAATCATTTATTCGAATCATTGTTTTATGAATTATTTAGCATGTTACGTATAATCAGAAACAAGCAATGTGCCAACCATATAATTTATTAATTACCAAACAATTAACAAAAGCAACAATTCCAAATAGTGTCCATAAACGGACACCTTATGTCTGCTTACAGACAAAAAACAGGAACAACTTGGGCATTCACTTCATTCTTGATATATTTGCAATCTACTAACAAAAGTAATTATGAACTTACACCAGGCAAATATACTGATTGTTGATGATGATAAAGACGTTCTGACTGCCGTACGTTTCCTGCTGAAGATGGAAGTAAAAACGATACTGACAGATACGAACCCTGAAAATATCCATAAGCTGATCATGGGAAATGACATCGACATCGTTTTGCTGGATATGAACTTCAGAAGTTCCATCAATACAGGCAACGAAGGGCTGTTCTGGTTGAAAGAAATCAAGAAATGGAAACCTTCCCAATCTGTTATTATGATCACGGCCTATGCGGATATAGACCTGGCAATCAAAAGCCTGAAAGAAGGGGCGGCCGACTTTATCGTCAAACCCTGGCATAATGAGCATCTGCTGAATATCTTGTCGGAGACACTCCGGAAACAGGCGACCCCGGATAAAAAGGAGATAACAACCGAAAGGAAAACCGATATAAATATTGTAGGGGCTTCGGAAAGTATGCAACTCCTGTTCCACAAATTACAAAAGATTGCGCCTACCGACGCCAATATATTAATACTGGGAGAAAACGGAACAGGAAAAGACCTGGTTGCCCGCTATATCTACCAGTTATCCCTTCGGCGGGATCGTCCGTTTGTAAAAGTAGATGTCGGCTCCCTGACGGAAACCCTTTTCGAAAGCGAACTTTTCGGTCATAAAAAGGGGGCATTCACAGATGCGCGTGAAGACCGTACAGGACTGATTGAAGCAGCAGACAAGGGTACGCTTTTCCTGGATGAGATCGGCAACATCACTTTACAGCAACAGGCGAAGTTGTTGACTGTATTACAAAACCGCGAAGTGACCCGCCTGGGAGCCAATACGCCGACACCGGTAGATATCCGCCTACTGTCGGCAACCAACCTCCCATTACGAGAATTAGCCAATGAAACCCGTTTCCGTAAAGACCTGGTATACCGGATCAATACGGTAGAAATAACCGTGCCGCCTCTCCGTGAGCGAGGCGAGGATATTATCCTGCTGGCTGAACATTTCCTGACAATGTATGAGAAAAAGTACTTCAAGCAAAAGTTCCGTTTAGCCGATTCGGCCAAAAAGAAACTGATGTTATATCATTATCCCGGTAATGTTCGCGAACTGCAATATACGATGGAAAGAGGCGTGATCATGGCAGACTGTGAGGTGTTAAAAGCAGAAGACATTACCTTCTCCCCCCTGGAACAACAGGAAGAAAATATCCAACCGATACCGACACATAATCTGGACGAGCTGGAAAAGGTGGCTATCGAACAAGTCATTCAAAAACATAACGGAAACATATCGCAAGCGGCAAAAGAACTGGGACTAACCCGGGGAGCTTTATACCGACGGTTAGAAAAACATGGCCTATGATCATTCTCTTATCCATCCTGATTGCTATACTTCTTGTATATATAATATATGTACGAAGAAAGACGAAACAGGATATCGACGAGTTCGCCGAGTCAATTATAAACAAAGACTTCTCAAGAAAACATCCCCGGTACCAATCCATTACGGATGCTTTCCTAACCCTGGCCGGCGAGAAAGAAGCCCAGCAACATTACCTGAAGGAGATGCTGGAGCTGGTCGACACCGGTATTCTGGCTTATGATGTAGAGACGTACGATACGCTGTGGATGAACGACTCCTTTACGACGATGCTCAACATTCCCCATATCAAAAACATCAACTGGCTGAAAAAACAAAACGAGGCTCTTTTTAATGAATTGCTTAATATCCCGGTCAATAACAGCTCATTGCTAACCATCCATGCCCGGAAGCAAACCATCAAAACAATGACAAACGCTTCCGTCTTTCAAACCGGAGGAAAAACCTACAAACTGATTGCATTCCATAATGTAAGCGCAACGATGGAAGAAGTCGAATCGGGTGCCTGGAAAGGGTTGCTTAATGTGATGACTCACGAGATAATGAACTCGATCGTACCTGTCTCCTCTCTTTCGGATACGCTCAAAAGAAAAATACATACCTTAAAAGATAGTTCATCCGAACTGACTGAACCGGATCTGGAAGATATGGAACTGGCGTTAGATACAATCCATCGGCGAAGCGAAGGTCTGCTGCGTTTTGCCGAGACCTACCGCAACTTAAGCCAGAAAATAGTGCCCGACATGAAATCCTACAACCTCTACGACCTGCTGTGTTCCATCCATTCCCTGATGAATCCATCCCTGCAACAGAAAGGGATCGCTTTCACGCTGAAAACGGAAGATCCGGATGTAACCGCTTGCATGGACAGGGATCTGATCGAACAGGTAATAATCAACTTCGTAACCAATGCCACCTATGCCATAAGCAAAAAGGATACTCCGGAGATACATCTCTTCTCCGGCTGCGATGCCGAAGGACATCCCTACATCACCGTTGCCGACAACGGATGCGGTATATCCGACACGATACGCGACAAGATATTTATCCCATTCTTCAGCACCAAGAAAAACGGCAACGGCATCGGTTTGAGTATCTCCCGGGAAATCGTCAAATTACACAACGCCAAACTACACGTACAAAGCCAGGAAAAGGCAGGAAGTGCCTTTACTGTTTTATTCAGCCCTCAAAGCAAATAAAAAAAGCGGAACATCCTTTCGGACATTCCGCTTTCCTTATTCTTTCGAGTAAAGCTATATTATGCTTCTGCTACAACTTCCTGAATAGAAACAAAAGATCTGTTTTCTTTACCTCTGCGGAAAGTTACAATACCATCTTTCAAAGCATACAACGTATGATCTTTACCGATACCAACGTTTTCACCCGGATGATGAGCAGTACCTCTCTGGCGAACCAGAATGTTACCAGCTTTAGCAACTTCACCACCAAAAAGCTTAACACCTAATCTTTTACTTTGTGATTCACGGCCGTTCTTAGAACTACCAACACCTTTTTTATGTGCCATTTCTTTTTTTCTCCTTTAAACGTTAAGCAACAATTTCTTTAATACTCACTTCAGTGAACTGCTGACGGTGACCGTTCAGTTTACGATAACCTTTTCTTCTCTTCTTGTGGAAGATCAGCACTTTATCACCTTTTACCAGCGGAGACAGTACTTCGCATACTACCTTTGCGCCTTCTACTGTAGGAACACCTACTTTAACTTCTCCGTTGTTGTCAACCAACAACACTTTGTCAAACTCAACAACAGCACCGCTTTCTGCGTTCTGAATGTGATGAACGAACAACTTCTTTCCTTCTTCAGCTTTGAACTGCTGTCCGTTAATTTCTACGATTACGTACATCTGTCTTTTTATATTTAAACAGGTTATGTCCCGGGGGTGGATACATATTAGGTATCACTTGTTTACCCTCTGCAGAATTTCAGACCGCAAAATTACTGTTTCCGAATGTATTATGCAAGAATAACCCGTATTTTTTGATCAAAATTTCTTCAATTCCTGATATAATCGCTGTACCGGCAAACCCATCACATTATAAAATGATCCGTTGATGGCTTCTACACCGATATAACCGATCCATTCCTGTATCCCGTAACTACCGGCTTTATCGAAAGGACGGTATTTATCTACATAATAGATGATGTCTTCTTCTTCCAGACGGCCAAAACAAACTGCCGAGGCTACGGAAAAAGAAACAGTCTTATCCTTGGTTGTCAGACAAACACCGGTTATTACCTCATGCACATGGTCGGACAGGTAACGAAGCATTTCAATAGCCTCCTCCCGGTTGGCCGGCTTACCCAGAATGCGGTCGTAAGTGGCAACGATCGTATCGGCTGTGATAAGCAGTTCGTTGTCGGACATTTTGTCAAGATAGGCTTCGGCTTTTTTGCGTGCTATATATAAAGGTATAGCTTCAGAGGTCAGAGTATCAGGATACGATTCGTCAATACCGGGGATTGTCTCCACTTCAAACTGAAGGTCGAGTCCGGCAAGCAATTCTTTTCGGCGGGGAGAGTTAGAGCCCAGCACGATTCGATATTTTTCTAAATTGTTCAGCATATTGTTTTTCCTATTATTACCACCCGAAGGCGTCATCGCTCATCCAGTGGCCTTGTGCTTTCATTGTTTGTTCGATTACATCACGGGCAACCCCCTCGCCACCTTTGCGTAAAGAGATATATTTTGCTATCTGCTTGATTTCCGGAGCTGCATCGGCAGGAGCTACAGGCAAACCGACTTGTTGCATGACTTCATAATCGGGGATGTCATCACCGGCATACATGACCTCTTGCGGTGTCAATCCGGTTTTTTGCAAAAAATCATTGAAGTCGTGTATCTTCACGGCACTACGCATATAAATATGTTCGATACCCAAGCGGGAAAAGCGGATCTGCACGGCTTCCGTATACCCTCCGGTTATAATTCCGACATGATAGCCTTTCTTTACAGCCAACTGCAGGGCATACCCGTCTTTGATGTTGACCGTACGCATCGGATCACCGTTGGGATGAAGCGAAACGAGATCGCACGACAGTACACCGTCAACATCAAACACAAATGCTTTTATTCTCGTAAGGTCATAATTGATACTACTCATTTTGGGCCTCCTTATGTATGCTCCGGCTTAAAAGCTGGTAGATCTCTTTCATATCAGGATCGTCCAGCATAGCCAGATGTTTGTTTATTACATTTTCATCGTAACGGATAGCCGGCCCGGTTTGAGCGGCAGCCGGCGGCATGGCATGAATCTTTGCCGTCGTCTCATCGATCAGCGGTAAGAGGACATCGGCAGGGATCTCTTCCTGTTCGAGCAACTTATAGGACAGGGCATAGATATGATTGGTAAAGTTGCAGGCAAAGACAGCGGCCAGATGCAGGCTACGCCGCTTTTCAGACGACATAAAACGAACATTTTCCGATAATGCACTGGCTATCTTTTTCAGATAGTCGGCATCCTTCTTTGTGTTAGCTTCCAAGAAAATAGGAATCACGTCGAAACTGACCTCCCTTCCTTTACTGAATGTCTGCAAAGGATAAAGCACGCCATAACGTGCGGCATACCCCTCAAAAACATCCATCGGCATGCTTCCGGCAGTATGTATCCACAGACCGTTGTTCGGTTTCACCTGTGCGATCACATCCGCCAGAACCGTGTCTTTCAAAGAAAAGACATACATATCCGCATCGGCCTGCAAAGCAGACAAGTCCGTTGTCCAGGGACACCCCAGTTTAACAGCCAGTTGCCTGGCATTCTCAGAGGTATGACTGTACACCTGCCCTATCTGCATGCCTACCCGCTGCATGGCAAGCGACAGACGCGTTGCCAGATTTCCGGCTCCTATAAATACTATTTTCATGCTTCGTTAGTTTCTTCCGGCATCTTAAAAGTGCCCAGATGAATTTTCTCCCATTGCAAATGCGTTTCGTCAAACGGCTTACGTTCCTGGTCTTTATACCCGAAGCCTATGATCGAAAGCACTTCGAGCTGGTAAGGTATATTCAGCAGGTTGCGTACATATACATTGGCATCCGTATCATCTTCCGTCTGCCGGTTACGTATCTGGCACCAACAACTACCCAACCCCAGGTCTTCCGCCTGAAGTTGCATATAAATAGAAGCGATCGAGGCGTCTTCCACCCACACATCACTTTCCATTACATTCGCCATTACCACGACAGCCAGGGCGCAACCTTCAAGAAAAGACGAACCGGCGGGTTTACAGCCAGCCAGTTTCTTCAGCATTTCCTGATCTTCCACTACAACGAACTGCCAGGGATTCTTACGTTTAGAGGCCGGAGCCATCAATGCGGCTTTTAAGATCATCTCCACCTGTTCGGGCGAAAGCAACTGGTCGGTAAACTTACGTGTACTTCTTCTATTCTTGATAAGAGTTGCAAAGCTATCCATTTTTATCTTATTTTTGTAGCTGTTTATTAAATCATTCTTTTTGAAGGGAACATTTCCCCATAGGGCAAAGATAAAGATTTTTTACATGCTTAATATACGCTTCCTTTATTTTTCGCGTTAGTAAAGCTATAACATTATTAATTATGAAGATTCGTGCGATAGCTGCACTGCTATTTATATTAGTTTCTATCAGTGCTTTTGGACAAAAGCATGTTAAAATCACAGGATATGTTCGCGATGCCGACGGTAGCCCGCTCGAACTGGTTCTTGTTCAGATAAAAAACACTTTGAACGGAGCCATGACGAACGAGAAGGGGTATTATTCGCTGACAACTTCTCCCGGGGATTCCGTTTCCGTTATTTTTTCCTGCCTGGGATATAACAAGGCGGAACGTATCTTACCCAGTGTACAACAAGATATGCGACTGAACGTACAGATGAACTACACCAGTATCGACCTAGGGGAAGTGGTTGCCACGGCTATCCGTAAACAGACATCGACACTCGAAACACTCGATGCCAATCGTGTGAAACTCCTGCCCGACCCGGCCGGGGGTAGTATCGAAAGTCTGGTGGTGACTTTTGCCGGTGTTTCTTCCAGCAATGAGTTAAGTTCGCAATATTCGGTACGTGGCGGTAGTTACGACGAAAATATCGTTTATGTAAACGGGCTGGAAGTATTCCGTCCCCTGCTGATCCGTTCCGGGCAACAGGAAGGACTGAGTTTTATCAACCCCGACCTGACCGAATCTGTCAATTTTGCCGCCGGAGGATTTGAAGCCCGTTACGGGGATAAGATGAGTTCGGTACTCGATATTAAATATAAGAAACCAACTATGTTTGAAGGTTCGGTTTCCGCCAGTTTACTGGGGGCAAGCGCCTATGTAGGCAGTTCGATCGGTAAATTCACACAGGTTACGGGTGTTCGCTACAAGACAGGCCGTTCGTTGCTGAAAACAATGGACACGGACGCAGAGTATCAACCGGACTTCGTCGATCTTCAGTCGTATATGACTTACCAACTGGCTCCCAAATGGGAAGTTAATTTCCTGGGGAACCTGGCATTAAACTCGTTCAAATTCACCCCGCATAAACGTGAGACAACATTCGGTACGGTAGAACATGCCCAAAGATTCGAAGTAGCTTTTCCCAACAGCCGTGAACGCGATAAGTTCCAAACGATATTCGGAGCGCTGACTTTGAAGCACAATCCGAATGAGAACACGGAGCTGGGTCTGCAGGCATCCGCATTCTCCAGTAAAGAAATTGAAACGTACGATATAACAGGAGAATACTGGCTGGGAGAAGCGGCTGCCGAAAAAGACGAAGGTAATCTTGAAGTAGCCCGCTATCACGAACATGCCCGCAACCGTTTGAACTCAACCATTATGAATGTAGGCCATTACGGTAGCAGCCGTATCAAAAACAATACGATCAAATGGGGAGCAACCGTTCAGATGGAAAAGATCAACGACCGTATCAGCGAATGGGAAAAACGCGACTCGGCCGGCTACTCGCTTCCGCAGACAGGAACAGGGGTCAATGTGATCTCCAACCTCTACTCAAACAATGACCTGTCAAGCACACGGTTATCCGCTTATGTGCAGGATGCTTTCAAGTTCCGTACAAAACAGGGGATGTTCACTCTGATTGGCGGTCTTCGCGGGGCTTACTGGACTTACAACAAGGAATTTATCGTCAGCCCGCGTGTTTCTCTCGGCTTTATTCCGAACTTCGACCAGAACCTCACGTTCCGCGCGGCGACAGGTATCTACTATCAGTCGCCATTCTACAAAGAATTGCGAACGACCGTACAGGACGAAGCCGGCAACGATGTGATCGAACTGAATAAAAATATCAAATCGCAACGTTCCATCCACTTCATCGTAGGAGGTGACTATACGTTCCGTGCCGCAAACCGTAACTTCAAAGTAAGTGCCGACCTGTATTATAAGAAACTGGACAACCTGATCCCTTATACCGTCGACAACGTTAAGATCCGTTATTACGGAGAGAACTGCGCCAAAGGGCATGCAATGGGTATCGACGTCAAGTTCTTCGGTGAATTCGTCCCCGGAACCGACTCATGGATCAGCTTCTCACTGATGAAAGCCGAGCAGACGATCCGCGACATGGTAACCGTCCCCATGCCTAACAGCCAGGGATATAATGTATCACTTTTCTTCCAGGATTATTTTCCGGGATACAAACGGGTCAAACTGAACCTGAAAGGTGTTCTTTCAGGCGGACTACCCTTTATTGCTCCACGAACGAAATACGAAGACGTAAAAAGCACTTTCCGTACCCCTGCTTACAAACGTGTCGACCTGGGATTCTCCTACCAACTGGCCGGAGAGTCGGATGCCATCATGGACAGGGGCTTTTTCCGCCATCTGAAGAACATTTGGGTAGGGATCGACGTATTTAACTTATTCGATATAAAAAATGTTAGTTCCTATTATTGGATCACCAACATCGACAATCAGCAGTTTGCCGTACCGAATTACCTGACAGGCCGTCAACTCAATGCCCGTCTGATAGTTGATTTCTAAGAATATACTATTCATATAGCGTAAAAGAGCCAATAAAAGATTCCCCCTTTCATTGGCTCTTTTAATTATTGGCAAAATGACACATTATTACCTCTAATAATTAGTGAAAATTTTCTTGATTCTTCAAAAAAGAATGTACCTTTGCCTGCAAAACAAAAAGCATTATCAATTATTAAATTATTATTGACATGGAAATTACACATATTGAGCATCTGGGCATTGCAGTGAAAAGCATCGAAGCTTGTCTGCCGTATTACGAAGAAATTTTAGGTATGAAATGCTACAACATCGAAGAAGTTGCAGACCAAAAAGTAAAAACAGCATTCTTCAAAGTTGGCCAGACAAAAATCGAATTACTGGAACCGACCAGCGAAGACAGTACTATCGCTAAGTTTATCGAAAAGAAAGGCGAAGGCATTCACCACATTGCATTTGCCGTACCTGATGTACAGGCAGCATTGGATGAAGCTGAAGCAAAAGGCGTTAAACTGATCGACAAAGCTCCCCGCGGTGGTGCAGAAGGCTTAAACATTGCATTCCTTCACCCGAAATCAACTTGCAGCGTACTGACAGAGCTTTGCATGCCGGGTAAATAAGATAATAACTTCATTTCTAACAACAAATCAGAAATACAATGAGTAACCAACTTGAAAAAGTAAAAGAGCTTATCGCTCTTCGCGAACAAGCCCGTCTCGGTGGTGGAGAAAAAAGAATCGAGTCTCAACACAAAAAAGGCAAGTACACAGCACGCGAACGTATCGCCATGCTGCTTGACGAAGGTAGTTTCGAGGAGTTTGATATGTTCGTTCAACACCGTTGTACCAACTTCGGTATCGAAAAAACAAAATTCCTGGGTGATGGCGTTGTAACAGGTTATGGTACGATCGACGGCCGCCTGGTTTACGTCTACGCACAAGATTTCACAGTATTCGGCGGTGCTTTGTCAGAGTCATTAGCTATGAAGATCTGTAAAGTAATGGATCAGGCCATGAAAATGGGTGCCCCTGTCATCGGTCTGAATGATTCAGGTGGAGCACGTATCCAGGAAGGTGTTAACGCATTGGCCGGTTATGCTGAAATTTTCCAGCGTAATATCCTGGCTTCAGGCGTTGTGCCGCAGATCTCCGGTATCTTTGGCCCATGTGCCGGTGGTGCCGTTTATTCTCCTGCTTTGACAGACTTCAACATCATGACACGCGGAACAAGCTATATGTTCCTGACAGGTCCGAAAGTAGTAAAAACAGTTACCGGAGAAGATGTAACTCAGGAAGAACTGGGTGGAGCAAGCGTGCACACCACCAAATCGGGTGTGGCTCACTTCGCTGTCGACACAGAAGAAGACGGTCTGCAGTTGATCCGTAAATTAATCAGCTTCCTGCCGCAGAACAACCTGGAAGAAACTCCGCTGATCGAATGTAAAGATCCGATCGATCGCCTGGACGACGTATTAAATGATATTATCCCTGATAACACCAACCAGTCATACGACATGTATGAAGTGATCGGTACAATCATCGACAACGGTGAATTCCTCGAAGTACACGCTGATTATGCTAAAAATATCATCGTAGGTTTCGCCCGCTTCAACGGTCAGACAGTTGGTATCGTAGCCAACCAGCCGAAAGTGATGGCAGGATGTCTGGACAGCAACGCTTCTCGCAAGGCTGGCCGCTTCGTTCGTTTCTGCGATGCATTCAACATTCCTTTGGTAACATTGGTAGACGTTCCGGGATTCCTGCCGGGAACAGGCCAGGAATATAACGGCGTTATCCTTCACGGAGCCAAATTGCTTTACGCTTACGGCGAAGCAACTGTGCCTAAAATCACAGTTACCCTGCGTAAATCTTACGGTGGTGCTTACTGCGTGATGAGTTCTAAACACCTGCGTGGTGATATGAACTACGCATGGCCAACCGCTGAAATCGCCGTAATGGGCCCAAGCGGTGCTGTAGAAGTTATCTTCGCAAAAGAAGTTGCCGCATCCGAAGATCCTGCAAAAGCAACAGCAGAAAAAGAAGCAGAATACAAGAAAGCATTTGCAAATCCTTACAATGCTGCTCAATACGGTTATATCGACGATGTGATCGAACCGCGTAATACTCGCTTCCGTATCATTCGTGCTTTACAACAATTGCAGACTAAGAAGTTAAGCAATCCTGCTAAGAAACATGACAATCTGCCTCTATAATTCTTAAAACAGGAAAATGAATATGATTAAAAAAAGATTTGGAGTATTGCTGCTGTTCGTTTTGCTCGTTTCATTCGGGGCACAGGCGCAGCGTGCAGCCTCCATGCGAATAAATGAAGTGCTGGTCATCAACGACGATAATTTCGTTGACGACTATGGCAAACGCCACCCCTGGATAGAATTATTCAATACTTCTGCCGGAACGGTTAATATCGCAGGATGTTTTTTGACAGATGACAAAAACAATCCGAAAAAATATCCGATTCCAAAGGGTGATGTACTTACTCAAATACCACCCCGTCAGCATACATTATTCTGGGCTGACGGAGAACCGAGCCGTGGTACTTTCCATGTCAACTTCACATTAGATCCGTCCAAAGAGAATTATATCGGTCTATACGATGCTGACGGTAAAACACTGATCGATGAAATTACTATTCCGGCTGCACAAAAAAGTGACATTAGCTACGGTAGAATAATCGACGGAGGAGAAGAATGGGGTATACTTCCAAAAGTTACTCCCAGCACAAACAACCTGACGTTAGACTCTAACGAAAAGATTGAAAACTTCAAAACGAACGATTCTCTGGGTATTGGTATGACCATTACAGCTATGGCTGTTGTGTTCCTCGGATTACTCCTACTCTTCCTTATCTTTAAACAGGTAGGTAAAGCAGCTATCGCAGCTAGCAAACGTAACGCTCAGAAAGCCGGTGCTCCGGTTTCAGCCAGCGCTCCGGACGAAGTATCAGGAGAAGTTTTTGCAGCAATATCCGCTGCTTTGTATGAAATGAGCGACGACAACCACGATGTTGAGAACACCGTACTTACTATCCGTAAAGTTGCCCGTACTTATTCCCCGTGGAGCTCAAAGATTTATAGCTTACGTGATGTACCCAGAAAGTAATTATCTCTAAAAACAAACAAGAATGAAAAGTTTTAAATATACCATCAACGGTAACGTATATAAAGTACACATCAATTCAGTGGTTGACGATATCGCTGAAGTAGAAGTAAACGGTACTCCCTATCAGGTAAAGATGGAAAAACCGGCAAAAAAACAAATGGTAACTCTGAAACGTCCGGCACAGGCTCCAACTACCCCCAGTGGCGAATCAGTTATTACCCGCCCGGCTGCATCTACCACACAGGGTGCCATCAAATCTCCGCTTCCCGGCGTGATCCTGCAATTGAAATGTAATGTAGGCGATACTGTCAAAAGAGGACAGGTTCTACTTATTCTCGAGGCTATGAAGATGGAAAACAACATCAACGCAGACCGCGACGGAAAGATTATTGAAATTAAAGTACATAAAGGGGATTCTGTACTGGAAGGTGCCGATCTCGTTGTAATCGGATAAGAGTATGCAAGAGAGTTTTATGTCATTCCTGGGTGACAACCTACAGTTGTTCCTCACCTACACAGGAGTATATAATGCAACTCCGGGGCATCTCGTTATGCTACTGGTTGGTTTGCTCTTTATATTCCTTGCGATAAAATACGAGTTTGAACCCATGCTTCTGATCCCTATCGGATTCGGTATCCTGATCGGTAATATTCCTTTCAAAGATGCAGGACTTCAGGTAGGTATTTACGAACAGGGATCTGTACTAAACATCCTCTATCAGGGTGTAACCTCCGGATGGTATCCACCATTGATCTTCCTCGGTATCGGGGCCATGACCGATTTCTCAGCTTTGATATCCAATCCAAAGCTGATGTTGATCGGTGCTGCTGCCCAGTTCGGTATCTTCGGAGCTTATATTATTGCTCTTCAGATGGGATTCGAACCGAACCAGGCCGGTGCTATCGGTATTATCGGTGGTGCTGACGGTCCTACGGCTATCTTCCTATCTTCAAAACTGGCTCCGAACCTGATGGGTGCTATTGCGGTGTCGGCCTACTCATATATGGCGTTGGTACCAATTATCCAGCCACCATTTATGAGACTGCTTACTACGCAGAAGGAACGTTTGATCCGCATGAAACCGCCGAGAGCTGTATCTTCTACCGAGAAGATTATTTTCCCGATTATCGGTCTGTTGCTGACTTGTTTCCTGGTACCTTCCGGTCTGCCTTTGCTGGGTATGCTGTTCTTCGGAAACCTGTTGAAAGAAAGTGGTGTAACACGTCGTCTGGCTGAAACAGCCCGCGGCCCGCTGATCGATACGATCACGATCCTGTTGGGTATCACTGTCGGTGCTTCTACGCAGGCTACTCAATTCTTAACACTAAACTCGGTTAAGATCTTCGGTTTGGGTGCATTATCTTTCGTGATCGCAACCTGTGCCGGTATCCTGTTCGTTAAATTCTTCAACCTGTTCCTCAAAGAAGGTAACAAGATCAACCCGCTTATCGGTAATGCCGGTGTATCTGCCGTACCCGACTCGGCACGTATCTCTCAGGTAGTAGGTTTGGAATATGACCCAAGCAACTATCTGTTGATGCACGCTATGGGTCCGAACGTAGCAGGTGTGATCGGTTCTGCCGTTGCAGCCGGTATCTTGTTAGGATTCCTCGGATAATCAATCAGATTATATACTCAAAAAGGGACTGTATCAACAACGATACAGTCCCTTTTTATTTACTCGTACTTTCTATTAAACATTCTGTTCGATCATCATCGGATCTGTTTCAGGATTAGTGACTTCTTCCAGCGTCGTTCCCACAAACAACCATACCATCAGTAGGATAATAGCAATAATTACACCGATGACCAACCATAGATTTTTCTTTTTCATACCTTATCTGCAATTTCTGTTTATATTGTATTGGGTTAAAACAGCACAAGATGTTATTTAGTTTAAAAAGAAAAGTATCTATCTTTTATTAAGCTGGCTTTGCAGCTTGGCATAATGTTCTGCCGTCATCTGTAAATAAGAGGCAATCAGGTATTGGGGAACTCTTTTGAGAAGCATCTGAATCTCATGGTTTTCTATATAATACCGGATGCGCTCAGCCGGAGACAGACTCCTCATCCTAAAATACTTCTCCTCATACTCTATGGCATGTTTTTCCAGAATGGCATAGATTAGACAGGCAAAATCGTCAAAACTCTTCCACAAATATTCAAAATTCCTCCGGCTAACACAAAGAACTGTTGTCTTTTCACTTGCCCTCACACAAAGGAAAGACTTCTTATGCCCCAGAAAACCATGAAACGAGGTACAGAAATCGCCCTCTTTAAAGAAACGGACAACATGCTCTCTCCCATCCTTTTCAAAATAACATATACAAAAGCCTTCCGATATAAAATATAAATTATTACACGCTGACCCGGCAGAGATCAACAATTCCTTTTTAGAAAATTCTTTTTGTTCGCAGCAGGTTAACAAAGCCTCACAAAGCTCGTCAGATACCGGATAATATTGTTTCAAATATTCATACATAAGCCTGACTGTTTGGTATCCATCAGTTCCCGGAGTGGATGTATCAAAAAAAAGAAGGCGCAGGAACTGTAATCTACACTCATTCTGGAGGCTCTAGACTGCCCACGATGATAAGTATAAACAACAGCCCACGCCCTTTATCTTGATCATACAAAACAATGTATGTAATTAACAAGAAAAGAAACGTGAGCGTTTGCTGCCTACTATCCTTACCATCGTTAGAAAGTGTCTAGATTTCCAAAATGAGGATAATATTTTTTAAACGCTTCTCGTTTATTCATATATTGCAGACCTTGCAACTCTTTGCATCAGACACTGCATTCAATACAAAGATACATGAAAAAGGATATAATCAAAAGAGAAACGCCTGTTTCGATAGAAAAAAACTATTTATGTTATTTATATATTTTTATTTCGACGGGCCAATATCTTGGCAAAAGTCTCGGGAGTCATATTCAAATAGGAAGCTATACAATATTGGGGCACATGTTTCATTAAATGCTGGATCTCATGTGTTTCACTATAATGTTTTACCCGGTCTTCCGCACAATTGCTACGCATCAGGTAATACATTTCTTCACGCTCTATTGCGTAATTTTCAAAAACCTTATAGAAGAGCAATACAAAATCATGATACTCATGCCAGAAATAATCAAAATTATCACGGCTAACGCAAAGAGCAAGTGTATCTTCTGTTGCTTTCAAATTCAAAAATGCCTTTTGACGAGAAAGGAAAGTATGAAACAACATTCCAAAATCGCCCTCTTTGAAAAAATGAAGTATATACTCCTTACCGTCCTTTACATAGAAGCAAGAGCAGAACCCTCTCATTATAAAATAGATATTATGACATTCCCGGTCTTCACTGACAAATAGTTCACCCTTTTTAAAGTGAACAAAAGGACACTTGTCGAATAATTCATCACACAATTTATCAGATACCGGATAATATTCTCTCAAATAGCGACACATCAAATTATAGGTTTCATCGTATAAGTCTTCCATATTCCTCTTTATTGGCTTTTGTTGGATCAATCATCAATCCTTTAGATAATACTTACTATTTCTAATTGACACAAAGCCATTATTTGTGACAGTTTAGATTAACAAAACACCTCAAGAACCTTTATTAGCCAAAAGCCGATAAAAACCAGGGCATTGTTTATTTACAAAGTTAGAGAACTGTCAACAAATATTTCTTAATCTAAAATAAGATCAAACCAGGGAAGCCAAAGTTATCGGTGGATAGAAGAATTCATCTGTAAACTATCCCACACCTGTATGCTATCTTTTTGACGTATACTATCCGAATTTATTCCTATCGAATCGGTAGCGTGAAATACCGGCATCTTATCCATATCCAAATGATGATCCGTTCCTTCCGGAATATTGAAATACAGATAGCTTCCAATTGAACTAACTATAAGCAAGCCTATCGCCGCAGCATACCATTTATACAGTTTATGCCGTTCAAACCGAATTACAACAGGAGTACTTTCTTCCTCAATCATCAATCTCATGCGTTTCAAAGTATCCTGACACACTTTACAATGGATTAAATGAAACTGAAAATCCTCCGTTTCCCCCCGGCTCATCTTATTTTTCAAATAAGCCAGTAAATCTCCCTCTCTATACTCTTTACATGTATCCATTCAAATCCCCCTTTCCTTCTTTCAACAGCATTTCCAGAAAACGCTCTTTCAATATTTTACGTACCCGCGACACATCCTGACGCAATTTAACCTCCATTTTTCGGATCTCATCACCGGATAATTCGGGGGCTACTATTACTGCGATCTCCCGATAGGTCTTTTTTTCGATATAATATAATTGCAAAGCTTCCACTTTATTCTCCATACCACAAACCAGTCTGCTATACCAAGGTTCGCACCTATCCCATAAGATTGTCAAAAAAGCACATTTCACCTCATATTCGTTTTGTATATCTACTCCCCAAAGAGGATTACCCCTATTCATACCCTCCTCAAACAAATAACTTATATCGGTCGGTTGAAAGATTACGTCAGACATAACAGCCGGATCATCCAATGAGAGTATTTCTTTTCGTGCCGTATTCCTACGCTCCGCTTCATAACACTTATTTATACAAATACGGCTAATATAATGCCTGAAATGGGTAGCCGTTTCAAACACCGGAAGTAAACCGGCAACTGTCTTATCGTGTAATAACAACGATGCATCACTCCACACATCTGCAATAGTCTCCTCTTTATACTGTTGGTTAAAAAGATGGCCGGATACAATATATTCCGCCATCTTTTTGACCAACAAATAAATAACAGACCATAACTCTTCATCCTCCTTTTCCAGATAATGGAATACTCCCCTCAAAGGTAAAGGATAACGCTTATTACAAGCTGCTTCGCACCTATCTTCCAAATCCCAGGGCGACTTGATGGAGTCACACGCACAAAACAAAAGGAGGTTTTCATCCTTCGATATCATTTTTGAAAGTTTATAGGCCAAAGTATGGGGAGGGACTGCCAAGTCAGCATCAATAGTCGGCGAGATATTATCCTGCCACAAACGATCAACAATTCGCTTTCTCATAAAAAACAGATAGCGTAGAAATGGCTCCATATCTTTTTGCTTCCGAATAAAACCTGCATAATCCATTCTTGAATAAAAAAGATTCAGAAGCCTCCTCCTCCACTGTCTGAATTTCTCCCGATCTTCCCAGGCATCATCCGGAGGTTGCGGCAACAAAGAACACAAAACATCCGTTTCCTCCTCTACCGATGAAAGTAACTTCCATTCAATAAGCCGATACCGCTCACATTCCTTTCTGATTATCTCCGATATAATTTTTTTTATTGTGCCAGTCATAGTTATCTGTTTTAATCTACATGCAAATAGTTTCAACACCTGAATTTCAAGACAAATATAACAACACACATCGCTAGAATATCTTAATCTATATCAAGATTTATCACAAATAAGAGCTATACATTTGTCACAAAACGGCAAAACACGACAAGTATAATAAACAATCATACTAATTAAATACAGAACAATATGAAGAACATCTATTATTTACTGGCAGCAACATCAATTTCCATAGCAACTTTTACTGCTTGTGGTAGTTCCAAACCACTCCCTCAAGGTGATGTAGAAATAATTGTACCTTGTTCTGGTTCTAACTATTCGACGAACAACGAATATGTACGTGCCAGTGCTATGGGATTATCGACAGATATGAATATCGCCAAGAAAAAAGCATTATCTTCTGCACGATCGGAAATAGCGACAGCGATCGAAGCTAAAGTTAAAATATTAACAGAGGATTATATCTCATCTTATCAGAACGGAGAAAATGATGAAAGTAAAAGGCGTTTTCAAGAAATGGCACGCACAGTAGTCAACAGGAAGTTAAACGGAGTACGCACTATATGCGAACAAACCATGAAAAGCCCGGAAGGGAATTATAAGGTGTACGTTGCCGTTGAATTAGCCAACAATGAGCTATTAAAGGATATTGTGAAAAACATACAGGAAGACAAAACGCTAAGAACTGATTTTGAATACGAGAAGTTTAAAAAACTTTTTGAAGAAGAAATGGGCAAAACAGAATAACCATCTTACAATTCACAAATAATGAAACGGCTTCATCCTCTTTTATACTTCTTATGTTTGTTGACAACTTCTCTTCTCCAGGGACAATCCCTTCAAGAGGAGTATATACACTTTGCACAGAAACAGCAACAGGAATACGCAGACTTCAGAAGAAAAGAGAATGAAGCTTTTTCTAAATTTCTACAGAAAGACTGGACTGGTTATCATCAGGAAAATCCGGTAGAACGACCTGCCAAGCCAAGTCCTAAAGAACCTCTACTCACACAAAAGCACCCGGGATATAAACCGGTCGATATTCCGAAAGTTGTCGACAGACCAGTTAATAATCCCAGTTCCGCACAAGAGAAAGACGAATGGTTGAAAGAGCCGTTCATCCTATCCGGCATATCGGAAAAAGAGATTGCTTATGCCTGGGAGTCACTCAGTCAAACCTCGTATGAACCTTTTATACGCCATTCTCTTCAAATGAAGAAAGAGAACCATTGGTGCGATTGGGCCTATGTCCTGTTCATTCGCCAGTTAGCCGACAAGTTATGCCGAGAATCCGACAACAATTCAAAAATTATCATACAAATGTTTCTTTTATGCCAATCGGAATATAAAGTCAGATGCGGACGCAGTGGCGATCAGCTGGTGTTACTTATTCCCACTGATTGTATGCTCTATAATAAAATGTACCTGAACATTGATAATGAGAAATATTTTATATTTGGCTACGAAACATATAATCGTCAACCGGTTTATACTTTCCAAAAAGATTTCGACCTGTCCAGTCGAAAAGTCAGTATGTATATATTACCCGGACAAACAATGTCGGCAGAGACTCTTTACTCCCGGGTTTATTCAAACCGGCAGATCACTATAAATGCAAATACAAATAAATCTCTGATCGATTTATATAAAGAGTATCCCCAATGTGATTTTAGTGTTTACCTGAAAGCACCGGCCAGTCAGGAAGTAAGCCTTTCGGTTCTTCCATCCTTAAAGAAAGCTATTCACGGGAAAACAACAAAAGAAGCTGCCGGTATTCTATTGCATTTCGTACAAACGGCATTCAAATACCAAACAGATCAGCAACAATTCGGTTTCGAAAAACCATTCTTTATCGATGAATGTTTCTACTATCCGGCCTGCGACTGTGAAGACCGTGCCGTACTATACGCTTTCTTAATACGTACACTTTTAAATCTGAACGTAGTTCTACTGGACTACCTTCAACATATAGCTACAGCTGTTTGCTTCGATGAAAATATACCCGGGGATCATTTGGATATAGATGGCAAACGATATATGATCTGTGATCCGAGCTATATTAATGCAGGAATAGGGATGGCTATGCCGGCATTAAAAAATACAGAAGCGAAAATAATAAGATAAGAGTCTTAATCTATATTAAGATTTATTTGAAACAACAGAAATATATTTGCACTCAACTAATACGCTCACAGCATGAATAACTTTACTTATCGAATAGTCTTATTAATCTGCATGTTAACCATATTCACCAACATACAGGCACAAAAAACAACCGGGCACTCCGAAAATATACGTCCATCGTGGATGGACAATCCTCCTATCCCCGGAAACAATACTTTTTATTATCGCACCATCGTCAATCAATCATCGACGCTGGAACAGGCACGCAATAACAGTTTGACAGACTTGTCCGAATATATTAAAAAGGAAATGGATATTTCCGGCGAAATACGGATACGTACCACATCAGATATGGTAAACGACAAAGAAGATATCCAGTCTTACTTCGAATATAATTATGACATAAAAAGCCAGCCTCAAAAAATCATTTACAACAAAGTAGACGAATACTGGGAATACATCTGTTATCCGGACGGTTCCTGTAAATATAGTTTACATACCTTATATATGATCGCGAAGGAAAGCAACAAACGGGCCGTATTCGACCAGATACGCTTCACGCGTAAATACGGGATCAGTGCCGTTGCACGTTCGATCATACCCGGCTGGGGACAATTATACAAAGGCAGTACAGCCAAAGGATTATGTATCATGGGAGGAGAAGTAGCTCTTGCCGGAGGTATTATCTCTTTCGAAAGCATGAGAAGCAATTACAGGAAGAAAATACGGCAAACGCAGAATGCCGATCATATTCGTAACTACTCTACCAAAGCCAATAACTGCACTACATTCCGGAATATCTGTATAGGAGGAGCCGCTGCTCTATATGTCTATAACCTGGTCGACGCTCTGGTAGCAAACGGAGCTAAACGAACAATTATCCGGAAAAACAAAATAACCTATTATCCGGTAGCCTCTCCCGATTGTAATGGTGTCGGTTTATCCTATCGTTTTTAATTCACATAATAAACAACTATAAACATGAACAGACTTAAGTATTTGATTTTTATTTGCTCTGCGATTCTTTTTTGCGGAGTGACCTCTTCCTGTACGGAAGACGAAGCGGAAGTAAACGGTAATGTACATGGATACGTTTCGGATGAAACTACCGGTGAACCAATCCGCACAGCCAGCGTCACCCTAAATCCGGGAGGTAAAAAAACTGCGACCGGCAGTGACGGACGTTTTGAATACAACGACCTGGAAGCCGGACAGTACACCTTACAGGTTTCTAAAGACGGTTATCAAACCAATACGGCCGGAGTTACCATCATCGCTGGACAAACGGCACAATGCGATATCTTATTAAAACCTGGCACCGGCAATCTGGCAGCCAGTAAGACAGAACTCAACTTCGGAAAAGACAATACCATTCTTGCTTTCGAAGTAGTAAACACCGGAAAAACAGAAATTCAGTGGAACATAAAAAAAGATTGCAGTTGGATTAAAGATATAGACCCTATATCCGGCACTACTGCCGCTGACAAAAAAAGTCCGATCAGCATCACAATAGATCGTAGCAAACTGGAAGCCGGAAAAACTAATGCAACGACAATCATCATTACCTCCAATTCCGGAACGGCAGAAATAAATGTACTTGCCGAAAGTAAAAGTACGACTCCCGATCCGGACGATCCGGAAACTCCCGGCGAAGATATCAATATCACAGCCGGTCTGCTGGCCTATTACACTTTCGACAACAGTGATGCAAGCGATATCAGTGGAAACAAAATGAATGGGGTAGCCCTGAACGAACCAGAGTTTACAACCGACTCACCATCCGGAAAAGGAAAAGCCCTTTTCCTCAATGCAGCCAAGGAACAACTAGTAAATATACCATACAATCCGCTAAAGGGTAAATACAGCTACTCTATCTCTTTTTGGATCAAAGATTTCGGATCACTTGGATACATCATCGGAGGTGTCAGTAAAAGTTGGATCGGAGAATGCTATCCGCGAATTTACGTGGCAGATAACAAATTCGGATTTTCTCACGAAGGTTTCAGTATGCCACTCATGGGATCTATAGAACCTGATCCATTTACTTACCCGGTGAAACAATTACAAAACGGGAAATGGTATTCTATTGTCTTCACTGCTTCTGCCAACAAGGACAACAAAGTGGAAAAACTATTGTACATAGACGGGAACCTGGCGGACAACCTAACCGCCAAATATAACGTCGGTAATGATGATTCCAGCACTAAAATACAGATAGGCGGTACACTTGACGGTCAGGCTACAGACGCCATGAATATGAAAATAGATAATGTACGTCTCTACGACCGGCCACTGACAGCTGCCGAAGTAGAAACTATTTATACTTCTGAAAAAGCACAGTAAAAACAAACAGATAATCAACTGAAGGTGTGCTACCTGCAATAGCGAAGGTAACACACCTTTTTATTCTTTCTATTGCCATGAGACCAATACGACTACTGCTCTGTTTCATATTATGTACGAGTTATATCCATGCACAGCAATCCGAATCCGACAGAGAGCTATTGGAACAACTACGTCAGGAATACAAAGACTTCCGAAGACAAAGAGAACAGGAATACGCAAAATATCTTCAACAAACATGGATTGATTTCCAGCTTTACAAAGGGCTGAATCGATTCAACCAACCTAAGCCGGATACAATACCCGATGCATTACCGGACCAATCTATTTACTCCGATGAAATAACTTCATACAAAATAAGTGATACGCCGGGTAACACATTTATTCCTCCAATAGAAATCAACTCACAACAACAGGAAAAACAGACATACCAGGCAATCATACCTTTTTATGGTACCACTTTTCCTCTAACTCATACCCCACCCCCATCCGTACTTAATGGAACCGGGAAAGATAAGATCGGACATTTGTGGAAAAGTTTCGGATGCAAAGAAACCGATCAGCTAATAGCTGATATCTTCTCATTCAAAATAAAGCATAAACTCAACGACTGGGGATTATTTTTACTTGTCAAAGAAGTCTGCAACCACCTGCCTCAACTTTCTGACGAAAATGTATGCACTCTGTTCAGGCATTTCATATTATTCAGTTATGGGTATAACGTACGTCTCGGCATCATCGACCGGACTATAGTACTACTTGTTCCTTTCCGGGAAACTGTTTATAATCAACCTTTTCTGTATGAAGATAAAAAAAAGTATTTCTTGTTTACCGATAAGGCACTCCAATCTTCTACGATCGTCAGGACACTTCCTCTATTTAAAGATAAAACCGAAAAAGTCCTTTCATTGGAAATCAAAGAGAATATGGATCTGGGAAATGATTCATTCGACATTACCCATACTTATCAGGATACCAGCTTTAACATAACAATAAATAGAGAGCGTACCCGCTTCTTTCAAAATATCCCTTCTACCGATTTAACCATTTATACAAATGCCGTGGCTGACCCTATATTCGAGGATAGTCTTTTCTCCTTTCTGAACCAATTCAATGATCTTGAAAACGTACCGGAGACATTAAACGATCTGCTCCATTTCTGCCAATCAACTTTCACTTATAAGACAGACGAAGAACAATTCGGATACGAGAAAACGTTCTTTCCCGAAGAAACATTCTTCTATCCCTTCTCCGATTGTGAAGACCGGGCGGTTTTATTTGCCTATATAGTTCGCAAGACACTGAAACTCGATACTATTTTATTAAAGTATAGCAACCACGTTGTAACAGGAGTTGCCTTAAAAGGGAATATCCCCGGTACTTATATACAATTTGACAAAAAACGCTATCTGCTATGTGATCCCAGTTACCGCAAAGCCGATATCGGGCAATGTATGCCTGATCACAAAAATGAAATACCACAGATTGTTCCATTACAATAAACCCGTCAACAAACCTTTCTTACTTTGATTTTCTTAATCTAAGTCAAGATTTACAAATAAACAACTATTTACCTTTGTGGAAAATATAACTTTCAATTATAAACACTTAAAAAACAAACTTGTATGAAAAAAGTATTATTATTTTTCGCATTTATCATGTCAGTCTTAACTATTCAGGCGCAAGACGTTTTCAAAAAAGGAGATAATATGGTAAGTGCCAGTGTAGGAGTCGGTAACGGTATTCCGGTTGCCGTATCATACGAACGTGGTATTGTCGATAATCTGTTTGGCGGAAACGGTTCCATCGGACTTGGTGGTTATCTGGGATATTACTCGGATAAAGACGAAATCAATTATGAAGGGATAAAAGCTGGTTGGAAATACAACGACATTATGATCGGTGTAAGAGGAAACCTGCATTATCAATTTATTGAAAAGTTAGACACTTATGCAGGATTAATGCTCGGTTATGAAATTGTAAAAGCAAAAGCCATAACTGAAGGATATGACGAAAAATATACCGGTAGTGCAGACGGAAGTGGAATAGGTTTCTCCATTCACGTGGGTGGCCGCTACTATTTCACTGACAATTTCGGAGCATTTGCCGAAGTTGGATACGGAATTGCTTATGCAAATCTGGGTGTCAGCTTAAAATTCTAACATAACCGGAAGATGAAACAAACCCTGATTGTTTTATTTCTTTTAGTCACGTTCTTCGCCTCTGCACAAAAGTCAGCTTTTAACGGAACATGGTACGCCAAAGAACCAGATCCTTCTACAGGCAAAACCTTTGCTGTCAGTCTGAAAGTCAAAGACGGAGAAATAAAAAAAGGACAAGTAGCTTCTATTTCCATGAAAGATAACAAGGGAGAAAACGGGAAACTGGAGTCTGCTGTACTGGAAGGAAACACGGTCATGATCACCTATTCGACTAAAGATGGCGGAATACACAAAGGTTCACTGGTCTACAACGAAAGCGAGAAAACCGTATTCTGGAAATTATTGTCATCTGAAAACGGAAAGACACTGGCACCGGATGAACTTAAACTTGATGCTCATCATTATTGATGGCATCATCTTCAATAATAACAAAGGGGCTCAAAAACCCCTTTGTTATTTTCTATTATTTTAACCCCCAATATCCGGGATATACTAAAAATTACATTGTATCTAACAACTACAAAAACATTAGTCATATCTTTCATTGATACTTATCATCCAAGCGGATAATCAACTCATTATCACCTCTACATAATAACAAGTCCCTCTATTCGTCCGCTTATTCGGTACGTTATTTCGCTTTAAAAGCTTGCCGAAGTTGAGTATCATCGTTTTTGTGATGATAAAACCGGGGTGTTTTTCGGCTATAATATCCAATATTTCGGTAGCGAGCAGCGGTTTCAAGCCCTCCGTATCTTCCGGGATCGTGAAATAACGAAGGAACAATTGCTCTTCGGCCGGGACTTGCTGGAAACGCTGGTTGTTCTCCACGATTGCCGCTTCCTCCTCGTGCGTAAACCAGAAACGCTCGCCACGGCGCAACATTTCTTTCGCTTCGGCGTAAAGCAGTCCGTAATCGATCGGCTGAAGATAATCGATCAGGCCTTCGATCTCTACACAGACGAAACGACGGCTTCCGGTCGGATCGGTCAGCAAATCAAAATTATTACTGGTAGCGATAAAAGTAGCATAACGACGAAGGCTGCGCGTCGAACTCTGATAAGGCAAGCGGGCATTGACCACCGCCTTCTGCAACACATGCTTCAGAAAACTCTGGTGTGAAGCCTTCACCGAGTCGAACTCGTCGATATTGATCAGCGCATAACGGTGCAAAGCCAGTTCCGCCTCCTTCTTATTGCCGAAATCGATGCTGTCCGTATAAAAAGGACGGAGCGCCGGCGGTAATAAGTTCAGGCAAAAAGTTGACTTTCCGCACCCCTGGTCACCCACCAGCAAAGGCGTCGTACTGTTCCCGTGATCCTTATCCATCTGCATCCAATGGGCTACCATGCTCAGGAACCAACGGTAAAAACAATCCTGCCACAGCGGATTACTGTTAGGCACCCGGTCTGCCAGCGCCCGGATATGTGGTTTACCATCCCAGGCCGGAAGGTTAGCCAGGAACGACTCGATCGGATGATACGACGGGATCTGGTCGGAATGCACATACCGGTCGATGTCCTTATCCCACACATTCAGCCCCTCTTTCTGCGCCTCCAGGCAGATAGTATTACGAACCTTCTGTGTATAAGGATGATAAACAAACTGGATAACCGATCGATCCAGATATTCCACCTCCCCGTTCATCTCATTCAAACGGAAATAATAACGTCGCGACATAAACTCTTCCAACTGCATCACCAGCGAAAAACATTCCGGCAAAGGTAATTTGCCTTCCCCTACCTTCTTCAGCAAATAAACCGAACGGAATACACTGCGTATCAGTACCTTCTGAGGTTTCAGCAAGTCATACCGCAGCATCCATCCTACCGCTTCCTCCTCCGGTATTCCCAGACGGCAACAGTTTTGCGCCATCTCTGTAAATAATGCCTGAAGATCGTTACCGCCGATAGCGGCAAATTTACGGACAACCTCAACCAGCGCCACACTGAAAAGCGTAGCAACCTGCGAGTTACGCTCCAACCCCGGCAGCAAGCGGTCGACCGGATCGACCGGAGCATCCTGCACGATACGCAGTTCACCCTCGGAAGGCATCTGCAAAGGTTGCTCTATCCGGATAGCCACCGCATCCGGATTATAATACAACCCGGCATCGTAACTGATCCGGGTACCCCGCGAAAGCACCGGCTCCTTCAACGTGACCATACTGCTCAACTGAGGCTGGTAATACCTGACAGCCAACTGGTAAGCTGCCGCATGAAATAATTTCGCCTTCACTTCCGAGCGGGGTAACTTTCCGTCCGGCAAGGTAAACGGCACGATTATCTTCACCGACTTGCCGCTCAACCCGATAAAAGCCAACAACGTCTGCGGCATGGCGGAAGCTTCTTCGCGCACACGAGCAGCCTCTGCCATATCCGACAAGCCGTTCACTTCCAAAACTATACATCCCGTATAGGTCTTTATCCGAACCCGCCCCTCTTCTTTTCGATAAGTGGCGCCCCAAACGATAACCGGCAATTTTCCAGTCCATTCATTAAGATATCCAGGCAATGTAAAACAGAGCCTGTTACGTACTGCTGCAATCTGTTCTGCCAGACTGTCGGAACGCAACGTTTCCACAACCGCTTCCAGGTTGCGGATCTGCACCATTAGTTGCTCTTTCTTATAACGGTATTGTGTAACTTTCATTCGAACGGGTATCTTTCAAATTTAAAATACTTCATTTCTTTACGCAGGCGCGGACTCATCCTGAAACAAACGCGTTTCGCTTTCACCCGATGGGGAGTACAATCCTTTTTGTCCTCATATCCTTCACTGGCAGCCGAAAGATATAAATCACCCATATCCTTGAGTTCTACGGAATATCCGTCTTTAAGGCATTCCCTAATCACATCGCTCAGCTCGCAGACGGTTGCCAGCACATCTCCGCGCGTCAATGAACAACGGTCGGCTATCACTTCAGCCAACTTTTCGGTTGTAACTCGTCCCGTACTAACCGGAACACCATAAAACAGCTTCTTTTCTACCGGACCTGTCTTATCCGTTTTTGCTCGGACTACATAGAAATGTGCCATAAATAAGGAGTTTTTATTAATAATAATACTAGTAAACTTCACCAAGACGGGCATTTCAGCCCATTTTACACCCGGATCTGAACGATGCTCACACCCGGGTGTCAATCCCCTCGACACCCGGATGGCGGCAACTTTATCTCCTTACAAATATAAGAAAAGTATTGCATACAAACAATGTTTTTCAATAGTTTATTTCATTTTTTCTTATTATATTATTCATATAAAAAGGAGTAAAAACCGGGCGTTCCGGCAAATAAAAAAGTGATAGTATGGTGATAGATAGTGATAGTTTATTTTACATACTATCACGCTATAAATAGGTAATAATCTTATATTTATAATAAAAAGTGATAGTGTGATAGTTGTTTTTTATAAAATCTATGTATATTTGTCAGATATGAGAGAACTACTTTAGTAAAAATAAAAGGAGTATAGAACCACTAAATTGAATATAAAAATGGGACTTTTTAGCAGACCTACAGTACCATCGCCTTCCGGCGGGCATTCGTTCGTTGATGTAATTCAAAATGAGGGCAACAATACGGGACGCGGACTTATCGCCTGGCGACATCCCAGCAGTGACTTCAACACCCATTCAAAAATACTTGTCCGCAAAGGAGAAGAGGCCATTTTTGAAAACGGAGCCAGCGAGTGGGCGGTCTTTCCCAGTGGGACGGAATGCGAATTGAAGACACAGAACATTGCAGTGATACGGTCTTTCCGTGAGGCATTGTCGGGTGGAAAGAGTTATTTCCCTTGCCGGGTTTATTTCGTTTCCGTCGAAGAATTTGAAATTCCCTGGGGTACCATAGATCCCATCGGATACACATGCCCTTTGTTGGGTGCCGGTGCCCAGTTGAGAGGCGGCGGTATTTATGTCATACGCGTTATCGATACGGAAACTTTTGTTAAGAAGGTGTTACGCGACAACAACAGCTACACAATAGATCATTTGAAAGAAAAGCTGTTCGAACGTGTTTACCAGGAAATTGCCGACATCATTTCTTCGGTATTGGAGAAGAACGGCATCAATTCGATGGAGTGCTCGAAAAAGAAAAAGGAGATAGCGCAACTCAGCCTGCCGGACATTCAGAAGTTACTGGAAGCTTACGGTATCATGCTGGTCGACTTCACCGTCAGTCTCGAACTGGACGAAGAACAACGCCAGATGTACGAACAAGCTGTCCGCCTGCAACGCATGAGTGCACAAGGCGAAGCACAAGCCCGTATCATCGGCGCACATAGCAAAGTGGAAGAACTCCACACGATGGGGAATGCCTACGCCACCATCAAGGGGATGGATATGCTTCAGACGATTGCAGAAAACCCGGGAGCCGGCGGTATAGCCAGCGCAGGTGCCGGCCTGGGAATGGGCATGGCGGCCGGTGGAACGTTTGCCAATATCACCCAATCCGTATTTCCCGGCAACCAGGTTCAGCAACCCACACAGGCACCGGTACAGCCCGATCCGATGGAGTCGTTGCAAAAGATGAAGCAAATGCTGGATGCCGGATTGATACCGCAAGCTGCCTACGACCAGAAAGTGGCAGAGATTTTAAGCAGATTGTAATACCCTATATCTAATCATATTTATGAAAACAACATTAATCCGTATTGTTTTTACATTGGTGTTCCTGGTGGTCTTCAACACTTTGTTTTTTCTGCTGAGTGGCACAGACAATCCTACTTCCGTATGGGTTTCGTATGCGTATATCCATGTGGCGTATTTCACCATACTCTTCCTGCCCGTATTGAAAACGAAGGGGGATGCCTCTTACTACCTGTCTTCCGTCCTCTACGGACAGGCCATAACGTATTTCATCCTGGAGTTGATAGCCGGTGTGGTTTTCATTATCTACCGGATGGAATCGCCTGTTTGGTCGCTGGTGGTACAGACCGCTCTCTGGCTGATTTTCGTAGTCCTCATTTTAGGAAATGCCTGGGCGAATCAGGCCACCGCGCAATCACTTGAAAAACGCAAGCAGGATATAGATGCTTACCAATCGATGCGGATGAGCCTGAAAAGACTGATGGCGAAAACAGACAAACCAGAACTTAAACGACTGATCGCCGATTGTTCCGATAAACTGGAAGCCAGTTCTTCGCGGCAAACCCAAGAGTCTGAAAAGATCGACATCGAGATAGAACAGGCGATCGCTTCCCTGCGACAATCCATAACGGATGGTGATGTTGAAGAATCCACGTCATTAGCCAGGCAGTTGGCAGGCCTGATCGAAGAAAGAAAAACAATATTAAAATATTCTCATTAACTTATTAACTCATTTAATATTTGATATTATGGCAGAAACTATGCAATTGCAGATCGTGAAGTGCCCGGCATGTAATCAGACGCTCACTTCATTCAGTGCTTTTAAGTCGACAGCAACATGTCCCCGTTGCGGCACCGTGATGAAGAACCCGTTGGCGACTGCTAAAGAAGAAGTTCGCCCTGAACGTATCATCCCGTTCACTACACAGGAAGGCGATTTTGAAAAATGCTTGGTGAATACCCTGATCAATCAGGATTTCGTTCCCAAGAACATCTTCGAATCCATCAACACCGACAATGTGTTCCGTGCTTATTTGCCGATGTATCTTTTTGAAGGTACTTACCAATCTTCATGGAGCTGCGAATCGTCTTACGAAGACCAGAAAGTAGATATTTCGAGAAACTGGACAGACAGCGGCAAGACTATTTCGACAAAGACCGTAAAGAAATGGCGTCCGCAAAACGGTAATGCAGCAGGCAATTTTGCATTTTTATGCCTTGCCAATGAAGACAGTGAAGATTTACCGGTAGAACTCCGGAATTTCACCTATCAGTTCCCCTACGACGTGATGATGTCAAAACAGTTTGACGGTGATATGCTGAACGATGAAGATGAACGCATGATAACCATTCCCCGTAATGCCGACACCAATATAGTATGGCAGAAACACGGGAAAGATTTGGTAGACGACACGGCACAGGATGCTGCACTCAACCAAATCGGCGATCAGGAAATCCGTAATTTCCGCGCGTCTTCCAGTTTCAACCTGGCCACGAAAGGGGAATACATCCTGGCCCCGTTCTGGTTTGTGTACTACACTTACAACAACCAGCGGTATAATTTCATGATGGACGGAACCGGACAGCGCACCTCTTACAACTATCCGATAGATCAGGACGAAGTAGATTTTGTCAATGGAAAAGAGAAGATCAAGAAAATCGTCAAATGGCTTTGGTTACTGTGCTTTGTGTTAATGTACCTCATCAACATCACAGCTGGTATTGTATTCCTCGCCATCTGGTTCGTCGGCAAGTTTATCGTGAACAAGATGATGGATAATCAGATCCAGGCTCATTTACAGGAATCGAAAGTTGCCCGCCAGGCTAGTGCGGCCAGACTGGGAGTATAACAAAGAATATTAGTCCGACACAACTGCTTATCGGGTTCGCTTAAATGCCCGATAAGCAGTTTTTGTTTTATTTATAGCAAAGACAGGAACGACTGCTTTCGAGCCGCCGTTATCCCAACACCTTATTCTTCGCGATCGTAGCCTGGAATTCTTTCAGGTAGAACGGTTCGAAATAGGCGACATCTTCAAACTGTCCGGCAGCAAAAGCCTTTTCCGCCAGGGGAATCATATTGACAGCCAGGGGATGGATACCGTCGATAAAAACGGCATTCGGCGAAGCGATCACTTCGCGGCACTTTGCGGCACCGTTGCCAAAGAAACAGACAGTTCCTTTTTCCAGGTAAGCGGCATAAGTCTGCTCATCCACGACATCGGCCGATGTTGCACGTATAGTGTTCAGGCCGGCATCATAGATGGTGGCATACACTTCCATACGGCGTGCATCGAGCATGGCGCAATACAGCCCGCCGTCAGCCAGCGGTTGTTGACGGATAGCGGTAGCAGCCAGAATATCGAGCGTATGGATACCGATCAGCGGAATGCCAAAACCGAAACATAACCCTTTCGCTACGGAAACGCCGATACGCAGGCCAGTATAGGAACCGGGGCCACTGCTGACGGCCACTGCATCCAGCGTCAATGCTTTTGCTTTCAGTACAGCAAGAGCTTCTTCTACAAATACACCCAGTAAGGCAGCATGCGAAGGTCCGTCGAAAGAGGTCTTTTCAAAAAGCACCTCCCCGTCTGCCGATAGGGCCAGGGAACAGACCAATGTTGAAGTATCAATATTTAAAATACAAGACATAACAGTTGATAGTTGACGGTTGATAGTTGGCAGGTATTTTTTGATCGGACACTGCCGGTTATCAACCGGATTAATTGGTCGCAAAAGTACTAAATCGTCTTTACACGAATGAGAAAATAACGAACTTTTTATACATAGAACCAAATAATTGTCAACTGTCAACTGTCAACTATCAACTGAATACCCTATCTTTGCACAAATTTTTAGAACAATGATACAATCAATGACTGGATTCGGTAAGGTTACAGCCGAACTTCCTTCAAAAAAGGTAACCGTAGAAGTAAAAGCGCTCAACAGCAAACAGCTGGATTTATCAACCCGCATTCCGTCTATCTACAAAGACAAGGAGATGCAGATCCGCAGCCAGTTGCTCCAATCGCTTGAACGGGGTAAGGTCGATTTCAGCATTTACATTGAATATATAGGGAAGGATACTCCCACGCAGATCAATCTGACAGCTTTTGAAAGTTACTACAGCCAGATCAAAGAGATAGCCGACAAACTGAATATCGCACTCCCCACCGACTGGTTCCAGACACTGCTGAAGATGCCGGACGTAATCAAGTCGGAAATCGTTGAAGTGGACGAAAGCGAGTGGGAAGTTGTTTTCACTGCGGTAAAAGAGGCCATCAAGCATCTTTGCGACTTCCGTATCCAGGAAGGTGCCATGCTGCAGAAGCTGTTTGAGGAAAAGATCGGCAACATTGCCCGCCTGCTTTCCGAAGTGGAAGAATACGAAGGCGAACGTATCGAAAAGATCAAAGCCCGCATCATGGATAACCTCGCAAAGGTTGCCAACCAGGATTACGACAAGAACCGCTTCGAGCAGGAAATGATCTACTACATCGAAAAGCTGGATGTAAACGAAGAAAAGAACCGCCTCGACAACCATCTGAAATATTTCATCAGCACAATGAAGGACGGACACGGACAGGGTAAGAAACTCGGTTTCATTGCCCAGGAAATGGGACGCGAGATCAACACTCTCGGCTCGAAAAGCAATCATGCGGAAATGCAGAAGATCGTCGTTCAGATGAAAGACGAACTGGAACAGATCAAAGAACAGGTATTAAACGTTTTATAATATGGCTGGTAAACTAATTATATTCTCCGCCCCGTCAGGCTCAGGTAAATCAACCATTATCAACTATCTGCTGAAGCAGAACCTGAACCTGCATTTCTCTATCTCGGCGACAAGCCGTGCACCGCGCGGAACTGAAAAGGACGGTGTGGAATATTATTTCCTGACTCCCGACGAATTCCGTGCCCGCATCGCTGCCGATGAGTTTCTGGAATACGAGGAAGTATATACCGACAAATATTACGGCACACTGAAAAGCGAGGTGGAGCGCCAACTGAACGAAGGCAACAACATCATATTCGACGTTGACGTGGTAGGCGGCTGCAACATCAAGAAATTCTATGGCAACCGTGCCCTGTCAGTTTTTATCCAACCGCCTAGCGTGGCCCATCTGCGCGAACGCCTGGAAGGACGCGGCACCGATGCCCCGGAAGTGATCGACAGCCGTATCGCGAAAGCGGAATTCGAACTGGGATTCATCCCCCACTTCGATGTCTGCATTGTGAACGACGACCTTGCCACGGCACAGGCCGAAGCTTTTGAAGTAATAAAAAACTTCCTGTCACAACCATGAGTACCAACGGTAAATTATCCCGCAAATGGGGATACATCTTTGCCCTGACCGGCATAGCCGCCCTGGGTACCTGCATCGCAGGCCTTATTTATAAAGAATATCTGATCGCTTCTGCTACCGGGCTCGTTTTCGGTGCACAAGTATTCAACTTTATCAAGTGGTTCAAACAACGGTAAAAGAAAACAGGATACTGAAAACCGGAATCTTCTCCGGTTCTTTCAACCCGGTTCACATCGGTCATCTGGCTTTGGCCAACTGGCTGTGTGAATTTGCAGGGTTGGATGAGGTCTGGTTTGTCATTACACCGCATAACCCACTGAAAGAAAAAGAGGAACTGATGGACGACCAGCTCCGTTATGAACTGGTGGAAGCCTCCATCGCCGGTTATCCGAAATTCCGTGCCAGCAACTTCGAGTTCTCCCTGCCCCAGCCGACTTACACGATCGACACGCTTCGCGCGCTCGAACAGGCCTACCCCGACCGCCGGTTCCACTTTATCATGGGAGCCGACAACTGGGCTTTTATCGGACGCTGGAAAGAATCGGAAGCACTGGTATCCGGCTACCCTATCTTGGTCTATCCCCGCAAAGGATATGAGATCCATATACCAGACAGTCTCCCCTCCGTCCGTGCGGTAGATGCCCCACTGATGGAAATATCATCCACTTTCATCCGCCGGTCACTGAAGGCAGGCAAAGATGTACGCTTCTTCCTCCCCGAAGCGATACGTAATCATAAGTGCCTTTTAAATATATAATTAAGTAAACTACTCCCTACTTTTAGCCGATAAATAAGAAAAGTTTTGTACTTTTGCGCCGTATTATACAAAATAATAGCGTAATGAATCTATTAGAACTGAGTGAACAGGAAATCATAAGACGCAATAGCATGGAGCAATTGCGCCAAATGGGGATAGAACCTTATCCCGCTGCCGAGTACGTAACAAACGCATATTCCAATGAAATAAAGGCATCCTTTAAAGACGATGCAGAACCCCGTCCTGTAACCATTGCAGGCCGTATCATGAGCCGCCGTATCATGGGCAAGGCTTCCTTCATGGAGTTGCAGGATTCGGAAGGCAGAATACAGGTGTATATCTCCCGTGATGATATCTGCCCGGACGAAAACAAAGATTTATATAACGTCGTTTTCAAGAAGCTGCTTGATATCGGAGACATTGTAGGAATCAAAGGTTTTGTATTCCGCACACAGATGGGTGAAATCTCCGTACATGCACAAGAGATAACAGTATTATCCAAATCACTCAGACCGCTGCCTATCGTTAAATACAAAGATGGTGTAGCTTATGACGGATTTAACGATCCCGAACTACGTTACCGTCAGCGTTATATCGACCTGATCGTAAACGATGGCGTAAAGGATATTTTCATGAAACGTGCAAAAGTGATCAAAACAATGCGCGCTGTGCTCGACGAAGCCGGATATACGGAAGTAGAGACTCCGATCCTTCAGTCTATCGCCGGTGGTGCAAGTGCACGTCCGTTTATCACGCATCATAACTCATTGGATATTGACCTTTATCTGCGTATCGCTACCGAACTGTACCTGAAAAGACTGATCGTCGGTGGTTTCGAAGGAGTTTACGAAATCGGGAAAAACTTCCGTAACGAAGGTATGGACCGGACGCACAACCCGGAATTTACCTGCATGGAGTTGTATGTCCAATATAAGGATTACAACTGGATGATGAGTTTCACGGAACTATTGCTCGAAAAGATATGTATGGCAGTCAACGGCACATGCAAAACCGTAGTCGACGGCAAGACCATCAGCTTCAAGGCTCCTTTCCGTCGCTTACCTATCCTGGAAGCCATTAAGGAAAAGACCGGCTACGACCTGGAAGGCAAGAACGAAGATAAAATCCGTGCAATTTGTAAAGAATTGAAGATGGAGATCGACGATACGATGGGTAAAGGTAAGCTGATCGATGAAATCTTCGGAGAATTCTGCGAAGGTACATTCATCCAGCCGACATTCATTATCGACTATCCGGTTGAAATGAGCCCGCTTACTAAGATACACCGTAGCAAACCGGGACTGACAGAACGTTTCGAATTGATGGTGAACGGTAAAGAGTTGGCAAATGCTTATAGCGAGCTGAACGACCCGATCGACCAGGAAGAGCGTTTCAAGGATCAGTTGAAGTTGAGCGAAAAAGGGGATGATGAAGCGATGTTCATCGATCAGGATTTCCTGCGCGCACTGCAATTCGGTATGCCTCCTACATCCGGTATCGGTATCGGCATCGACCGTTTGGTGATGTTGATGACCGGTCAGACAACCATCCAGGAAGTATTGTTCTTCCCGCAGATGCGTCCTGAAAAGACTGTAAAGAAAGATGCAGCCGATAAATACGTGGCATTGGGTATCGACGAAGCCTGGGTTCCCGCCTTGCAGAAAGCCGGCTATCTGACAGTTGACACCCTGAAGGAAGTCAACCCCAATAAGCTGCGCCAGGAGCTTTGTGAAATGAACAAGAAGTATAAGCTGGAACTGCAAAATCCTGCGGCCGAAGAGGTCGAAGCATGGATTGCAAATGCAGCCAAATAATAAGGTGGTACCATGAATTTACCCGGAAAAATTGCAATAATGGGAGGTGGTAGCTGGGCTACCGCCTTAGCCAAGATTGTACTTTCTACACAGGATAGTATTAATTGGTATATGCGCCGGCAGGATCAGGTGGACGATTTCATTAAGATGGGACATAACCCCGGTTATCTGTCTGCCGTTAAGTTCGATACCGACAAAATAAACTTTTACACTGATATTAACGAGGTAATTCAGGACTCCGATACACTGATCTTTGCAACCCCCTCTCCGTTCCTGAAACAACACCTGATGAAGGTTACGACGCCGTTGAACGAAAAGTTCATCATTTCGGCCATCAAAGGGATCGTTCCGGACGAGAACATGCTGATTGCCGACTACTTTGCCGAATATTACAATGTCCCGATGGAGAACATTGCCGTAATAGGCGGCCCGTGTCATGCAGAAGAGATCGCACTCGAGCGTCTTTCCTATATCACGCTTGCCTGTTCAAATATCGAACATGCAAAGGCTATTTCATCCGTCTTTCAAAATCCATACCTGAACAACTCCTGTTGCAAGGATGTCAGAGGGATAGAGTATGCATCCGTTCTGAAGAATGTCTATGCAATCGTAGCAGGTATCTGCCACGGCATGAAATATGGTGATAACTTCCTGGCTGTTTTCATTTGTAACGCCATCGAAGAGATGCGCAACTTCCTGAACTCGGTACACAGCCTGGAACGGGACGTGACCGACTCGGTATATCTCGGCGACCTGCTGGTGACTGCTTATTCACGCTTCAGCCGCAACCGTACTTTCGGCACCATGATCGGAAAAGGATATTCGGTCAAGATCGCCCAGCTGGAAATGGAAATGATCGCCGAAGGGTATTACGGCACCAAGTGTATCCACGAAATAAACGAAAGATATAAGGTGAAGATGCCGATCCTGGATGCCTTATACGATATATTATATGAAAGAAAATCGCCGACTACCATCATACGGCAGTTGACAGAAACATTTAAATAGGTATGAAAAACATCAGTCTTAACATCGACAAAGCACTGGGCGCTGTTACAAAGGAACAGGTGTACGCACAGGAAGCGAAGGCAAACGAATGTATTGCCACTTTACATAATGGGAACGGAGCCGGTAACGACTTTCTGGGTTGGTTACATCTTCCTTCTTCTATCACCGATGCAGAGTTAACAGACATCGAAAATACAGCAAATGTACTTCGTTCCAAATGCGAAGTGGTTGTTGCCATCGGTATCGGAGGTAGCTACCTGGGTACAAAAGCTGTAGTTGAAGCCTTGAATAATAGTTTCGACTGGTTGCAGTCTGACCGTAAGAACCCGGTTGTTCTATATGCCGGACAGAATATCGGCGAAGATTATCTGTACGAATTGTGCGAAGTGCTGAAAGGCAAACAGTTCGGTCTGATCAATATCTCCAAATCCGGTACGACAACCGAACCTGCTCTGGCATTCCGTATGCTGAAGAAACAGCTGGAAGATGCCGTAGGTAAGGAAGAAGCAAAACACCGCATCGTTGCTATCACAGATGCTAAGAGAGGTGCTCTTCGTACGTTGGCTGATCAGGAAGGTTATAAAACATTTATCATCCCCGACAATGTAGGCGGACGTTTCTCCGTACTGACTCCGGTTGGTTTGCTGCCTATCGCAGTAGCAGGTATCAGTATCCGCGACCTGGTGGCCGGTGCTGTTTCTCTGGAAAAGGCTACGGGTATCGAAGTACCTTTCGCTGAAAACCTGTCGGCTATCTACGCTGCTACCCGCAACGAATTATATAAGAGCGGTAAGAAGATCGAGATCCTTGCCAACTTCCACCCGAAATTGCATTATATCGGCGAATGGTGGAAACAGCTGTACGGCGAAAGCGAAGGTAAAGACGGAAAAGGTATTTTCCCGGCATCTGTTGACCTGACAACCGACCTGCACTCAATGGGCCAGTGGATACAGGAAGGCGAACGCATCATCTTCGAAACGGTTATCTCTGTTGAAGAACCGACCCATAAAGTGATCGTTCCAACCGATGAAGCCAACTTGGACGGATTGAACTTCCTGGCAGGCAAACGTGTCGACGAAGTAAATAAGATGGCGGAACTGGGTACTCAGCTGGCACACGTGGACGGCGGTGTTCCCAACATCAAGATCACCATGCCGGAAGTAAATGCTTATTACATCGGCCAGTTGTTCTATTTCTTCGAAAAAGCATGCGGTATCAGCGGTTACATGTTGGGCGTCAACCCGTTCGACCAGCCGGGTGTTGAAGCTTACAAGAAAAACATGTTCGCGTTGCTGAACAAGCCCGGATATGAAAAAGAAAGCGAAGCGATCCGCAAGAAACTATAAGACGGATATTCAGTAATCATAAAAAGAGGGAGAATCGGTTCATTCCGGATTCTCCCTCTTTTTGTTTAAACGAAAGTCATTTCTTATTTACATACGGTACCGTATCCCGGCCATTGCCGTTCCCATATGTCCGAAACCGACCTCTACAAAGCCGGCCATTTGTCTTCCCAGCTCTATGCCGATAGGTGAAACCTGATACATAAAGAAAGCTTTTACGCGGGTATCTTCGTCCGGCTTATTCTCTTCATTGATAAAAGACGCTTTTGCCGTTGCAATAGCGATTCCGGCATTCACCCGGGAGTACAACGTGATAAAGTTATAATTATACCAGTTATATTTGAAGGAAGGACAAATAGAGTGGTATGAGTTGAAAAAGTCGCCGACTATTTTGTCGCCGGCAAGAATACGCTTGTCACTGTTCGTATAAGAATAGACCAGGCCGATACCCCAGTCTTCGTCCGGATAGAAGAGATAGCTGATATTTAATGCACCGAACTTACCCTTATCATCATACAAATCGACCGACTCGGCAGAGGGATCGAAATAACGCTCATAATGGTGCAGCAAATCGGCTACCGGAAGACCACCATAACTCAAAGAAACCTCATGCTGCATATCAGTCCAGTCCTGGGCTTTACTCTGGAAACACAGAGCAAACAGCATCATCGTAAACAATAGTACACTCTTCTTCATACTCATCCATTTTTATTCGTTATTACTGCACCCGCTTTTACGGGTTGTTCACACCAAAGGTAAAAAATAAGTACAAGATTTTTCGTAACTTTGCAAAGATTATTAAGAATAAGAACAGAATGATACAAGAAGCTGTCAACCGTTATCTGCTAAAGCGTAAGCAGACCTCTCTTTCACCCAAAGCCGTACTTTTCGATATGGATGGCGTACTCTACGACTCAATGCGTTTCCACGCCCGCGCCTGGTACGAAACGGCCATGAATCACCATCTTCAGGCTGTGCAGGCGGACTTCTATATGTTTGAAGGCCGTACCGGCGAAAGTACGATCAACGAATTATACCGGCGCACGTTCCAACGCGACGCTACCGATAAGGAAAAACAAGAGCTATACGACGAGAAAGCAATGCTTTTCAACAAATACAACGACGGCAAGGCGATGACCGGTGCCGGGGATGTGCTGAAACAGGCTCAAACCCACGGACTGCAAACACTGGTCGTTACCGGTTCCGGGCAGCATAGCCTGATCAATAAGTTGGAGCAGACCTATCCCGGTTGTTTCAGCCGCGAGAAGATGGTAACTGCCTTCGATGTGAAATACGGCAAACCGCATCCCGAACCTTACCTGATGGGACTGGAAAAAGCCGGCGTCCGTGCCAATGAAGCATTCGTCGTAGAGAACGCTCCGATGGGTGTAGAAGCCGGTGTTGCCGCTGGTATATTTACCATCGCCGTCAACACAGGCCCCCTGCCCGACAAAGTATTATTGGATGCCGGAGCCGATCTGCTCTATCCGGATATGGAGAGCCTGGCAAAGGATTGGGATAATATTATGAAATGTATGGGATAAACGCAAAAAGGCGGGTTTGAAACCCGCCCTTATGAAATATCGTCTTTTGGTTTACTTTTATTTCACATAATCCGCTTTGTTCAGGAAGTCGAAACTCTGCTGACAGCTTTCCACCGGATCGTTGTTAGTGTATTCTTCCACTTCAACATACCAGTCTTTTACCTTGTTAGCATACATCTGGTCGAAGATCGGTTTGAAATCGATCTTTCCGCTTGCACCGATCTCCATGTCGTCCTTGATATGGATCGTCTTGAACTGGCGCGGACGGGCTTTCAGGTAAGCAACCGGATCGGCACCTCCTTCTTTCACCCAATAAACGTCCATCTGGAAGAACACATGGTTCGGGCTGACATTATCCAGCAGGAAGTCGTAAATCAACTGATCGTCGATCTTACGGAATTCGAAAGCATGATTATGATAACCGAATGCGATGCTGGCTGCAGCCGTCTTATAACCTACCGTATTGAAATAGTCGCAATACATCTTCAGGTCGTCGAGCGTCGTCTGGTCGTTTACCGGCATCCAGGGCTGAACCATGTATTTAACGCCCAGTTCGTTGTGGGCAGCAATAGCCTTGTCCCACCAGCTCATTACTTCAGCTTCTTTTTCTTTTGTAAACTCCTGTCCCAGGTGGGCGCTGGTACATTTCATACCCAAGTCGTTACACATTTTCTTGAACTCGGCAGGAGCCATACCGTAGATCTTACCGTTGTCGTAGCCCGCTGTTTCGAGATTTGTATAACCCATTTTGGAAGCAGCTTCCAGTACCTTCTGAATTCCTTCTTCTTTTACAAGGTCTCTCAAAGAATACAACTGTAAACCGATATGTTTGGTCGATTCTGAAGTAGCTCCTTTCCCGGCACAAGAAGATAATAACTGAGGAGCAACCATACCTCCTGCAAGCATCATAGAGGCGCGCTTTAAAAAGTCTCGTCTGTTTTGCATAGTAGTAAATAAATTAAGTTTGATTGAGAATTTGTACAAAAGTAAGACTATAATCGAAGGATACTAACATTATTTCGTTAAAATCTGTCAACTACCGACTGAACTGTCAACAGGGAAATCTGTTATCTTTACAACATCTATAAACACGAACGAAATGACAACAGTAAAAACAAGAAAAGGTAAACACCTTCTCCTCACCGAATGTATCCGCAGGCGAGTCGAAAGCAAGCGGTCGATGGGGAAAGACAGTACGGCCGACCTCTACCAGGCAGCCGGCCATCGGTTCCTCGAGTTCCTGGGGGAAAAGGACATTTATCTCAGCGAGATCACCCCGACACAGGTGAGCGACTTCCAGGGCTACCTGCAAGCAAAAAACCTGAGGATCAACACCATCAACAGCTATACCAGCAGCTTGCGGGCCATATTCAACTCCGTGCTGAACGACCACCCCTTCAAGATGGGAAAACATCCTTTCCTGCATCTGAAACTGAAACGGGATGTAACGGTCAGGCAACCACTCACATCGGCCGGCATTGAAAAGATCGCCACAACCGATTTCAGCCACGATCCCCGCCTGGCATTCAGAGCCGACCTTTCCCTCTTCAGTTTCATGGTCTTCGGGATGCCTTTCGTCGACATGATCCACCTGAAGAAAAGCAACATACAAGGCCGCGATATCGTTTACAACCGCCACAAGACAGGTATACAGATACGGATGCAAATCACCCCCGGCATGTGGCATATCATCCGGAAATACCGCAACGACGGCGAATATCTTTTCCCGGTGATGTCGAAGCCTGTCACCCACAGTCAATACAAAGGGATGCTGGCCGCCTACAACAAAGCGCTGAAAACGATCGGCAAGCTGTTGAAGATACATCCCAACCTGACCTCGTATGTCATGCGGCGCAGTTGGGCGGCAGAAGCGCAACGGCGGCATGTCTCGGTCTCGGTGATCGGCAAGGGAATGGGGCACACGTCAGAGAAAACAACGCGTTACTACCTCGGACAACTCGACCAGTCCGAGCTGAACAAGGCCAACCGGGCAATCACTAAATCCATAAACTTACTATTGGTAAAAAATGTGAAAGGTGGTACCGGGAAGAGTGCTTATTTATGAAATAAGGCTGTACAGAAAATGTTTGTTGAATATCCAACGATATTTTTTGTTACCCACTGCTTATGCGCAACAAATGTAGAAGATTAAACGGAATAAAGGAAGTAAAACGGGAACATTTTTTTTCCTGAGGCGGCAATCTCTTACACCGTATAGCGGTTTTTACTTTTTTATAGATGTTTTTGGTGAATATGTTACTTGTTATGCCCTCCTGCGGATATGTAGGGGTATGACGAGCCGCCCTTCTCATGCTTTAACATCCGTTATTCTAATATTTGTTTTTAAAACACCCGGAGTTTAACACTTTAGGAAGGGGAAATACGGGAAATAAACATTTATTCAGACCTCTTTTACCCTATTACAATCTACTTGGCAGGGGGTATTTAACTTATTTCATAAATAAGTTGAACTGTAAAACAAACACTAGTATGAACAAGAATAAACTCGAATCGATCATAGCCCGTAAACTGGACAAACCTGTAGGTGAAACCCACCTGTTTGTTAATACGATGTTGGAATCCATCGCAGAAGCGCTGGCAGCAAACGAAGAAATCAATTTACGCAATTTCGGAAAACTCTATCCCAACCGCCGGAAAGAACGCCTGGTACGTAACCCTAAAAACGGTGTCCCCTGTATGCTTAAACCGACCCTGTCGGTCAAATTCACTCCCGGGAAAGGCCTGATCGATTACATAAATATAAAATAACACGCTGCACTGCGGAACCGGTGCGCGATGAATAATAATCTTAAAATTTAAAATCATGAGTGCTAAATACAAATTAGTCAAGCGGAAAGATTTTTCCAAGGATGCACCTGAGGACGCAATAAAATATTTTGCGCAGTTAGTGAACAACGGAACCGTCGGTTTCGAGGAAATATGTGGCGATGTGGCCGAGGAAACAGCCTTGACCAGCGCTGATGTAAAGAGCTGCATTGACCGTGCCGCTCATCATATTGCTAAAAATGTAAAAGAAGGCCGCCTGGTCCAGATGGGTGAATTGGGCAGCTTTCTGCTCTCAGGAGGAAGCAAAGGCTCCGCAACCCCGGACACGTTCGATGCTGCCACGATGATGAAGAAGCCGAAGGTTCAATATATCCCCGGAAAGCTTCTCCAGGATATACGTGGAAAAGTAAACTTTGAACGCGTAAAGGAAAAAACAGAAAAGACACCCGGCGGAGGTGGTGAAGACGACCGTCCGGTAATCGAATAACCCCGCTCCGGAAGCACCGGAAGCCCCTTACCGACCTCTGCGGCACCCATCGTCCCAGAGTCGCGGCAACCGGCTTCCGGAGGGTGCGGCACCTTTGTTCCGGAGGGTGCGGCACCTTTGTTCCGGAGGGTGCGGCACCTTTGTTCCGGAGGGTGCGGCACCTTTGTTCCGGAGG
>OGYB01000020.1_pt1 | contig 160706 bp, 119 predicted proteins | sample 1576421 | NCBI WGS metagenome assembly OGYB01 (sample SAMEA3541577, study PRJEB24748) | human gut metagenome | biome: human gut; feature: human-associated habitat; material: faeces | place: China | collected 2012
TCAAGGTACCACAGTTGATGGTGCATATCTTCAGGCTTCTGTCCAATGGCCTATTGTGATGGTTTATGATAAATGGGATGATGCCATATTTTTCTTGCAAGATGAAGGAGAACACCGCATCCGTCGTATGAAAGATGGTAAAATTGAGACTTTATGTTCCACAAAAAGCTTAGTGAACAATGCACGCAGTATATGCTTCTCTCTTGATGGAGATACATTGTTTATAGGCAATGATAATGCGAATAACTATGTGGCAAATCCTGTTGCAGTCGGAATGGTAACTCGTAAAGGTGGTTTCAAAGATCTTAAGTCATATATTCCTTCTGAGAAATTAGCTCAGCCCCATATTAATGGTATCGCTGTTAATCCTGTAGACGGTTCGCTTTTTACTTATCATTGGGGACGCCATGTGTTTCGCTATAATAAAGCTACTGAGACTTGTGAATATGTGATTACACGAGATCAGTTCAATGAATTAGTAGTTGGTTTGTTCCCGGATGCTGACGGAAATATGCAAAATATAGGTGGTGACGGTGGATATGGTGGACTTGCTTTCTCTCCGGATGGAAAGACTCTCTATTTCTGTACGGCTGGTGAGCGTCCTATCCCGAAAGAGTTCTCCGCGATCAAGTATAGTTTATGTTCTATCGCTTTCGATCCGGATACCCGGAGCTTTGGATCTGTAGTCGATACATTATATAATGCAAATACTGCAGGGCAGAGTGTTTCTTTCCCTCGTGTATCTCCTGATGGAAAGCATTTAATGTACACAGTCTCCGGATATGGAAATTTCTCAATCTGGCATAAAGATGCAGATCTGTATATGGCTGATCTTTCGACAGGAGAAAGTGTTCCTTTGGATATTTTGAATAGTGATGATGTGGAAAGTTATCACTCATGGAGCAGTAACAGCCGTTGGGTGATATTCAGTAGTCGCCGGATAGACGGATTATATACCCGTCCTTATATCGCTTATATCGGTGAAGACGGCAAAGCCTGTAAACCATTCTTATTGCCTCAGAAAGATACGGAGTTTTACGACCGTTTTATGATGTCATATAATATTCCTGAGTTTATTACCGGAAAGGTGAAAGTAGGAGGTCGGGTATTAGGCCTGAAGGCAAAAGAAGATAAAGGTATAGATGTGAAGTTTGCTAAATAAAAAATCCGATACCCGGATGTGAGTTTATCCGGGTATCGGATGTTAGCGTATCCGACCTCCGGATACGTGTTTATCCGGGAGTAGGATACGGGCTTATCCTGTTAACGGCTACCGCCAGCCCACCAAACTGGTTGATCATAGATATAGAAACCATCACCATACGCCTCTGCGACTTTCGGGTTGTTCAACACACTGTCATTTCCATATGGCAAACGTTTAGGTACACGATTCATACCGCCTTGCGTATTATACGGATTGGTAAAAGTAATATGGTGCTCACCCATTGCTTCGCAACGGCGGATGTCATTATATGTCTCTATCTGCTCATCCACGCATTGAGCCAGATATTTCTGCTCAAAGAGAAGTTTTAAAGTCGGTTTACCTAAAGATGCTGCGAAATCGGCCGCACCGCTAGCGTCTTCACCCATGATTGTCAAGATATCTGTCACAGCGGAAGTAACGGCAGCTTGGAAAGCATCTGTAGCATCCTGTCCTTGACGCAATTGCGTTTCAGCGAGAATAAAGTAAACTTCAGCCTGGCTTAATAGGTGGATAGGCTGTGAGCCCAAATCATACCAAGCCGGAAAACCTAGGCTACCATCCATGATTTTAGTCGCTTCTGCATCACCCGGCTCAACCAATGTTGCCTCACCATAGGCAGTATAAGCATCCAAACGAGGATCGTTAGTAGCTTTCATCATCTTCGCTACATTGGCAGAAGAAGCTATATAGCTTCGACTCCAAATGAAGGCGCTCCAGGGGTTGTCGGCAGTTACTCCATTGAACTCCTTGATTTTCATGCCTGAAAATCCAAGGCTGATCGCTTTTTGAGCAGCAGTTGCTGCAGAAGCTAATACGTTCTTGTCTACCGCAGTCTGATGAATCAGGTAACGTGCTTTCAAGCCATATGCTGTTGCCAACCATTGTTTCATGTCACCGTTGAACGCCAAGTCTAGGTCTTTCACATTGTTCAGTTTGTCGTTCATGGCAGTTTCTAAATTACCGATAGCCTTGTCCAATGTAGTCAATAAGTCTGCGTATATATCCTTTTGTGAATCCATTTTCGGTTGCAGACATTCCTGTCCTTTCAAAGCCTCACTGTAAGGAATATCACCGAATATATCGGTCAAGATACCGAATTCCATTACTTTCAATACCTGTGCAATCCCTAGCACGTCATAGTGTCCTTCGTTACCTGTCACGTTATTTTCAACCTTGTCGATCATCTGTTGGATATTCAGCAGGTTGCCATACGTACTAGACCATACATTATTAAAAGTAGCGGAACTTGCCCACTCGTTGGAATTACGTAACTCCGCTTTCATTAGCTGGTTATTTCCTACTCCGATATTTTGCTCGTTCAATGAGGATAGATAAAATGCCAAATCTCCGGATACCGTGCTAAAGCCGGTACTCATGATAGCCTCGCTCAATTGTAAGTAGGCTGGTACCACCTCTGGAGCTGGATGATAGGTGTCTTTGTTGATATCATCAAACGTATCCTCAGAACAAGCGCTAAATCCCATCATCGTCACTGCAAGTGCGATATATATGTTTTTTTTCTTCATAACTCTTTATTACTGATTAAATTTTTAATATTTAGAATGTAGCTGTCAATCCACCACCAAAGCTGGAAGTATTAGGTACAGAGAATCGCTCGAAGTAACCGCTCATGTTGTTGTTACCCTGTGAAGATTCCGGGTCAAAGTTAGGCAGTTCGGCCCATAACAAAATATTACGAGCGAAACCGTAAACAGATAAATCTACACCGCAGAACTTCGGTAGCTGATATGTCAAAGTCAAGTCACGCAATTTTAAGAACGAAGTGTTATAAATGCCAGACTCGGTGACATCATGATAAGACATCCAATAGTCTTGCTTGCTTACCTCTACCGTATTCTTCTCGCCGGTAGCCTCATCAATACCCTCGGCCACCATGTTTCCTTCATGGTAGGGCAAAGATTCCTTCGTTGCACCGAAATAGTTCATTGTCATGTTTGTTCCGTGATACATTTTACCTCCTTGCTGCCAGCTCCATGTTGTTGAGATAGATACTCGTTTGTAGCGTCCTCCCAAAGTGAAACCGGTCGTGAAGTCAGGAGAGCAGTTTCCTAGGTCTTGCATAGCACCACTTGCCTGAGGCAGACCGTTCAGTAATACTAGGTTGCCGGCCTCGTCACGCTTGAAGGCGTTACCATAGATATTTGGATAGTTACAACCTGCCTGCGCACGTATCTGTGGTTCAACAAAACCACCCAACATGATAGACTCAACGCCCGGAGCTAATTCGATAACCTTGTTGTTGATGCGAGTGAAGTTGATAGCCAGATTCAAGTCATAATCCTTAGCTTGCAAGATCGCGAAATTTAAGGACAACTCATGCGATTTGGTTTGCATTTTACCTGCATTGGTCAACATTTCGCTATAACCTGTAGTCGCATCAACCGGAACGGCGAAAATCTGATCTGTTACGTTTTGCAAGCTATAGGTGTACTCCGCTTTGATACGGCCACCGAAGAACTGTAAGTCGGTACCGATCTCCCAGTTAGCTGTGTTCTGTGGCTTCAAGTTCGTGTCGTAGAACTTAGACGATGGTGCATAAGCAGACACACCGCTAGGCAACGGATAAGCAATCGGTACATATTGGTAGAAACCACCGCCGTATCCCGGCTGCGTGTAATAAGTCTTATAATATTGTCCGGCTTGACCTACTTGTGCGAACGATCCGCGTAGCTTACCGTAATTTAGTATACTGTTGTTTTCCAAGAAAGGAAGCTTCGTGAACTCCCAACCCAATGACACAGACGGATAGAAGAAGCTACGGCTACCGCGCGGCATAGTAGATACATAGTCGTTACGGCCAGTAACAGTCAGATATAATTGGTCTCTCCAAGAAACAGAGGCACTACCGAAGAAACCTACCGTGCGCTCCTGGCGTCCGTACTCATATCCGGAAAGCGAAGTCGTATTAGAGATCGTGGGCAGACCGTAGAAATTTAAATTCTGACCGGTGTAACTCCATACACGGATATTTTCGTGATTTACCTCGTTGCCTAATACGACATTCACACCCCATTCGTCTTCATCACCAAATTTAGCGTCGAAGTTAGCCGTAAACAAGTTGTTGAATACGTTGTGCTGCGAACCATAGTTATCGACCTGTCCTTTCGTGTTGGCTGCAGAACCGATCTCGGCGATGTCGCGATAGTCTGAAGTCCAGATATCCAAACCGGCTTGCTCACGGAAGCGTAATGACATATTATCGTCCCAGCCCAACTCTGGCTCGTATTCTACGTAAGCATTACCGAAAGCACGGTTGGTGTGCTGGCGATATTCATCGTTCTCGGCCCACCAATAGGGGTTGTTAAAGTTTGTCGAGCGGAACAATATCTGTTTAGTCGGATCACCTGGAGCGTTGAAAGGAATGCCTTTTAAATCATATTCAGAAGGTGCGGAATAAACCACGTTCATAATACCAGAGTTTGCACCCGGAGCACTTGTAATCTTGCTTGAAGAATAATTAGCTGAGAAACCAGACTTCCATTCATTATTGATCTTCCAGTCAACCAAACCGCGGACTCCCCAACGATCCATGCCGGTAGAAGGGATAATACCCTTTTGGTGAGAGTTGTTGATACCAACGGAGTAGTTTAAGCCGTTTAACGCTTGTGAGATATTGAAGTTCGTATTCTCGGTGAAACCGGTTCCCAAGAAATCACCTACGTTATCGTATATCTGCGGTGTAGTCCAACCATCCAATCCGGCTGCTGCACGTTTCGGGTTGTAATACATACCTTGGTGCAAACCATCTGCTTGCGTATAAGCGTTGTCGGTGTTACCGCCATATTTAGCATCATTAGCCAAGTCGTTGATTTTCGGACCCCAACTCATGGATGAGGTAGGGCTATAACTCCCAACACCATCGCCTTGCGCATAGACATCCTGGCGTTCGAACTTGCGAGATACACGCTGTGCACTCAAGTTGGTAGAAACAGTTACTTGAGGACGACCTTTCATCTGGTTTGATCCACGTTTCGTGGTGATCACGATCACACCGTTAGACGCACGAATACCATACAAGGCAGAAGCAGCCTGCCCTTTCAATACATTGATTGTCTCAATATCCTCCGGATTGATATCAATACTACGATCCGCATAGTTGCTACCAGAGACGGAGGAACCCGTATCGAAGTCTGCCGCCGTATTGATTGGCATACCATCGATCACATACAACGGCTGATTGTTACCATCGAAAGAACGGGCACCACGAATCGTGATTTGTGCGGAAGCACCCGGAGCACCGGAAGACTGACGGATATCCACACCGGTCAGCTTACCCTGGATAGCGTTCGCTAAAGAAGTCGTACCACTTTTGTTCAATTCATCCGACTTCAAGTCTTGGGCTGCATACCCTAATGCTTTACGTTCACGTTTGATACCCATAGCGGTTACAACTATCTCATCTAAGTCCTGAGTATCAGACAATAATTTCACATTTACCCTAGAGGATACTCCAACTTCCTGGCTTTTCATCCCTACATAAGAAATGACCAGAGTCTTTGCAGAACTTGGTACATCCAATGAGAACGCACCATTAAAATCAGTCACTGTACCGACCATTGTACCTTTTACAACAATCGATGCACCAATAATTGGCTCATTATCATCCGCCGAAATAACAGAACCTGTTATCTTCGTCGTCTGAGCAGTCGCCACCCCAATGCCTAGTACTAGGCAGAATAAAAGATAAGTCAACTTTTTCATAGACACACTTTTTTATTTAACTTATAAATAACTAATTTGCACTATATTGTGAATACTTTGCCAAAACCTATTATAAAACACACCAGAGAGACCGCAAATGTAATAATAAATTTATTATAACAACAAATAACTAACAGGTTTTTACAAAAAACAAACTGTTAATTAACAGAATAGCCCCAAAAATCGGTTGTTTTGGACTATTGAAGTATTAGAATAGATTAAAATCTTCCTAACAAAGGGATTAAAATTTCCTATTTTTAACCCCGCCTTATTCACACTTTACATACAGCAATTCCGGCTCTGAAAAACATCGGGTTTCACGAGGGTAGAAAAGTCTCTGCTATTTTGGGGCTTTTTGAGTAATAAAATAAGCTCTTAATGAATTTCAAAAGGAGTATAAAAATGAACACAAGATATCCGGCAAACAAAATTGAAACAGAAAAAAATGCCATCAATTTTGTCGTATCTATTCACGCTACAAATTATGTATGAAATAGATACAAATGCTACCAGAATAGGTATTTTATCAAATTTTCATTTCCTGAGATCTTTGAATCTATTACGGTAGCTGTCTTTATGACCAAGTTCTGCAAAGACTCTGACCGTTTCTTATGTAGGCATGGAAACTCAAGAGGTTTCCGTTTCTCCGATCGTTCATATCAAGTTAAAATCAGACACTCAGAATCTTGATGAGATTGTCGTTGTAGGATATGGAACTCAACGCAAGAGAGACGTTACGAGCTCTATTGCCAAAGTTGGCGGAGAAGAATTAAGTAATCTGGCTGCGCCCTCATTTGATACCCAGCTGGCAGGTCGTGCTGCAGGTGTACAGGTTAGTACCCCGAGTGGTGTATTGGGTTCGGGCCCTCAATTTAAGGTTCGTGGTATGAGTACCATCAGCTCCAGTTCACAACCTTTGTTCATTGTAGACGGTATGCCGATCGCTACCGGTGATAATGGAGACGGGAAAACAGGCTTGGGCCAGTTGTACGCTTCATTCAATGCAATGTCGGATATTAACCCGAACGATATTGAATCGGTTGAAATCTTGAAAGACGGTGCTGCTACGGCTATTTATGGTTCACGTGCTGCTAACGGTGTTGTTTTGGTTACGACTAAAAAAGGAACCAAAGGCCGTGCAAAAGTTACTTACGATGGTTATGTAAGTGCAGCCAATGCGAGCAAATTGCATGATCTGTTAGGTGCTAAAGATTTCGTTACGATAGCGAATGAAAAATTTGAGAACTGGGGTGAAAAAGGACAAGCTGTTTATGATGCCGCAGGCCCGGATACCAAATGGAACGATTATATTTTCCAGACTGGTTTTCAACATAGTCATAATGTAGCAGCTAGTGGAGGTACAGACAAAAGTCAGTATTATGTATCTTTTGGTTTCACAGAACAAGAAGGTATTGTTCGCTCCAATGATATGAATCGTCTGACATTGAAAGCTGACTTAACCCAGCAGGCAACAAAATGGTTACGCGTTGGTTTGAATGGTCAGATGAGCCGTACCAAACTGAATGGTATATCGAATTCCGAAAATTCATTGGGAGGTGTCGGTTTTGCCGGTGTACGTATGCTCCCTAACGTAGACGTATACGATCCGACTGATGTCACTGGTTATAATATCGATAAAGAAAGCCGTAAATCATTAGGCCGTGGTAATAACCTTTCTTACATAGATAACGGTATACAAAATATTGTTTGGGCGTTGGATAACAATGTAAACCGTTCGAGCAATACACGTACCATCGGTGGTGGTTGGGCTGAAATCACGATCATAGACGGACTTACACTAAAAACACAAGGAGGCTTGGATATCTCAAATGTGAAAGACTTTATGTACTGGGATTCAGAATCGGGCGATGGTTATGGACGTAAGGGATTAATTGAAGAAGTAAATACAACTTACGAAAACTGGAACTGGCAAAATATTTTGAATTTCAATCATTCATTCAATGATGTTCACAACTTGAGCGCAACTGCCGTTCAGGAATACACTCACAGCCAGTATGAATATACGGATGCATCCGTTCAGCAGTTATCAGACAGATTCTTTACGGATCATATCATTTCTAATACATTCGGTATAAAGGATGTAGGTGGTTATAAGACATTCAATGGTCTGGCATCTTATATGTTCCGTGCGAACTATAACTACGACAGCAAGTATTATGCAGGTGCATCTATTCGTTACGATGGATTGTCCAGTTTGCCGGAAGATACTCGTTGGGGTACATTCTGGGGAGCTTCTATTGCTTGGCGTCTGTCTCGTGAAAATTTCTGGAAAGATTCTCAGGTTAATGAATGGTTTAACGACTTACGTGTTCGTGCCAGCTACGCAACGTTAGGTAACTCTGATTTGGGAAATAACTTTCCATATTTGGGAACTTATGGTGCAAAATTATACGGATCGCAATCAGGTGTTGCCTGGAACCGCATGGGTAACAATAACCTGAAGTGGGAAACAACAGAAACATTCGACATCGGTCTGGATGGTTCCATGTTCAATAATCGCCTGACATTTGAGCTGGCTTACTGGCAAAAGAACTCAAAAGACCTTGTTTTGGAAGTTCCGACAGCTCCTACAATGGGTGTTCCTTATAATTCTTATTACGACAATATCGGTAAAATCAAGAACTCAGGTTTTGAGTTAACTGTTGGTGGTACGATTATTGCTACTAAAGATTGGAACTGGCGCTCGGATTTCAACTTCTCTACAGTTAAAAACACTGTCAAATCGCTATATTCCGGTACTGATATTATTGATAATTACACAATTATTCGTGAAGGAGAATCTTATCGTTCACTCTACGGGTACGACTATTACGGAGTCAATATGGAAAATGGTAACCCTATCTGGAGAAAAGCTGATGGTAGCCTGGTTCAGTTCGATACATTCGGCTCATATGATTATGTTGAATATGACCCTTCCAATCCTGAAGACGTATCGAAAGAATCTTCTCTGGGTTCTAGCGACCGTAAAATCTTAGGTTCATCCATGCCAACCTGGTTCGGAGGATGGAACAATACGATTACCTATAAAGATTTCGATTTAAACATATTCCTTCGCTTCTCAGGAGGTAATAAAATCATGAACGCCTCCCGTCAGAGTGCTTTGATGAATATGGAATTTGCTAATAATGGTAAGGAAATTTTAGGTAGATGGGTATCTCCTACACAAACGGGTGATGGTATGACTCCAAGAATTGGTTATGGTGACGCTGCCGCCTTATTTAATGACGGTTTTACAGACTCTCATTTCGTAGAGAAAGGAAATTACCTGAAATTATCTAACCTGGCTTTAGGTTATACTTTGCCGAAATCAGTACTGTCGGCATTGAACATCACAAAGATCCGCTTATATGCACAGGCTCAGAACCTGTTTACTATCACCGGATATTCAGGTTTGGATCCGGAAACAAATACTCGTCTGGGCGTAGACTGGAACGGTATGCCTCAACAGCGTTCATTCACTTTTGGTGCAAATATCACATTCTAAGTTTAAGAATATAAATCAGTAGAAAATTACAATTATGCTAAATAAAAAACTATATAAAAATATATCAGTTGTAGCATTAGGCGCAGCCTTAATTTCGCTACCCTTATTCACTGCTTGCGAAAGTGATGTAGTGGATCTGTCGCCGGTCGATAAGTTCTCGGATCTGACCGCTTACGGTACTCCCGAACGATGTGAGTTATCAATGATCGGAGCCTATGATGCAGCTCAATGCGGTATGTATATCAATTCCACTAATGGTTGGCAACGTGGTTATCCTTTCGGAGCTGCAAGTATACAACAAGGTGAAATGAGAGGCGAAGACATGAACTTGACTGCTCAGTTCTATGATTATACATACTCAGCTACTTATAACCTGTCTACGGCGAATAATGTTGCTATGTGGGAGACTTCTTTTGAGGCCATCAACCGTTACAACACAGTAATGGCTGGTCAGGAATATGCCGGAAGTAATGGTATACTCACTGAAGCACTGGCTAATCAATATAAAGGAGAATGTTTGTTTTTACGTGCTTTGACATATCATAATTTGTTGATTCATTATGCACTTCCTCTCAATATCGATGGTAATAATAATTATGGTTTACCGATTTATACAACAGCATTCAATACTCCGGAGTCTATTCAGGAAGGTTTGAAAATCGGTCGTTCTACTGTGGCTGAAACATATGCGCAGATCATAAAGGATTTGGATGATGCAGAGCAGCTTTTGCCCGATCTTATTACAGCCAGTAAAATATCCCGTGCGTCTAAAGGTGCTGCAATAGCATTGAAGACCCGTGTTTATTTGCACATGAGAAGTTGGGATAAGGTAATTGAGGAGGCAAAGAAACTGGAAGGTGGACGTTTCCAGTTGGAAGCAGATCCGGCAACTCCGTTTACTTCAAGTTCAGATAATAAAGAATCAATATTTTCGATAGAAAACAGTACGGAAGACAATCCGGATGTAAACGGTTCTTTAGGTCAGATGATGTCGGGACGCGATGGCGGTCGTGCAATCATAACTTCATCTCCGACTGTCTATAATTCAAGCTATTGGACAAAAGATGACAAACGTCGCAATTTGCTGTTGTATCGTGCTTCTGACGATTATTATTATTGCGATAAATACCAGGATCCTACTTCTCAGGATGCTTGGGCTCCGCTCCTTCGCTATGCAGAAGTTCTGTTGAACGAGGCAGAAGCAGCCGCACGCGCTAATAATAAAACATTAGCTCTCGAAAAGTTGAATGAAGTACGCGACAGATCATTAGCAAATCCGGCACAAGAAAGTTATAAAGCTTCGGATTTCGCTGACACAAAATCTCTTGTAGAAGCGATCTTGTGGGAACGTCGTATTGAATTTCATGGCGAAGGTCGTCGTTGGGAAGACATTCACCGTTTAGCAAACGATGATATAGCTCCTTCGGGTGGTATTCCTGCTAAGATAGAATACAACAACTGTAAAGGTAAAGGTGTATTTGTTGTCAACAGTGAAATTAAGCCGGAATGGTATAGCTCTAGTAAAAGATTTATCCCATATACAGATAAACGTTTTATCTGGCCTGTTCCATTGAATGACATCTTAAGAAACCCGTCACTGGCAAGTCAACAAAATGCCGGTTGGGAATAAAAATATTACTACCAGATAAGGTGAACCCCGATAGTCGATTCTGATTATCGGGGTTTATTATACTTGTACAGCTAAGTGTCAAAACAAAACTGTAATTGCATTATAGCAAGCAAAATGATTTTTATTATTGATTTTGTATAACAAGCATAGCGTTTAAATTTAGCATTACAGAAGACTTCGGAATACATTAATTAACATATTTGTCTAAAAATACATCTATTCTGATTTATTTAAAGAAAACCGAACTTCGTTTAAAACGAAATTATTTTTTGTTTTAAACGAGATTAAGTTCCATTTAAACCGAGATTTAGTTAACAAGTGTTTATTGTTATCTTTTTTGAAGCTATTCAGCACCCCAAAAGCATGTTGAACAACATTTTTACTCTCTATATCAACACAAAACAGCTTTATATATATAATATCATATTTACTAATATTTCAGGATATATTCAACTTGTTGTTTTATGATGTTTCAAAAATGATTTTATAATTATGTTTTATAGAGTTGATAAAGTGCTAAATGTTATTTGTAAAGTGGCTGACAATCGCATAAAAAATAATAAGTCTGGTTTATTCCTCGCACAGTCATTCTACAAGCAGGTTGAATTGACATTTTGATATTTATGAATGGTGTGTTTACAACAAGAATCAGACTTTATAAATGAAATCAACAAATTTCAAATCGATTGATTTGAAATTTGTTGATTTCATTTGTTTAAACTATCTTTGTTTTCATCAAAACATAGATAGTTATGGATACTCCTTTTGTATATGGCCGTATAGCGGACAAAGAGAATTTTACTGACAGAGAGCAGGAAGTCAAGCTGTTAACACAGAATTTCAATAGTTTGATCAATACTATTATCATATCTCCGCGTCGATGGGGTAAAACTTCTTTAGTCAATAAAACGGCACAAATATTACTGGATTCAAGCAAAGATTACTATATCTGTCATGTTGATATTTTTAATTGCCGGACAGAAGAAGAGTTTTATATAGCTTATGCTAATGCATTGATGAAAGTTTCGACTTCTGCCTGGGAAGAATTTGTATCCGGTGTCAAAAAATATTTGGGAAGAATGGCACCAATCGTGTCATTATCAGATACTAGTCAAACCTATGAATTATCATTTGGTATAAATTTCAAGGATAATAAATTGACTTATGATGAAATACTGGATTTACCGCAAGCTATTGCCAACGATACCGGAAAAAAAATAATTGTATGTATTGACGAATTCCAGAATATCAATGAATACGAAGATCCTCTGGCTTTTCAACGTAAGTTACGTGCTCATTGGCAAAAACATTCTTCTGTCTGCTACTGTCTCTATGGGAGTAAGCGGCATATGTTATTGGATATTTTTAATGACTATAGCATGCCTTTTTACAAATTCGGAGATATTTTGTTTCTACACAAAATAAGTAGAGCTGATTGGGCTCCATTTATTTCTGCACGTTTTACTGATACAGGTAAAAGTATCTCTGAAGATTTATGTAACACAATAGCAGCCAGGGTTAAAGATCATCCTTATTATGTCCAACAATTAAGCCAGCAGGTTTGGCTCCGAACAAAAAAGCAATGTTCTGAAGATATAATAAATGAAGCCTTTTTGAGTTTAACAGCTCAGTTAAGTCTTCTGTTTGCCAATATAATAGACAGCTTAACATCAAAACAGATAAACTTCTTATTAGCAGTAGCAGATGGTGTTGTCAATTTTTCTTCAAAAGAAGTATTGACTAAATATAAATTGGGTACATCTGCTAATATCAAGAATTTGAGAAAAGCGACGTTGGAAAAAGACTTGATTGATATTTTGCCGGGAAATATTACCGAAATACAAGATCCTATTTTTGAGTATTGGTTGAAAAATATTTATACGACTGCATTTAGATAATTAATTACAGGTTTTACTGAAGATAAATAACGAATTTTCCCCTAAAGAAGTAGTCTTAAAACCCATCAAAAAAGAGTAGAATTTGAGTATTAGATATAATGATACCCAATTTTGCTCTTTTCTATGGTGTAGGATATAAATTCCTGATAATAAACATTTTAAATATTATCTTATATCAATATCCAGCTTAGAAACAATACTTTATTTCCATTATAACCACTATTACATAATGTGGTATAAATAGTTGATACACAGTATATTGATGAAAGACGTAGTTCTGCAAAGACTCTGGTAGTTTCTTACGTAGGGATGAAGAGTCAGGAAGTAGCTGTTAAGCCAGTTATTAATATTAGATTAATATCTGATACTCAAAATCTGGATGAGGTAGTGGTAACTGCTATTGGTATGAAGAAACAGGAGAAAGCGTTAGGGTATGCTGCTTCTACTATCAAAAGCGAGGAGTTGAATGCTGCAAAGTCCGGATCTGTAATGGCAGGGTTGACAGGTAAGGTTGCCGGTTTGAATATTACGAATGGTGGTGGAACCGGCTCTTCCCAAAAAGTAATAGTTCGCGGTATCAGTTCGTTTAGTGCGAATCAACCTCTTTATGTTGTGGATGGCGTACCTGTTATGAATGATTTCCAGGGTGAGGATTCATTCTCAAACTCGGTAGACTTTGGTAATCAGGCGAATGATATCAATCCGGAAGATGTTGAGTCTGTAACAGTCCTGAAAGGCGCTTCTGCAACAGCTCTTTATGGTAGCCGTGCAGCTAATGGTGTTATCATGATCACAACAAAGCGTGCCGGTGCAGAAAAACTATCTGTAACTTATGATGGTTCTTTCATGGGCTCAAGTGTATTGCGCGTACCGCAAACCCAGGATCGTTTTGGTCAGGGATGGGGCTCTTTCGGACCAATGGAAAATGGTTCATGGGGACCGGTTCTGGATGGACGTGAACATATGTGGGGACCTTTCTCCGATGGTTCTGAAGGGTTGTTGACCCCATTGTCCAAACCTTTCTCTTATGTGAAAGATAACCTTCGTAATTTTTATGAAACTGGTTTTGAAACGAACAACAATGTTTCGATACGTATGGGTAATGATAAACTCGGTTTGGTTGCTTCTTATGGTAATGTAAAGTCAGATGGCGTATTGCCCGGTGATGCCGATTCATACGCTCGTAATACGATTTCGTTGAGAGGTAATATGAAATATAAACGTTTCTCCGCCGAATTGAATTTGAACTATGTTCGTAAAGATATCACACAAGCTGCAGCAGGGCAGGGTGATGATGGTGCTACTATGTTTACGGAAATATTGCAGCATGCAGTAGACGTAAATATAAGTGGTATGAAAGATTATACGAACCCCTATTTTAATACGGATAACTTTTATACAGCATATGCTGAAAACCCTTATTGGGTATTGGATCATAACCGTAATACCTATCAGGATGACCGTGCTTATGGTAAGATCGAACTGGCTTTTGAAATTATGTCGGGTTTGAAAGCCGTAGGACGTTTAGGTGGTGATTTTACGAATGCTACTCAAAAAAGATGGAATGAAAAGATCTCATTTGCTTCGGGTTCCTGGAGTGAGCTGGGAGGTAAGAAAGAACAACCTGGTACCTATACAGAGCGTCGTGATAAAGTGGAACAAATCGATGCTACGGCCTTTTTGAATGCAGACTACAAAATAGGTGACGATATTTCTGTGAATGGTTTGTTAGGATGGAATTTGAATCAGCAGACCAATTCATATTTGAAGTCTTATTTGTATGGTTTGGAACAACCCGGATGGTTTAATTTGGCTAATGGTGTTGATAAACCAATGACTACAACCTCTTCAGAAAAACGTCGTCTCGTCGGTTTGTTTGCACAGGCTGAGGTGGGATATAAGAACTTTTGGTTTGTGAATGCTTCTATACGTAATGACTGGTCTTCTACTTTGCCGCAGGGAAATAATAGTTTCTTCTACGGAGGCGTAAATACATCTTTGATTTTTACCGATCTGTTTGAAGACTGGAAGTCTGATATTCTGAACTTTTTGAAAGTGCGTGCAGCATGGGGACAAACCGGTAATGATGCTCCTATTTATCGAACCAACAGTTATTTTACTCCGACCCAGATCAGTTTAGGTTTTGGTGATTTGTATTTGCCTATAAACAATACATTAGGTTTGACTGAATATAATCGTTTGCCCAGCAAGGACCTTCGTCCGGAGATTACCACTGAATGGGAATTTGGTTTGACAACTCATTTATTTGATAACCGTTTGGATATTGATGCGGCATATTATAATAAAAATACGAAAGATCAGATTATTTCGGCTAGTTTAGCTCCTGAATCCCGTTACACTTCGATGACAAGAAATGTGGGTAAGATTGCTAATCAAGGTATTGAACTGGCAGTAAACGGAACTCCTATCCGTACAAAGGACTTTGAATGGGGACTGGGATTTACTTTTAGTAAAAACTGGAGTGAAGTGAAGGAGTTATGGGATGATGTGAAAGAATATAAGCTGACAAGTTCTTATCAGGTGGATTTCGTAGCGGAAGTAGGTCAGCCTTTAGGTGTTTTCAAGGTGCCGGCTTTAGCTAAAACGGAAGATGGAAAGGTGATTGTGAATAACAATGGTATGCCGACAATCGATGCCAGCAAGAAAGATGTCGTAGGAACGTCTGCTCCTAATTTCCTGATGGGATTCAATACACATTTTACCTGGAAAGGTATCACGTTGAGCGCTGTTTTAGATTGGCGTGATGGTGGTGTATTTAATTCATATACTGCTCAATTGTTGACATTTGCGGGTAACTCGACTTATACGGTGTTTAATAATCGTGAACCTTTTGTTGTTCCTAATTCCGTGAAAGTCGTAAACGGGCAATATGTAGAAAATGATATTCCAATCGTGCATTGGGGAGGAGCTTCAAGTGCTGTCAACAGTTATTATAATAATGCTTCTAATTATGACCAGTATAAAAACTGGGTATTACCGAAAGATTACCTGAAATTGAGAGAAATAACACTTTCTTATACATTGCCGAAAGATTGGTTGAAACAAACTCCGTTTACGCTTGTTCAATTGAGTTTGATAGGACGTAACTTATTTATGTGGACTCCGAAAAAGAACAATTATGTGGATCCGGAAGGAACTAATTATGGTAATGATATTTTGTCTGAAATCGGTGAATTTGGTGCGGCTCCTACAAATCGAACTTTCGGTGGTGGCGTTAAAGTTGCATTCTAACTAAATAACTTAAAAAGTAAAGATATATGAAAAGATTCAGTTTATTATATATAGGGTTGGTTAGTTGTTTGATGGCGACAACCTCTTGCTCTGATTATTTGGATATCAACCAGAATCCTGAATATCCAACGGAAGCCTCTTCTTCTACTTTGCTTCCTTCCGGTATTGCCGGGGTGGCCAGTATTGTAGGGGGAACTTACGAATTGTATGGCAGTATGTGGTCTCAACAATGTACACAAGGTCATACTTCAAACCAGTATAATACGTTGGTTAATTATACTATAACTAATGCTTCTGATTCCCGCTTGTGGTCTATTCCTTACTCTATTGCTCTTCCTGATTTAGATTTGGTAATCAAAGGTTCTACTGCTTCGGAAGAGTGGAACTACTGGGTGATGGGTAAGACAATGACTGCATTTATGTATCATATCCTCGTTGATTCTTATGGTTCTATTCCTTTTACGGAAGCTATAGCCGGAAATGATAATACGACTCCTAAATATGATGATAGCAAGACTGTTGTTTATCCGGGATTATTAGCAATGCTGGATGAAGTAATAGCCAAGAAAGCGGAAGCTACTGCCGGTGGGTTACCGACAGTAACGAAACAGGATTTGGTATTTGCAGGTGATGTCGATAAGTGGATTCAATTTGCAAAAAGCTTGAAGTTAAAATTGATGATGCGCGATTTCGATACGAATAAAGCTGCTATCAAAGCATTGTTGGATGAGGGTGATTTATTGGGTGTAGATGCAAAAATGGATTGTTTTCAGGATCTGGAAAATAAATCGAATCCGTTGTATGAGAACGATCGCCGTAAGCTGAATTCTACTGTGAATATTCGCGCATGTGCAACTGTATGCGATTATCTGAAGAAATATAACGATCCTCGTTTAAATGATTTCTATTCTCTAAATACAGATGGCTCGGGTGAAACGACTGCTCTGAAATATGGCGACCGTCCTAACTCTGTGGAGTTAACTACCCGTATGGTTTCAGTAGCGAAATTGTCTCCAACAGATGCGGTCTATTTCATGTCGGCAGCAGAAGTCGCTTTTTTGCAAGCTGAAGCTTATGCACGTTTAAATGATGCCGCAAAAGCAAAAGAGGCTTATGACCAAGGTGTAAGTTTAGCATTTGAACGTTGGGGGTATTCTGCTGCTGACTTTGTTGCCGATGGAGCACCTTATGCTTTTAACAACACTGATCTGAACTCCATGTTAACTTCCATACTGACTCAAAAATGGATTGCTTCCACACGCTGTCAGGCCTGGGATGCATGGTTTGATATCAACCGCACCGGAATTCCGGTTTTAGGTACAAAACATGTGGATGAAGAAGGATACGTTTGGGGCGAATTGACTCCGTGCATCGGTTCTGCTTTAGCACCGGGAGAATATCCCCGCCGTTTATTGTACCCCAAGAGTTCGTCAGACTACAATCCTAACACTCCGAGTGTAGTTCCATTGTCTGAAAAGCAATGGTGGCATAAATAAATATCTATATTAATCAGATAAATAATTAAAGTATGAAACAGATATATAAATTATTAATTGTCCTGTTTGCATTAGCAACGCTGTCTTCGTGCGAGACTTATGGAGACTATGAGATTGAATATACGGCTATTTATCCACTATGTGGAGAGTGGGTTGTAAACGTTACCGGCGAAGACGGTGCGGTTTTGGCAGAAGGTTTAACGTGCAGTACGTATAATACAACAGATGATGCAACTGATAAAATGTGGATCAAATTAGGAGCTGCGGCTAATGATTGGGGCGTACGTGGTAAAGTACATTGTGATGTAGCCTCTAAGGCATTTGACGGAAATAGTATTCCTAACTTGCTTCATGCTACTGACGGTGTAAATTCGACGGTCACTTTTAATATTACCGGTAAAGTCGTTGTGGATGGGTATACAACTCAAGCTAATACAAAAGCAGACGCAATTGAATTTATGCTGACTCAAAGTACGGGAAAAACGGTTACCGTTAAAGGCTTCCGTAAAACCGGCTGGGAAGGGGAAGATTATTAATGAAAAGAAGCCTTTTGAATTAAAGTTGCTTTACGTATATATATTATGATGTATTTGTCAGGTTGTTGCAGTTTATCGCAACAACCTGATTTTTTTTCTTTCTATCACAAAAAAAATAACTCTTCTATGTTTCACTTTTTGAACCAATTATGTTTTGGGTGATATTATGTTTCCTTTTTAGGTTGTTACTTCTTGTTTTTTGTTTTTTATGATTGGTAAGTCTCTTTTATCTTTGTAGACTCATAGTCGAAATGAGTAGCTTGGATCGATTGTTTTTTAAGGTGGGGTAGAAGCAGGATTTTGTCCTTTCTGAACTCCGGTAAATATGTAATAACAAACTTTTAGTTTGTCTTATACGAAAGAAAGAACTTATTATCGTTCCTTCGTGTTTCATTCAGAAAATAAAATATATATCATGGAAAAAGTAATTTACAACTTGGTGTTTAACCGTAAGAAGCTGTTAAACTCAGAAGGGAAAGCTTTAATTCAGGTGGAAGCCTATCTGAATAAGCAGAAGAAGTATTTTTCAACAAAGGTTTATATTAAGCCTTATCAGTGGGACGCAAAGAGGAAAGCTGTAAAGAATCATCCGAATATGGAGTCTCTGAATCAGTATTTGTCTGATTTTGTTGCAGAATTAGAGCAGCTGGAGCTTGAAATAGCCCAAAGTAACAAGGAATTTTCATTGAATGATCTGAAGGAGAAACCAGAGACTGGCCAGATTTCTTTTTCTCAGTTTATGCAAAATGAGATCAAGCAGAGTAATCTGAAACCGTCAACAATGAAGAATCATTTTTCTACATTGCAGGTTCTTTCTTCGTACAAAGCTGAAGTTAGTTTTAACGACTTGAGTTATAATTTTCTTTGCGATTTTGAACACTACCTGTTGGTAAATAAGTATCATCGGAATACGATTGCCAAGCATATGAAACATCTGACGCGGTATATCAATCTGGCGATCAATAAAGATTTATTCGATCTGCATCGGTATCCTTTCCGTAAATATAAGATCAAATATATGGAAAGTAAAAGATCGCATCTTACTCCCGAGGAACTGGAGCAATTGGAAAGCCTTAACCTGAAGGGACGTCGTACGCTTCGGCGCACGTTGGACATGTTCCTGTTCAGCTGTTATACTGGACTCCGTTTTTCGGATATAGTGAGCATCACGAGGGATAACTTCCATTGTATAGATGATAAAATATGGCTGGTCTATTCTTCCGTCAAGACGGATGTGAATGTTCGTCTGCCTCTTTTCCTTTTATTTGAAGGAAAATCTCTGGCTATTTATGAACGATATAGAAATAGTCCGTGGGAGCTGTTTGAAGTGCCCGCTTCGGCTAATTCAAATATCAACAAGCAGCTCCGCCGCCTTGCCAAGATGGCCAATATAGATAAGAAAGTCTCATTCCACACTGCCCGGCATACGAATGCTACCTTATTATTATATAATGGAGCGAATATAACGACTGTACAGAAGCTTCTCGGACATAAAAGCGTGCGTACAACGGAAATATACAGTAACATTATGGATATGACGGTTGTACGTGACCTTTCCAGCCTGAGTGGCATCAAGTAATTGCATAAAAATGGCATTAGGGAACGTAGGGAATATAGCGTAGATTTTTTCTGTGTTCTCTAATGCGTGTTGACAAAATGACATCTTTTCTTCTTCTCTCTATAGGTGTGCTCTCGGTGTGCCTTTCTTTTTGTTATAAAATACTGCTCTCAAACATTAGAATTCCTATATATTTTTACGGTGTTTATGCTTTGAAAAGTAAATAAAATATCCGACTTTTGTCTGCATGATGAGTCAACCTTTAGCAGAAAGATTACGTCCAAAGACGTTGGATGATTATATCGGACAGAAACACCTTGTCGGACAAGGCGCTGTGCTAAGGAAAATGATCGATGCAGGCCGTATCCCCTCATTTATTCTTTGGGGACCTCCGGGAGTGGGGAAGACGACACTCGCACAAATCATTTCCAATAAGCTGGAAGCTCCTTTCTACACATTGAGTGCGATTAGTTCGGGAGTAAAGGATGTACGTGAAGTGATTGAAAAAGCAAAAGGTAACCGCTTTTTCAATACCGTATCTCCGATTTTATTTATTGATGAAATACATCGTTTCAGCAAATCGCAGCAGGACTCTTTACTGAATGCAGTAGAAACAGGAGTCGTAACATTGATTGGAGCAACGACCGAGAACCCTTCTTTTGAAGTGATCCGCCCGTTATTATCCCGATGCCAGGTGTATGTGTTGAAATCGTTGGATAAAAGCGATCTGCTTACTTTATTGAATAAAGCAGTCAAAGAGGATATTATACTGAAGGATAAAGATATCCGGTTGACAGAAACAGACGCTATGTTGCGCTATTCCGGCGGGGATGCGAGAAAGCTTCTGAATATTCTGGAACTGGTTGTCTCGGCTGAGGAAACAGAAACGATAGAAATAACGGATGAGAGAGTCGTAGAGCGTTTACAGGAGAATCCGGCTGCCTATGATAAAGGCGGGGAAATGCATTACGATATTATCTCGGCTTTTATCAAATCAATTCGGGGAAGCGACCCCGATGGTGCGATTTACTGGTTGGCCCGTATGGTGGCAGGAGGGGAGGATCCCGAGTTCATCGCCCGCCGGCTTGTCATTTCGGCAGCGGAAGATATCGGGTTGGCTAACCCGAATGCCCTGTTACTGGCAAATGCCTGTTTCGATGCCCTGAAGAAAATCGGTTGGCCTGAAGGAAGGATCATTCTGGCGGAGACAACGGTCTATCTGGCCAGCAGTCCTAAAAGCAATTCGGCTTATATGGCTATAAACGATGCCCTGGCACTGGTGGAACGTACCGGTAACCTGCCTGTCCCGCTTCATCTGCGCAATGCACCGACCGCATTGATGAAGGAGTTGGATTATGGCAAGGAATATAAATATGCACATGATTATAAAGACAACTTTGTTAAACAGGACTATTTGCCTAAAGAAGTACTCAATCAGCGTTTCTGGAAAGGGCAGAATAATCCGGCAGAACAAAAACTGGTCGAGCATATGAAAAAGCTATGGGGTGATCGGTTTTAGTGATAAACTGTCTTTGGTGGGCTAATAATTCTTACGAATTGATTGTATATTTAGAAAAAAGGTGTACATTAGCCGCCTGTTTAAAAAAATACGTTACTTAAATAATATATAACATTAAAAAGAAATTGATATGAAGAAGCACAATTTTTCTGCAGGACCTTCTATTCTGAGCGAATACACGATTAAGAATGCAGCAGCAGCTGTTGAGAATTTCGCAGGTACAGGGTTGTCAATTCTTGAAGTATCTCATAGAGGTAAAGAGTTTGTTGCAGTAAACGACGAAGCCAGAGCATTGATTAAAGAATTACTGGATGTTCCGGCTGGTTACGAGGTTGTATTTCTGGGCGGTGGCGCCAGCATGCAGTTCTGTATGGTTCCTTTCAACTTGCTGAATAAGAAAGCTTCTTATCTGGATACAGGAACATGGGCCTCTAATGCGATCAAGGAAGCTAAATTGTTCGGTGAAGTAGACGTTGTTGCTTCTTCAAAAGATGCTAACTATACTTTTATACCGAAAGGCTATCAGGTTGCTGAAGACTCAGACTATTTCCACTTCACATCCAATAATACTATTTATGGAACGGAAATGCGTTATGATCCGGATATGAAAGTTCGTTTGGTTTCAGATATGTCTTCCGACATCTTCTCTCGTCCGATCGACATCTCCAAATATGACATTATCTATGCCGGTGCCCAGAAGAACCTGGCTCCTGCCGGTGTAACATTAGCTATCGTACGTACGGATGCTTTGGGACATGTAGACCGCGCTATTCCTACTATGCTGAATTATAATACGCATATCAAGAAAGACTCCATGTTCAATACGCCTCCCGTATTCCCTATTTTTGCCGCATTGCAAACATTGAAATGGTATAAGGAACTGGGCGGTATAGCAGCTATCGAAAAGATGAACCTTGAAAAAGCAGCTATCCTGTACGATGAGATCGACCGTAATAAGTTGTTTAAAGGTACTGCCGCTGTCGAAGACCGTTCTATCATGAATGTATGCTTCGTAATGAACGACGAATATAAAGAACTGGAAGAAGAATTCAGCAAATTCGCAGCAGCTGCCGGTATGGTAGGTATCAAGGGACACCGTTCAGTAGGCGGATTCCGTGCTTCTCTTTATAACGCAATGCCTAAGAGCAGTGTAGAAGCGTTGGTTGCTACAATGAAAGAATTTGAAAAACAGCATTGATCATGACAAAAGTATTAGTTGCTACAGATAAACCTTTCGCTGCGATAGCAGTGAAAGGTATCCGTGAAGTAGTGGAAGGTGCAGGTTACGAACTGGCTCTTCTGGAAAAGTATACGGACAAAAGCCAGTTGCTGGATGCCGTTAAGGATGCTAATGCAGTAATCATCCGTAGTGATATTATCGATGCTCCGGTATTGGATGCTGCCAAGGAGCTCAAGATCGTTGTTCGCGCAGGTGCCGGTTACGATAATGTAGACCTGGCTGCCGCTACGGCTCATAATGTATGTGTAATGAACACGCCGGGACAGAACTCCAACGCTGTGGCCGAACTCGTTTTCGGTATGTTGGTGTATGCTGTCAGAAACTTTTATAACGGAACATCGGGAACTGAACTGATGGGCAAGAAGCTCGGTATTCTGGCCTATGGTAACGTAGGACGTAACGTAGCCCGCATAGCCAAAGGATTTGGCATGGATGTGTATGCTTACGATGCTTTCTGCCCCGCAGACGTTATCGAAAAAGACGGTGTAAAGGCAGTTGCTTCTACCGCCGACCTGTTCAAGACTTGCCAGATCGTATCTCTTCATATTCCGGCTACTGCTGAAACAAAAGGTTCTATCAACTTCGAATTGATGAGCTCGATGCCTAAAGGCGCTATCGTTGTGAACACTGCCCGTAAGGAAGTGATCGACGAAGCCGGCCTGGCTAAGATGATGGAAGAACGTCCTGACTTTAAATATATCACGGATATCAAACCGGCTATCGATGCCGATCTGACTGCTAAATATCCGGATCGTTATTTCGGAACACCGAAAAAGATGGGGGCACAGACTGCCGAAGCGAATATCAATGCCGGTATTGCAGCTGCAAAGCAGATTGTTGACTTCCTGCAGAACGGAAACGAAAAATTCAGAGTAAATAAGTAAATCCGCAACACTATGGCAAAGATTAAACCTTTCAAAGGTATCCGTCCTCCAAAAGATTTAATAAAAGAAGTCGCTTCACGCCCTTATGATGTGTTGAATTCGGAAGAAGCACGCGAAGAAGCAAAAGGAAACGAAAAGTCTTTATACCATATCATCAAGCCGGAAATAGATTTCCCGGTAGGAACTGACGAACACGATGCTGCCGTTTACGAAAAAGCAGCGGAGAACTTCCAGATGTTCCAGGATAAAGGTTGGTTGGTTCAGGATCAGAAAGAACAATATTATGTCTATGCACAGACAATGAACGGACATACACAGTATGGTTTGGTTGTTTGTGCCTATGTAGACGACTATCTGAAAGGCAATATCAAGAAACATGAACTGACCCGTCGCGATAAAGAAGAAGACCGTATGAAGCATGTTCGTGTGAACAATGCCAATATCGAACCGGTATTCTTCGCTTATCCCGACAATCCCGAACTGGATGCTATCGTGAAGAAATATACGGCAAATGTACCGGAATATGATTTCGTGGCAGAATTGGACGGTTTCGGTCATACCTTCTGGATTATCGACGAAGAAAAAGATATTGCCCGCATCACTGAGTTATTCGAAGCGATGCCTTCATTATATATAGCAGACGGTCACCACCGTTCAGCTGCTGCTGCCTTAGTGGGAGCGGAGAAGGCAAAACAGAATCCGAACCATCGCGGGGATGAAGAATATAACTTCTTTATGGCTGTTTGCTTCCCGGCTAATCAGTTGACTATTATCGACTATAACCGTGTTGTAAAAGACCTGAACGGACTGACGGAAGAAGAGTTCCTCTCAAAAGTGGCAACGAACTTTACCGTAGAAGAAAAAGGTACGGATATATATAAACCGGCCGGACTTCATAACTTCTCCCTCTATCTGGGCGGTAAGTGGTATTCCCTGACAGCTAAACCGGGAACATACAACGACAATGATCCGATCGGTGTACTGGATGTGACGATCTCTTCCAACCTCATTCTGGATGAAGTGCTGGGTATTAAAGACCTCCGTTCGGATAAACGGATCGACTTCGTTGGTGGTATCCGTGGTCTGGGCGAATTGAAACGCCGTGTGGACAGCGGGGAAATGAAAGTGGCTCTGGCACTGTATCCTGTCACCATGAAGCAATTGATGGATATAGCCGATACGGGAAATATCATGCCTCCCAAAACAACCTGGTTCGAACCGAAACTACGTTCGGGACTGGTTATCCATAAATTGGTATAAGAACGATTTATCTATAAATAGAAAAGCCTCAGACTTTCAGTCTGGGGCTTTTTTATAGGTTCTTCTTTATTATAAGAGAACTTTTATGCCTTTTGAATATCCTTATTTCTTCACCCTCTCTGTCACCTTCACCCCTGTATCGATTGCCGTTCCCTGCAATTCGACATATTCAACGCCTAATGGATTGTTGGGCTTGCCTTTTACGTAGAGCGATTCGAGTATGGCCGGTTGGTTGTCGATCGTTGTCATGCAGACATATTTGGAGTTTTTTTTGCAGATTGTCAGTTTCTTGCCGGAGTAGGCAGTCAGGGTCACTTCGCTGGTGTCGTCACCTTCCGATACCAGTTTGTAGCCGTAAGCCATTTTACGTTGGAAATAACTTAAGCCGTTGGTTTCTCCCACCCGTTCTTCCCGGTTTACCCAGTAGATGTTGAGAGGAGATTTCGTATTCAGCTTGCCGTTTTCCAGGTTCACGTCGTAGCATACCAGGTTTTTGTTGAGGCTCCGGGCGATATGGAAAAGCCGCTCGGCAGTAGGATAGGTACTGTCGTCCGGGTTGGAAGCATGGACTACCGTAATAAGGGATAGAAGCAGGATTAAATAAATTGTTTTCATCGCTTATAATTGGGAAGTAAGATAAGTTAAATATTCGTCGATACCTTTTTCGTCGTCCGGTTCCGGGCTCCACGGTGCCATATTCTCCGGATGCAGAGGGGCGAAAGGCCCCGGTTTCACTTCGTAAACGACCGTGCCTGATTCCAGTACAAGCAGGCAGTGCCAGATACCAGGTTTGATTTCCGCACCATACGAGCCGGCTTTCGGGTCGAACAACAGTTTTTCTGTGATATTTCCTTCTTCATCGAAAAGAAAGAGCATCGCTTTGCCGCGGAGAAGCAGGAATATTTCATCCTTGTTCGGGTTCAGGTGGCGGTGCGGACGGATATAGGTACCCGGTTCCATTGCGTTGAGCAGGCGGTTTACCGGATCGTCCAGTTCTTCATGAAAATTGTAATTCATGCGCAGGCGGGGAGACTGTTTGGCCCGGGCTGTTGTTTCGTCAAGTAATTGTTCGTTAATTATTTTCATGTTGAATAAGTTTTATTTTAAGCTACGAATGTACAAAATAAATCTTGGCTGTTCTACTGATAATCCTTACATTTGTGCGGAACCCAAAAATCAACAAATACATGAGGTCTTTTATACTTCGTCTCTGCTTTATGATCTTTATGCTTTCTCTTGTTCTATCGTGTAAGCGGGAGGGAAAGGAAAAAACTTATGTAGTGGGAGTCTCACAATGTTTCAGTAACGATGCCTGGCAGAAAGCCATGTTGCTGGATTTGCAGGTGAAGGCTTCGGATTATCCCAACCTGATACTGAAGATAAAAGACGCTGAAGAAGATAACGATAAACAAGTGGCTGATATCAAGTCATTCATAAAGCAGAAGGTAGACCTTCTTATCATATCACCTAATGAGTCCAAGCCGGTGACACCGGTTGCCGTTGAGGCTTTCCGGGCGGGGATACCGACGGTCATTATCGACCGGAAGATCGATTCGGACGAATATACTGCATATATTGGGGCTGATAATTATGAGATCGGACGTTCTGCAGGCCTGTATGTCAACTCATTGCTTAAGGAGAAAACGACAATTGTCGAAATATGGGGTAGGAAAGGCTCTTCTTCGGCACGCGAACGCCATCAGGGTTTCACAGATGCACTGGTTGGGAATGAGAATATCACGATAAAAGAGGTGACAGGCGGATGGCATTATGAGGAGACAAAGAAGAATATAGCTGCTTTAGGTTCGTTTGACGATATCGATATTGTTTATGCCCATACCGACCGGATGGCACTGGCTGCCCGGGAAGCGATCCTGTCAAGAGACCCGAGGGCTGCCGAAAGGATCCGGTTTATCGGCATAGATGCTTTGCCCGGTGCGGGGCGGGGGATAGAAGCTGTCAAAAACGGTTACCTGACGGCTTCGTTCTTGTATCCGACAGGGGGTAGCACGGCTATCAAGGTGGCTTGGCAGATATTGACCGGGCAATTCGTCTCCAAAGAATATGCTCTGACATCCGCCCTGATCGACAAAGGAAATGCCGGTACCATGTATCTGCAATCGGAGCAGCTGACCAATTACCAGGAGCAGATCGAGAAGCAACGTAATAACCTGGATGAAATATTTTCGCAATACCGCTTCCTGCAAAACTCGGTAGGGATGATCCTGTTGCTGATGGGGTTATTGATTTTGATGTCTCTTTATGTGATACATATCTACCGGAAGGTACAGAGAAAGAACCATGAATTGAAACGGACGAATATACAGGTGGAACAGCAAAAGGAGGAACTGGCCGCTGCCAACCGCAAGGTCGAACTGGCGACTGCCCGTAAATTACAGTTCTTTACCAATGTGTCTCACGAAATCAAAACACCTCTCACCTTGATACTTGGCCCGTTGAACAAACTTTCGAAAGAACTGCCGGAAGGTTCGCCGCTGGCCGACGATATCCATATAATCAAGAAGAATGCGGAACGGTTGAAGCGGGTGGTCAATCAGTTGCTCGATTTCCGCAAAGTGGAAAGTAACAAGATGAATATGCGGGTTACGCAGGTGGAACTGGTCGCTTTTATTGCCGAGGTAAAGTCGTATTTCGAGAATATGGCACAGAGCAGGCAGATAAACTATTCTTTTATTTATGATATCTCTTCTGTCTATCTTTGGGTCGATACGGATAAGATGGAGAAGATACTGGCTAATCTGTTGTCGAACGCCTTTAAGTTTACGCCGGATGGCGGAACCGTAACGATCCGTTTACAGGATCATACCGGTTACATTACTTTATCCGTGGAAGATAACGGGAAAGGCATTCCCCGTGAGAATATCGCTTCCGTGTTCGACCAGTTCTTTACAGGCGATCAGAATTATATAACCGGGACAGGGATCGGCCTGCATCTTACCCAGGAGTTTGTCAGTATGCATAAAGGCCATATCGACGTGCAAAGTACGCCGGGTAAGTTAACCGTCTTTACCGTTGAACTACCGAAAGGCAAATCCCATTTTGACGAGACCTGCACGTTTGCCCCTTCCGTCACCGAGCTATCCAGTGGAGTTGCCGAGTTGGACACGAAAGAAATGGAGGAAATGGTGAACCGTACGTATGATTATACAATCCTCATTGCCGAAGATGATCCTGATATCAGCGCTTATCTGCAGAAAGAATTGCAACGGAATTTTCGCATCTTATTGGCGGAGAACGGAGCGAAAGCCTGGGAGATACTACAGAATGAAGATGTATCGATCGTTTTGAGCGATATCATGATGCCGGAAATGAACGGATATGATTTATGTAAGAAGATAAAGTCGGACATGGCATTCAGCCATATCCCTGTTATCCTGCTAACGGCCTTGTCTGATGACAAGCAACGTATGTATGGTATAGCCAGCGGTGCGGACGAATATATTCAGAAGCCGTTCAATATGGAGGAAGTCAAGTTGCGTATTATCAAACGGCTGGAAGAACGGAGCCGCCTGCGGGAAGCTCTTGCACAGAAACTCCAATCCCCTTCTACTGCCGAGATGAAGTTTGAAAAGGTAGAAAGCCTGGACGAATTGTTTATGAGCAAGTTCGTGAAACTGATAGAAGATTCGTATGCCGATTCCGATTTCAGTATAGAGAAGGCCAGCGAAATGATCGGACTTTCCCGTGTACACCTCTACCGGAAGGTAAAAGAGCTGACGGGGGTTACGCCAACCGACTTCCTGCGCAATTACCGTTTGAAACGTGCTGCCGTCCTGTTGCAGCAGAAAACATATAATGTGAATGAGGTTGCTTACGCTACTGGCTTCGCTTCGCCGGCATACTTTTCCAAATGTTTTAAAGCCGTATACAACATAACCCCGACCGAATATCCGGGAAAAGAATAACTCTCGTTACATTTATGTAACATCCGTATGTAACTGTTGATACTAAATGTATTATGTAACGATAGTTATTGATCTTGTAGCATCCGTTATCGTCCGTATCCTTTTCTTCCTTTACTTTTGCATCATCAAAAAGTGGTAAAATAACGAATAAGGTAGTGTGTCTGTATAATGGAAGAGATGAAACAACAAAATAGAAAACCGGTCGTAGTCGGTATAGGTGAACTCCTTTGGGATCTGCTTCCTACAGGAAAAACTGCCGGCGGTGCTCCGATCAATTTTGTTTATCATGCTTCCCGCCTGGGTGCCGAAGGGTTTGCTATCAGTGCCATTGGTGATGACGAAAACGGACATGAGATATTGAAAGAACTGGATACTAATTCTATCCGGTATCTGATAGATAAAGTTCCTTATCCGACCGGGACAGTAGATGTCGAGCTGAAGGAGGACGGAATCCCCGAATATACAATTACCGAAAGGGTTGCGTGGGATCATATGTCGCCGACGGCTGGTGCTGTCGATCTGGCAGAACAGGCGGATGCGATTTGTTTCGGTACACTTGGACAGCGTTCTTTGCAATCACGTGAAACGATTCAGGCAATTCTTTCTTTTGCACCGGATACGGCATACCGTTTGTTCGATATCAACCTTCGCCAGCATTATTATGATAAGGTCTTGATCGAAGAATCGCTTTACCTGGCCAATGTGCTGAAGATGAATGAAGAGGAAATGCTTCAACTGAAAGACCTGTTCGGACTGAAAGGTTCGGGAGAGGAGGTAGCCACCTGGTTCATGAAGAATTATAATCTGAAAATGGTGGTGCTGACGGGCGGAGCTTCCTATAGTGCAGTGTATACACCGGAGGAAAGTTCTACGTTGCCGACCCCGAAAGTGGAAGTGGTCGATACGGTTGGTGCAGGAGACGCGTTCTCGGCCGCCCTGATAATGTCATTGTTGAAGGGGAGTAGTTTGGAAGAAGCGCATCAGTATGCCGTGAAGATTGCAGCGTTTGTCTGCTCCAATAAAGGTGCATGGCCGGCATACGAATAAATTATGGATGTTTCAATGCTATTATAGATTAGATTGTGTGTATTAGGTATTAGTTTTAAGGCAAAAAGATGGTTAGTTTTAGGTTTTTAGTTTAAGTTGGTGAAAAGGTCCGGAGGTTCCGGGCCTTTTTTGTTTTTTGTAATAGTATATGGCATTATTAAAGTGTAATATCTTTGTATGTTGAATATCAATAAGACTTAATTTGTCAACAATTTGTCACTTTAAATATTAGGCATAATGTAGAATGATTTAATATTTTTGTACAAAATCACTATGTTGAAACATAAAGCAATATGTTATGAAAACACTCAAAATTAGAATTTTATTTGTTGTTATGATGCTGTGTGTGACAAATCTTACAGCAAAAGTACAAGTTATTGGACCAGAATATCTGGGAATATGGAAAAAACTTTCTCCTGCTCCTTCTCAGGTAGATAAAAAATTAGGTTATCTAAAATTTACTATAGAAGTTCCCCCCGAAGGTATACCTAATGATTTTAAAGTGTATGGGCCATCAGTTGTATTTACGGGGAACTGCTGGGGAAGAACATTCGATCTTTGGTTAGAGTATAGGGAGTTACTCGTTGAGTCTGTGGTTACAAATTATGTTGTTACTTATGAATTTCCAACTAATAAGTTTCATTCAGATTTACCATCTGGTATGAAACGTTGTTTTTATCATTTGGAAATTAATTTGAGAGATTTACCGGAAATATTGAAAAGTCTCTAGATATGAATTTATAAACATTACATAGAGTGAATAGACTTAGATAAATAGGGCTAATGAAATACTATTTTACTTTTTTATTGATGTTTTTCTGTTTTCAGTTGGATGCACAACGAATAGAACTATCTAACGAACGTATATTTTTGTTTACAAATAAACCAGCATGTAAACAAGGAGATACTATACAAGTTTATGGTCAATTGTTGGCATCCGACAGGCAGTATACTCGATATAGTAATTACGTTTATGTGGAATTATACAATAAGAAAGACTCTGTACTTCTCAGACTAAAAACGAAATGTAAGGCCAACGGTTCTTTTTCAGTTCCTTTTCAAGTAGACTATGATTGGGCCAACTCTGTTTATTCTTTACGGGCTTATACTCGTTTGATGCAAAATTTTAATCCGGAAAGTTTTCCACAAATAGAGTTGCCTGTTGGAATGGAACTGTTTATTCCAGAGGAAAATGTTCCAGGTGTAAAATGTTTTTTCTTTCCAGAAGGTGGACAATGGGTAAATGGGGAGATACAGAATATGACTGTTTATCTGACTGATAGTCATGGATTATCTTTAGAAACACCTTTTTATATACTTAATCATACTGATACGGTTATCAATACGATATCTTTGGCTTCTGGTTTACAAACCATCCGTCTTTTACCTAAGGATGGTGATAATTTTGTATTACATGTAGCTTATCAGGGTGAAAAATTCATGTTCCCTTTGCCGGAAAGGAAGCTGGGACATACTTTGCAAAGTGTTATGAATAGGAATAAAATTAGCTATAAAGTCATTTCAGATGGAGAAAGAATAACAAAGGAACGACTTTTTATTTTCCGTCCGGTAAATGGACTGGAAGAAATAACACTGACAGAGCAACAAAATATGGGTATTCTGAATCTGCCACCAGAGGAAACCGGACTTTTTATTTTGTTTTTAATAGATGAATCTGCTAATATTATTGCTCAGACTGTACATTGGAAAAACAATAAATGTCTTTCTATTGTATTAGAAAAAAAAGAATATTTGCCATCAGAAATCCTTAATTTACAAGTTGACTTGTCGATGGATAGCGTTCTTTTGTATCATCGTATTGTAAAAAGAAGACAGATTGCTAAACCTGCTATTTTGCAGACTGATTTAGAAAGCGAATTATTTTCTCCTATACCTTTCCCTAAAAATTATTTGATAAAAAATCCCGGTGAAGTTACTCAAGATGTAGAGGCATGGCTACGTAGTACCCGTTTTATCCGTTTTTATCCGGCTAATATAGTTGATAAAGATTTTCACTATCGCTATCAACCGGAAACTGTCAACTTGTTTACTGGTAAAATCACTTATAAAAATGGTAAGCCATTAAAAGGAGGAAGCATTGTGGCTTACAATTCAGTTACTAATAAAGTTGACGGTGGAGAAGTTGCATCAGATGGGCGGTACATTATACCTGTATCTGACTTCGAAGATGGTGATTATTTCTTTTTGCAGGCACATCCGGTGAAAGGAACTGCCGGATTTTATGAATATATTCCGGATAATGACACATTCCCATCTATAGTTAGTCACCTACAATCTTATTATTCGGATCGAAAATATGCTGAGGTAGGTGTAAGTTATCAGGATAGTTCTGGCTTTATCTATCAAGTTGATGAGTTTGGCAATCGGGGCTTTATTATGCCGGAAATAACTGTAAAAGCGAGAATTAAACAAGATAAGTTTGTCTCTACCGAGAAATTCTATAATGTCAGTTATTTTGATGAAGAAGAAATGGATAAACGTAATTACGTGAAAATAGAAGATATTTTTGCTGATATTCCTGGTGTCTCTTTTTTTTGGTCTACTGTTATAGATGAGCTTGGCAAAGAGAAGCAAATACCAAGATTAATTAGTTTGAGAGGGATGAGTACGCTAAGTGGCGGTGATTTGATTGTATTATTAGATGGACAAAGAATACCTTTGGAAGAAGTTATACATATGCTTCCTCCTCGCGATATTGCATCTGTTGAACTGCTTAAGCCCTGGCAAACCAATGCTTTGACGTATGGTGCAATTCATGGTGCTTTAGTTATAAAAACAAGGGAAGGGGTACGATCTGTCGATATCTCCAGTAAAGGTTTCTATTATTATCCTTTGGGACTTATACAAGGAAAAGGGTATTCCAATACAGCTATTCAGGCTCCATCTACCTCAGGTTTGTATGATTTATTGATTGATATGGTTACATTGGAAGGAATGGTATATTCTTACAGGTTCCCGTTTACTGTCCATTAACTGAAGGTATTTGCTGACTAAAGTAGAGAATGGTAAAACATACTAGTATTATAATAAATGAAAAGGGATTATCCGGTAACGAATATCCCTTTTCCAATGCTGATAATAAGCTATTTACTTAAATGTAAAATCTTTATTGTCTTGTTTTTAGTACTGTCTTTCCAGTAACCATGCATCCTGGAAATTAGGAGCATACTTTGCTTTGATAGCGTCGCGGCTGTCGGCTGCATCGGCTTTGTCATTGAAGCTGGCAACGATTACGCGTAACATACCTTGTTCGTTTTCACCTAATACAGCGTTGTAGCCATCATTCTGCATACGTTCTTTCAGGGCGTAAGCATTTGTTTTGTTCTTGAAGCTACCGATCACTACACTGTAACGTTTCAGACGGCTTGCATCTTCACCTTGTGCAGCATTGATCCGTTCCGCACGTGTGGTTGCAGTCGAAGTTCTGGGTTTGGAAACCGGAGCGACTTCCTCTACCACCTCTTCTTCTTGTTCTACTACCTCAACAGGAGCTGTAGATTCTTTTTCTTTGGCCTGTTCGTAAGCAGCCTTATAAGCACTCTGTTTAGGTTTACATGAGCCGAATGCTAATACCATACTTATAGCGGCTCCAAATAACCAAATCTTATTCATACTGTTCAGTTCTTAAATTACTTGTGCAAAGATATAAATTATATTTACTAATTTCGCACACAGAATATAATATATTATAATGTACATGAATAAATCTATTGCAACAATGGTTATGGCAACATCCGTATTACTAGGTGCTTGTAACCAGGATGCTAAAAAAGCAGAGGACACAAGACCCGTTATCGGACGTTCGGAAATCAAGATTACCGACGGACGGATGACACCCGAAGCTCTTTGGGCTATGGGACGTATCGGAGGAATGAATGTTTCTCCGGACGGACAGAAAGTGGTTTATACGGTCGCTTATTACAGTTTGCCGTTGAACACGAGTAACCGGGAAGTGTTTGTTATGAACGCTGACGGATCTGATAACAAGCAGATCACGCACACTCCCTTCTCGGAAAATGAAGCTACCTGGATCAAAGGCGGTACAAAGATCGCTTTCCTTTCAGGCCAAAGCGGCAGCAACCAGCTCTGGGAAATGAACCCGGACGGAACCGACCGCAAACAACTCTCCGACTATGACGGTGATATCGAAGGTTTTGCCTTCTCGCCCGACGAAAAGAAAGTACTCTTTATCTCGCAAGTAAAGACGGTACCGAGCACAGCCGACAAATATCCGGATCTGGATAAAGCGACCGGTGTCATTGTTACCGACCTGATGTACAAGCATTGGGACGAATGGGTAACAACAGCCCCGCATCCTTTTGTCGCCGACTTCGATGGCAGCAAGATCAGCAATCCGGTCGATCTGATGGAAGGCGAACTGTTTGAATCGCCGATGAAACCTTTCGGCGGTATCGAACAACTGGCATGGAATACCACTTCCGACAAGGTTGCGTATACCAGCCGTAAGAAAACGGGAAAAGAATACAGTCTTTCTACCAACTCCGATATTTATGTATATGATCTGAATACCCGGCAGACTGTAAATATCAGTGAAGGGATGATGGGATACGATACTAACCCGCAGTACTCGCCTGATGGTAAAAGTATTGCCTGGTTAAGTATGGAGCACGATGGCTACGAGTCTGATCAGAACCGTTTGATGGTGATGAACCTTGAAACAGGTGAGAAGACTTTCGTTAGTAAGGCTTTCGATTCCAGTGTCGACGGATTCTGCTGGAGCAACGATGCCCGGACAATCTATTTCACCGGTGTATGGCATGGCGAGACTCAGGTATATCAGGTCGACCTGGCGGCAAACAATACGATTACTCCGTTGACAAGCGGAATGTATGATTATGAGGGCGTAACTTTGTGTGGCAACAACAAGCTGCTGGCAAAACGTCACTCCATGAGCATGGGGGATGAGATCTATGCGATCGCTCTCGATGGAGATCATGCCGTTACTCAACTGACAACTGAAAACCAGCACATCTACGACCAGCTGACAATGGGCAAAGTAGAAGAACGTTGGATGAAGACAACCGATGGCAAGGAAATGCTTACCTGGGTGATCTATCCTGCCAACTTCGACCCGAATAAGAAATATCCTACCTTGCTGTTCTGCCAGGGTGGCCCGCAGAGTCCGGTCAGCCAGTTCTGGTCTTATCGTTGGAACTTCCAGATCATGGCAGCCAACGATTATATTATCGTAGCGCCCAACCGTCGTGGTTTGCCGGGCTTCGGTAAAGAATGGAACGAAGCCATCAGCGGCGATTACGGTGGCCAGTGTATGAAGGATTACTTTACGGCTATCGACGAAATGGCGAAAGAACCGTATGTAGATAACGATCGCCTGGGTTGTGTAGGTGCCAGCTTCGGCGGTTTCTCCGTATATTGGTTAGCCGGTCACCACGACAAGCGCTTCAAGGCTTTCATTGCCCACGATGGTATCTTCAATATGGAAATGCAATATCTGGAAACAGAAGAAATGTGGTTTGCCAACTGGGATATGGGCGGCGCTTACTGGGAAAAGAATAATCCGGTGGCTCAGCGTACATTCTCCAACTCTCCGCATTTGTTTGTAGATAAATGGGATACTCCGATCCTGTGTATTCACGGAGAAAAAGACTACCGTATCCTTGCCGGTCAGGGAATGGCTGCTTTCAATGCTGCCGTGCTTCGCGGCGTTCCTGCCGAACTGTTGATCTATCCGGATGAAAACCACTGGGTATTGAAACCGCAGAACGGCGTACTATGGCAACGTACTTTCTTCGAATGGCTGGATCAGTGGTTGAAGAAAAACTAATATAAATTAAGAGGATATTTAAAAGCTCGTATTAAGGAAACGCAACTGCCTTAATACGAGCTTTTTGTATTCACTCTCCTGTCAGAACATCACCTTTACCACTTTATCTCCGACCTTGACGATGTAAGTGCCGGAAGGCATTGGGAGACGGGTGTCGCCTGCAACCAGTTCCCGGCTGTGCAGAAGGAGACCGGAGAAAGAATAGACAGATACGGTTTCCGGTTGCGGGACATGGATGTCTAAGATACCCTTCGATGTTCTGATATTAATGCCGTCAGCCTCAACTGTGCCGTTAGCTACCGAACCGGTATTCTTTACAACGCCATCGATAAATATTTCCACATTGCTTCGTACATATTTTATAAGGTATGCGCCATCGCTCGTACGGGGTGTAATCGTTTCGCCCCGATCGGTTGTGACGATGGGTGTCGACTGGTCGTATTCGGGGGCGAGTGTCAGGTAAAAGCGGAAACTGCTCCAACTTTCTACCTCGTATTCGCCGGCTTCGGGATCGGTCGTAATGCCTTCTACTTGCGGGAGTATGACTGAATAATAGGTTATCGGATAATCCGGGCCCGGCCCTGGTTCTGGATTTGGTTCCGGTTCTGGCTCCGGAATCTTACTGAATGTCGCTTCCACTTTTACATCAGAGTTGACAATATAGGCATCGCCTGAAGTAAAATCCGTATCGTTCACTTTTAGGCTGGCCAAGTTATATCCTGTATTGGGAGTAGCAGTGATAGTTAGAACCATACCTCCGGAAATGGACGAACCTGCCGGGATAGAATTCCGGGTAGGAGACGATACGGTTATTGTACCATTCTGTGGTGTGTCGTATGTAAGGGTAAAAGCTAAGAAATCAGACTTGGGAATATTGGGTTGTACCGGTTTTTCCGGTTGATCGCCCCCTGTGTTTTCGCCAAAGACTTTTAATACCGGAAGGTTTGTGCCGGAAGGGTCGAACGACCAGACGTTTGTATCATCCCATTGGTCGAAGGCATTTCCGGCGTCTTTCGTAAAGTTATCGGAAGTGAGATCGTCTCCGTCTTTGCCGATGGCATCATTATCCCAATTGCCGGGGATAAGGGGGCTGGCAAAATTCGAGGTGAGTGTACCTTGTTTTTCTGCTGTAATGCGTCCATACACTCCGGTGGTAGATTTCAGGAGAGATTGGCTTTCTGTGATTTCTCCTATTCCCTCTTTGTTTAATGCTATGCAATTAATTATACTGCCTTCACCCTGATTCAGACCGGCTATTCCGCCTGCGGCAAAATTTGAAGTTATCTTGCCTGTGGCATAACAATTCTGGATGCAAGTTCCATTGTAATAGTCATATTTATCACCTAATCCGATAATACCTCCTGCAAAGGATTGTGCATTCCCGTCTCTCTCGGCTATTACGTTTGCCGACGAAGAACAATCTTTTATTGTTTCAGATATAGCATATGCGGCAATACCACCAGCAATACCACCTGTCGGGTCTTTACCTATTATATTTCCGGAACTATAACATTCTTGGATGGTACCAAGGCCTATCATTCCGGCAATTCCACCTGCAATAGGCGCTGTGATGTCACCAGAATTCCAACATTTAGATATAGCGAAAAGATAGGTCGTATATTCATAGCCAACGATTCCCCCTGCTGCATATAAAGATGTTACGGAAGCAGAATTGTAACAATCCGTTACGGTTCCTCCCCATTTATTACGTCCCATGATACCACCGGCCTGACCACCGGTTTCTTTTGTGTCAATAACACCTTCGACTGTACACTTTTCAACGTCTCCTTCTGTGAAATATCCGACAACTCCTCCGGCATAAGCTCCTGCTGAGATATCTACATGAACGGTACATTCGGATATTGTGCTGGTTCTGGGAGAGCCACCGACAGCTTGTAAATCGCTTGCGCCGGAAATACCACCGGCATAACTGTTAGGAGTGCCACTTTCCTGGCCATCGACAGCCATAACGGAACCTGAATATTGGCAATTAGTGATAGATGAACCTGTATTTATTCCGATAATCCCTCCGGCAGAAAGGGCTGAAGCATTCGAAAGAACTGCTTTTACATCGGTGGTAATGTTACAATCCGTTATCTCACTACCTATTAATTGTCCGACTAGGCCGCCTACAACTAATTGAATGGAACTGGGTTCATCACCTGTTATGTTTCCTCCTTTTACCCCACATTTTGTTATTTTACTATTCGTAATATAACCGGCCAGTGTACCGATATTATCCACACCTTGCACATGTAAATCTGTTGATGCTATTTCGATCTGTAAATTTAGAACACTACCATTCTCTATACGCCCAAATAAACCGGCATAATTATTATCATCGGTACTAATGGCAGCTAGATTACGGATCGTCTTTTCATCTCCATCCAATATACCTTTGAAAGGATTGCTGTTGTTTTTGCCGATAGGTGTCCATGCCTGCTCCCCTAAGTCTATATCTTCCGTCAGCTTAAAATAAACACCTTGAAAGTTTGTTTTACCGTTTATCGTCCCTCCGTTTTCCAGTGTAAGCTCTTTTCCTCCGGCATTCGTTTGTTGTGCCAGGTAAGCAAGTTCCGAAGCCGAGGCGATTTCGATCGGATTATCTTCCGTACCGGTTCCGTTGCCGACATTGACTATTTTAGTTGCAGCTGTACCATCCCAGGCTGTGGTTTGCGCCTGGGTTACGATGGAACAAATAAGAAAAGAAATAAGATAAATCACATTCTTTGCCATAAATCACATATTGTCCGTTGGTTTGCCGGACTTTAGGATCCATCAGTTCCCGGAGTGGATGGTTATAAAAATAAAGAAGGCGTAGGAACTGTTGATATATCTCCGTTTGAGGCCTTCGACTGCCCTGTATACCGATATAAACAACAACCCACGCCCTTTATTGAAATATAAGTATGGTTAGCACATACTTGTATATAACAAAGAAAGGAACGTGAGCGTTCTTGTTGTCTATTATCCGGTATATATGAAAGTGTCGAAGTTTCAAACAGAGGATAATATCTTAAAAACGCTTCTCGTAATCAATAAAATGTACCTTCCGGTATCGCTATACCGGGGTACAGGGGCAAAAGTAGAGAGAACCTTCCGATTATGCAAACAAAAGTGAATCAATTTTCTGCATCCGTTGAAAACAGAGTGCTGATAAATACCTGGCATTACACATTGATATTGATAAAACAACTATCATACTATCACTTTTGCTTATAATATATTGTATATAAGTGTTTTGACTTGTGATAGTTAGTCAATTTAACTATCACTTATCTATCACACTACTATCACTCCCTACATAAAAAGTTGCATAGGTAGTATCTTATTTTGAGTAAGTATATAGCTGAAATTCAGTGATATAGTAATATGTGTTGTTTGACATCCGGGTGTCGAGGGTGTCGAGATCCGGGTGTGAGCATCGTCAACATGGGGGTGTGAAATAGGCTGAAACGGGCATCTTGATAACAAGAAGTCTGCATCCGGGTGAATTAAGTCTATATGTTTTTTGCAAATAGATAGGGAGCAAACGAAGTATAAGACGCCATGCATAGGCGTAACAAGCATTGATACGCAGTTAAAGAATGTTGCCGCTTGGTTAAAATACAGTTAAAGTGATGGTTGCGTGATAGATGAGTGATAGTTAAATTGACTAACTATCACGGGGTAATCTCCTGATATATAATTGTATATCTCGTAAAGTGATAGTGTGATAGTTGATTTGACTAAAACATTATAGGTAGCCTTCGCAAACAGACTAGGGTAATGCCTGAATACCGGTTATCTCGAACGTCTTTGCGTTTTGCTTTTAGGATTGAAAGAAGTCTTTCTTCCGGCTGCCGGTTTGCCCGGTTTAAAGTTGCCCGTTGTCGGACGTTCTTTTTTAGCGCCTGTGTTCTTTTTAGCAGTCGCGTTACTTTTTCCCGCAGGCTTGCCTTTCTTGGCAGACGCTTCTTCTGTTTTTACCGAGTTGGCGATCTTCTTATATAAAGTCTCTGTCTCGGCAGGAGTCAGGTCACGGTATTGTCCGATTTTCAGATCGTTCAGATGGATGTGCATGATACGTGTGCGTTGCAGCTTGGTCACATTATACCCCAGATACTCGCACATACGGCGGATCTGGCGGTTAAGCCCCTGGCGCAAAACGATCATAAATGAGTTGGAACCTTTCTGCGTAATTTCGCATTTGCGCGTAACGACTCCCAGGATCGGGATGCCGCCTTGCATGCGTTTAATGAAATCGGCTGTAACCGGCTTGTCTACCGTTACGAAATATTCCTTGTCGTGATTGTTGTTGACACGCAATATCTTGTTGACTATATCGCCCTCATTGGTGAGTAGTAATAATCCCTGTGAATCTTTGTCCAACCGTCCGATTGGAAAGATACGTTCGGAATGTCCGATGGCATTCACTATATTGTCCTTTTCAGCAGGATCGGTGGTGCTTACAATGCCTACCGGCTTATTGTAAGCAATGATGATAGATTCTGCTTTGCCGCTGATAATCTCACCAAATACCCTTACCACCTGTCCGGGTAAGACCTGGGTTCCCATTTCTACCTTTTTCCCGTCAAGGGTGACTGCGCCTTGCTCGATATATTTGTCAGCCTCACGTCGCGAACAGAATCCGCTTTCGCTAATGTATTTATTTATTCGTATTTGCATAGTGAAATTAGGAATCTGATTTGGTGAAGGCGCAAAGATAATACAATTTATTGAACCTTCTCCACTTCAATAAAAAAGCAAGACTATCTGACAATAGAAATCAGATAGTCTTGCTTTTTTATTATGAAGTGAACAATCTTTCGTTACTTTACTTCTACTTTCTCTGCAGCAATTTGGGTGATACTTTCTGCTTTTACTACATAAATGCCGGGTTGTAAATATTCGATAGCAGCTACCGGAGCATTGATGTGGTTCAAGATGCGTATCTGTCTGCCGGAGATATCGTAAACCGTTATCTTTGTTAGAGGGTCGGTAGACGAGATATCTATTCGTCCTTTTGTACCGCTGTAGAATATGATCCGGTTTTGGGCCACAATCTCGTTTGATGTAGCGATTGATCCGTTCAGGAAATAACGTCCGGAAGTATTGCCTGGAACGGTTAATGTCAGATTGTCGGTTACCGGATAGCTCTTGCCAGCCTGTTTGTCGACAAGTGTCACATTCTGCATGGCTCCCGATACTTTGAAGCTTAACTCTACGGGGGTAGCATTTTTACTATGGATACCTACCGGGATTTCAGCCAGTTCCGGAGTTACGTTGATAGCAGTCATCTGATTACCGGCAAGTGTGTAGACCTGCGGGGCGGATACTTCCTCGTTGATCAGCAAGGCGGCATCTTCGCCCTCTACATAGTTGTCCGATGCGGTAACAAGGCCGGCTACGACTGCGGTGTTGCGAACGCCGTCACGGGTAGCGGTGATGCGCAATTGCGGCAGGGGTTCATCGGCAGGGGAGGAGGTAGCAGATCGCAAACCTGGTTTTCCGGTTGCCGGGGCTTTCGCAATCATGTCGGTGGTGAAAGTGGCAGAAGCCAGATCCTTCACGATGAATGACTGGAGAGGAGCAACAAACTTAGGATCTGCGTCACCTGTCGAGATGGAATATTTATCACCCAGGATATGGGTAGTCGTACCTGTAGAGGTCATAATATAGTAAATATTTTGTGACTTATCGTTTAAGAACTTTTCCATATCCAGATGCGACATGAACGGGTTGCCGAACATACCGCCGGTAGAAGAAACCGGACAACGCGTAACGGCATTCTGACCTTTTTCATCAGGGCTGATATAGAAGCGGCCGTTGCCGGTACGATGGGTCAACGTTGTCTTGTCTCCGCTACCGATCGTACTACCATAATATGTATATTCGTTATCCGCTTTGGGCAGACGGAACAACACTTTATTAGTATTATTCGTCTTTGTCCCAATCGAAAATCCCGTACCCGGTGTGAAGGGAACATCTACATCGTTATACAAGTTCGACCAACTGCTTTTGATTCCATAATTGACTTTTGTAGAACCATCGGGACGAACCACCGTAGCCGTTGTCTTATCCCATCCGCGCATATAAACGGCCGGATTCCAACGGGTATATTTTGTATTATCCTCATAGTTGATCTCCCCAAACGCCGGTGTTTCCTGGCGTGCATATTTACCAACTCCGGATCCTGTCGGCAAATACATATCCCCCGACACTACGCCTTTTAAGGGCGATGCGAGCATATACCAGCGGTTCGGAGTCATTTCATAATCTACATGAGCCGTGTTGTAGGTCAGGTATTCCGTATGCAGGATCTCCGATTCGGGCTTGATGTAGATTTCGTTGCAAGTGTTGCCGTAGAAGCGTACGCAGGAGTAGTTGTGAATTGAACTGGCTTTATCCGGATTAGCTACACTTCCGAACAACTCTTGTTCATAATCTGGGTCGGCAAGCAAATCGTACTCGATGTTCTTGGTGGCGGCACCGATAGTTGCATCCATGTTTGCCGGAGCCATATTCAACAAGGTTTTCGGCTCTGTTGTCCGTTTGCTCAATTGGTACAAATGCGGATAGGAGGCATAAGCTGTACCACCATTATCGGCAATCGTCACTTTCGTGAAACGCATCGGGGTGTAGGCTTCATTGTGGGTACCGTTTGTCTCTGCCTCCGTATTATTACCTGATATGTAAAGTTCACTATTATTAGACCGTCTCCAATGCTTCGGCCCGTCGTTGTTCCAGTTGTGCATACCTTCTACGCTTCCTACCCACGTCACGTATTGGGGGACGATTTTGAAGGTGAGTTGGAAAGAACCGGTATAAGTGGTATTACTTTCTTCATTTTTTACGGAATAAGGTATATCGACCATATACCAAAAACCTTCTTTGAAGTTGTCAACGGCTTTCTGGTTGAATTTGATTTTGAAATAATTTGTAGCCCAGGCTGCTGTTATAGCCTTATCGACAAGTTCCTCCAAAGTTGCAACCGGATCTGAGTTATTATAGTTCTTATCAGAAGTCTTCAAAACCGTTATGTTGGTATTTGCAGCCTTGGCGAATGTCTCACCCTTTTCCGATTTGCGGGTATAAATCGGAATACGCAATGTTCCATTGTTCGCTTGCATATCTTTTATCTGAACAAAGCCGACACGGACAGAGCGGACATGTTTGCCTCCCAAATCATCCGGCTGGTCAGGATTATCCGGGTCTTTGGGGTCCGGGTCTTTGGGATCATCCGGATCTTTAGGATTGGGTACGTCGGGATCACCCGGCTCTATAGTCGGAGGATTCGGACCTAATTGGATTACGACAGGGTCCGGACAATACAAATTTTCATCAATCGCATTATCATTACTATCTTTTTGTTGAGCTTGTGGCAAACCTATAATTGTTTGGTATTTGTTTACCATGTAGTACTCAAAAGACGGGGTATCAAAAATAAATTTTCCGTTTTTTGTATCCTTGTTATATTCTTCTCCATAAGTGATTAAAGCTCTTTTTATATCATCGCTCTGATCCGTATCTGTAGAATGGCGCTTTAGTGCCTCTGCTATTGTGTACGTCTTACCAGATACTTGTACTGTTTTTGTATTAAATTCTACGACATCTCCAATAAACCAGTCAAACTTGGCATCTTTCAATGTCGTCCATGTTCCGTTATCCAAATATCGGAAATTACCGGCTATTTTATATCTTTTTCCCTGTTCCGCATTTTCCGGCGATGAGATTTCAGTATCCAACTTGTCGCCTTCAAATATTGTAAAGCGATCTCCCGTGACGGAAATTAGAAACGGATCTCCGATTAAAGCACAATCATCACATTGGGCAGGCACACTTGGGTGACCTATCGGCTGAGTGGAAATTCTGGCTATATACTTTTTTTTAGGATCGAAATATTTACCAATATCAAGAGGCAGAGAATAGATTTTATCCGTCGAATTTTTCCCCGCATCTTCAATCGACGAATCAACCCAGGCCATATCTTCTATACGAGTAGAAAGATAGGAAACACGGCAAAGTTCTTTTTCCCCATCACCATCGTAATCAATTGAAATGGGGTTGTCTAATTTGCCTTCTTCGTAAACTGAATAATAGATTTTTGTAAAATATTCTACAGCATCTTTTTCGTTACCTGGATATTGTCTACTTATATAATCTCTCAATTCTTTAGGCAAGGTATCATCATCCCATTCGACATCTTTATTTATACCATCCACTTTTATGTTTTCGGTCAACCCCATTATACGCATTATATTACTATAACTTGTACCGTATTTGACCGTATTTAGATCTGTATCACACAAGTCGCCGGCTTGCACTATTTCAACTTCCGGCTTTCTTTTGAAGATACGAATGTCATCGATGGCATAGTCGGCTCCGTCGGTGTGGGGCTCGTTGTTTTGAACTTCCAGGTAGAAGTTATTAGGAATACAACCTTCGATCTTCTTCTCAGGAACGACAAACTTATAATGGAATTGTTGCCATTGCATGAGGTTTTTATTATACTTATTTTTATTTGGATTGTTTTGTTCTTCTGTTTTTGTTGCTTGGCTATTATTGGGAGGATTAAGTTCATTTACACCAGTGTAGTCTGTTAATGCATCTCCTGTAGTAAACCGATGAAGAACAATATCTTCTCCCTTTTCGCTTTTTCCTTTAAGTATCACATTCAAGTTTGGAGCTAATGGCAAAGGAAGACCAGCTGTCCATACATCACATCCAGGGCGCGTCATATCTGCCAACCATCCGGTAATTGTCAATTCCGTATTTTCACAGATAGTACCTTCTATTGGAATAGAAACTAAAGTTCCGGGTTCATCTGTTGCATCTACGTAATAAAAATAACCGTATTTTCCTTCTCCTTTTTCGCTTGTCACTGAATAGGTTCGGTCATACAATTCTGTACTTTGATAGTTAGGATTTTTATAATATAGGTTATCTATCTGGGGTGTTAACCACTTATAGCGTCTGTTTACATTGTTTATTGTTGAACAAAGGCCATCATGTTTAGAATATAATGCATTCGCACTTCTAAATAAGCCATACATTCCCGGATATGAAGTATAACTTTTGTCGGAAATATCCAATAAAGATTTTCCATTTTTATATATAAATCCGTAAGTCGTTTCAGACTGGTTAAAAGAACCTAAGGGGGTATCCGACATATTATCACCAGACACTATATTTGTAGGCAATTTATCTTCTGTATTTTGATCAAAACTGACAAGCCCAATTTGTTGATATTTCTTACTATTCCCTCTGGGCCATCTGTCATGATTTTGCTTGTCAATACCACTAAATTCGCTTTCTAACATAAACTTGGCATTCGTAATCGGATGAAAATTAAAAGTGGCAATAACCTTGCTTTGATGGGGGGTAGTTTCATTACAAATGGCTCGAATATCTATCTTTAAATCTTTATTTTTTAATTCATCTTTTATTTCTATTCTCTGCGTCTGTTGCATTTTCAATTCCGCTTTTTTAGTCGTAAGATGAAATTTTTTAAATGCACCATCACTCTCACTATTTATTCGATATTCAAAATCAGATCCTTGGTGAACTTTATCTTCATCAAACCAGAAATAATTATCCGGTGTATAAGGCATAGATACATTTATAGCAGGAGCATCTTGTGGGAAATCTACATCATAACTTGTTGTCTCCTGCTTATAAGAAGGACACTTATCAGCCTTTTGGATTACATATTTATATCGTTTTAACAGGGTGGGTTCTGTATATGATTTATTTGTATTATTCCATTCACCATCCTGATAAATACTCACATCACAATACACTATATCACCATCTTCATAGTTTTTTGGCAATGTATAGGCTATAGTAGAGGCATCGATTCCTAAGCCATATTTATACTTATTCTGATCATCAGGATAAGTATCTGTGTAGCTAGCGAGTTCTCCATTTGTTTGCTCGTTTATAACTTTTTCATCTTTTAGTCGATTTGACCAAATCAACCCCTTGGTATTTGTAACCGAAATAAAATAGTCGTGTGTTTGGTATGCACTTTTATTATTTGTATTGCATATACCCAAAGTACTTCCTCTATTAGAAGCATCAGTCTTGGTGACAGTTATTGAATGATGTTTTATTCTATCTGTTATAAAATTGTTCCCGTTTTTTACATACCAATGAACAAACCAGTTGTAAGAATTATCATACTTACTTCTATTGGTAGTATTGCTTCCCTTCGTATTTGTATTCAATACCGGGATCGACAACACACGTGGCTTATCAGGATCAACATAAATAATCTTTTCTTCTACATGCACTTCTTCATGATTTTTTGAAAAAGTCAGAGAAATTTCCGGCCTATCCACAACCTCTTGTCCCCAAGCCATCCAGCCGCCTCCGCCAACCAGCAGGGCGAACGACAGGAAGAGCATCCGGAGCCATCTGTCGTATATTAGTTTATTTCGTTTCATTGTATTCTTAATTTAGTTGTTATATCTGTTTTTTATATGGAATCTATCTAGGTAAGGATAAACACTCAATCCTTACCTGGATAGACAGCCTATCCCTAAGTGGATTTTAAGGTTTTTGGGAAAATATATCCGCAAACTTCAACTGAATTTGGAAAGTGGCCAAAACGGCACCATCTTTCTTTGCTACCAGCTCGAATGTCGCGCTTTGCTCCTCAGTGGCAGCACCGACCATGCGGCCGCCTGTGATTTGCCATTTTCCAGTAGTATTTTTTGTCACACTATTAGGGGCTTCCGCTAACAAATCACCCTTGTTTACGTTTCCGATACTCCAATCTACTCGTTCTGAGATATCTCCTTCATTATTTTCTTGCGAAACCAACTCTTTGATCGTAATTGTAAACGGACCACCGCCATATACTGTACAAACTAAATCTGTTATGCCATCGCTTGTAACTGAAGACTCCGGATATCCTCCGATCGGCGGATTCTCATTGCTTACGGATAAAAGTGTAAGCTGATAAGAGGTGAACTCGATGTTCAGATTCCAGACATGATTGCGGGGAATCTGACGAAGGGCGGTGATTTTTTTCCCTTGATGCGGATTTTTATCTGCCGGATGCTTGTCACTACTTGTTTCTAAATTCACCTCAAACCCATTGGTAGCTTCCGACTCGTTCACATAGTACCAATCAGACTCTGTGAAGTTCTCCATTGTAGCCTCAAGTATCACATCTTTGAAAAGATTTTCAATCGAATAACCTTTCCCGGTCATTTCCGAAAACTTATCCGCTTTAAGAAGATTCCCTTCCGTATTAAACTTGCCTAAAGTCAAACCGGTTACATTAATCGAGTGGCTCGTGTTGTTACGCATCCTGACTTTCAGGCGGCTCACCAGGCGAACCAAATAGATCGGTTTCACCCCTTTTGCCGGAACCCATTCTTCCTGCACACTCATGGGAAGGAATTTTTGCGTTTCAGAAATTTTATTGACGCCTGATTCCCAAAAAACAGTAGGGGGTAACGTTGGCATAGAAGCCCCTTCCGTTGTTGCAACGATATCTTTTAAGGGGTCGTCTTTCAGCGATTCCCAATTGGCAAACGCATAAATTCGCTTCGCTCCGCCGGTGATTTCGAAAGGACCGGACTTCCAGCTTGTCAGTTCGCCATCTTGGGCTTTTGAATCATTACTCAAATTCGGCTGGAACTTCTTTTCCACTTTGCCGTCCGTATTCACGATAAACACCACCAACGAGTGGATTTGTTCGCCGGGCAAAGCGGCCGGAGCATCGGCTTTCGTTTGCAACGATTGCGAAATATTGGAAATACCTACCGACAAGTCTACCTCCACCATGTCGGGGAGGTCGGGCTCGCCGTTCCCGCCCCGTTCGCCGCTTACGCAACCGAATGCAAGCAGGGCAAACAGGCCGGCAAGCAACGGCAGGCTCTTGTATTGTTTCAATCTGCTTTTCATAATCCCATCTCCTCATTACCTAATGTCAAATCTTCGAGGCGGATAATCCAGTCGTCTACCACCACTTCGAGGCAGTGTGCACGTCCGCCGGCGATATCTACATAGGCGGTGATCACATACTCGTCTTGGCGATCCAGATATTCCTGACCTTCCAGTTTATGCGATGCAATTTGTGTCAGCTTTAAGAGTTCCGTCAGGTTGACGTTGATGAAGGGCGTTTCTTCGCTCGCATAACGGATGCGTAGTGTGCCGGTTCCGTTGTCTATCAGGCGGAGTGTGTTCAGTTCGGTACAAACGGCTTCGTAGGCAACGGTTTCATTGTCGGCGGCTTTGACCGTCTCTACCTGTTGCAGGTAGGGCAACCAGGTGATGCGGGTGGGCGAAAGCGGGTTGTTGTGCGAATCGAGATCGCTGTTTGTCGTGGTGACAACGAAGTTGAAGGCTTCCTTTGTCAGCTCTGTGCCCCGGTTGGCATCGATCAGGATGAAGCGTATTTTGTTGGTATTCTTCACCAACGGAAATTCGGTGTCGGTAGCACCGCCCACGGGGATCGTGTAGTTGAGTTCGCCCTGTAAAAGGCCCGACAATTCGCGGTCTACACGGTTTTCGACCGTTTGTACCGCCATGCGGAAATCGTCGATGGGAGAACCCGGAGACGGTTCGGTCCAGGTATAATCTTGTGCATTTAATCCGGCCCACGCCAAAAGGCGGTAGTCGCCCGGATTCAAATCGCTCAGGTCTATTTCGTTTCTGTCCAGTTCTTCGCCTTCGATTAATCTGGAAGAAAGGAATTTACCTTCGTTGTCGTAAATATACAAATGAACGTTTTTTGCCATTTCCTGATTTTTCATTTCGTAGGCAAAAGCATCGGCATGTTTGATGTTATGACGGTATACGAAACGCAATGTGTGCCGGCAAAGAGGTAAGTCGGCATGGATATAATCACATGAAAACAGACCGGTTAGGCAGAGTGCTGCCAGTACCGGAAAGATAAGATATATTATTTTTTTATGGTGTTTCATTGTTTTCTAATTTTAATTTAGAAGTAAAGAGTTTCATCGGGGAGTCCTTCCCACGGTTTTACGATTACCTCGATTTCAATATTCAAATCGGGATTATCGGGGTCGTCCGGATCGTCCGGATCATCTGGTCCGGGTGGATCGGGCGGGGTAGGCTCATCCGGGTCTTCGGGATCCGGATCAAATGGCGGTTCGTAGGGGATGTCTTTACCCAGGCCGTGGATATTGCGGATATGCAGTTTATAAACGTTATTCCGCACGATGGCATACTCCATAATACCTTTCGAAGGATGGTTGTTGTTGGAGTGGCGTATCCAGTGTGTATAGTAGCAGATCCCGTTGGCGTAGGTATGCAGCGCATAGCGTGCCAGCAATCGGCGGGTGTCTTTACCGTTTAGATTGATGGCGGGCGTTCCGTCGGTATTCGTGGAATAGCCGAATGTGGCATACATATAATTGTTCCAGTCGAGCAAAGCGGCTTCGGCTTCGGTGAGTTTGCTGGCGGTATCTTTGTCCTTCATTTGACGGTTCAGGTAACGGTTGTAGCCTGTCGGGTCGTTCTTTTTCATCCCTTCCGCCAGTGCTTTGACATCTCCCCAGGTTTTGCCAGCAAAGTTGTAAGTTACTACATTTGTACCGTCGCCGGAAAATGCGGTCATTGCAGCTTCGATAGACCCGTAGATTACGTCACCGAAAGAGAAGAAGGTAAACGCGTTGCCGTCGGCTCCGGCCTGTTCGGTGTTGTTTCCGGTAGCCGGGTTGTAAGCTATATATTTTTTAGGAACGTATACTGCCTTGAAAACGACTCCGGTATTGATGTAAGGGGATTGTTCGGTTTTCGAGACGGCATTCTCTTTTGTGTAACCGATCCGGTACCAGTCTCCAATGCGTTCTCCCAGTCCGGGCGCGAATTTCCAGTTGGCGGTAGAAGTGCCGTAGCCTGTGAAATAGTTTTCATACAAAGAAGATAATGCTTGTCCGGAGCCGGAGGGTCGGTCGGGGTTGAATACCAGGCGGTTGACGTTTGCCAGTGTCTTGATCCGGCTCCAAGGGTCGAGTACATAGTTAGTTTGGTGATCGCCCCATTCGGGAAGTTCCAGGCCGAGATACTCGAGTGTGTTTTCAGAGCCGTAGGAACCATCAGAGGCTGCTCCGATTATGCGTTTGAGCATGTAGGAACCGGCATTGAATTTGTTGACGATCAATGCGCCGGCGATTGTTACGCTAGCTTCTCCCGTTGTTTGGTCTGCCACTTCGTAATAATCTCCAACTGTCCGGAAATCAACGCGAGCGGCATGCCGCTCCGCCTCGACCACAGCCGAGGCGGGATTGTCAATACTATTGTCCCCGCAAATATACACCCGTTCGTCTAAATGGCCGTCCGAGGCCATGACGAACCGGGTGTATTTGCCGTTATTTTCCGTCCAGGCACGTTTTTGCAGATAGTCGCGTACACCTCCCAGAGTCAATCCCTGAAGTTGCGGGCGTATGTTGCCTGTATTAGTGATTACTAGCAGGTCGTACCATCCGCCGGGTAAACCTACAAGTACAGGTTCGGTTTTATTGTCGCCCTGTATGGCATTACGGTCCAGGTACATAATCTTGTCGATAGGAGTTGATGCGGGCGAATTTACACCGTTTGTCCCTTGGTAGAAAAGCAACATCAGGTCGTCGATACGTGTTTCGTAATCCTGGCCCGGTTCATAGCCGTCACCGTTTTCGCCGCCGGTAGGATTCGAGCGGGTAGGGGTATGGGCTGATGAACAGCTGACGGTCAGGCTGAGATAGTTTTCTTCCGTCACATTCCCGTTTCCGTCATCTCTGTCGAAGCGTACTTCGTTTGTACAACCTACTAATATAAGATAAGCGGTTGTACAGACGGATAAAAGATATTTATATGTTATGTTCATGATCGATCATTGTTTTGAAGTTTCTTATTCTTCACGTTTCGCCTTGATCTGTTCAAGGTTTGCTTTAGCAGGTTTGCTTGCAACAGGGCTGTTTTGCAGGGTGTTCAAGATAACTTCCGCACCATCCAGATCTCCGCGTAACATGAGGATTGCCGCCTGTGCAAGCTGTTTCTCGTCGCCTTCGGCTGCTTTCTGAAGGTAACGCTCCGCCTGTTCCAGTTGACCGTTGCGAATAGCTGTGTTTGCGGCATTCAGGTTGGAGACTGGATCATCGGGGAACATCCGCACGGCGATTTCGAATACTTCGTTATACTTTGCACTTCCGGCCTCATAGGTTTGTGCCACCATGAACATTTCATTCAGGCTCAACTGTTTGGGGTCGGTGTAGATGAGTGATTTCGCTTCTTCGGCCGTAAAATTGCGGATATTGTATTTCACAACATAGTCCGAATGGCGTAGGGCGGGATAAATATCACGCAGCAAGATCTTGTAGGAAGCACCGCCGTTCAGTGTCTTCAGTTTCAGCTCCTTCTTGTCCATGTCGCGCGGTTCCGGGTTGCGGATGATGGCGAGCAGTTCCGCCTTGTCGGGAAGGTTCATATCTTCCAGCCGCTTTTCCAAACCTTCCCAGTCTTCCGGCTCGAAGTCGACGCTAAATGTGGCGTGTTCGAAGCGGTAGAGGCTTTTCACGTAGTCGCGCAGTGCCTTGGCACGGTTTTCTGCTAAATAGGTGTTGTTGGCGTAAGTCCCTTCGGGAGAGGCGAAACCTTTAATCCAGACCTCCGTGATGGTGGCGTACGGATCATCTTTCACTGATTCGATCGTGGCACGGATAGCAGCCAGTTCGCGCGGGTTATTACGATAGTCAGGATAAATCGTGATCTTATTGACCGGGAAGTCTAAGAATGCTTTTCCCTCTATTGCACGTGCCTTTACTGCTTCTGCTTCCGGGGTACGATATGCCAGCAACGGTTTCAGAATAACCGGTTCTGCCAAATTGATAGGGAAAAGAGGATGACGATCGTTTTGCAAAGCTTCCCAGCCACAACCGCAAAGGTCGGTGATGAGAGAGACTTCCGATTTTTTCATCCAGGGTGCCATTGGCGTGCGCGTTGTATATTCGAAAGTTTGTTTTTTTTGTTTTGACGGCGCAGTTCGTATTCATTGTGTGTCGTATAAGTACGACCTGTGCGTTCATATAGGATATGACGATCACGCCCATTGACAATCAGAGGTGTTAGGGTGCGTATGCTGTCGCCGGCCGTAATGACCGGGGTACAAACGAGACTACGGTCGGACGGAACTTCGATTTCACTGAAGTCTAAAGTCATACCTACAATCAAGGTATTGTCCGTTTTCTCTACGATTTTGTCTTTTACTTTAATCTCTTGTGCCTGCGGTGCGATCGCAACCACCAAGCCGGATAGGATTAGCAATATGTTTTTATTTATTTTCATAAGGCTACGGTCTTTAAAATTGGTAAATAAGGTTGATAGCGGCCTGTGTCGGGCCAAAATAATGTTTTTTGATATATTTTTCACGGCGTCCGCAGTTTGTGCACGGGTACTTTTCTGATTCGAGATAAAGATAACCCACACCGACTGTAGCTTCCATGTTCCAATGTTTGGACAATATCCAGGAGTATCCGTAACTAACACCTACACCGGCACCCCATCCCTGGTGACGTTCGTTCTCTGTACCTAATATTTTAATATCTGAAATATTGTAAAGAACGTATGGTATATGCAGGCCGATAAAATGTTTATAAAAACTTTCGCAAAACCAATAGCGCATTTCAGGATGTACGCGTAAGTGTTTGAGTGATTTTCCGTAGCTGCCATCGTCTTTTTTACCGTCAAAGGGGTTTAGTCCGAGTTCTGCGTCAAATGTCCAGTGCCGTGCCAGGCGTACTTCGCCTCCAAGATTAAAAGTTCCTGTTCCCCAATATGGGATGTTGGTTTTAAGTCCGAAGACGGAGCCACGGCCTTCGGATATAGAACCTCGAATAGGTCGTATTTCTTGTCTGAGCGATGTCTCCTGTGCCGTTGCCAAGAAAGGCAAGACACAAAGAGCAATTTGTAAAATTGTCTTTCTCATCTTGCAATCGATTATTTATGTTATTTATTCTTTTTTCTGTGCGGTTATTTAATATTATTACCAAGTGTATAATCTTTCCTATCTTTTTTAATCAAAGAGCTAATGATTAGCAAATGTATATGAAATCTCAATATAAAAGAAATGTGAAAAGCGTGTGGTTTGTTTACGAATTGATACAAATTGGTTTATTTATTTATGATAAATTTGATAAACAACGGGATTGTCTTATGGTTAAAATAAATCGATTTAGTTTTTTTAAGTTTTTTAATTAAAAAGGATGGTTATTTTACTATTATGATCGGTTTTTCAAGATTATGAAGATTATCAATCGTTTTTATTGTTGGGAAAGACTCAATCGATTAAATCTTCTCCATAATAATATGCCTAAGGTTGTCAGACTTACAGGGAAGCCACACCAGATACCAATTGCTCCCCAATCGAAGATGAATCCGCAGATGTATCCTATCGGCAAAGCTAACCCGAAATGGCAAACAAATGCGCAATAAGCCATATATTTCACATCGGCAATGCCACGTAATGCATTGGCAAACAGTATTTGCAGTCCGTCCCCGAACTGATACAGGATAACCGACCACGACAGAAGGGCAACCATCGCCACCACATCATGCTCGGGAGTAAACAAATATCCCATGTTTTTATGGAAGGCGAGAATGAACAGGACAAATATAACCGCCACTCCCATGATCAGGTGCAGCCCCGCAAAAGAAGCCCGGCGTATATCCAACCAGTTTCCCTGCCCTTTGAAAGCACTTACCCGGATGGTGACCGCTGCCGCAATACCGTAATACACCATGAATCCTAATGTCGTGATGACACCCAGCACCTGATGCGCTGCCAACGCCGTACTGCCTATCCATCCCATCATGATTACGCTCAGGCTGAATGAACCCGTTTCGACTCCCATCAACAGGCCGACCGGAAATCCCATCCGGATCAGGTTGCTGAGATTCACCCGGTTGATGACTCCTTCCCTGAACCCTTTCAGGTATTCTTTATATTTACTGTGGCGGAAGAACAGGATAAGGAAAACAATGAATGTCAGGATACGGCTGACCAGGGTGGAGATCCCGGCACCTGTCAGCCCCATTTCCGGTACGCCGCATTTTCCGTAGATAAGGAAATAGTTCCCGATGATATTGAGAACATTGGCTCCAAGCATGATCCACATAGGGGTAACCGTGTCGGTCGTCCCGTCGCTGAATTGCTTGAAGGAGTTGAACAACATGGCGAATATAACGGAAAATAACTGGAGAATGTAATAGGGGACGATATAGGGCATCAGCTCTTCCGGCTGGTTCAGCAGGTCGATATTCAAGAGCAGCAAAAGCATACAAAGGCTGAGCAGTATGCCGACGATGAAGTTGATCAATAAACTGTTCTTCAATGTCTCCCCGGCTTTGCGAAACTCTTTGCCGGCAAAAAGACCGCCGATAATGGGAGTGAGGCCATACGAGAAACCCATCCCGAAGATGAAAGCCAGGTTAAAGAAATTGTTTACGAATGAGGCGGCCGCCAGTTCGTTGGTGCTATGGTGGCCTACCATTATATTATCGGCAAAGCCTACAATAATAATGCCCAGCTGTCCCAACATGATCGGGACACCCAGGCGTATTGTTTGTTTATAATGTTCTTTGTAAGTAGAGAATTGTATCATTCAGAAATGCAAATCCTTATTCTATGATGCTGACCGACTCGATAACGACGTTTTCCAACGGGCGATCCTGTCGGTTGGTCTTAACGTTCTGGATGGCGTCTACCACGTCCAGACCTTCTGTCACTTCGCCATAAACCGTATATTCATTATCCAGGAAAGGCACGCCGCCGATTGTTTTGTAGGCTTCCCGTTGTTCCGGTGTAAGCTTGGTTTCGTCCTTGCGCTTTTCGGCTTCCATTTCCGTCTTGCCGACCAGTGTATCGCGGATGATGGCCAGTTCGGCCTTGTCGCCACTTTGATAAGCCGCTTTGATCTTGGCGCTGTTTTCTTTTTGCAGACGGGCAAAGATCGACTGTTTCAGGCGGCCTTCTTTTTGTTTCTCCATCTGTGCCAGTTCAGCGTCTTTGTATACTTTTCCGGTTACGATATAAAACTGGGAAGCCGAAGATTCCTTTTCCGGATTAACTTCGTCACCTGTGCGGGCTGCGGAAAGTGCCCCTTTCTTATGGAAATATTTCGGGTAAACGAACTCGGCGGGAACGGTATAACCCAGGTCGCCGGCACCCAGTTGCTTGCTCATGGGAGCGTCTTTCGAGGTTACATCGCCACCCTGTACCATGAAATCCTTGATTACACGGTGGAACAAGAGGCCGTTGTATTGTCCTTCCTTTACCAGCTTGATAAAGTTGTCGCGGTGTTGCGGCGTTTCGTTGTATAGTTTTAGCTTGATTGTTCCCAGGCTGGTTTTCATCACTACCTGGGTTTCTTTTGTTTGCGTTTCCATTCTTATCTCTTTTATTGATTATTTATCGACAATAGTCATTGTCTTGATCTTTATATTCTTCAGAGGTCTGTCTTCCTCATTTGTTTCGACAAACTGGATTTTATCTACCACTTTCATCCCTTTAACAACTTCTCCGAAGACGGTGTATTTGTTATCCAGATGAGGTGCGCCGCCTTCAAGCATATAGGCCTGGCGTTCTTCCGGGGTAAATGTTTTGTTGTCGCTTTTCTCCATCTTGTCCAGTTCCATTTCGGTATAGAACTTTCCGGTGACGATATAGAACTGTGTGCCGGATGAGGCACGTTCCGGGTTTTCTTCGTCGCTGGTGCGGGCAGCACACAACATACCGCGTTTATGGAAGTATTTCGGATAAACGATTTCGGCGGGAATGGTGTAGCCCGGATCGCCGTCGCCCAGGTGCTTTTCGATAGGGGCATCTTTCGAGTCGATATCGCCCCCTTGTATCATAAACTGTTTGATTACGCGATGGAACAGCAGGCCGTCGTAACGCTTTTCTTTCACATTTTTGATAAAATTATCCCGGTGTAAGGGCGTATCGTTAAATAACTTCACTTTGATCTTCCCCATATCGGTGTCGATCAGTACAAGTGTCTCAACATCCTGCGCTTGCAAATGAACGGATGTCAGTAATCCGACTAGTAATAAACATATAGCAAACAGCTTCTTCATCTTCGTTTTATTTAGTTATTAAGGCAACAAAAATAGTTACTTTTAGTCGTTAACGCAACCTTTTAACACAACCTTTTCATGCGGTGCTTGTTCCTTACTGGTAAAACGTCTAAACAAAACACATTTATGAAAGCATTTGTTAAAGGAGCAGTTCTTCTGCTCGGGTTAGGAGTATTCTCTTCCCATGCTCAGGCTCAGAAAGTGATCATTCAGGATGAGGAGCCGAATTCTATAATCTTTGTTTCGCGCGACAAGGCGGGGGATGAGATAATCCGGATATTGAATGAAACGAAAAGTCCGCGCTTCCATGAACCGGGTATTCCACGTTTCCTGATGACCGACCGGAAAGGCCGTTTCGCTTTAGGTATCGGCGGGTATGTAAAGGCAACTGCCGAATATGACTTCGGCGGTATCTCCAAAGATATTGATTTCTATCCGGCACTGATCCCCAACAAAGGTGCCTCGCATGTCAGAAACCAGTTCCAGATGGATGCCACTACCAGCACTGTTTTCCTCAAATTGGTAGGCCATACCAAGCATCTGGGCGACTTTGTGGTGTATACGGCCGGTAACTTCCGGGGCGACGGCAAAGGTTTTGAGTTGCGTAACGCTTATGCTTCTTTGCTGGGCTTTACGCTCGGTTACGATTACGGTTCGTTTATGGATCTGGCCGCTATTCCCCCGACGATCGACTTTGCCGGGCCGAATGGGATGGCGATCTATCATGCTACCCAGTTCCGCTATGAACGCGCTTTCGGTAAAGGATGGAAAGCCGGTGTCGGTGTGGAAATGCCCGTAGTGGATGGCACTACCAACGATAAGTTGAATATCGGTTCGCAACGTATGCCTAACTTCCCGGCTTACGTTCAGTACGGATGGAATAAGAGCAGCCATGTACGTGCCGCCGCTATCGTACGGAGTATGACTTATGATAACCTGGTCGCTAACAAGGCTGAGTCGGAAACCGGCTGGGGTGTGCTGCTTTCTACCACTTTCAATCTGTGCAGCAAAGTGCAGATGTACGGACAGGGTGTTTACGGTAAAGGTATAAGTCAATATATGAACGACCTGAGTAATCTGAATGTGGATATCGTTCCCGATCCGGCTAAAGCGGGACATATGCAGGTGCTTCCTATGATGGGATGGTATGCCGGATTGCAGTATAATATTTCCCCGAAAGTTTTTGTTTCAAGTACCTATAGCCAGTCACGCCTGTACAGCGATAATGATTATCCCGAAACTCCGTCCGAACAATATCGTTACGGCCAGTATCTCGTAGCAAACTTGTTCTGGAACGTAACACCGGATCTTCAATTAGGTGCTGAATATCTTAGAGGATGGCGTACGGACTTTAATGATCAGACACGCCATGCCAACCGTCTGAATGTAGCCGTTCAATACAGTTTCTAACGGATATTTGTTTGTTTATTATACAATAAGAGAGAGACGTCGCTGCAAGATGCAGTAATGACGTCTCTCTTATTTTTATGTGTGTATTGATGCTACTTAATTAAAATGTGGAAAGGATTTATTACTTTTGCATAAACAAATTAAGGAAAAGCACATGAAAAACACCTCACGTTTTTGGCTATTTAACATTCTGCTGATGTCGGTGTTATTATGGGGTATACAAGATCGTTTGCTGGCGGACAATGCTTCAATAAAGAACCTTCGTTTCAACAGAATATCATCTTTTGAGGATTTACCATCGGAAGAAATAACGCAGATCATACAGGATAATAAAGGATATATCTGGATAGCTACCAATTCCGGCTTGTGCCGTTACGACGGTTACCGTATTCGTACCTATAAGGACAACCTGTTCACACCGGGTATACTGACGGACAACCAAATCAAGACCATTGCAGAAGATCATAGTTACAACCTTTGGATCGGCACAAATAACGGCCTGAACATATTGAATATGATAACCGGACAGATCCATAAAGCGGAGGATAGCCGATTGCAGGATAAGGTGGTCTCTGTCTTGTATGTATCGAAAGACAATAATGTATGGGTCGGTATGGATGATGGATTATATCGGTATATCCCGGAACGGGGATCTTTTATCGTATACGATAAAGCAACCAATGGGCGCCCATTGGTTGGCATTAAGTCTATCATGGAAGATAGTAAAGGACGGCTTTGGATAGGGACCTGGGCTGTAGGCCTTTTAAGATATGAAAAGGATAAGGATGCCTTTATCAGCTATCCGCAGATGGACGAACGTAACTCCGCCCATGTCTTATTTGAGGACAGTTACCAAACCATCTGGGTAGGTACCTGGGATCGGGGATTGTATCATCTGAATACTCCGGAAACACCTGAGACGGTTACCTGGAAGCACTATCTCAGTCAACCGGGTAATAAACAAAGCCTCTCGGACAATATCATTTACAGCATAGAAGAAGAAACCGGCAGCAACACCCTCTGGATCGGAACCCGCAGCGGCCTGAGTATCCTCGATCTGGACTCCAAAGATGATTCGTTTGTGAATTATTTACCGGAAAGTGAATCCTATAAACTACCTTATAATGAATTGGATGCCATTGTGCGCGACCGTTCGGGTATCATGTGGCTGGGTATGATGGGAGGGGGAGTCTATTCCGTTAATATGCGGCATTCCCCTTTTCAGAAGAATGATCTGGAATCGGTCAAGCACAGGCTGTTCAGTAACTCCGTGCGCAGTATGTTTGTGGATAGCGAACAGACGCTCTGGATGGGAATAGGCAGTTATGGCCTGGTTATCCAGGAGCAGGGAGCCGAACAACCGGTCTTTTATATCGATCATCCCGATTTCAGGCAACCGACACCTTATCTGTATACGATCAACCATATCATAGAACGCAGGGACGAGCAGGAAATCTGGTTCGGGACGTGGGGCAGTGGCATTACCATCTATGATAAGGATGCAGCCGGAAATAAGATACGGCACCTGAATGAAGAAAATACTCCCTGGCTGCCGGATGGCTTTATCTTCAGTATGTTGGAAGACAGCCGGAAGAACGTCTGGATAGGTTGCCGTAGCGGTGTGGCTGTTTACGGGCCCGATGGCAAAGGCGTTTCGTTGAGCGACTACCGGGCGGAACCGGATGGAGCCCCGATCAACTATTGCTATTATGCCATTGAAGAGACACGGGACGGAAATATCTGGCTGGGAAGTAATCACGGGATTATCCGTGTTTCCGGAGATGCATCCCAACCGGATCAGTTACAGTTCAGCCTGTATGACAGGGCGAACGGCAAACTTACCTACGAATGGCTGCAATGCCTGTATGAAGATTCGAAGGGTAACCTGTGGGCCGGTTCCGATGGCGGCGGCTTGAACTTATACGATAAAGAGAGCGATTCTTTTATCTCCGTAAACAGACGGTATAACCTGCAAACCGATGTAGTCAGCAATATACAGGAGGACGAAAGCGGTAACCTCTGGCTGGGAACCGGTTCGGGGCTGGTTCGCCTGACGGTTTCACCGGATGCTGCAACGGCTTCGTCGCGAACCTATACGGCAACCGATGGCCTTCCCGACAACTCGTTTATACGGGATGCCATAGCGAAGGCGAAGGATGGCAAGTTATATTTCGGCGGACATAACGGTTATGCCAGTTTCTATCCGCAGAAAGTAAAGGAGGACGATGTGGTTCCACCGGTAGCCATTACGAATATATCAATCTTTAATACTCCGCTGGATGAGCTTACTCCCGCAGACAGGGAGGAAATAACCCCTAACTCTTCCAGCTTTGCCAATGAACTGGTTCTCGACTATAACCGGAATCATTTCAGTATCGAATTCTCTTCGCTGAGTTATGCCAATCCTTCCAAAAACAAATATGCCTATAAGCTGGAAGGATACGACACGGACTGGCAGTACACGGGAGCGTCCAGCCGCGTTGCCAATTACAACAACCTGAAAAGCGGCCTTTATACGTTCCACCTGAAAGGTTCGAACGAGAACGGCCTGTGGAACGAACAGGAACGGGTATTGCAGATCCGTATCTTGCCGCCACCCTGGAAAACGACCTGGGCTTATACATTATATATACTGTTGCTGTCGGCAACGGTGTTTGTCACCTACCGTGTACTGAAAAACCGTATCCGTGAGAAGCAGGCGCAGGAGTTACAGAAGATGGAACTGGTTAAAACGAAGGAGATCAACCATGCCAAGTTGCAGTTCTTTACCAATATCACGCATGAGTTCCTGACACCTCTTACCATCCTGTCCGCTTCGCTGGACGAAATGAAGATGCAGGCGCCGCAACTCGACGACTTCTATAAGGTGATGTCCGACAATATAAACCGTCTGATACGCCTGTTGCAGCAAATCCTGGAATTCCGGAAAGCGGAGACCGGCAACCTGAAACTGAAAGTATCGGAAGCAGACCTGGCTACCTTCGTGCGGAAGGAAGTAGAAGCATTCCGCCCGCTGATGAAGAAAAAGAAAATGCAGTTCAGCTTTACCTGCCAACCGGATACGATTACCGGGTATTTCGATCCGGACAAACTGGATAAGATATTATATAACCTGCTATCCAACGCCTCGAAATATAACCGCGAAGGGGGTACGATCGATGTCAACCTGTCTCTGGATGAAGAAGAAAACATCGTAACCCTTTCCGTGAAGGATAACGGCCAGGGTATTTCCAAGGAAGGAATGAAGAACCTGTTCAAACGTTTCTATGAAGGCGACTACCGGCGTTTCAATACGACCGGGACAGGGATCGGTCTGTCGTTGGTAAAAGACCTGGTTACATTGCACGAAGGAACTATCCGTGTGGAGAGTGAAGAAGGGCAGGGGGCGACCTTTATCGTCACGTTACCGATCTCCCGCTCCGCTTATAAGGAGGAACAAGTGGATGAACTGATAACTCCGGCTGCCGATGAGCAGGTGCTGCCTGCGGAAAGCGGGGATACCGGAAGTACTTCAAAAGAGAAAAGCGGGTATTCTTTGTTGCTGGTAGAAGATAATGAAGAACTGTTGGCTCTGATGGTCAAACTGTTGGGACGCGAATACCCGGTCTATACGGCACATAACGGGAAAGAAGCCATCCAGGCGATCGAGTCGAACGATATCGACCTGATCGTCTCCGACGTAATGATGCCGGAGATGAACGGAGTGGAGTTATGTCGCTACGTGAAAGGGAACTTCGACATCTGCCATATCCCTATCATCCTGCTTACGGCTAAGAATAAGGAAGAAGACCGTATCGAAGCCTATGAATCCGGTGCCGACGGTTTCCTTAGCAAGCCTTTCAACCTCTCGTTGCTGCATGCCCGTATCAAGAATTTGTTGCGGGGGAAGGAACGAACCGCCCGCGACTTTAAGAAGCAACTTGTCTTCGAAGCGCAGGAACTGAATTATACCAGCCTGGATGAGGATTTCCTGCAACGGGCGATCAGTTGCGTGCAGAAGCATCTGGATAATTCGGAATTCGACCAGCAGCAGTTTATGGAGGAAATGGCTACCAGCAAATCTACCTTATATAAAAAGCTGAAGTCGCTTACCGGACTGAACACTTCTGCCTTTATCCGCAATATCCGTTTGAAGGCGGCCTGCCAGATTATCGAAGAAAAGAAGCGGGTACGTATTTCCGAACTGGCTTATGCTGTCGGATTTAACGATCCGAAGTACTTTAGTGCCTGCTTCAGGAAGGAATTCGGTATGCTTCCTTCCGAGTATATGGAGCGTTATCATCCGGAAGCTGCCGAGGAGGGTGAATTATAGATAAAAGAAGTCTGTAAATAGATACTGTGTTAGTTTACAGACTATTTGTAATCATGTGTAGAGTACACTTGTTCTTTTAATGGTCACATTTGCGGAAAGAAATTAACCGCAATGTTAAACCTTTAAATTTGTATTGCATGAAAGCACACAGTTTTGTGTTGGCAGCCGCGCTGTTAAGCGCATGCCCCGTATTATACGGAAATGCTGCCGGAGCTGATCCTATCGTCCGGCAAAGTAATGCGGCCAGTCCGCAGCAGAGTAAAAAGATTTCCGGTGTCGTTAAGGATACAAGCGGCGAACCGGTAATCGGAGCTAACGTTATTGTGAAAGGAACTACAAACGGAACCATGACAGACATCGATGGACAGTTTAATCTGGATGTCCCGTCGGATGCTATCCTGCAAATATCTTATATCGGATATATCGCGCAGGAAATGCCTGTAAGAAATCAAACGGCTTTTAATATCAAACTGGTGGAAGACAGCCAGGCTTTGGATGAAGTCGTTGTTGTTGGTTTCGGTACCCAAAAGAAAGTAAACCTGACAGGTTCTGTAGGAACAGTCGACTCTGAAGCATTGGAAGCACGTCCGGTAATGAATGCGACGCAGGCATTACAGGGGTTGGTTCCCGGTTTACAGATCTCATCGGCCGGCGGTAGTATGGAAACAAAAGCTGATATTAATATACGTGGTACAGCCACGATCGGTGAAGGTTCGAGCGGCAGCCCGCTGGTACTTATCGACGGGATGGAAGGCGATATTAATTCCATCAATCCGCAGGATATCGAAAATATCTCAATTCTGAAGGATGCCGCTGCTTCTTCTATCTATGGTTCACGTGCTCCTTTCGGGGTAATCCTTATTACTACCAAAAGCGGCCGCAGCGGTAAACCGGTGATCAATTATAACAACAGTTTCCGTTGGAACGATCCGGTAAAGACTCCTAATATGATGGACTCGTATACCTTCGCCACTTATTTCAATGATGCCAATGTGAATGCCGGTAACGGATTGTTCTTTACCCCGGAGCGTCTGCAACGTATCAAAGATTACCAGCAGGGTAAGATTTCCAATTCTGTTATTGCCAATCCGAACAACCCGCAATATTGGGCAGACGGTTATGCCGAGGGTAACGACAACGTCGACTGGTACGATGCTCTGTACCGCAACTGGGCTTTCTCGCAGGAACATAACTTTAGCATCAACGGCGGTTCCGACAAGGTAAGCTACTATGCTTCTTTCAACTATCTGGATCAGAACGGTCTGATGGTATTCAACCAGGATACGTACGATCGTTATACGGCTACCGGTAAGATCAATGCCACGCTGACAGACTGGGCCAAGTTGAATTACAGCACCCGTTTCACCCGTGAAGATTACGGACGTCCTTCTGCCATGTCGGATGGATTGTTTTCCGATCTGGGACGTCAGGGCTGGCCGGTGTTGCCTTTGTATGATCCGAACGGTTACCTTTATTCTTCTCCGTCACCCGCACTGGGACTGGCTACCGGCGGACGCGATTATACGCAGACCGATAATATCTACCAGCAGGCTTCGTTGATCCTCGAACCGATCAAGAACTGGATTACCCATATCGACTTCAACTACCGCATTATGTCGGCCAACCGTCACTGGGACTCGCAGCAGACCTTCAACCATGATGTGGACGGCAATCCGGTAATCTACGGCACAGGATCGAATGTGCATGAAGAACTTCACAAGGAGAACTATATGAACCTGAATGCCTATACGGAATACAGCTACAATCTGGAGTCGGGGCATAACTTCAAAGCAATGGTCGGTTTCCAGTCGGAAATGATGCGCCAGACCAAGTTTGGCCTGCAACGCGATGGTATCATTATCTCCGGACTGCCGGAAGTAGACCTTACTTCGGGACTCGATTATAACGGTGGCGTGGTAACTCCTTCCGTCAACGGTGCCCGTCAACGCTGGACAACAGCCGGTTTCTTCGGACGTATCAACTATGACTATCAAGGTCGGTATCTCGCAGAGGTAAACCTTCGCTACGACGGTACTTCCCGTTTCCATAAAGACCAGCGCTGGAACCTGTTCCCTTCATTCTCCCTGGGATGGAATATTGCCCGTGAAGCGTTCTGGGAACCTATCGCTGAATACGTCGGCACACTGAAACTGCGCGGTTCTTATGGTGAACTGGGTAACCAGAATACAACCAGTTGGTATCCTTCTTATCAGATACTGGAAGTAAAAGCCAGCGACGGTAAATGGTTGCAGAACGGCCTGAAGCCGAATGCCGCTTATGTGCCCGGACTGATCAGTTCGACCTTAGGATGGGAACGCGTACGTAACTGGAACGTCGGTGTCGACTTCGGATTACTGAACAACCGCCTGACCGGATCGTTCGATTATTACAACCGTCTGACACTCGATATGATCGGCCCGGCTCCCGAACTGCCTGCTTCTTTGGGTGCGGATGTCCCGAAGACAAACAATACCGACTTAAAGACTTACGGTTTCGACCTGGAGATCGGATGGAACGACCGTCTGAAGAACGGCCTGGGCTATAGCGCCAAATTTATCCTGTCGGATGCGCAGACCGAGATCACCCGCTACCCGAACCCGACCGGAACGCTCGACAAATACCGTACAGGCCAGAAGTTGGGTGAGATCTGGGGGTACGAAACGATCGGTATCGCCCAAACACAGCAGGAAATGGATAACCACCTGGCCTCTCTGCCGAATGGCGGACAGGAAGCTCTGGGTACAAGCTGGGAAGCTGGCGACATCATGTACAAAGACCTCAATGGCGACGGCATGATCAGCAACGGTGCCAATACGATCGACGATCACGGCGACTATAAACTGTTGGGAAATAACACGCCGCGCTTCCAGTTCGGTATCGACCTGGGTGCCGACTATAAAGGCTTCGACTTCCGTGCCTTCTTTCAGGGTGTGATGAAACGCGACTTCTGGCAGGGCAGTGAATACTTCTGGGGCGTAACAAGCAATATGTGGTGGTCGGCCGGCTTTAAAGAACATGCCGATTATTTCCGCGCAGAAGCATCCAACGATCTGGCTGCTAACCTGAATGCCTACTATCCGCGTCCTATCTTCAATACCGATAAGAACCAGAAGATACAGAGCCGTTATCTTCAGAATGCCTCTTATATCCGCCTGAAGAATGTTCAGTTGGGATATACGCTGCCGGCTACGCTGACCAACAAGTTCTATGTATCCAAACTGCGTATCTTCGTCTCCGGTGAAAACCTCTGGACAGGTACAGGCATGGCCAACATGTTCGATCCGGAAACTATCAACGGTGGTAAGGTCGATGATAACACAAAGAAAGGTAACGGTAACGCTTACCCACTCTCTAAAACGATCTCATTCGGTATAAATGTTACTCTTTAATAGCTGATTTACGATGAAACACATAAATAAAATCAAACAACTGGCAGGAGTCGCTTTGTTAGGCGTACTGGTTTCCTGCAATGACTACCTGGAGCAGTCTCCTCTGTCACAGATCACTCCGGATAAATACCTGAACGAAGAATCCCAGCTGGCAACCTATGCCAACGGATTGTATACGGATATCCTGCCTTCGCACGGCGAATGGAGTTACGGAACCTTCGGTACGGACGAACATACCGACAACCAGGCAACGAAAACGTATGATAATAAGTTTGTCCCCGGGCAGTGGAGAACAGCCCAGACAGAAGACAGCGACAAGAACAAACGCCACTGGTTCTTCGAACGCATCTATAGTTGCAACTATTTCCTGGATAACGTCCTGCCGAAGCTGGCTGAAGGTAAGATCACCGGAAGCACGGACAATATCAACCATTATGTCGGCGAGATCTATTTCCTTCGTGCCCATGAATATTTCAAACGCTATCAGAAATTCGGCGATTTCCCTATCATCCGCCATACGTTGCCGGACGAAATGGAACCGCTGATCGAAGCCAGCAAACGTTCTCCCCGTAATGAAGTGGCCCGTTTCATTATCTCCGACCTCGATTCGGCTATTATGCTGATGGCTACAACCCCGGACAAGAATAAGAGCCGTATTTCGAAAGAAGCCGCTTTGCTGCTTAAGTCGCGTGTGGCCTTGTTCGAAGGAACCTGGTTGAAATACTTTAAAGGAACGGCCTTTGTCCCGAATGGAGACGGATGGCCCGGCAAGAGCAAGGAGTATAATGCTAATTATCAGTTCCCTTCCGGAAGTATAGAAGGCGAGATCGATTACTTCCTGACCGAGGCGATGGATGCTGCCAAACAGGTGGCCGACGCAACTCCTCTGGTAGAGAATACCGGTTTGGTTCAGCAGGATGCAGCAGATCCGGTCAATCCGTACATGGATATGTTCGGCGATGTAGACCTGTCCGGCTACAGTGAAGTCCTTTTATGGCGTCCATATAATAAAGGATTAGGACAAACACATTGTGTGGTTGTCGGAGCACAGAACGGTGACTATGGAGTAGGAGTGACCCGTGGTATGGTAGACGGTTTCCTGATGAGCGACGGTATGCCTATCTATGCCTCTTCCGCTTACAAAGGCGATAAAACGATTGCCGACGTCCGTGTCGGCCGCGACTCCCGTCTGAATATCTTCCTGAAAGAACCGGGACAAAAGAATATCTTGTTCGAGTCGACCGAAGGGACACATGCCGTACTGGTAGAGCCTAACCCGGCGATCCTGGAGTCTTCTCTGGAAAAGACATATACTACCGGTTACGCTTTGCGCAAAGGTAATTCTTATTATCAGAACCAGTGCGCCAACGGTGCCAGCTACACCGGCTCGATCACCTTCCGTGGTGTGGAAGCTTATCTGAACTATATGGAAGCCTGCTATGAAAAGAACGGATCGCTGGATGCAACAGCCCAGAACTACTGGCGTGCCATCCGTGCCCGTGCCAAAGTCGATACGGACTACAACAAGACGATCGCCGCTACCCGCATGAGCGAAGAAGCAAAGAACGACTGGGGTGCTTATTCTGCCGGAAATCTGATCGATCCGACTCTGTATAACATCCGCCGCGAACGTCGTTGCGAGCTGATGGCCGAAGGATTACGTTTCATGGACTTGTGCCGCTGGCGTGCAATGGATCAGATGATCAAGACTCCGTATCATATCGAAGGTTTCCGCCTGTGGGCCGGCATGAACGAATGGTATAAGAATGAAGACGGCTCAACCCGTTTGGTATATGGTCTGGATAATCCGAGTGCAAACGTATCCGACCCGGCATTGAGCGAATATCTCCGCCCGTATGAAATCTCCGGCCGTTCGGTTGCCAAAGACGGTTATCGCTGGGCAATGGCTCATTACCTGCAACCGATCTGTATCCAGCATCTGATGATTGCTGCCAACGGTGCAGATATATCCGTCTCACCGATCTATCAGAACCCGGGATGGCCGACAGTGGCTAACCAGGGAGCTACGGAATAGTTGGGAGTTTTGGTTTATCTCCTTAGGTAAGTTGCAAGTGTTTCATGCAGGTGAAACACTTGTTTCATCAGGGTGGAACAACTGTTTCACCTGCATGAAACAAAAATAAGTCCGGCTGCTTTCTGTTGCCAGTCGGTTAGTCAAATAAAAAAGAATAGCAATGATAAGAATATTAAGTTTGGTTCTACTACTGGTGTCATGTACCGGTATGAAGGCTCAGGAGATTATGCCCGGTGAAAGATGGCCGGATGATAAAGGCGTTCATGTCAATGCGCATGGCGGCGGTATGTTGTATGCCGACGGAACCTATTATTGGTTCGGTGAGTTTAAAAACGATACGACCAGTGTGGCGCTGGATGGTGTTACCTGCTATTCTTCCTGCGATCTGGTTCACTGGAAGAATGAAGGAATTGCCATGCCCGTTATGCCGGAAGAGTCTTATAGCGATATTGAAAGGGGTTGTATATTGGAACGTCCGAAGGTTGTTTATAATAAAAAGACCAATAAATATATAATGTGGTTTCATCTGGAACTGAAAGGAAAGGGATATGCGGCCGCCCGTGTCGGAGTAGCTGTAAGCGATAAGGTTACAGGCCCTTACCGTTTCGTCCATTCTTATCGTCCCTGTGCCGGCTTCTGGCCGGAGAATATGCCGGAAAAAGACCGTTCCCTGAAAGTAACGCCGAAAGATTTTGCCGAATGGTGGACACCCGAATGGAGCAAAGCCGTAGAAGAAGGCCTGTTCGTCCGCCGGGATATGGAAGGCGGGCAAATGTCGCGCGACATGACTATCTATGTGGATGATGACGGAAAAGCCTATCATATCTATTCTTCGGAAGAAAACCTTACTTTGCAGATCGCTGAACTGACCGACGATTACCAGAGCCATACCGGACGATATATCCGTATATTCCCTGGCGGTCATAACGAGGCACCGGCCATCTTCAAAAAAGACGGAACCTACTTTATGATTACTTCCGGTTGTACGGGTTGGGATCCGAATGAAGCCCGCCTGTTCTCCGCTTCTTCCATCTGGGGGCCGTGGACACAGCATCCTAACCCTTGCCGTGGAGATGATGCCGCTCTCACTTTCCATTCGCAAAGCACCTTTATCTTCCCCGTAGCCGGCAAAAAGGACGCCTTCATCTTTATGGGCGATCGCTGGACACCGAAGCATCCATCCGATGCCCGTTATATCTGGCTACCGATACAGTTTGAGAACGGCCTGCCGATATTGAAGTGGATGGATAAATGGAGCTTGGATTATTTTGATACAAAGACCTTTTAGTGCGGATGATGTAGCTTTAGGAAATATTGAATTCTCTGTTTATAGCAGTCAGTTATATTGTCTCGTTGATATTGGGCGGGTTTGGAACCCGCCCCTACGAGGGCACCCTTTATTGATATGTTAATGAATTGTAAATAACCGAATCTTACCCCCAGACGAAACCGGATAGTGTGTATTCTTTATAAACGATACAACTAACAAGTACGATTATAAAGATATATATGGAAGAAACTACCATCCTGTCACTTTTACAAAAGTATATAAAGGATCAATGCACCGAGCAGGAACTACGCACATTGCTCCATTGGCTGAAATCGTCGGACAATCCTGTGGATTTAGATTTGGTCATCCAGCCCCTATGGAATGCGATCGATCAGAATATGGCTCGTCCGGATCAGGAAAGGGAAAACGAGCTGCGCAAAGAAGTATCTTCCCTGCTCTCTACAATCAAACAGGGCAGTAAACCTGTCTCTAATACAGGCGTTGGTAATAAGAAATATTTAACTAACTTTTACCGGATCGCCGCCATGTTGGTACTGGTTTTCAGTGTGACATTTGGCCTGCTGAAAGTGCTCGACCGTTCGCAACCCGTAATAACCTATGCCGAGAAAACATCCGCGAAAGGGGAGAAGAAAAGCCTACAACTGGCAGACGGTACCCGTATTATCCTGAATTCCGGGACGAACCTTCGCATCCCGTCCGACTTTAATAAGGACAACCGCGTGATAGAACTGGAAGGGGAAGGCTTTTTCGATGTCGCCCCCAATCCGGATAAACCTTTTATCATCCGGAGCGGAAATGCACAAGTCCGTGTGTTGGGTACTTCCTTCGATTTCAAATCCTATAAGGAAGACGAGTTCATCAAGCTGACCGTCTCGACCGGTAAAGTTCGGATAAATGTCACCGACCAGGATCTCCAGTTATCCGTATCTCCCAACGAACACCTGTCCATTAATAAAGTGGACGGGAATATTAATAAGGAAACCATTCAGGAAAACAATTATATCAAATGGATACAGGGTTCTTTGTATTTCAATAAGGAACCGATACGCGAGGTGATAAAAACCATTAACCGGACATACAACCGCAAAGTAATCCTGCAATGTAAGAATTGTGACTACAAGATCACCGGGACACACGACAACAAGAGTATCGAAGCGGTAATCGAAGCGATCTGCTTTACCACCGGCCTTCATAGCCGACAAGAAGGGGAAAAGATAATATTATATGATAAATTATAAGTCGAACATAAAATAAACAGCCTATGATATAGATACTAAAAAGAAGTAAAAACTCAAAAAGCAGTAGTGCTGTCACACTACTGCTTTACTAAAATTTCAGCGGGGAATAACCACTAATTTGAACCACTAATGATCGAGTGTCCCTGCTTGTCTTAACAAACATCATTCATTAAAACATTACAAATGTATGAATTATAATCTAATATTTAACAAGACCATTATGCGAACATCGTTGACTGTATGTGCGATCGCTTTGTCTTCCCAGCTGCTATGCGCGGAAGCAGTTTTAGGGCAAGGCCTTAAAGAGAATAACATCTCATATACAGTAAAAAAGGTTTCCGTTAGCGACGCTTTCGAGCAATTGAGTAAGATCACCGGATTTAATTTCTTTTATGACGAGTCGGTATTGAAGGATCTGAAGGCAGTGAACCTTCAGGTGAAGAATGGGTCTATCGATACTATTCTGAATGAACTATCGCATCAGACAGGACTTTATTTTAAGAAGATCAATAACACGATTTCAGTTAGTCGCCAACGATTTGATGTAGCCGGGCCGCAGTCTGCCCAGCAGAGTAAAAAACTAACGGGTGTGATCCGCGATAACTATGGCGATCCTATTATCGGAGCCAACGTGATCGTGAAGGGAACGACAAACGGGACGATCACCGGTATCGACGGTGACTTCTCGATCGACGTACCGGAGAACGGGACACTCGTAGTCTCTTTTATCGGCTATCTGAGCCGTGAAATTCCTGTCGGGAAGGACACTTCGATAGATGTTACGTTGATGGAAGATACCCAGCGGCTGGATGAAGTAGTCGTGGTAGGGTATGGCGTCCAGAAGAAAGCGAACCTGACCGGTGCCGTTTCTTCCGTGAAGATGGAAGAAGTGATGGGGAGTCGTCCGCTGACGAATGCGACGGATGCCTTGCAGGGTACAGTGGCCGGTTTGCTGGTGAGCAATAACGGAAATACGCCGGGTAAGAGCAAATCTTTCCAGATACGCGGTGCTTATTCGGTCGGTATCAAGAACGACGACGGTTCGTATGGTAGTGCCATCAAGCCGCTTGTCCTGATCGACAACGTGGAAGGCGACCTGGATATGATCAATCCTGAAGATATCGAGACGGTGACCGTCCTGAAAGATGCGGCCTCTGCTGCCATCTACGGGGCACGTGCTGCCGGCGGTGTTATCCTCGTGACGACCAAACGTCCGAAAGGCGCAACCACCTTCCAGCTGAATTACAACAATAATTTCGCTTTTGCCAATTCAATAAACCTGCCGAAACAGGCACCTTTGATGGACTACCTGCAGGCTTATTCGGATGCCGCCGGCGATCAGTTCTGGACAATGGGATCACCCAGCGTGCAGAAATGGATGGGGTATCTGGAACAGTACCGTAACAATCCTTCTTCCCTCAATACGGTAGGGGATGGCATCTTCAAAGATACCGACGGCGCTGTCTATTATCTGAATGAGAAAGACCTGGTGAAGAATATGATGGAAACGAGTTTCCAACAGACCCATAACCTGTCGGCCACCGGTGGCACGGATAAGATCCGTTATCGTTTGTCGGCTGGATATATCGGAAACGACGGTGTATTGATCACAGATAAGGATAAATACAAACGTATGAATATCAGTAGTTTCCTTTCTGCGGATGTAACCAGTTGGTTCACCCAGGAGGCGACATTCAGCTATGCCCACAGCAAGACGACCGAACCGAAGTCGGCCCTGGGCGCCGTATATTCCACCCGTTTGGCTTCTTTCTATCCGGAAGGCACTATGCCGGAAGGTATCTCCGATGCGGGAACAGGTCTACCGTTCTTCACTCCGGCCAACCAGATACGCTGGTCTAATACGGCAACTACCCTGGGGGATAATCCGCGCCTATTCCTGAAGTCGATCGTGAAGCCTTTTGAAGGTTTCCAGGTAGCTTTCGAATATACGTTCGACAAGAACATTTATGACTATCATTGGTATACCGGAAGTGTAGATTATACGACCGTACAGGGCGGTAAAGACACGACTCCGACCAACGATTATCTGCAGAAAACAAAACGCTATACCAATTATAATTCGATCAACCTCTATGGTACTTACGACTTCGTATTAGGTAAGGAGCATAAATTCAAAGTGATGGCCGGTTTCAACCAGGAGTCGAGCTACCAGGAAACGATGGAAGCCTTCTCTTACGGGCAGGCGGTGATCGAGGTGCCTTCTTTGGGTTCGGGAACGTCTACTTTGAAAGCAACCGATAAGTATAACGAATATACGGTACGCGGCGGTTTCTTCCGTGTGAACTACAACTATGCCGACCGTTACCTGTTGGAAGTGAACGGGCGTTACGATGGTTCGTCGAAGTTCCCGAAAGACTCCCGCTATGGTTTCTTCCCCTCTGTTTCCGCCGGTTGGAATATCGCACAGGAACAGTTTATGGAACGTACGCAGGATTGGTTGAGCTCTTTGAAGTTGCGTGCTTCGTATGGTATGATCGGTAACCAGAATGTTCCGGCTTATTCGTACATCCCGACCATGACGATCAACAACAAGTATAACGGCTGGGTGACCGGCGGCGATTATGTGACGGCCATCACTTCCATCCCTTCGCTGGTAAGCTCCAGCTTTACCTGGGAGAAGGTCGGTACGCTCGATATCGGTTTGGATATGTCTATGCTCAACAGCCGCCTGGTGGGTTCCTTCGACTGGTACCAGCGTAACACGAACGGTATGTTGGCTTCGGGCATGCAGCTTCCGGCGGTAGTGGGTGCGGATGCGCCTTACCAGAACACGGCGGATATGCGTACGCGTGGTTGGGAGTTGAGCCTGAACTGGCGCGATCAGATAGCCAAAGTCGGTTACCGTGTCGGCTTCAACCTGTCGGACAGCAAATCGCAGATTGTAAAGTATAACAGCAACTCTTCCTATATCTTAAGCAGCCAGCAGACAAATGCACTGACCGGCGGTACATATACCTTCTGGAATTTCTACGAAGGAAAGAACCTGGGGGAAATCTGGGGATATGAAGCAGACGGTTTCTATTCTGTGGATGACTTCACGGATACTTCTTCCTGGAAGTTGAAAGACGGCGTAGCATCGATCGACGGTTACAACCCTCGTCCGGGTGACGTGAAGTTCAAGAACCTGATAGATGACGAACGGGGAACGAATATGATCTCGAGCGGCGACAATACGTTGACCAATCCGGGTGACCGGAAAGTGATCGGTAACGAGACGCCCCGTTATCTGTACGGTATTAACCTGGGAGTCGATTATAAAGGTTTCGACCTGAGCGTCTTCCTGCAAGGAACCGGTAAACGGGATGCATGGCTGGCTAATACGCTGACCTTCCCGTTGTATTCGGACTTTAAGTTTATCCCGTTGTACGAAGGTTTGAGTAATTACTGGAAACCGGTCGATGCGGCTAACGGTGACTACACCAACGCTAATCCGGGTGCCGAATTCCCGCGTATCTATGGTAATTACGGAAACCAGGCATCCAATTATCGCCAGTCTGACAAGTATCTTTCGAATGCTTCTTATCTGCGTATCAAGAATGTTACTTTGTCGTATAACTTCCCGAAGAACTGGTTGTCGAAGATCTCTTTGTCTCAGTTGAGGGCATTTGTAAGCGTGGAAAACCTCGCTACCTTCTCTTCGCTGCCGAAGGGGATCGACCCGGAAACGTTGAAATGGGATTATCCGGCTTACCGTACCGTTTCGTTCGGTCTTAATCTTACGTTATAAACCTAAATTAGTACGAGTATATGAAAAGATTATTTATAAGTTTAGCAGTTCTTACCGGCCTCACGTTCTCGAGCTGTAACGACAGTTTTCTGGATAAGGCACCGGTGACGGATCTGACTGAGGAGAATGCTTTCAATTCCTATGATAACTTCAAGGCTTTCATGTGGCCTTGCTACGAGATGTTTACGAATACGACGATCCGTACTTCGCTGGCCGGCTTCGGGCAGAACGGACAGTATCAGGGGGATCTGGATGCGGGTTACATGCAGCAGAAGTACGAAAGCGGTTATAATAAGTTTGCTTACCAAACGGTGGCCAGTGCCGCCAGCGGTAACGGGTGGGACTTTAAAACGTTTATCCGCCGTATCAACATCATGCTTTCGCATATCGATGGCTCGAGTATGAAAGAGGATGAGAAAAACCATTGGCGTTCAGTGGGCTATTTCTTCCATTCTTTCTGGTATATGGAACTGATCGACCGTTTCGGTGATGTCCCCTGGGTAGACCAGGTGTTGGCGGAAGACTCTCCAGAAGCTTACGGGAAACGTGAAGACCGGATGGTGGTTGCCGATAGAGTATTGGAACGTCTGCAATGGGCCGAACAGAACATCGGTAACTTCACCTCCCAAAACGGGGAGAATACGATCGATCGCAACTGTGTACGGGCAGCCCTTTCCCGCTTTACCCTGCGTGAAGGAACCTGGCGCAAATACCATGAGTTGGGTGATTATGAAAAGTACCTGAACGAATGCGTACGTGTATCCGAACTGCTGATGAGCGATTATCCGACCTTGTATCTCGGTACCGACGGACAGCCGGCAGCCGGATATGGTGAAATGTGGACAACCGAAGATCTGGGGTCTATTCCGGGTGTTATCTTTTACAAGTCGTATGTAGCCGACATCAATCCGAGCGGTAGCAGCTATATCGAACATACCTCTTCGCACTATGTGGAAATGAACCAGAATACGGTCGACCTGTATCTGATGAAGAACGGTAAGCCGATCTTGAACAGTGCATCCGCCTATCATGGAAACAAGGATATGTATGCTACCTTCCGCGACCGCGATCCGCGTTTGTACCACACGGTGATACCACCTTATAAGGTGCAGGCCGGTAAAGGCGATTATCCTACCTGGTCGTATACGGATAATCCGGCCGACCGCGAATATATAGATATTATGGGGCCTAATGAAAGTTGCAGTAACCCGGGTGTGGGTATGAAACGCCTTCCGGGCCAGAACTGGAGTGCTTCTCTGGTTCCCGAAATACCACGACTGGGTACGGGTGCTTTCGTCACCTGCCGCTCCGGTTACTATGTATGGAAGAACTGGGATAACTGGGAAACCAGCTTTAATAACGGTAACCTGAATACGGCCGACAAACCGATCTTCAAGATCGAAGAGGTATTGCTGAATGAAGCGGAAGCGAAGTTCGAACTGGGTAGTTTCGACCAAAGCGTTGCTGACAAAACGATTAATAAGCTACGCGACCGTGCCGGAATCGCCAAGATGGTGGTAGCGGATATCGATGCCGGCTTCGACCCGAACCGCGGGAAATATTATCCGAAAAACAACGATGCAGGTATTCAGGTAGACCCGGTGTTGTGGGAGATCCGCCGCGAACGTATCATCGAGTTGATGGGCGAAGGTTTCGGTTTTTATGATGTGCGCCGTTGGCGTATGGCTCCGTGGTTCCTGAACAAACCGGCTACGGGTATCTGGACGACGAAGGAGATGGCTTCGACCAACAGCATGACGCTCTATAATCCTCAGACCGGTTATTCGGACGGAACGAACGGTTCGTTGGCGGAAGGTAATATTTACCTTTTCAACGATCCGCTGAAAGAGGGCAAGGGATGGCTCGAAAAGTTTTACCTGTATCAGGTTCCGACCACAGAGATCCTGCTGAATCCGGAACTGGAACAGAACCCCGGATGGTAATCATCCTTTGATCAATTTATAAATGAAGGCCGTTTCGGAAGGTATTTATCCCTGCTTGAAACGGCCTTTCTGTTTTATCTCTATATTTGCATCCTATGAAACATGGTAATTTATATTGGGCTGCGCCTCTGGTATGGATGGCGGGCCTGCAACAGATACAGGCGGCAGGCGACAGCAAACAGCCGAACATTGTTTTCATCCTGGCGGACGACCTGGGATGGACAGACCTGGGCGTGATGGGGAGCGATTATTACGAAACCCCCAATATCGACCGCCTTGCCTCGCAGGGGGTGCTGTTCGATAATGCGTATGCGGCGGCAGCCAACTCAGCTCCCAGCCGTGCCTGTATGATGACCGGCATGTACACGCCGCGGCATGGCGTATTCACCGTCAGCCCACCCGACCGGGGCGACCGTACGAAACGTAAGCTGATCCCGTGTCCCAATACGGACGATGTGCGTGCCGACTTTGTGACCCTGGCCGAAGCGCTTCAGCAACAAGGCTATCAGTGCGGACATATCGGTAAATGGCATCTGGGGGATGATGCCGACGGGACAGGGCCGTTGTCGCAAGGCTTCATCCGAAACGTTGGCGGAAACCGTGCCGGATCTCCTTATTCGTATTTCTATCCTTATTGCCTACCGGACAAGAGCAAATGCCATTTGGGGCTCGACGAAGGACAGCCGGGCGAATACCTGACGGATCGTTTGACGGATGAGGCGATTGCTTTCGTCCGCTCCCATAAAGATGCTCCTTTTTTCCTGCATCTGTCCCATCATGCGGTACATACGGCTTTGCAGGCTCCCGACTCGCTGGTGGAGAAATACCGTAACAAGCCTGCCGGAACGTATCACACCAATCCCATCTACGCGGCAATGATCGAGAAGCTCGACGATGGCGTGGGTAAGCTATGTAAAGAAATTGAAGACCTCGGCCTTTCCGCTAATACCCTGATCGTGTTCTATTCGGACAACGGCGGTTCGGAGCCGGTGACGGACAATTACCCGCTGAACGGCGGCAAGGGAATGCCTTACGAAGGAGGTTCCCGCGTCCCGCTGATCCTGAAATGGGCAGGAAAGATAGAACCCGGAAGCCGTACTTCGGTGCCCGTTACGGGTGTCGATTTCTATCCGACTTTTGTCAATCTGGCGCAAGGTACGGTATCTGCGGATCTGGACGGAGAGGATATTTTCGAAGTCGTAAAGAATTGTAAGTCCGACCGCGATCTCTTCTGGCATTTCCCGGCTTACCTGGAGTCTTATGCAGATGGAGGACAGGGTTTCCGTTCCCGGCCTTATTCCAGCATGCGTTCGGGCGATTGGAAGCTGATCTGTAATTACGAGGATCAGTCGCTCGAACTGTATAACCTGAAAGAGGATCTGGGAGAGACGAAGAACCTTGCGGAGAGCCGTCCGGAGAAACGGGAGGAGCTTTACCGCAAGCTGAAGCTGTGGATCGAACAGACCCATGCCCCGATCCCGACGGAACCGAACCCTTATTTTACATCATCAGATATAAAAGGACACTGATCGAAATATCGCTATGTTTGCCGAAATAGGTCTTGATGAAGCGGAGCGACTCGGAGATATGTTCCTGAACGGTGTTGACCGATATGCCGAGTTGTTCCGCAATCTCTTTATGTGTCAGGTTATCCATCCGACTCATATTGAATACCTTCTTTCTCTGCGGCGATAGCTGTTCGATGGCTTCTTTCAGGATGTTCTGATATTCCGTATAGATCAGATCCGACTCGATTACGTCTTCTTCGACCGGTTTGTTCTGTGCCAGTATGGACTTGGCTTTTGCATCTATATCCATATCCCGGAAATAATTCAGTACCCGGTTGCGGGCCATCGTATAAAGGAAGGAAGAAAAGGAAAGGTCTGGATTGATGAAAACGCGCGATTCCCACACGCGGATAAAGATCTCCTGCACAATATCGTTCGTCTCCTCTTCCGATTTCAGCAGGCTCAGGCAGAAATAATGCAACTTATCCTTATACCGGATATAAAGTTCGCTGAAAGCGGCCTCGTCATCGTGTATAATTAAAGTGATTAAATCTGTGTCCGTTTTATCCCTAAGCCTCATTGTGGTATACTCTTTCTCCTTTGTGTACTACAATAATACGGCTTTTTTCGCAATAAAAAAAGTTCCCGGGAGAGTACACTTAGTGTATCTTCCGGGAACCTATTATATTCAACTTGTCTTAATTAAAACAATTTTTCCGGGTATTCGCCGGCATCTACCAATGCCTGGATTTTGTCAACAACACCCTGGCGGTCGGCTGCATATGTTACGCCAAACCATTTGGAAGTGGTGTCCCATACTTTTACGCGGGCAGTGCCGTTCGTGATCAGTTCGTTTACCATCAGCGGGATGAAGTATTCGCTTTTCAGGTTATCCATGTTCTTTTTCAGGAAGTCTTTGAAGAACTCTTCCGAATAAGCGAAATAGTCGGGAGTGAAGCCCCACATATTCATGGAAACCGGAGTGTTTTCTTCCAGAACCACTTTCTTTCCGTTCTCGTCGATGAATTGGATGTCGCCGTCGATACGTTCGATAGCCGTACGTTCCACTACACCTGTCAGATAACCTTCTGCATTTGTCTCGCAAACGCCACGGGCTACGGAACCACTTTCACTCAATGTATTACCTACACGGTAGCCTACCATACAATAATCGTTCTTCTTACCGGTCATTTCAGTCAGGGCTTTGCCAAGCACGGCGAAGCTGTCGCGTCCGTAGAAGTCGTCGGCATTGATAACGGCAAATGGTTCTTTGATCACGTCTTTACCCATCAGAACGGCATGGTTGGTACCCCAGGGCTTTTCGCGTCCTTCCGGGCAGGTGAAACCTTCCGGCAGGTTATTCAGATCCTGGAATACGACTTCAACAGGAATATGGTTTTCGTATTTTGAAATGATCTTTTCGCGGAAATCTTTTTCGAATGACTCACGGATAACAAAAACTAATTTCCCGAATCCACCGCGGATAGCATCGAAAATAGAGTAGTCCATGATTGTTTCACCATTAGGGCCCAGGCCATCCAGCTGTTTCAGACCACCGTAACGGCTACCCATTCCGGCAGCTAATACAAATAATGTAGGTTTCATAATTCTTTTATTTTAGATAATGTATTTTTCATTCTGCTGGCAAAGGTAGAAAACTATTGACAAATCGCAATTCACATTTGGAATAAATTTTACCTGGTTAGTGCGAAGACTGCACCCGCCCGAGTGCGGTCATCGCACCTTACCGCGTGCGGAGGTCGCACCCTCTCACGTGCGGTAGTCGTACCTTGCCGGGTGCGGTTACTGCACACGAAAGGAAAGGTTATTTCACTTCCAGAACGACGATCGACTTAGCCGGCATACTGATCTTCAGCTGTCCTTTTTCCACCTTCGCTCCGTTGAAAACTGCCGGTTTAACGAAATCGGGCTTTTCAAAGGTGTTATGGTCGTTGATGGAAGGAGAGGTGAGGATGCGGCCGTTTACTCCGGATATTTTTTGGCCTTGCAGGTCGAGAGAAATATTTTGGGCGTTGTCTGTATCCACATTGGCTAATGTGATATGGATCACTCCGTTTTTATCTTTCGAGGCGGATGCGCTCAGCATCGGTACTTCGCGGTTGTCGCGTACCTGGGCTTTGTCGCAGATCAGATCCATCGGAAGGAAGGTGGCATCCTGATGCACTTTATACATTTCAAAGACATGATAGGTAGGAGTAAGCATCATCTTCGGGCCGTTGGTCAGGATCATGGACTGGAGGACGTTTACGATCTGGGCGATGTTCGTCATTTTCAGACGGTCGGTGTATTTGTGGAATACATTCAGCGAGAGGGCGGCCACGAATGCATCGCGCAGGGTGTTTTGCTGATAAAGATGGCCGTTGATAGTGCCCGGTTCTTCATCCCACCAGGTTCCCCATTCGTCGAGCATCAGGGCTACGTTCTTCTTCGGGTCGTATTTGTCCATGATGGTGATGTGCTTTTTAATGACGTCCTCTATTTCAAGACATTTCCCCATCGTCCAGTAGAAGTCTTCCTTGTTGAAGTCGGTGGCGGAACCTTTACTGCCGCTCCATCCGGTCACGGTGTAATAATGCAGGGAAAGGCCGTCCATCCGGCCGCCGACGTTTTTCATCAGCGTTTCTGTCCAGTTATAATCATAGTCGCTGGCACCGCTGGCAATCTTGAACAGGCGGTTACCGTCGTAATTGCGGCAGTAGGTGGAATAGCGGCGGTAGAGGTCGGCATAATATTCCGGGCGCATGCTGCCACCGCATCCCCAGCTCTCGTTGCCGACACCGATGAATTTCACGTTCCAGGCTTTGTCGCGGCCGTTCTGGCGGCGCAGGCGAGCCATCGGGCTGTCGCCTTCCGAAGTCATATATTCGACCCACTTTGCCATTTCTTCAACAGTCCCGCTACCGACGTTGGCACTGATATACGGTTCGCAACCCAGCAGTTCGCAAAGGTTGAGGAACTCGTGGGTACCGAAGCTATTGTCTTCGATCGTTCCACCCCAGTTGTTGTTGACCATTTTAGGACGGTTCTCTTTCGGGCCGATACCGTCCATCCAGTGATATTCGTCGGCGAAGCAGCCGCCCGGCCAGCGCAGGTTGGGGATTTGCAGCTCTTTCAAGGCCTGCAATACATCGTTGCGGTAACCTTGTGTGTTGGGAATGTCGGATTCGGGGCCTACCCAAAGCCCGCCATAGATGCAGGTTCCCAGATGTTCGGCGAACTGGCCGTATATGTGTTTACTGATTTGCTGTGTTCCCTGCTGGGGATATACACGAATGCTCGCATCTTTTTGAGCGAACAGGGGGAGTGCCAGAAAGGCAAGGGCACTGATGAATAACTTTTTCATGATATTACTTTTTTGTGAGATTAGTATTATTCTGTTTGATACGGATCAGGGTAAATGAATAGGCCGGCAGGTCGACGTCGAAGTCGTTGCTGATGCGGACGGTGCCGGTTGCGGGTTTAGCCTGTTTGTCGTCCGGCTTGCCGGTCAGGGTGATCAATTCTGCCGTTCCTTCGATGGCAGGTACGTCGTTCAGGACGATATTCGTTTGCGTCGGGACAGGCAGCAGGTTGACCAGTTTAACGATCAGGTCGTTCGTACGGCTGTCGCGTACCACCGAGGCGGCAACACGTTTCTGCACGGCATCGCTGTTTTCAGAGACGATCACGCGGCTGGTCAGGTACTCGTCGCCGGCATGTTGCCCGTAAAGCTGTTGTACATAGTAGCCGACTGTCGGTTTGACCTCTTCGTTATTGAAATAGATCAGATCCGGGTTCCACTGCGTATGACCTTCCTTGGCCAGGAGAGGAGCATACGAAGTCATGTGTACGACATCCCCGTTACGTTCGAGGGCAGTCATATAGAGCGCTTCTGCCAAAGCCGTTTCCAGGTTGTTGGGACGGCCGGGAAGATGGGCGGCATATTCACCCAGGTAGACCTTCGATTTGGAACGGTCGTATTTATCGTAATAATCCTGGTTGTGGATAAACCAACCCGGTTTCTGGTAGTAATGTTCGTCCACCATCGGGATGTTCAGTTTGTTGGCCAGCTCCCAACCCTCTTCATAATCGGTTCCTTCCGAGTACGGGCCGACCGTACCGATGACGGTGATTCCCGGATGCTTCTCCTTTACTGCATTGAACAGCATGGTGAACCGTTCTTCGAAAAGGTCGGTGATCAGGTCTTCGTTGCCGATACCGATATATTTCAGGTTGAAAGGTTTCGGATGTCCGGCTTCGGCACGTTTCCGTCCCCATTCGGTTTTCACGTCGCTGTTGGCATATTCGATCAGGTCGAGTATTTCCTGCACGTAAGCGTCCATTTCAGACATCGGGATGCCGCCTTGCTGCCCGCCGCCTACAAGATGTTTGCAAGCCGAGTTCTGGCAGGGGACGCCGGCTGCTACGACAGGAACCGGTTCGGCTCCGATGTCTTCGCAGAACTGGAAGTATTCGAAATAACCCAGTCCGGCAGTCTGATGGTACCCCCAAAGGTTGCGTTGCGGCTTGCGCGCTTCCAATGGGCCGATGGTGTTTTTCCAGCGGTATATATTATCCAGTCCGTCGCCATGCGCCACACAACCGCCGGGGAAGCGGACGAAGCGCGGATGAATATCGGCAATGGCTTGTGCCAGGTCGGCACGCAGGCCGTTCGGACGGTTCCTGAATGTCTTTTCGGGAAACAGGGAGATCATATCGAGGGCGATCGTTCCGGTTGCGGCCGGGGTAATCTCCAACCGGGCATCAGATACGTTTTCTTTTGCCGCCAGGGTCACATTCAGTTTCTTCCATTCGCGGGATAATCCCCCGGTGGAACCTTCGGCGTAGATGCGGCCATCCTTACCCGTCAGGTGTACCTGCAACTTCCCGTTCTTTCCTTCCAGCGTACGGGCAAAAACGGAGAATTTATATTTATCACCGGCTTTGAGAACGATACCGTCGAAGCCTTCGTTCGTCAGGCTTGCTCCGGGACGGTCGGTCTTTAATACGGCATAATGAGGGTTGTTGGGATGTATCGGCTGCACGGAGTCGATGGTGAAAGTGGCATTGTTCCCTTTCAGGCTCCAGGCTGTCCGGCTGTTCCAGTCGGGGTCGTGACCTTCTTTGTCGGCAGGTGTGTACTCGAAGTCACGGTTTTGTATCAGTTCGGCATACAGGCCGCCGTCGGCAGCGTAGTTGATATCTTCGAAGAATACGCCTACCAACAGGTCACTGATCGGCTTTTTTTGCTGTCCGTTCACGATCACTTTTGTATCGAACGGTTTCAGGGTGGCGAAACGTACCGGGTCTTCTCCGGTTGTTTCACTGTAAATCCTGTCTTTGTAAACAGTCCTGTCTTTGGCGGCAATCAGGTTCTCGATCACCTTCCAGGCCACCTTGTGGATAACCCCTGTCTCCGGCTCATCATACAAGACGATCGAACAGCGTTCATGCTGCGGGTCGACGGGGTAGCTTTTCACATCGTACGATTGCCTGCCCCAGTAGATCAGGTCTGCCGAAGCGGCATGGGCAAACGTTTCGGTATATTCGTTGAGCGTCCAGTAGCAATGCCACAGGCCGTCGGGTGTTTGGGTGAGGTAGGGGGAAAGCATTCTTTTTTCGCTGCCCCACCTTCCGTAGTCGCTGCGGAGAAAACTGTGTTCCGGGCCGATGCGGTGCCAGTTTTCCTGGTCGTTGCTCCAGGCAAAATGCAGTCCGTTATGGTTATTATCCTTACCGGTGGCGTAGGATAACAGATAGGCGGAGTCCGGTTTGCTTGCCAACTCTCCGGTTCTTGCATAGGAAGAACCGGGGAATAGGGTGGTAAGGATCAAAAAAGAGGAAATGATTAGTTTGATCTTTTTCATCATGATATCTATTTATCGGTTAATTGTCAGAGACTAATTTGTATAGGACGGATGCATGCGGGGGAAGGTCGCAGCTTACTTTATCCCCTTTCTGTTCGACCGATTTGTTGTTCCACATTTCCGTGATCAGGCAATTGTTGTTTAGTCCCAGGTCTTTCAGCGGAACTTCGATCACGGTATTCCCTTTATCGTTCAGGTTGAATAGGGCGAGGTATACATCCCCTGTATTTTTATTTCTGGAAGTAATACCCACTTTGCCGTCCTGCTGGAACAGTTGGCGTACTTCCGTGCTTTCCTTGTGCATTTTGAGGACTTCCTTGTTTGTCAGCAGGGAAAGGGTGAAATCGTCGTTGCTGGGCAGGTCGCCGCCGAACATCAGCGGGGAGCGGAAGATGCAGAACAGGTTCATTAATGTATATTGTTCGTCGCGGGTCAGGCGGGTCATGCGGTCTTCCCCCCGTTCGCCACGGATGGAGATACGTCCGAGCGGGATCATATCGCAATCAGGCCATGTGCCCGGAGCGATGTAAGGATACCATTTCTGGCTGATATCGAACAGATGGGTGATATGCGGCCAGGTATCCCACACGTCGTCCACCATTCTCCACATATTGGCATGGCTGCGCACGTGGTCGGCATTGGCAACCGGAGTTTCTCCCGGGGAAGTACTTAATACGATGGGGCGGCCGCAATGGTCGATGGCATTTCGTATCAGCTCGATCTCATCCTGATGGTAGGGGCGCGACAGGTCGTCGATCTTAATAAAATCCACTCCCCACGAAGCATAAAGCTCGAAGATAGAATTGTAGTATTCCTGCGCCCCCGGTTTATCGGCAACGATCGTATAATTATCCCTTAACCATTCGCATTGCAGTTCGGGTGAATAGATCTGGTCGGCGGTGATTCCCTCGATCCCTTTTACCGGCAGTTTCTTTTCGACCGCTTCTTTCGGGATACCGCGCATAATATGGATACCGAATTTCAGTCCTTTATTATGCACATAATCCGCCAGTTCCTTAAACCCTTTGCCGTCTTTGGCCGACGGAAAACGGTTTACTGCCGGCTGGTAACGTCCGTATTCATCCAATACATATCGGGGATCGGTCTGGTTGTAACCGCCTGCCTTGTCGTTTTCCACGAACCAGCGGATGTCTACGACTACATATTCCCAACCGTATTCTTTCAGCTTGTCGGCCATATAGTCGGCATTCGCCTTTACTTCGTGTTCTTCCACTGTCGGGCCGTAGCAATCCCAACTGTTCCAACCCATCGGGGGAGTTTGCGCCCATTCTTTAAATTCACCGTCTTTGAACGGCTGGGGCTGACTGGTTTCTTTTTTCTGCGCGCAGGAGCAACATAGTGCGGTCGCTGCGATCCATAATAATAAATGTTTCTTCATGATATGGTACTGTGATTCTTTATTATGTGTCAAAAATACGTTATATTATTCAAACCACAGTACCACTAATTCGTCAAAAAGGGGGAATTTTAGAGCAATATCCTACGAATTATTGTTTTTTATACAAATATTCGTGGAAAAGGAGGATATATCGGAAAAATGATGATGATTTGTGCTTCCGGTTAGCTGAGGATATTCAATATAAAGAAGGGCAGGTTCGAAGCCTGCCCTGTATAAGTCTGTCGTATTTATTCAATCACCGGACGATCGTCGTCGGGATCGGGCTTCGGAGTGGGATCAGGTTTGGGAGTCGGATCGGCAGGAATCTCCGGCTTCGTTCCGGCTTTGCGGCGCGAGAGGGTTTCGGAGAATTGCACGATCAATGCGTTAATATTATCGATCAAAACACCCAGCTTTGCTGCCTGCGCTGCATCGTGGGTAATCGTTTCGTTCACCAGCCAGAGGGCGTTGATAGCCTTCACCATCGCACGGTAAGCCTCGTCCGTCTGCGAACGGACAGATTTCAGGTTGTCGTTGCTGACACGGCCGAGCTTGACATCGGAACGGTTCACATACAGTTCGTTGAACTCATTGTTTGCCTGCTTCAACAGGGGAAGCACGTCGGTCAGCCCCAGGGTGGTGATGTATGCTGTATTGGCATCACTTTCGAGGACTTGCAGGCAATTTGTCACCTGCGCCGTGTTTTCGGCGGCCGGTTTTGAGGCTGCATCTTTGTAAGGACGCATCTGGAACTCGATTTTCTGCGCAGCGATCTTTTTTTCGGGCACCGGGCTGTAAAGCATAGCAGCAACCACCTGTTTGATATAGATAAAAAGATCGTCGCGTTCGCGGTCTTTTTCGTTCATAGCCTGTGTTTCTTCGTAGGCGCGGACCTGCATATAGAGGTCGTCTTCGCGTTTAAAAAGGTCGGCATAGGTTTTCTGAAGGGTTTCGATCTTCAACTCGACAGCCAGGGCGGAGGTGGCGAAGGTGAGGACGTTGGCATGAAACTGGAAATGCTCGGCGTTGCGGGCGTTGTTTAAATTGGCAGCAACAATTTCTTTCATGGCATTTTTTTATAAGGTTTATACTAAAAAATAAAGTCAGAAGGTTCTGAAAATGGTCTTTTATGGAAATAATATCTTCAGAAAGCTCTGAAAGCGTTTTTCCTTCAAAAAAATAGATTCAGAACCTTCTGATTTTATTTTTCTGTTGAATAATTTATTTCAGAGAGTTCTGAATTTGTCTTTTTATCGAAAAAGCATCTTCAGAAGATTCTGAAAAAATCCAATCGCTCAAACAGAGCAATCAGAAAGTTCTGACGAGCCAAATATAGTCTTTTTAAACTCTCCGACCTAACTTCTCGCCCCGAATTTCAAAAATAAACTGCCTTATCCTCTCGGACGGGGCAGTTTCTGACTATTTACGTGCTTTTACCTACAGCAAAGTAAATATAATTATTAGGCTTGTCGATCTCCTTCTCCCCTTTTCTGTTGTTAGGAGATGTACCTCTAGGCAATAAAATCATGCTATTGCTTTGGTTTTACAAAAGACGGTAATTATTTTTTTCCGGTGAAATATTTTCCTGCATAAAATATGTGGCGCCTTGCATATTTTATGCAGCTTCATCCGAAGAAAAACAGATTTGATTTTGTTATTTCCCTATATCACGGACAGGTACTTAATTGTTTTGTCCTTATATTTGTCTCCAATAAAATAAATAAGGTATGGAAAAAGAAGCAGAACAGAGAATAACCGGAAATGTAAACCAGGGCGCAAATGTTCAGAGATTACGTCAGATACTGGGTATCAAACAGGAAACGCTAGCCGAAAAGTTGGGAATAGACCAATCGGGCGTCTCCCGCCTGGAAAGCCGCCGGGTGATCGAAAACGATATGCTGTTGAAAATAGCTAATATATTTAATATATCTCCGAAGATCATACAGGAATTACAGGAAAATCCGCTGTCAGTAGTGATTGAGAATACGACGTTTGAAAACGGGAGTGCTAATAATGGAACAGTAGGATACACTGATAAAATAGAGAATACATTCCATCCTTTGGAAAAAATGTTAGAATTAAATAAAGAAACCAGCGAGCTTTACGAGCGTATGCTTGCCCTCGAAAAAGAAAAATCTGCCTTGCTGGAACAGTTGTTGAAGGAGAAGCAAGGATAAAATATAGAAAATACTAAGTGAGCTATTTTGATATAGCGTCGTTGAGAACCCTGATCAGGGTTCTATGTGAATAACCGTGGGATGCACATCCCACGGTATATTCTGGCAATTTCCGAACCAATCAATACTTGAACGGTGTCATCTTCGCATACGCTTTATAATCCTTGATCATTCCCGGATAGCCTTCTTCGGCACGGGGGAGATAATGGAAGCCGGAAACTGTAACCGTTTCACGCAAATCGATCACCACCTGATGAGGGTATTTAGCCCCTCTGGCCGTACTCCAATAGGTTGACTCCTGTAAATCGAAGATCTTATCGGCTGTAAAGTTTCCTCCGTAGGTCTGTTCGCTGTCCGCATATCCGATCTGCCAGTGTTGGCGTCCGAGCGGGTTACCGTTTTCATCGAGTAGATAAAATTCTGCGATAGCTGCATTGTTTCCACCGTCCTGTGCGTTCAACGCTTCCAGACAGAAATGGCGAGCTTGGACAGGCGCATCGAACCGGACTTCCTGCCAGCCGTTACCCGCTTTCAATGAACCTTGTCCGACAGGCTTTTCGTTCTTCAGATCCAGATTTTGTCCCTCTTTACGGTTGGTAAGGGGAGCTTCGGCACGGAGCATATCCAGGATCGGCTGGTTAAGTCCTTTGATAGTCGCCTTTTCGGGGCCTTTCAGGTCGAGAACGATAATTTCATTTTCCCCTTTCTTTAGCCAGCAGCCGGGCATGAATAAAGTCTGCTGCGGGCCGATTTCCCAGAAACGTCCCATTGCTTTGCCATTCACCCAAACCATACCTTTGCCCCAGGTCTGCATATCGAGGAATACGTCTCCGGGAGTCTCCAGGTTGAATGTCGCACGATAATACGCAGGGCCTTCCGCCTTTTTACCGGCTGCGAATTTTTTGTCTTTCGCAAAAGCATAATCTACCGGAAGATTATATACCTGCCAGTCTTTCAATTCGTCGGTAGACGATTCGGTGATAAGCGCCACTTTATTGGTGATCCCTTTCCGGTCGTGGATGGCTTTGTCGAAGTTGACGCGTCCCATCGCTTCGATCAGGATATCCAACCGGGCGCCGGCGGCAGTGGCGGGCAGTTTGATCGTATTTTCTCCGCGGCGGCGATCCAGACGGCCTATCAACTTACCGTCGACGAACACCTGTGCCCAGTCGTGCACTTCGTCGATCAGCAGGGTTGTACCGGCTTTTACTGCCGGTAACGTCGTGCGGTAGAGGATGCTACCCCATCCCTGGTCGAATTTTTCCATCGGCTGGATGTCGCGGCTGGTTTTCGGTTCGGGCAGGTTGTCGAACAGGAGAGCTGTTTCCTTTAGTTCGAATTCAGGGATTTCAATGACCGGGAAAGCTTCCGGTATGTCGGCCATCACTTCGCCCGGAGCCATATAATTTGTCATAAATTCACGCAGTTTGTGATATTTGGGAGTTGTCCAGCCGGCTTCGCTGATGGGCGCGTCATAATCATATGAGCTGCACATGGCGGAATAAGCCGGGCTGTTTGCACCGCCCCAATGGCCGAAGGTCGTACCCCCGTGCGTCATATAGAGGGAGAAAGAGATGTTGCGGTCGAGCATATCCTTCAATCCGGAGATCATGGTTTCCGCATCGCGTGTCTCATGCTTGCGTCCCCAATGGTCGAACCATCCGCTCCAGAATTCGCTGCACATCAGCGGGGTGTTGGGGCGTACTTCTTTCAGTTTTTTGAACTGTTCGTCTATATTGGCTCCGGTACCGAAATTCACCGTCCATACCAGGTCGTCGAGCGCATTGTTGAGGAAGTTCGAACTCCAGTCGCACTGGAAGAGAGGAACATCCGTAAATCCGGCTTCCCGCAGGATGTCCCGGTTTTTAGCAATATATTCTTTGTCCGTAGCATACGAACCGTATTCGTTTTCCACCTGCACCATGATGATGTTGCCGCCGCGGGTGATCTGCATGTCGGCCAGCTGTTTCCCGATCTCATTCATATAAATACGGGTACGTTCCATAAAATACGGGTCGTTCGTACGGAGCTGGATATCGTCTTTCTTCAGTAACCACCAGGGGAGACCGCCCATTTCCCATTCGGAACAAACGTATGGGCCGGGGCGCAGCATGATGTACATTCCCTCTTTTTGTGCCAGACGGCAGAAGGCGGCGATGTCGTTCTGTCCGGTGAAATCGAATTCGCCCGGTTTCTGCTCATGGATATTCCAGAAAGCATAGATACAAATGGTGTTCATGCCAAGGGCTTTACACATTTGAATACGGTGTTCCCAGTATTCGACAGGGATACGTGTGTAATGTATTTCGGCAGCTTTTATAACGAAAGGCTTGCCGTTCAGCAGAAAAGTCTTGTCACCTATCTCAAAGGTGCCTCCGTTTCCGGACGGGTTCTTACAACCTGTCAGCACGCAAATCAACACGGCCATCAGGATTGTTACGGTCTTCATAGAGTGATTCATGATAAAAATTAAGTTTATAACTGTTTTCTGACCGTAAAAGTACATAATTTACCGGCAGAGGGTGGTGTAATAATCAGTCATATTAGGGTAAAAATGGTTCTACTTTGCTGATTTTGTATACCTTTGCGGCATAATTCAAGTAAACGTTGAACAAAAATGAGAAAGTTAATGGTAATTCCCCTGGTTGCTGCCGGTATGGTTGCAATGTCGGGTTGCAGTAAATCACCTGTGAAGGAAACTGCAAAAGTAGACGCCATCAATCTGGCAAACCTGGACACGACTGTAGCGCCCGGAACTGATTTCTATCAGTATGCCTGTGGTGGCTGGATAGAAAAAAATCCTCTGAAACCGGAGTACTCACGTTTTGGCACATTCGACCAGTTGCGTGACAATAATCAGGAACAACTTCGTTCGCTTATCGATGAACTGGGAAGCACTCCACAGGAAGCCGGAAGCGTGGCCCAAAAGATCGGTTCCCTGTATGAAATGGGATTGGACAGCGTAAAGCTGAACAAAGATGGTATGGCTCCTATAAAAGAACAGCTTGAAGCGATACAGCGACTAGGTACGAAAGCGGACGTCGCCAAGATGGTTGCCGTTTTGCATAAAGAAGGAATGGCTCCGTTCTTTGCTCTCTTCGTAGATGCCGACGAAAAAAACAGCTCGATGAATATCGTACAGCTATACCAGGCCGGTATCGGGATGGGCGATCGCGATTACTATCTGCTCGACGATGAAGGAACGGTAAAAATGCGTGATGCCTATAAGCAATTCATTAACCGGCTGTTTACCCTGACCGGAGCATCTCCCGAACAGGCTGAAGCGGCGGTGAATGCCGTAATGAAGATCGAAACAGGTATTGCCGAAATCTCTTACAGCCGTGAAGACCTGCGCGACAGCCAGAAGAATTACAATAAGATCAAACTGGAAGAATTCAAAGCCAAAAACAATCCGATCGACTGGGATGTCTATTTTGAGAGTATGGGATTGATGGAAATAGAATACCTGGATGCCAAACAACTTCCGTTTTACGGGGCATTGGATGAATTCCTGAAAAACGTTTCTATCGACGAACAAAAATATTATCTGGCATTCAACCTGCTTAATGCCGCTGCTCCTTACCTGAGCGATGAATTTGTTGCTGCCGAATTTGATTTCTACGGAAAGACAATGTCCGGAAAACAGGAACAACAGCCGCGCTGGAAACGCTCCCTGTCTACCGTAAACGGTGCTTTGGGAGAGGCTGTCGGTCAGATGTATGTGGCTAAGTATTTCCCGGCTTCTTCGAAGGAAAAGATGCTGACGCTGGTAGGTAACCTGCAGAAAGCTTTATCCGAACGTATCGCCGGCCTTGAATGGATGAGCGATGAAACAAAAGCAAAAGCACAGGAAAAGCTGTCTGCCTTTATCGTGAAGATCGGTTATCCCGACAAATGGCGCGATTACACTGCGTTGGAGATAAAAGACGATTCTTACTGGGCAAACGTATGCCGTTCGAATATCTTTGAAATGGATTATATGCTGGCACAGGCCGGCAAACCGGTTGACAGATCCCGCTGGGGAATGACTCCGCAGACGGTGAATGCCTATTATAACCCGACAACCAACGAGATATGTTTCCCTGCTGCTATCCTGCAACCTCCTTTCTTCAATCCGGATGCGGATGATGCGGTGAACTATGGAGCTATCGGTGTCGTGATCGGCCATGAAATGACTCACGGTTTCGACGACCAGGGACGTAACTACGATAAAGATGGTAACCTGACCGACTGGTGGACTGCTGAAGATGCCGCCCGTTTCACAGAACGTGCCGACCGTCTGGTTCAGCAGTATGACGATATCATTGTGGTAGACAGTGTTCATGCCAACGGACGTTATACCTTGGGGGAAAACATTGCCGATCAGGGTGGTCTGCTGGTATCTCACCTGGCTTATCTGAACTCACTGAATGGCAAAACGCCGGCTCCGATCGACGGTTTCACCAACGAGCAACGTTTCTACCTGGGATACGCCACTCTCTGGGGACAGAATATCCGTCCCGAAGAGATCCTGCGTCTGACCAAGATCGACCCGCATTCATTGGGTAAATGGCGTGTCAATGCCGCCCTTCGCAACATCGATACATTCTACTCCGCTTTCGATATTAAAGAAGGCGATCCGATGTATATGATGCCTGCCGACCGGGTGGTTATCTGGTAAGCTATACATTAATATATAATAATCCTCCGATACCGTTCTGTTGTATCGGAGGATTTTCTATCTTTGTACCAAACCTTTAAAAAAGAATTATATGACTACCTATGAATTAAATGCGCGTCGTGAAAGTATTCTGCAACAGCTTGCAGAATTACTCAACAATGAAGAAGCTATATCCAAAGCTGAACATTGGGTTAAGAGAATGTACAAAAAGGATAAAGCTATGAGCTATCCTTTAGCCCTGGATCAGAAAGGATTGGTTAATGAGATCAGGGAGGCCGAAGATGATATCGCTCATAACCGTTGCATAACTCACGAAGCACTTCTGGAAGAGATAAAGAAATGGTAAAACCTGTCAATCAGATCAAATGGACACGTAATGCCAGGAAACGATTGAAGGAAATTATAAGATTATCTACAAGCAAAGAGGAACTGTCATTTATATATTGACTGTTTTTGACTGCCGGCAGAGTCCGGACAAGTTGTTTGAAGATATACCTTTGAAATAATAAGAAAAGCGCTCTGTTTAGCATAGGGCGCTTTTCTTATTTATGAGATTTCGACTATGCAAAAATAAACTTCAATATAAACAACCCTGCCAGCACATACATCGTTATGCTGACTTCCTTATGTTTTCCGCAGAACAGCTTGACGAGCACGTAACAAAGTAATCCCAATACCATACCATCCGCGATGGAGTAGGTGAGCACCATCATAATGATCGTAATGAAGGCAGGTAAAGCCTCGGATATATCATCCATATCGATCTTTGAGATAGAATCCATCATAAAGACGCCGACAAGAACCAGGGCACCCGTAGTGGCGGCACTCGGGATAAGCAGGAATAAAGGAGCAAAGAACAAAGCCAGGATAAATAAGCCCCCTGTAACCAGGGAAGTGAATCCCGAACGTCCCCCTTCCGCAATACCGGAAGCACTTTCAACATAAGTTGTGATCGTAGAGCTACCCATCATAGCACCGACAGTTGTCCCGATAGCGTCAGACATCATCGCTTCTTTGACGTGCGGGATTTGCCCGTCCTTACCCATGATGCCCGTTTTAGATGCCAACCCGACCAATGTCCCTACCGTATCGAATATATTCATGAACAATAAGGTAAATATGATTACCGCCATGTCTAACGTAAAGAAACCGGTAAAGTCGAACTTACAGAAAGTCGGCTCCATCGAGTGCGGCATGGAAACCGGGAAAAATCCGTCCGGTATCTCCGTTACCCCCAGAGGGATTCCGATCAAAGTACATATCAGGATACTATAGAATAGAGCCCCTTTCACCTTTTTCACGATCAATACGCCGCTCAGCAGGATACCGATCATAGCCAGGACGGAAGCCGGGGAAAACTCCCCGAACATAACGAACGTCTCCGGATTCGGGGCAATGATCCCCGCATTCTTCAACCCGATGAAAGCAATGAACATTCCGATCCCCGAAGAAATGGCATACCGCAGATTCATCGGTATGCTGTTCAGTATGATCTCCCGGATATTCAGGAATGTGATCAGGATAAAGATAACCCCCTCCACAAACATCGCCGTCATTGCCGTTTGCCATGAATATCCCATCCCCTGTACCAGTGTAAAAGCGAAGAAAGCATTCAGCGCCATACTTGGAGCCTGGGCAAACGGAAGTTTAGCCATGAAAGCCAGTAGGAGAGTGGCGATGGCGGAAGCCAGTGCCGTAGCCGTAAAAACAGCTCCTTTATCCATGCCGGTAGTTCCCAGGACAGAAGGATTCACTGCCAGAATATAACTCATCGTCAGGAATGTTGTAATCCCGGCGATCACTTCTGTCCGGAGGGTCATGGTCTGTTTGTCAAACCCCAATAGTTTTTGTATCATATATCTGTATTTAATCGAATGTCCATTTGATAGCCAGCGTCGGAATGGTATAGAAACCGTTACGTCCACCGAAGTTATGGCTTAATTCTACCTCGCTGCCGACACTGAGCTTGAACTTATCATCAACACCTTTCAGCTTGTTTAAGTTCACCCAGATCTGTGGCTCGGAAAGAAAAATGAAGTTCCCGTGATCGTTCTTTTCCCGCCACCAGTCGGCAAAACCGCTGAATGTGCATAACCCGTTTTTGGCAAAATGGATATACCAGGTACCCGTCAGCTGGAAATTGTTCGGACTGCGGTGCTTCTGGATATATTTATACATGGGAGTGAAAGTGAACCCTTTGGAGAAATCCTTATTATTATATGTATAGGTAAGACCCCCGAGATAAGCATTATTATAGGAGCCCCCCTTCATCAATCCCCCGTTATATTCTACATGTACGGAGAAAGGAGGTTGCCAGAATTTAAGTTCGCGGGCAATCTCCCAGTAGGCCGAAGCGACACCCCCTTTCTTATAATCCATATCTATAAAGAAGTAAGTGCTTCCCCACTTGTCTGCCCTGAACATTTCGACGGTAGAGGTCAGAGCCGGCCGGCCGTCCAGGTCTTTGTCGTAAAGAGCTCCCCCGAAATCATAGTGCAACTGAACATTTTGCGCTTTCCCGCATACAATAGTGGCCAACAGAAGAATAGCCAGCGTAAAGAATTTTTTCATCCTGATTGTTTAATATGGTTTATTATTTGGAAAGCCGCAAAGATATAAAAAAAAGCAGGACTTTCTGAAAGGCCCTGCCAGGTATTGTGTTATATCAGATCCCGAAGTAACCAGGCCAGATAACACAAGTAGATAACAATCAGCACCCAACCCTCGGCGCGCGATATCTTCTGTCCGCTTTTGACTACCGGTAGCAAAAGCAAGGTAAGTCCCAGCATCACCAGCAGATCGATATAATTGACGTTCTTGGCTACGATCGGATGAATGACTGAACTGGTTCCCGCTATCGCCAGGATATTGAACAGGTTCGACCCAACAATATTACCGATCGCAATATCCGGGTTTTTCTTCAGGGCAGCCACAAGGGAGGTGGCCAGTTCTGGAAGGCTTGTTCCTGCGGCAACGATGGTAAGGCCGATAACCGCTTCGCTTACCCCCAGCTCCTGTGCGATCGAAACCGCGTTGTTGACCAACAGATGAGAGGCGAAGATCAGTATAGCCAGTCCGCCGCACAGATATAAAATATCTTTGTACCACGGCTCCGGCTGTTTTTCCAGTTCCCCGATGCTTTTTTCCACCTTTTCCTCATGCTTGCGCGAGTAATAAAGGCTGAAAGTCGTATAAAGAATAATGCCGATAAGGAATATAGACCCTTCCAGGCGGTTTAAAGTGCCGTTCCAGAAAAGGACGGTAAGTACAATGGTTGCCAGGATCAAGAGAGGAATATCTATCCGGGTCAGTTGGCGTTTGGCCTGTAGCGGGTGGATAACGGCAGAGATACCCAGTATGACGGCGATATTAAATATGTTTGACCCCACGATATTACCGATGGCAATATCCCCCTGTCCGGTCAATGAAGCGTTGATACTGACCACCAGTTCCGGAGCACTGGTTCCGAATGCGACGATAGTAAGACCTATCACCAGATGCGATACATTAGCTTTCAGGGCGATCTCCGTACTTCCCTTAACTAACCAGCCTGCCCCGATGTAAAGGGCAAACAGAGAAAGAACTAATAATGTTACACTTGTTATCATGGTAATAATTTTATTATTCTTTTTTTACAATGTCTGGCTTCCTGTTGTCCGGTAATCGTCAGATTGCCGTAACCAAGTAAACAGCAAGTTATTTTAGGCAGAAAAACGCACCTCGGATAACCCCAGGAATCCCTCCGGAGTAACAGCAGGAAGCAGATCAGACATTCAGTTAGGGTTGTTAGGAATATTCGTATTAGTGATTTTAATATTCGTATTCTTCTTTTGGCTCTTTTGCTTCCTGACGCATCTGTATGCCACGAAGCACTACCATAACAACTGTAATCAGTCCGAGAACTCCCATTGTTACATCCTTAACAACAATATTCTCAAAATCTGTGGTACCGATCAGTACCAGAATGATAAACGACAACATCATGACTGCGTCTACCAAATCTTTATTTATCTTCATTTTATTAAACTTTTTAATTATTACTTTTGTTCAAATCCGGTGTTATTCTTTTTCATCGATAGCAGCTCCTTCGGCAGAACCGGAACCGCTCAGCCCCTTCATGATGCCATATAATCCATACCCTAAAGCCCCCATCACGATGAGTAACTTCAGATAATCGTTAGGTATAATCGAACTACAAGCTAACACACAGCCTACAATAGTAATAATCACTGAAAGATAAATACGGGTTTTATTTGATTTCTTAGTTGACATAATATTCTGATTTTAATATGATTAAATAATTAATAACGGATCATACCAATAGCCCTCCCAAACGACAGGCAGTATCGGCAATCCCCAAAGAACGCAAAGCGTTCCCAAAAAGGCATAATTATCCTATTAAAATCAAATAATAAGTTTCCGCAGGACAAACACATGTTGTGCCATGCGGCAAAGAAGAGTAGATAGGTTTATGGTTTGACATTCTGATACATCCAATGAAATCTTGCGAAGCGCATTCATTTCCTTCAGGCGAATATCCTGAAGAATCTTTTCCGCCATTTTCAGCGTGCGCAAATTAAATGCATTATTCGTCGATTGAATAGTCCTGCGTGCAGTCAGTCCATTACTACCCTTCAGATCCGTACTTAATACGGTCAGGAAGTATTGCATATCGGCAGAACCTTTTTCCTTCATGACAGCCTCTTTATTCGACACGACAGTATCGTTGCTCTCTATCTCCTCTTGGGGAGAAAAAAGCAAAATGCCGAACAGCAGAGTTAATATGAATAGAAAATTTTTCATGCTGCAAAGATATACGAATTCCTATTAAAAAAACAAATCATTGTGTTTTTTGTTTATACATTTGTCCGTCAAAATGTGAACAAGTAAAGATGGAAGAGAAGAAGAGCCATTTGAAATCATGGGTAGAGGCTGCACGGCCGAAGACCCTGCCGGCATCGTTGAGCCCGGTACTTTTAGCCTGTGTTTTAGCCTGGTGCGACAACGTTTTCCGGTTAGTACCGGCTATTTTGTGTTTTGGTGTTGCTTTGTTGGCGCAAATTGCCAGTAACTTTGCCAACGATTACTTTGATTTTAAGAAGGGAGCCGATAAAGAAGACCGTTTGGGGCCCGAACGCGCCGTAGCCCAGGGATGGATAACCCCGAAAGCTATGCTGAAAGCCACTTTTCTTACCCTCGCATTATCCTGTTTTTGTGGCTGTATGCTGCTCTTTTATGCAGGTTGGGAACTGATACCGGTCGGTATCGCCATTGCCTTATGCGTACTGGCTTATTCCGCCGGGCCTTTTCCGCTGGCCTATAATGGGCTGGGTGATGTCTGTGTAGTGCTGTTCTATGGGATTATTCCGGTATGCTTCACCTATTATGTGCAGGCGCTTTCGTTTTCTTTACTGTCATTCCTGCTGTCCGTTTCGGTCGGGCTGCTATCTACCAATATACTGGTTGTAAACAACTACCGCGACTATGTGCAGGACAAGGCCGCCCGTAAACGAACGACTATCGTTCTTTTCGGCCGTGGTTTCGGTCGGGTGTTTTACCTGCTGAACGGGGTAGTGGCCTTATTGCTGGCTATGCCGCTTTTGCTGGGTGCTTCCTGGTGGATACTCTTTCTGTTCGCCGCCTTTTTTGCCCTCTTCTATGCTACCTGGCGCGAACTTTATCATTTTGAAGGACATGAACTGAATAAAACCCTGGCGCATACCGCCCGCAATGTCTTTTTCTTTACCTTGCTGTTGTCGGTGCTGTTAATCTCGTTAACGACGGGGGGATAACTGGAATATCCGGTTAGGCATAAATGCCAATTGTGTTGAAATAAGTATCAATTTCTAACAGAATAATGAAACAAAGCCCTGCGGAGTCCCCGCAGGGTTTTTTGTATACTTTTGGAGAGGATGATCATGGTGACGGCGATAATGATAAGCAGGATGCCGATGGCCAGATTGAATGTGAACGGTTCGCCGAACACTAAAACTCCTACGAAAACGGCGGTAACCGGCTCCATAGCTCCTAACACGGCAGTCAGTGTGCCGCCGATATTGTGAACGGCTAGTACCAGCGTGATATTTGAAATGACTGTCGGGACAATGGCCAGGAGTATCAGGTTGACTAGCGATAGGACGTCGGGGATAGGTTGTATCCCTTCGTTGGAACCGGCTTTGATCGCGAACAGGAAGGTGCTGATTATAAATACATAGAAGGTCAGTTTTCTGCCTGTCATCGTATGTACCCTCGACTTATTGACGGTAGTGATATAAAGTGCATATCCGACGGCCGACAAGAGTACGATAAATACCCCGAGTGCGCTCAGCTTCATTTCTCCTTCATTGATCGATAACCTGGCAACCCCGCAGATCGCCAGTCCGATTGCCAGCAGTGTGACCCATGAGGTCTTTTCACGAAAGAACAATAACATGATAAGCGTAACGAATATCGGATAGGTGAAATGTAACGTAGTGGCGATCCCTGCGGACATAAAGTTATATCCCCAGAAAAGGAACATGGCAGAAGCCGTATAAAAGAATCCCAGCAGGATTAATACAGGTATCTCCCTTTTTTCTACGCGAAAAGACTCCTTCTTGTAAGTCATGATGCCCGTAAGGGCAATGGCTGCAAAAAGAAAACGGTAGAAAAGGATCGAATCGAACTGCATCCCTTTTGCCATTAGCGGCAGGGTAAATAACGGAATCAAACCGAATGTCGCAGAAGTTAAAATACCGTAGGCAAATCCTTTTATGTTGTTCATCTCTTTTTCTTTTTGCTGAAACGGCTGCAAACATACAAAAAAGCCGTGATATTATCAGGTAATATCACGGCTCTTAAATATTATTTCAGATGATTAAACCAACAAGCCTGCGGCAACTTCTTCTGCTACAGCCGGACTCTTGATGGCAGCCACCAAAGCAAGACCGAAGTTTATTACCAACCCCGGCCCTTTACCGGTTATTACATTGTCGGATACTTCTACTGCTTCGCCTGTTACATTCGCGCCGATCAGCTTCGGTTCGAAACCGGGATAACAAGTGGCGTTACGGCCTTTCAGCAATCCCAGTCCACCTAGTACCATCGGAGCAGCGCAGATGGCAGCTACGATCTTACCGTCGCGATATTGTTGCAGTAATGCTTCTTTTACCGGTTCTGAACTATTCAGATTGGCAGCACCGGGCATACCTCCGGGAAGGATCAGTGCATCGGCACCAGCCAGAGTCGCTTTTTCCAAAGTTGTATCGGCTGTAACCGGCACGTTATGTGCTCCCGTTACAACAGGATCGGCTGTGATGGAAACAGTTGTCACTTCAATACCTCCACGGCGCAGGATATCGATTGTACCCAGGGCTTCCATCTCTTCGAAGCCGTTGGCTAAGAATACAATTGCTTTCTTCATATTACTTCCTTTATTTTAGTATTTATTGTTGTAATGTCTGTATGTGCTTAATACTGCTACTTCCTTTTGCGTACCATTTCGCATATCGCAAATATAGTTCTATTTTCCCGAATAGTAAAAAATAAGATTGTATAAAACAAAAGGATGGCGATATTCGCTTAATTGTTTTGATTTTATTGTTTGATTCATTTCTTTCTAAACCCTGCAAGGGTTCTAACCATCGCAAAGGGCGGTTCGCGAATCGCCCCTACAAGGTCTGTTACTTTGGTTCACATTCTATATGCTCCTGTACATTATATTGTTTCGCAAATTAACTATCATACTATCACTAAGTCTACTCTTAACGTTATATTCAAGGTTTGCGGCGGTGATAGTTGCAGATTTAACTATCACTCATCTATCACTCAACCATCACTAACGGCAACATTTTAACTATATTTTGACTCATAGACAGCGTTTTTACTCCCCAAAAACAGCGATAAAAGGAGGGATTTGCCATCTGCATATTCATATCCCCCTATATAATGACACTGAATGTATAGGCTTTTTTCATTAAAGTACTTACTTCTTGTTCTCAAAACCACCATATTAACCTGTTTTACACCTGTGTCTCGACGATGCTCGCAACCGAGTTTTGAGAGCATCAAGGCCTAGGTATTAAGCGATATTTATCACTATATGTCTGGCAATTAGTAATATACCGCATATAAAAAGACCGGCATGTATCCGGTTTCAGGACAAGACAGTGATAGTAGGGTGATAGATGAGTGATAGTTGAAATCGGCAACTGTCACCGCTACAAGCTTTGATTATAATAATATCCAATAAATCAGTGATAGTATGATAGTTATTTCTCTAAATATACTTAGTAAATATTGTTGGCTCAGTTCTTGCCGGAAGTGAGTGCGACAGTTATCCTATTTGGGTGCGGCAGCTATTTTAAACCGCTGCGGCAGCCACTACTATTGGGTGCTGCAGTCATTGGAAACAGGTAGGCTGTACTTGAGGAAAAGACTTGCATTTTTTATCTGAAAGGCTTACGGTTCATACCCTATATCCTGCGCAGCTTTATAATATAAGATAGCGAGTGATACCCTCTAGGCCGCAAGCTGGCACTATATAGGGAAGAAACCGGGTCAGTAGTGCCAGCTTGCCGACACTACTATCCCAAATGGCTGACACAGTAGTGCTACCACCTTGACTTATCCTAAGATACCCTCCATAAAGAAACGAGTAGGCATTGGACAGCAAACGAGTAGGCATCGGATGACAAACGAATAGGCACCCGTTTTTGAAGGTCAGGTGTTTTGAAATGTTAAGACCTGACTTTTTCTTTATTTTAGTTTATATACATAAGTGATCGTACCACTCTGGTTGTTAGCCCCGTTGATGCTGTTGAACTTCGCACGCTTGGCGGCATCCAACGCACTTTTACGCATGGAAGCGTTGTCGATGTTAGTACTTCTTCCTATTTCTGTAAATATTACATTCCCTTTCGGATCGACCGTAATGTTAATAACAATACGTCCTTCTTCCTGGATCGTGTTGGCGGGGCGGGGCAGGCCACCGGCTCCGATAGAACGACCGTTTAGGTTGAATGAACCGTAGCCACCTACGCCTTCGTTGGCTCCATGGTCGGAGTTGCCGAACGGACTGTTCTGATTGTTACTTTCTGTCTTTTTAATACCAAATGCTCCAGCAACATGGTTACTAATAGCTTGTTCTTTCTTATGTCGTTCTTCTTCCAAACGTTTTTTTTCAGCCTCTTCTTTTCTCTTTTGTTGTTCTTCTTTCTTTTTGGTCAAGGCGATATTATCTTCAATCTTTTGTGAAAGAGTTTTCTCTTTAGGCTGTTTATCCGTTTGCTCGGTATTTGGAATAGATGCTATTGTGTCTTGTTTTATATCGAAGGTTTGAGATGCTTGATTTTCTTTCCATAAAGACTCTTTAATATAGATTCCGGATGCAAATCCTTCACCGATAATAGTATCTTTAGATTGTACTTTAAGTAAAAGATGGCTTGGCTCAGCCTCTATTCGAAGATAGTTCTCGTCTTTTACATAACTTGTTACAAACTCCATTCCAAATGATTCTATAACAACTGTAGATTTGCCTTTGAAGCTGAAAGAGTCATAAACAGATTTACCTTCAATCAATACATACTTTCCTTCTAACTTATCTTTTGTATTTGTAGAAAAAAAGGAACATGAATTCAAGATTATAATACAAATACTTAGTGTGATGAATTTGTTGAGCATAGTAGTTCGATTTACTAGGTGTGTTTATTTACGAGTAGGATTTGCGGTATAACCGGACTTCCATTTAATATCTTTCGATGTATTATAATAGCGGTACTTAGAGTCTTTATATATTCCCGAATTAATACCGAAGCGTGTCGTACTTTCGATATGGACTGTATTACTATTTGTCTTTTTTCTTATCAGAGGGATATTTATACAGCCTCCTTCTATATCGATATTATCAAAGAGTTCAATAAGAGCACATAAAGGGCCGTTTATGACTTTCCCTTCGTGATCAATAATACTTCTAATCAGGATACCTCCATAATAATCATCATTGCTTTTGAAGGTAATGTCTACACCACTTAGGTGCGTATGCCATTGTCCGGCGGCCATATTACGTTTATATGTTGTGGTATCTGGATGATTATTGCTGTAGAAGTAGAATTCAATTTCAAGAAAGTCGTATGTTTTTTCTCCTTTTATTATTTCGTATTGATTAAACAGCTGTTTTGCTATGAGATCGAACCTTTGTTTAACAGTCTCTTCTGATGTGTTATATTCTATATTTAGTAAGTGCTTAATCATTTGTTGTTTAATAATAAAAATGATGATGCATTATGAGCTATTGCTTTCATGCATCATCATTAATAGTTTATTATTTTAGTTTATACACATAGGTAATCGTACCACTCTGGTTGTTCGCCCCGTTGATGCTGTTGAACTTCGCACGCTTGGCGGCATCCAATGCACTTTTACGCATGGAAGCGTTGTCGATGTTGGTACCTCTTCCTATTTCTGTAAATATTACATTTCCTTTCGGATCGACCGTAATGTTAATAACAATACGTCCTTCTTCCTGGATCGTGTAGGCAGGGCGGGGCAAACCTCCGGCTCCGATGGAGCGGCCGTTCAGGTTGAATGAACCGTAGCCGCCTACGCCTTCGTTGGTTCCGTGGTCGGAGTTACCGAACGGGCTTCCCTGGTTACCTGTTCCGGTTTCTGCATCGCCCTGGCTGTTGCCTTCAGCGCCACCGATACCGAATGCTCCGGCAACGCGGTTGCTGATGGCCTGTTCCTTTTTGCGACGCTCTTCTTCCAGACGTTTCTTTTCAGCCTCTTCGCGTTTGCGACGATCCTCTTCCTCTTTCCGTTTACGCTCTTCCTCTTTCTTCTTTTGCTCTTCTTTCTTTTTGGCTTCAGCCAGAGCAACACTTTCTTCGATATCCTGCGTAATGACTTCCTCCTTCGGCGTTTCTACCGGCGGAGTGGGTGGAGGGGGAGGCGTGGTCGTTTCCTGTGGCAGTTCCTGTCCTGTATATTTCGGTTCGAAGGTACCGGCGGCGGAATTGACATTCCCGAAGTTGACGAGGACACCCCCGTCTTCGTCCGGAATCTCCGTCCGTAATACCGTGAACAACAGGATCAGAAAGATCGCCAGGTGGAAAGCGACTGAACCGGCTATACTGTATATGTCATCTTTGTTGAATTTCATATCTGTTATTTCTGCGCACGGGTGGCAAGCACCATCTTGAATTTGTTTTCGTTCGCTATGTTCAGGATCTTTACGATTTCTTTATAAGGAACTGTCTCGTCAGCATAAAGGGCGACGAACATTTCGGGCTCTTTTGCATAACTGTCTTGCAGGAACGGGGTGATCTCGTCGAATGTGACCTGCGTTTCCCGCTGGTTACCGAAGGCTACGTAGTAGTTCAGGTTGGCATCGATGGTAACCCGTGTAAGCGGTTTGGCTGCCGTTTGCTTCTTGGCTTGCGGCAATGTTACCTTGATGGCATTCGGAATGACTACCGTAGAGGTGACCATAAAGAAGATCAACAGCAGGAATATGACGTCGGTCATGGATGCCATGCTGAAGGCTTCGTTTACTTTTGTTCTTCGTTTTAGTGCCATTCGCTTCTTAATTAGCCGGTTCGTTCAATAAATCCATAAATTCCATCGTACGGGCTTCCATCTTGTTCACCACGTTATCTACCTGCGATACCAGATAGTTGTAAGCAAACAAAGTGATGATACCGACTACCAGACCACCGACAGTTGTTACAAGGGCTTCGTAGATACCACCCGAAAGGAGGGATACGTCTACGTTTGTTCCGGCATTGGCCATATCGAAGAAGGCGCGTACCATACCTGTTACCGTTCCGAGGAAGCCGAGCATCGGGGCGCCGGCGGCTGTCGTAGCGATCAGCGGGAAGCCTTTTTCCAGCTTGGCAATTTCTAGGTTTCCTACATTTTCGATAGCAACGAGTACATCGTTCATCGGACGGCCCAGGCGGGTGATCCCTTTTTCAATCATGCGGGCAGAAGGAGTGTTGGTACTTCGGCACAGGTTGAGCGCCGAGTCGACTTTCCCTTCATGGATATAGTCTTTGATACGGTTCATGAAATTCTGGTCTTCTTTACCTGCGCGACGGATAACCAGTAAACGCTGGATGAAGATATAACCTGCCATTAGCGATAACAGCAATAGTACAACCATAATCCACCCTCCTTTAAAAGCGAGGTCTATCACGTTGATCTCTGCTTCAGTGGGGACTGTTACTGCCGTCAGATCCGGCATCTGCTCTGCTGTCTGTGCCCCTACTGCCTGTAGGGAAAGTAAAATACTCATAGGTTTGTATACTTATTCGTTAATATTAATTCATTAGTTTATTGTTGTAAGCATGCTTTATATAAAGAAATAGTTTCCTGCAATCCGTGATATAAAGCGTCACAGATCAAGGCATGTCCGATGGAAACCTCTTCCAGCCAGGGTATATTCTGACTGAACCAGGCCAGGTTCTCCAAGCTCAGGTCATGGCCGGCATTGACACCTATTCCGAGGTTCTTTGCCAGTTGAGCCGCTGCAATAAAAGGGGCAACCGCTTCTTCCTTGTTTACCGGATAATTGGTTGCGTAAGGTTCCGTATACAGTTCGATACGGTCGGTACCGGTTTTTGCCGCCAGTTCGATGTTGGCGAGATCGGTGCCGACGAAGATGGATGTACGGATTCCCTGTGCGGTGAAAGTGTCTACCAGTTCACTCAGCAGGTCGAAGTTCGCACTTACGTTCCATCCTGCATTCGAAGTGATAGCATCGGGAGCATCAGGCACCAGGGTAACCTGGGTAGGTTTAACCTTCAACACGAGATCTATAAAATCGTTACAGGGATATCCTTCAATGTTAAATTCTGTCCTGATAAGAGGTTTTAGTGCATATACATCGCTGTATTTAATGTGACGTTCGTCCGGACGAGGATGAACCGTAATTCCTTGTGCACCGAAATTTTCGCAATCTTGTGCGACTTTTAGAATGTCAGGCATGTTACCTCCGCGTGCATTACGGATGGTTGCAACCTTGTTAATGTTTACACTTAAATTTGTCATCGTATATCGTTATATCTTTTTTCTTTCATTACATTTGCACAAAAGTATCGGCAAATTTAGCAGAATTAAGGGAATTAACAGAATAATGTTGGTGAAAGATTTCATAACGAAGGAACTTCCGGTGTTAAAAAGTTTTGACACAGGGGAGTATGCATTAGCACTAATGGATGATTTTAAGTTAAAACATCTACCGTTGCTAAGCGAAGGGATATACCGTTGCCTGGTTTCGGAAAAGGATCTACTGGCTATGCCTGATCCTACGGCGACGATCGGCGAACCGGTTCTGTTTGCTCCCAGTGTGCTTGAGAATACGCATATCCATGAAGCGCTGGCTTTAATTACCCGTTACCAGCTTTGCCTGCTTCCGGTAGTAAGTCCGGAAGGGGAGTATAAAGGCGCGATTACACGGGATAAGCTGATCGACATTCTTTCGGAACTGTGTAATGCCGAGAGCTCCGGTAGTGTTTTTGTGCTGGAGGTGATGCCACAGGATTACTCGTTGACGGATATTGCCCGTCTGATCGAATCGAATAATGCGCATGTGTTGAATTTGCTCTCGTACACAGATAAAGATACCGGAAGATTGCACCTGATTATCAAGATCGACCTGGAAGATGCTTCACCGGTGATCCGTAGTTTCGAACGGTTTAATTATACGGTTCTCTATTATTTTATGGAAAAGGGAATGGTAGACGATCTGTTGCAGCAGCGGATGGATGAGTTGTTGCATTATATGAATATTTAATCAATTGACAGTTTTATGAAGGTTGGTGTATTTGGCAGTGAATATCAGGTAGAGAAACAGAGTCAGATAAAACGTTTGTTTGAAAAGCTTCGCTCGCAGGAGGCGGAGGTGTATGTGGACTCTCAATTCTACTACTTCCTGACAGATGTCCTGAATTTTGAGCCTGTAGTGGCCGGGTTGCTGACAGATGATGATTTCGATCTGGATGTGGCTCTCAGTGTGGGAGGTGACGGTACTTTCCTGCGTACGGCAGCCCGGGTGAATCGGCAGGATATTCCTATTCTGGGTATTAATACCGGACGGCTCGGTTTTCTGGCAGATGTGGGTGGTAATGATATCGAGGACACGTTGGATGAGTTATTCAAGAACTATTATAAAATAGAAGAACGTACTTTATTGCGTCTGAATACGGAAGGCCGTGTTTTTAAGGGGTATAACTATGCGTTGAATGAGATCGCCATATTGAAGCGCGACACCTCTTCAATGATCACGATCCATACGTCGCTTAATGATGAGTACCTGGCTTCATACCAGGCAGACGGATTGCTGATCGCAACACCGACCGGTTCGACAGCTTATTCCATGAGTGTGAACGGCCCGATCATTATACCGCAAAGTAACAATATCGTATTGAGTCCGGTTGCCCCTCATTCCCTGAATGTTCGCCCTCTGGTTATTCCTGATACTTATAAGATCACGCTAGGGGTCGAGAGTCGGAATAAATATTTCCTGATCTCACTGGACGGACGTTCGGAAATATTCCCTACCGGTATACAACTGACGGTATCGAAAGCGGATTATACAACAAAAGTGATTAAAAGATATAATCATACCTTTTATCAGACGCTCCGTGAGAAGCTCATGTGGGGTGCAGATGCAAGGATGAAATAGAGGATTGTAGCTGAATTATGCTGCAAAAAGATGTTTTATAGCATGTATTTGTTAAATCATATTAAAGATGCGAGAAAAACAAATGATATATTATGCTACATAACATAAAATCTCTATATTTGCACTGTGTTTTTCATGGTATTAGATTTAAGGTTAACAATGAAGATTGGCTGTCCGTGATGGATAGCCTTTTTTATTTTCTGCCAATTGGACTTTCCTGAAACAATTATTTTTATATTTGCCTTTGATAAAATCCACATAAGTAATTTTAGTACGATTGATATCGGTCTTATCGATGAAGGGGAGGTTTACTTTTATGATTACATCCAGGGAAGATGAGTATGTTAAGGCGCTGAGTAACGGTGATTCGAAAGCATTCGAATTATTGTTTCTGCGTTATCAGCCTAAACTTGTCTATTTCTTTACAGGCTTTGTACACGATGACGAGATCGCGCAGGACTTAGCCCAGGATCTTTTTTTTAATCTTTGGAATAACAGAAGCAAGCTTTCGGATATACGTTTGTTTCAATCTTACCTTTATCAGATGGCACGTAACATCTTATACAATTATTATGATCATTCTTTGGTGCAGGAAAAATACGGGATGGCGCAATTCTTATCTCCATCGGTATCCGATGATCCGGAAGAACAGTTATTTGCCAGCAACTTACAGGAATTGATTAACCTCAGAGTCGATCAGATGCCTCCCCAACGGAGACAGATTTTTCGTATGAGCCGGATGGAAGGTTTGAATAATGAGGAAATTGCAAACCGGCTCAATATAAATAAACGGACTGTCGAGAATCATTTAACCGTTGCTTTGGCAGACTTAAGGAAAATGCTTAAGGTTTCTATTCTGCTCTTTTATCACTAATTCTGTGTTTTCTGTAAAAAAATCAATTTTAGACTGTGTGTAAAACCGAAGTTCGCTTTCTTATTTATAAAAAGCGATAATTATGCACGAAAAAGAGATAAAGGAGATAATCAGGTTATTTTTTGGAAAACGGTTTTCGAAGGACATTCAATTGCGTTTTCGTTATTGGTTTCGTTCGGAAGAAGATCGTGATGAAAAGGAGGATGCCTTGCAGGAAATCTGGGAGACAAGTCCGTCTGATATTTCAGAGCAGACCTGGAGCAGACTGTCGGAAATGCAGGACAGGATTTCAAAGTCACGGAATGTGACATTACCGGAGAGACGCAACAGGCGCTGGTTGAAATATGCAGCAGTAGCCGCTGTTTGGATACTGACAGTGTTCACAACCCGTTATTTCTCTGAACAGGATGTTAAAATAGTATCTCCGAAACTAACCGAATTTTATGTTCCTTATGGTGATAAGCAGGAGATAACGTTATCCGATGGCTCTGTTGTGTGGGTAAATGCCGGGTCAGTCCTTATTTATCCTTCGGAGTTTACAGCTGCCACACGTACCGTTTTTCTTAGTGGGGAAGCTTGTTTCAATGTGGCGAAAAATCCGGAACAGCCGTTCATTGTAAGTACGAAACATCTGGATGTTCAAGCTTTGGGTACTGTTTTTAGTGTAGATGCTTATCCCGGTGCAACAGAAACTATTGCAACGTTGGAGGAAGGAAGTATACAGGTGGATACGAAACCTTCGATGACTCCGGCTTCCGTTTTAAAGCCCAATGAACAATTCATCTACTCCCATTTGACACACCGGGCGACAATCAATGTGGTTGATGCTGAACAAGTCTCGGCCTGGAAAGATGGTTACCTGATATTCAAAAATGCCAGCTTTGAAGAAGTGACTGCCGCTTTGGAACGCAAATATAACGTGACAATTAATTATAATGCGGAAAAATATAAGGGGCGTACCTATTATGTGAAATTCAATCCGGACGAAAGTATAGAAGATGCTCTTCTGATTTTAAAACATCTGATAGAAGATTTCAGATACCGGATAACAGGGCAAACAATCAGTATAAACTAAAAGAAAGGAGGAACCACAGCATATATAAAAGAAAGACGGGGAGAACGACCGGCAAAATCTCCTCCCCGTATTTTGAAATCATAGAATACCATCAAAAACATTTCAAGAAATATTAAAATAGTATTCATATTAATAATAACACACAAAGATATGCGAATTACCTTTCTAATACAATCAGAAAAGACTAAAATCTTTTCATGTATATTAATTACATTCCTATTGTTGGCTTTTGCACCATTGGCAGAAGCACAAAATCAAAAGGTTCATCTGACCGGAACGGATATTTCTCTCCGTACTGCTTTTGAGCAGATAGAGAAACAAACAAAGATGTCGGTAGATTATGATGCGAAAATACTTGATACTTCGCGTCCGGCTCCTGCAACTTCGGGGGAAACAACTGTCGGCGATCTGATGAAAGTGTTGTTGAAAGACTCCGGTTGTACTTTCACGATACAGGGATCACATATCCTTATTTCGAGGCAGGTGGTTGCTGAAAACAAAAATAAGGTAGCCGGATCGATAACCGATGAAAGAGGAGAACCTGTAATCGGAGCATCCGTATTGGAAAAAGGAACAACCAATGGAACTATAACAGATCTGGATGGTAAATTTACATTGGAAGTGTCTTCCGGTGCCGTTTTATCAGTCAGTTTTGTTGGCTACCAGACTCTTTCCGTTAATGTAGAGGGGAGGAGAAATGTCAATATCACTCTGAAAGAAGATATGGAACAGCTGGAAGAAGTGGTTGTTGTCGGTTATGGTACACAAAAGAAATCCAGTTTAACAGCCTCCGTTGCTACTGTTCCTGCCCAGGAGTTGAACAAACAAGTGGGACACTCCGTGGCATCTGCCCTGCAGGGACGTACTCCTGGTGTGGAAGTATTGCAAAAAGGAGGAGAAGCAGGTGCTGATATAAAGATACTTGTGCGCGGAGCCGGTACATTCGGCGCTACGGAGCCTCTGTATGTCATCGACGGTGCATTCTCAAACAATGGCCTTAACTCGTTGAATCCGTCGGATATCGAGTCGATGGAAATATTGAAGGATGGTTCTGCTGCTGCCATTTATGGTTCACGGGCAGCGAACGGCGTAGTTCTGATCACAACGAAACATGGTCAGAAGGGGAAGGCGAAAGTGGAGATATCCGCAAACTACTCTATGCAAACACCTTCCAAATACCTGGATTTCCTGGATGCAAACGAACATCGTGAATATACAAAGCAGCTTGTCGCTAATTCCAGTAATCAGACCCAGGCACCGGAAAATGTAAATCCGACTGATCCGGGTATCAATACGGACTGGCAGGATGCTTATTTAAGAAACTCACCTATGTATAATCTGAATGCGGCTATTTCCGGTGGTGGTGAATATTCGACTTTCAATACCAGTATCGGTTATTTCGATCAGCAAGGTATTATGGAGTTCTCCGGTTTCAAGAAGTACAATGCACGTGTGAACGGAACTTTCAAGAAAGGCCGTCTGACTGTCAGTGAAACACTTTCTGCCGCATTCACGAATAAAGAACCACAAGTAAGAATGGTCATGGGGATTCCGACCGTGCCGATGACAGATGCCGAAGGACGATATGTTTCGGCAGGCAGGGAGTTTTACGTGAACGAAAGTAAGGTTACGAATCCTTTCGCTTCTTATTCCAATACCGTCAGAAGAAATAAGACGGTCAATGTAACAGGTAGCTTAAACATAGGATTGAACTTGTTTAAGGGGTTGGACTATAAGCTTGTACTGGGTGGTGATTATATTTCCACAAATAATTATTCCCGTTCCATTGCATTCGATTCCAACTGGGATGCCAATGGTGACCCGGATCCGGATTACAGCCGGACGCTTAACTCCCTGTCGGAAAGCCGGGGGCAGCGATTCAACTATACGATCGATAATATATTGACTTATAAGAATACTTTTGAAGGTCATACTATCGACGCAATGATAGGTACCAGCTGGATGCGTGAATATTACAGAACAATGGGAATCGGTTCGGGTTCTACGGATCTGGGAGGCCCCAGTATTACTATCTATAATGGAAAAGGAGATATAACCAGCGAGGAATATAATTCGGCTTTACTTTCATTTTTCGCCCGGTTAAACTATGACTACAAAGACCGCTATCTTGTTTCTGCAAGTATCCGTAGTGATAAGTCTTCAAAATTTGCCAAAGGAAACCGGGTAGGGTATTTCCCTTCTGTCTCTATTGGTTGGAATATACATGAAGAAGAATTCTTTAATATCGATTGGATCAGCAGAATGAAAATTAGAGCCAGCTATGGAGAATTAGGGGCAAACTTTATTGATCCTTATTCATTCCTTTCCACGGCATACGGCCCTATTCCATCAGTGTTCGGTGAAAATCAAACCGGACAGGAAAGTGTGATGAACGGTTACGTTACTAAATTTGCTCAGGAGAACCTGACGTGGGAGAAATCTATCTCTAAAAACATCGCATTAGAAATGGCATTTCTGAATAATCAATTATCATTCACGGCCGAATACTTCTGGAAAGATAACAATGACCTGCTTGCTCCGTTGCTGCCTTTGGCTTCATCCGGGCAGACCATTATGACAAATGGAGGTGATTTACCAGTTTTCAACTCTGCGTCGGTAGAGAACAAAGGCTTTGAATTTACGGTAGGTTATCGTAAAGACTGGAAAGACTGGAGCCTGGGCGTTACAGCCAATATTTCGGCATTGAAAAATAATGTGAAGAGTCTGGGCGAAGGGGTACAACCTATCAAGGCGGAAGTGATGATGAGCGGTTCATTCAACGACCGTCCTACCATTACTAAGCCGGGGCTTCCTATCGGTACATTCTGGGGATATGTGGTCGATGGTTTTGATGCTGACGGAAACTTTATTTTCCAGGATAATAATGGCAGCGTGGATGGTGTATTGACCGGAAAACCGGATGGAAAGATCGATGAAAACGACAAAACAGCTATCGGCAATCCTCATCCGGATTTTACTTATGGGTTGAACATCAATGTCGGTTATAAGAACTGGGATCTGACCGCTTTCTTCCAGGGCACGCAAGGCAATGATGTCTTTGCTTTGATGAAGTACGACTGGTATTTCGGCGGTGCCAACAGTGCTATTCTGAAAGATGCTTTTTACAACTCGTGGACTCCGCAGAATACGAATGCAGAGGCTCCTAAGCTGAATAGCAAGAATAGTTCGGGTATCAACTCGCTACCAAGTACATTTTATGTAGAAGACGGTTCTTATTTCAGATGCAAGAATTTACAGATCGGTTATTCTTTTGACAGGAAGTTGTTGCAGAAGCTCCATGTCGATCTGGTGCGGATTTATGCAGGTGTACAAAATCTGTTCACTATCACCAAGTATCCGCTGTATGATCCGGAAGTTAGTTCCAACGCGCTGTTCGACAGAGGAGTGGATGGATTCTGGCAGGCGCAGGAGAGTCCGCATGAAGCAACAATGAACTCCAGAGTATATAATATCGGTATCAATTTAACTTTCTAAAACTCGTATGAATATGAAAAACAGTTTGCATAAAATATTAATATGGGTCATCGGTTTCGTTATTACCGGGATGATGACTTCTTGTGAAGACATTTTTGACGAATTGTCTGTCAATCCGAATCAGTTGGATGTAAATTCATTCTATACTACACCGGAAAATTGTAACAAAGGAGTTCTGGGTATCTATGGTTACATTTCTATTCCGCGTAACCTGGGTGCTTGTGGCTTCGGGTTGATGCTGACCCGTAGTGATGAGGGATGTTCAGTAGCCGATTATGGTGTACCCGGTGCTTATAACGAGGAATTTACTCCCTCGTATTATTCTTTGGTACAGCCGTTTCAGTTGATGTATACGGCAGCATCGCAGGCGAACCAGATGATAGAAAGTCTAACTGATCTTGAATTTAGTAATAAAGAACAGCATGATGCTTATCTGGGTGAAGCTTATTTCCTTCGTGCATTCACGCACTTTTTCTTATTCATTAATTACAGGAACATACCTTTAATCAAAGAATTACCAAAAGCCCCAAATGAATATAAACCGCAGGCAACACCGGAAGAGGCCTGGGATTTTATCATAGGTGATCTGATTAAAGCGAAAGACCTGCTCCCGGGTAAGGATTATTGGGATTTAAAAAACAAAGGCCGTGTTACCAGGGCTTCAGCTTGTGCCCTTTTGGGTAAAGCTTATCTGTATCGTTCGGGCATAGAGCCTAAATACGGTACTTCCCAAACGACTTATTATGATGAGGCGGCAGCTGCATTTGCTGAGATCATCAATGGAAATTGCGGTAATTACCGACTGGTAGACGATTATTCGTGGAACTTCGACGTAACTCATGAAAATAACGATGAGTCTATTTTTGAAATACAATTTGTCGGTGTGTTGAATACCGGATTTAATCCCGGTTTTGTGGATAGCGGCCTGTTTAATGATATCCGTTGTAAAATGTGTATCATGAATAAAAACAGAAATTCGAACAGTTCTGCACAAGTGATGCATAATTGGTTATATGACAAATTTGTTGCCTCAAAGACCGTTGATGGCAAGACTGATCCACGGATGTTCGGGTCGTTTGTTTTTAATGATAATGCTCCGGAAATTATTAATCCGGACGGAATGAAAGTGACTTTCCTGGAAAATAAAAACTGGGAGGCAGAGATGGGATCCAAAGACGGAACATTCGGCGAACAATATGAACTGGCTGCCGGATATAAGATGTGTAGCAGAAAATGGATGGACTGGACACTGCCTCCAACAGATGATGCCGGAGCCCATTTTTTCAATGGCCGTGCACAAGGTGTCAACTGGAGAATGATTCGTTATTCGGATGTCTTGCTGATGTATGCCGAAGCAGTCGTAATGGGAGGTAAAGCTACGGCTAATATAACCCCGTTGGAAGCGATCAATCGTGTACGTGACAGGGCCGGTGTTCCTCATATTGCAGATGCAAATATGGAAACGATCGAAAATGAACGTATTCTGGAGCTTACTTACGAAGGATTTCGCTTTTTTGATTTACTTCGTTGGGGAAAAGTGGTGGAACGTTTCCGTGAGTTGGAAGCTTCCGATCCTTTGTTTAAGAAGTTTAGCAGAGCTCAGTATATGGGTTTCCAGGAAAACAAGAATGAGTGGATTCCGCTGCCTATCGATGAAGTAGAAGGTAATCCGTATATAATTAAGAATAATCCAGGTTGGTAATTAAAATAAAGATAACATGAAAATAGCTTATTATTTGATATGCACTGCTTTTCTTTCGGGTTGTGTCTCTTCGCAAAACAATTGTCCGGTAGAAGGCAATGGCAAAACTTTGCATAATGGAATAGTTCTTCCGGAGCTTTGGCCTCCGGGTATGGTGGATGATGGCGTTTGTCGTGAAATGCCTTTGCCGTATATTGAAAACAAACCGGCTGTTATCCCGATTAATCTCGGACGCCAGTTGTTTGTCGATGATTTTCTCATTGCAGAAACAGATATGCAGCGTGTCTCTCACAAAGCAACGTTTTACGAAGGAAATCCGGTACTTGCACCGGATAAGGAATGGGAATATACGTTTGAACGTGCCCCTTATGCAGCTCCTTTCAGCGATGGCATCTGGTATGATGAGACTGACCGGAAATTCAAAATGTGGTATCTGGCCGGTGCGGGATCTATGCATAAACACCGCCAGAGTTTTTACACCTGTTATGCCGAGTCGGTCGACGGTAAACAGTGGGAGAAGGTTAATATGGATGTGGAACCGGGTACCAATATTGTCGATACTTGTGACAGGGATGCTGCTACGGTATGGCTGGATAAAACGTGTCCGGATCCGGAAAAGCGTTTTAAACTTTTCAATGTAGAGAAGCACCGGGGTGGTTGGAAAGTGATCCTGAAATATTCGAAAGATGGCATACACTGGTCGGAAGGGGTGGCTCAATCCGGGCCGGTAGGCGACCGTACCACGGCTTTCTATAACCCTTTCACCGGGAAATGGGCACTGAGTCTCCGGCAAGGAGCTAAAGCGGACGGACGCTCCAGGGGATATCTGGAAAATGAAGATCCGGAAATGGCTGTCAGTGTGGCGCATTCGTTGGCGGCGGGTATCAAAGATAAAAATATAGTCTTATGGTTTACTCCGTCGGATAAGGAGTTGGTGCATCCTGAATTTCCGGATGTGCGTCCTGCCATCTATAACTTTGATGCTATGCCTTATGAGAGTGTCATGTTGGGATTTTATGCTATGTGGAAAGGGCCGGAGAATGATGTTTGCGATAAATTAGGTATTCAAAAGAGGAATGAGATTGGAATGGGATACAGCCGCGATGGTTTCCATTTTTATCGTCCTACTTATGAACCGATTATGGGTGTCAATGAAACGGACGGGGCATGGAACTGGGGAAATATGCAATCGATTATCGGCGTACCGCTGATTGTAGGTGATTCCCTGTATCTGTATTCCAGCGGAAGAATGAAAAACGATGTCATGTGGGATGGTTTTACTTCCACGGGTATGGCAACCTTACGTCGTGACGGGTTTGTTTCCATGCAAACTCCGGGGCAGGGTTTCCTCACTACCGGAAATATAAAATTTGACGGTAAGTACTTTTTTGTCAATGCACAGGTTAAAAACTTGCAGGTAGAGATATTGGATGAAAAAGGAAAAGTAATCCCCGGATTTTCCAAAGATGACTGTGAAGCATTGAAGGATTTAAATTCGACCAAACAAATGGTTACGTGGAAATCCGGAAAAGACCTGTCCTCTCTTACTGATAAAGTCGTGAAAATAAAATTCTATGTAACTGATGGTGACCTGTATGCTTTTTGGATTTCTCCCTGGAAAACAGGTGAAAGCCGAGGATATACAGGAGGTGGTGGCCCCGGTTTGAATCCGACAGGAATAGATAGACCCATACAATGAGAAAGATGATTTCTATATAATAAATATGGTATGTAGTATATTTCGTTAACCATATTAAAGGTACGGTAAATATGCTGCATACCATGACGCTTTTGTGTAAAGAAAGGCTATCCGTGATGGATAGCCTTTTTTGCGTTCTACCAAAATAACATTTGTTTATTTTGGTTTTGAAATATGAAATTTCATTTCGAAATATAGAACCATATTCCTACCTTTGTAAAAAATAAATAGCAATGGGGATATTTACGGAACAGGCATTAAAAGAATATGCAGAAAAGTATCCCGACTCAAGAGTCGCTCTTCAAGAATGGACAACGATAGTAAAACAGAGTAAGTGGACTAATTATGATAGAAAATCAGGCTCAATATGAATGGGCAGTTAAAAGGGTAGAGGAACTTCTTCCACTAGTGGATGACAATACTACACTGAATGATCCTAATAGCATAGAATTAGAGCTTTTGTCTAATCTTGTGGCTGATTACTCAGAGGAGCATTATGCTTTAGGAGAACCAACTTTGGTGGATGTACTAAAACTTCGCATGTATGAAATGGGACTTAATCAAAAATCATTATCCAAACTGATAGGAGTAAGTCCTTCCCGGCTTAGTGATTATATCTCTGGTAAATGTGAACCGACTTTGAAAGTTGCCAGGGAAATTAATCGGAAACTGAATATTGATGCTAATATAATACTCGGAGTATAACCTATTTTATTTACTTGATAAGTAGACCGACAGCTACTTATTGAGTAGGTAGTATGGTTACTTACTAAGTAAGTTGCAGTCTACTTATTAAGTAGATTTCGCCTTACTTAGTAAGTAGGCTTAGCCCTTGTTTAGTAGCGTGTCCGGGCTTTGATGGAATAATCTTTTTTTATAAAATATCTCCAGAGAAATTTTGTTATATCAGAAAAAGAATCTTATCTTTGCATTGTCAAGAAAGATTGACTTCATCGATTTTAATAAATGCAACTAGTAGCATTTATTTTGGCTTAAATCTAAATTAAGCCGGTCGGCTAGTTATTCTGCCGACAACATTTTGCCCACTCTTACAAAAGTAAGTCTGTTGCAAGAAGTGGGAGGGAAACTTTTCTTCTAGAAGGGGGAAGAAAAGGGGTAGAGTATCTCTTCGATCCTTATTATAATCATTTTATTTATATAAAATATGGCACTAAAATTCAGACGTGTCAAAAAGTCGTTCGGTTTCGATAAATCGAAGACCGAGAAGTATGTGGTGGTTCCCGAAAGGGCAACCCCAGTGGGATTTGAATATCTTTGCGAGCAAATCGCATTGATATCGGGTGTTAACAAAGGTATGGTGCGAGCAACCTTATTTGGGTTGGTTTCTTCCATGAAAACCTTCATTCAACAGGGGCACACTGTGCAGGTGGAAGGATTCGGGAGTTTTATCCCGTCTTTTAATGCCAAGAGTAGCCTTGTTGAAAAGGATGCAAATGCTGAATCCATCCGAAAGATGAAATTACGTTTTGTTCCGTGTGCGGAACTGCGTGAAATGATGGAGCGGATGAGAATGGATTTCAATGACAAAGACAGTACTAACGATACTAAAGAATCTGATTCTCCTTCCGGAGGTGAGGACGACAGACCAGTAATCGAATAGTTCACGATGTTATTTTAAAAGTTACTCCCCGGGTCGATATTTTTCGACTCGGGGAGTTTTATTTTTTAGGGAAGCCTTGGAAATAAAGAAAAAGTCTATATCTTTGTCTCGTTCTCACGCCGATTTTACGGGTGGGAGCAGACATATATTTGAAAGGCGTTTATTGACGTCTTGTCTTCGGTATCTCAAACTTCGCAACTTTGAACAAAGAGAAGACAGGGCAGCGGTAGATGTCTGCGGTGATTTGTGAAATTGTATACTTCATGCGTCTTTTGGCGCATGAATGTATATTTTTGTACATATCGGCGTGGGCTTCAACGTTGCTTATCCTCTTTGTTGGGCATGCGAAGGCCTGAGGTACGGGATAAGTGACAGACGAATCCCGCGCTTTTTTTGTATATGCTGATTTATAAGAACTAGTCACTAGTTATTAATATTTTAAATGTAAATCAGATGAATACAAAAAGTATTTTTCTATTGTGTATGTGGCTCTTCGCCACATGTTTCTTGCAGGCACAGGATAAGATGCCGCAAGCAGTTAGTTACCAGGCTGTAGCACGTGATGCACAAGGTAAAGTGGTTGCCCAAAAGCCAATAGGCATCCAGGTTGAAATTCTGAAAGGTTCGACTACCGGCACTGTCGTTTTCTCCGAAACGCATTCTCCAACAAGTAGCAAAACCGGAACGGTCAATCTCCTGATCGGTCAAGGTACACGCAAAACCGGTACATTCTCTTCCGTCGATTGGGGAGCAGATACCTATTATCTGCAATTAAGCATGGACTTGAACGGTGGAAGTAATTACGAAAAAGTTTCGACAACACAGATGTTGCCTGTTCCTTATGCGTTGTATGCAGCAAAGGCTGGAACGGTGGAAAATGGAGGTGGAAGCGGTAATGGTAGCGGTAATATCGCAAAATTTGTTATTATGTCAGATGATGACGCTGAAGAGCTAACCAAAGTGTTGAGGGGAGATATAATAGAAGAGGAAGCAAATTCAATAGGGACAGGATACTTTAGTTTTGAACTGGATATTATATATTTAGATGGAACAGATCAGGAGTTAGATGCTGTTATAGAAAATTGGCCCGCTGGAACTAAGATTGGAGATAGTTATGGGACAGAAGATGAACCTTACGGAGAACATGTCCTATTGCCTTCTACATCAATGTGGCATCACTGTCTTATATCTGCTTATAATATACCGAAAGGAACTCATGAACTGAAAATGCTTATAAAGAATAAATATGGTACTATACTAAAGGAATATCCTTTTACACTGAAAATTATTGATAGAAAATATGAATAACATGAAATATCGACTAATTTTCATTTCATCCTTCTTTCTTCTTCCCGCTCTTCAAGCCCAAGTATTGGACGGAACTTTTAGTTTTATAGGAGAAGAAACAGCTACTTCCGATATTCTATTGACAGCTATCGGAGGTCAACCTTTTGAAGGTATGACTGTTGAAGCGCCGTTATCTTACGGTTTTATCGAGGTGGTTTCCACAGCCAACGAATATACGAACGTCTCGGCTCTAACTTTAGAAAAAGATCTGGTTTCGGCGGAGGTTGGGGAGCAGTTGCAACTGACAGCTGCTTTTTCTCCGGCAGAGGTGGATAACCCGATGCTCGGTTGGTATTCGTCAGATCCTTCGGTAGTGGGGGTAAAGGATGGTGTTGTTTCTGCCTTGCAAGAGGGAAAGGCTACGGTAACGGTCGTTTCGGCTAGCGGTGTTTTTGCAGATCAGTGCGAGGTGACGGTCAAGTCCGATCCTACTTCAATAGAAATGGTGAATAGCAGCAACCGCATATATCCTACTGTTACCAAGGATTATCTTTATGCCGATTTGCAACAACCACAAACGATTTATATCATAAATGTATCAGGTAAAGTATGTGAAAAAATCCAGTGTCAGACTGGACGGAATACAATCACGATGCAGACATATCCTACCGGAGTCTATTTTATCCGCATGGATAGTGAAGTCGTTAAAGTGATAAAACGGTAGAATCGTATCATTCTGCCAACCCAAACTTTTCTCCGGAGTAATTGGATTTCTTCCCGATTGCTACCGGAGTTTTTATAGTATAAATATGCTGTAAAAACATTTTCCTGGGTGATCCATTGAAAGTATCCTTTGGATGGTGAAATTATCGCTACGATATGTAATATAACAGAGTTGTCGAATCATTATAAATAGGAAGAATTGATATGAGTGCTATTGGACAAGGGGGAGATCCCCAAATGACTGCTAATAATCTTACTCCCGCATACCCGACTCACCCGGGGGAGATTTTGAAAGATGAGATAGAGTATAGGGGAATATCACAGCGTAAGCTGGCGAAACAAATGGGGTTAGCATATTCTGTTTTGAACGAAATCTTGAACGGGCATCGTCCAGTCACAGAAAAGACAGCTTTACTTTTTGAGGCCGTTTTGGGGGTCGATGCAGAACCGTTGATGCGCCTTCAACTTAAATACAATATGCAGGCCACCCGCAAAGACAAGACTTTTATGGAGCGACTGGCTGAAGTGCGTAAAATTGCTGCAGTGCTTTGAGTTTAGAAAATATTATCCGTGTGAATAGTGAAATCTTAGCATAGTAATATGTCGTAAAAACATGTTATGCAGCATATATTTGTTAAATCATATTAAAGGTGTGAGAAAAACAAGCGAAATATTATGCTACATAACATAAAGTCTCTATATTTGCACTGTGTTTTTCATGGTATTAGATTTAAGGTTAACAATGAAGATTGGCTGTCCGTGATGGATAGCCTTTTTTGCGTTTATAGGGATGTTGATCTTTGTATCCGTAGAAAAATCTTATCTTTGTACTCCTTTAAACGTAAATGCTTCAAATAAAGATATGAAAAGAATATTCTGCCCCAAATGTGATAATCAGTTATCGTTCGATGAAACTAAATATCCGGATGGACAAGTGTTGGCTTTTGTGTGCCCTCAATGCGGTTCCCAATTTAAGATAAAACTTGGAAGAAAGACCGTGCGTACGGAGTCTGGCCAGGAGAAAGAGGTGAAAGAACCGGATTTCTCTTGTGGCTACATTACTGTGATAGAAAATGCGTTTGGTTTTAAACAGGATCTGCCGCTTGTGATGGGGGATAATGTGATTGGCCGTCGTAACAAAGATACAGAGGGAGTAGACGCTCCGATTATTACCGCCGATCCCAGTGTAGGGCGTAAGCATTGCATTATTAATGTGAAAAAGAACAAAGAAGGCAAATTTATTTATACCGTCCGCGACTTTCCCAGTCTTACAGGTACTTTCTACCGGAGTGTTCTGCTGGGGAAAAAGGAGCAGGTACGAATAGGAGAGGGAGCTATCATTACTATGGGAGCTACTACTTTTATTTTACATACGGCAAATGAAGGAGAGGAAGAAGAGGATTTTTAAATAAACTTTAGACGCTGTACCGGAGTGAAAATAGTCTCTTACATCAGGGCGATAAGGGAGATAGGGGGAATTGGCGTAGGTTTCGGGAGAGATGGATACAAGATTTCCTTTCATCTCCGGTACAGTTCTAAAGTTTAATTCTCATTATTCATGCTTTTTGTTTAGTTGTTCAACGATAAAACAACTGGAAGGCCGTTTGGCTCAAAGTAGTTTACATAAAGAATCAAAAAGAACTGAAAGAAAGGTTCTGCTAAAAGCCAGTGTTAATGCAGGTAGTGCTTTATAAACCAAAGCAGGGGACTCCTTTCTTGCAGTAAATCTAAATGTTAATTGGAATATTTTTACAATTGATTTCTGCCTGTTTTTAACACTTCTGACTTACTATTTCGTCTAATTATACCGGACGGAAGGTTCCTTATCCATTATTTTATATGTACTTTTGCGGCTCAATAGGCAATAGAGGTTACAAATGGGACAAAATAAGGTAGAGTCGGCAAGTGGGATTACCTTCCGGATTTTAATTGCGTTGAGCATATCGCATTGTATAAACGATTCGTTACAATCTGTTATTACAGCAGTTTATCCGTTATTTAAAGACGATCTGGCATTGAGTTTCGCACAGATCGGATTGATTACATTGGTTTATCAATCTGCGGCTTCCGTATTTCAGCCGCTTACCGGGTTGTATTTCGACAAGCATCCTTCTCCGTGGTCGTTGCCCATCGGGATGAGTTTTACTCTGATCGGTTTGCTCAGTCTGGCGTTTGCCAACTCCTTACATTGGGTGCTGTGTTCTGTCGCTTTGATCGGGGTAGGGTCGTCGATATTCCATCCGGAAGCGTCGCGGTTGACATCGTTGGCTTCGGGAGGGAAGAGAGGGCTGGCGCAATCGCTGTTTCAGGTAGGAGGGAACCTGGGAGGGTCGTTGGGGCCGTTGCTGGTGGCTATTCTGGTGGCTCCTTACGGGAGAAAGCATATTGCTTTGTTTTCTATCCTGGCTTTTGTGGCTATTCTGATAATGACTTCGGTAGGACGTTGGTACAAAGGCTTGCTTCTGCGGTTTAAGCGCGAGGATGTTGGTTCTTCAAAGTCTCATATTGAAATGCCGTTACCTCTGGGGAAAACTGTTTTTTCCATTTCCATCCTGTTGATCCTGATCTTCTCCAAATATATTTACATGGCCAGCCTGAACAGTTACTATACGTTCTATCTGATCGAGAAGTTCGGTGTGAGTGTTCAGTCTTCGCAGTTGTTCTTATTTATCTTTCTGATAGCGACTGCGCTTGGTACACTAATGGGAGGACCGATCGGTGATAAGGTGGGACGTAAATATGTTATCTGGGCTTCCATCCTGGGGGCGGCACCTTTTTCTTTATTGATGCCGCATGTACATAGCTTGTATCTGACGGCTGTACTTAGTTTTTGTGTCGGACTGACTTTATCTTCTGCTTTTCCGGCTATTCTGGTCTATGCACAAGAGTTGCTGCCTTATAAGTTGGGACTTATCTCCGGATTGTTTTTCGGATTTGCTTTTGGCGTGGCAGGGATCGCTTCGGCTGTATTGGGGAATCTGGCCGACCATTATGGTATTGAAAGTGTATATAATGTTTGTGCTTATATGCCGTTGATCGGGCTGGTCACCTGGTTTTTGCCCGACTTGAAGAAAGCCTCTAAAAAAGGAAGTTAGCCCGCTGAACAATACCCGAGAGGGCTTTGTTATTAATCATAAATTTCGCACAAACTAAATTTAAACGCATTTATGATTAATAACTTAACGCATTTCAGTATTGGCTTGCTACTCTTTTTCCCTGCCGTTACTTTTGCCCAGACAGAGACTGTCGACCTGAGTCTGGAACAGTCGATGGAGCTGCTTCAAAAGGAGAACCGGAGCATTCGGATAGCAGGAAAAGAGGTGGAGTTAGCAAAGAACGAACACCAGAAGCTGAACTCTTTCTGGTATCCTTCCGTCAGTGCAGCCGGTGCCTTTGTACATATGTCGAATCCGGTGGAGGTAAGACAGCCGCTGGATCAATTCACCGATCCTGCAAAAGATTTTGTTCATTCCATCATCCCCGACGATCAGTTTATCTCCTCTATTCTGGATAAGATCGGGCAGAACACACTGACACTTCCGCTTATCTCACAAAATATCACGTCCGTCGATGCCAATGTTACCTGGCCGCTTTTTACCGGGGGAAAACGTATTTGGGGTAGTAAGATCGGAAAGACGATGGTCAATATAGCCGAAGTCAACCGTGAACAGGTAAATGCCAACCAGCAATCGTTGCTGATTGAAAGTTATTTCGGCTTACGTCTCGGCCAACGGGTGGTTGCCGTGAAGGAAGCTACTTACAATTCCCTGAAAACACATTACGACCAGGCTCTCAAACTGGAACAGAACGGAATGATAAACCGTGCCGAACGTCTCTTTGCCCAGGTAAGCATGGATGAGGCCAAGCGCGAATTGGAATCTTCCCGCAAGGATCTGGAGGTCGCTGCACAGGCATTGAAAAGTCTGTTGAATATGGAGGAAGGAAAAGAGATCAGTACGACGACCTCCCTGTTTATAAACGAGAACATCCCTTCCGCCGATTACTTTAAAGAGTTAGTCCCCGCCAACAACTACCTGGTCAACCAATTGAAACTACAGGAAAATATAGCAGGGAATGAACTGAAGATCGGCCGTTCCGGTTATCTCCCGGAAATCGCCCTGTTCGGAAAACAAACGCTTTACTCGCATGGCGTGGATAAATACCTGATGCCCCGTACAATGATAGGTATCGGCTTTACCTGGAATATATTCGACGGACTGAACCGCGAAAAGAAGATCCGCCAAGCCCGCCTGACCAGCCAGACACTGGCTATCGGGAAAGACAAAGCGGTGACGGATCTGAAAGTAGGAGTAGACAAGTACTACACCCAGCTCCAGAATGCGCTCGATAATGTAAAAGCCCTGAATACAACGCTCGAAATGAGTAACGAACTGGTTCGTATCCGCCAGAAGTCTTTTCAGGAAGGAATGGCGACCTCTACCGAGGTGGTGGATGCAGAGGTGATGCTGTCGAAGGTAAAGACCGCTTTTCTGCTGGCCTATTACCAGTATGATGTCGCATTGATCAACCTGCTGTCTATCTGCGGTATCCCGGAAGCATTCCATCAGTACCGGCTGGAAGGAACGACAGAGATAATATGAAACAAATCGAATAAAACTAAACACAAATAATAATTATGGATAATACAAAGAAATACCTGACGATCTCCTTTATCGTGGTGCTGGTCGCCGTCATAATCATATCCGGTGTCGGAATGCTTTTGTTGAAGAAGAAGCCGGTCATCCTGCAAGGCCAGATCGAGGCGACTGAAATACGCATATCCGGTAAACTGCCCGGACGTATCGATACCTTTTTGGTGAAAGAAGGACAGAATGTAAAGGCCGGCGATACGCTTGTCGTGATCAATAGTCCCGAAGCCATGGCAAAATATCAGCAGGTGAACGCATTGGAGAACATCGCCCGGTTCCAGAATCAAAAGATAGACCAGGGAACCCGGAAGCAGATCGTCGCCTCTGTGCTTCAACTGTGGAACAAATCGAAATCCGACCTTCAGCTGGCTAAAACAACTTACGACCGTATTACGGCTCTTTATAAAGACAGTGTAGTCACTTCCCAACGCAAAGACGAAGTGGAAGCCCTCTATAATGCCGCCGTCGCCAACGAGCGGGCGTGCTATAATGAATACCAGATGGCGCTGGACGGTGCACAGATACAGGATAAAGAAAGCGCCCGTTCGCTGGTGACAGCCGCACAGGGTACCGTCAGCGAAGTGGAAGCCCTTTTGCAGGATGCCCGCCTGGTAGCTCCCGAATCCGGCCAGATCTCCACTATCTTCCCGAAACGCGGTGAACTGGTTGGAGCCGGCATGCCTATCATGAACCTGGTCGTACTGGATGATGTACACGTCGTACTGAATGTGCGTGAAGACCGCCTTCCCTTATTCAAAATGGGAGGCACCTTTAAAGCGGATGTTCCCGCTATCGCGACAAAAGATATTGAGTTTAAAATTAATTATGTCAGTCCCCTGGGCAGTTTTGCCACCTGGAAATCGACTAAACAAACCGGAAGCTACGACTTGCGGACATTCGAAATCCATGCCCTTCCCGTAAAGCCGGTCGACGGACTGCGCCCGGGAATGTCAGTCCTGGTTAACTTGGGAGAACAGTAATCGGTGCCGTCTATGAGTAGTAATAAAAAACAACATAGTCCTTTTTACAACGTACTTCACCGGGAACTGCGCCGGATGGTTTCGCGCCGTCTGTATTTCGGAGCCTGTATCGTGTTGCCTCTGTTCTGTATCTTCTTCATGTCCACCATATTCGGTAACGGGCAGATGGAGAATATTCCGGTGGGCATTGTCGATCAGGATCAGACAGCCTTGTCGCGTGAGGTGATCCGCCAGGTGGAGGCTGTCCCCACTTTCCGGGTGACACGGCATTATGTCGACGCCGAGACAGCCCGGAAAGCGACACAGGCAAAGGAGATATACGGTTATCTGGTGATCCCCGATCAATTTGAAGCCAATGTGACGGGTGGGAGACAGGCCACCTTATCCTACTATTATCACTACGCCTTGCTGAGTGTGGGAGGTGAGGTAAGAGGCGCTTTCGAGACTGTGCTGCGGACGCTCTCTATGTCGCCGATCGTTGCAGAGGCCGTTGCCATGGGAATCAACCAGAAGCAGGTAACGACCTTTCTGGTGCCGATCGAAGGACAGAACCATCCATTGTTCAATCCCGACCTCGATTACTCCGTCTACCTGAGCAATCCGTTCTTCTTCATCTTCTTCCAGGTGATTATCCTGCTGGTTACGGTCTATACCGTAGGTAGCGAAATCAAATTCGGTACCGGCGATGACTGGATACAGACTGCCGGCATGAATATGGTGACAGCCCTTTTCGGGAAACTGTTGCCCTATACCGTCATCTTCTCCCTGATGAGCATCCTGGGGAATTACGTCATGTTCGGCATGATGAATATCCCTTTCTCCTGCGGTTTCTGGCCGTTGAACCTGACGAGCGTCCTGTTTGTGATAGCAACGCAGGCATTGGCCGTCTTTCTGTTCTCTCTGTTTCCGGCAATCAGTATTATCATCAGTATCGTGTCGATGGTCGGCTCGCTGGGAGCCACCTTGTCGGGCGTTACTTTCCCGGCTGCGGCCATGTATGCCCCGGTGTATTATGCTTCGTTCCTGTTTCCGGTGCGTCATTTTGTCGAGATCAACCAGAACCTGCTTTACGGAGATTACGGGTTTGCCTATACCTGGTGGAACTTCAGCGCCCTGTTCTGCTTTATACTCGTGGCATTGCTGATATTGCCACATTTAAAAAGAGCTATATTAAGTCATAAGTATGAAAATATTAAATAACATAAAAGCCGGCCTGGCCGATATATCCTCTATCATCCGGACAGAGTTTAAAACGATTGCGGGTAGTTTTGCGATTGTGCTTGTCCTGATGGGAGGGATATTCATGTACGGGCTGCTTTATAATTATATGTATGCCCCCGACCTGGTTCGTAACGTCCCGGTCGTTGTTGTCGATAATTCCAAAACAGCCCTGAGCCGCGAATATATCCGCCTGCTCAATGCCACGCCGCAGGTAGATGTGATCGCTACGGGCGAGGATAACGTACAGGCTAAAGAGTTGATGAAAATGGACGAGGCGGCCGGTATCCTCTACCTGCCATACGACTTTTCCGACCGCGTTTCCCGTGGCGACGAGTCGGTCTTTATCATGTATGAAACGACCAGTGCATTCCTGTACTACCTGGCGATGCAGGAGGCCTCGGCTTCGTCCATGCTGGCGCTTAACGATCGTTTCCGCCCGGAAATGCTGGTCTTTCTTCCTTCCGAAGATGCCGCGCAACTGGCTTCCGTGCAGCCTATCTATGTGGTCGGAACCGCCCTGTATAATTATACGGAAGGCTATGGAACCTATCTGATCCCGGCTGTCCTGATCGTCATTATGTTCCAGACATTGTTGATGGTGATCGGTATGGTCAGCGGCGACGAGCGGCAATTCCGTTCCTTGCGCAACTATCCGCCTTCGCTGGGACAGGCCATGCGGCTTGTCACCGGAAAGACGTTTGTCTATATGCTGCTGTATGCCGTCTTTTCCCTGTTCTTATTGGGACTGATCCCTTTGATCTTCGATCTGCCGGACATAGGGAATGTATGGAATATCATCATGCTGCTTATCCCGTTCCTGATGGCGACCAGCTTCTTCGGCCTGACGGCATCGTTGTTTTTTACAGACTCGGATGCTCCTCTGCTGATGATTGCCTTCTTCTCCGTCGGCCTGATCTTCCTTTCCGGAGTGTCTTATCCGTTGGAACTGATGCCCTGGTATTGGAAACTGTCGCATTACCTTATCCCGGCGGCCCCGGCAACCTTGGCGTATGTGAAGCTGAATTCGATGGGTGCTTCGATGGCCGGGATTCATACGGAATATATTACGCTATGGATACAATGTGCCGTTTATTTCCTGTCGGCCTGTTTGGTATACCGGTATAATATAAGGAAATCGCATCGCTGATTGCGCAGATCCGGGGGAGCTTCTTTACGACGGTAATTTGAAGCGCCCCAGGTCGTTCTTTTGGCGCAGTTCCCATCGCCGGGTCAGTGGAGGGCATTTATGGGCACGTACGATGCGGTTCGTGAAGTTGACACCTTTTCCCATGCCGCAATAACGGGCGATTTCAGTCATGCGCAGGTCGGTGTAGCGCAACAGCTCGTCCGCCATCAGCAGTTGCCAGGCCGCAACGAACTCCGAAAGGCAAAGGCCGGTCGCGATACGGACAAGGCCGCTGAGGTCGGGCTCTTTCACGCCCAGCCTGACGGCCAGTTGCCGTGCGGAATAGACCTGCCGGCTCATGAGGGAGATCATCTCGTCGAACACATCTAGCCCTGTGTGGATGCGGGTGTCCGGCAGCGGAACGTATTCGTATGTCCCGTCTTCGTGATAGCGGCGCATGGTCGTAAAAGGCGGCACGAACAGTTGCTGGACGGTAAATTGCGGTTTCCTTTTCATCTTTATAGGGTATTAATTCGTTACAAAGATACATTTTTATATCAATACGTGTTTAAAGTATAATTTCATTTTATGAATTTATACTATCAAATAGTGTAAATATAAATTCTATAAATAAAATTATATCTTCAAATGATGTATGTATAAATCTATAAAATCGATTTATATCTTCTAATAGTGAAAATATAAATTTCTAAATAAGAATTATACTTTCAAATGATGTAAATATAAATTCATGTAAGTAGAAATGACATGACACGATCTTTTTCTCCTGTTGGAGGTCTACGAAGGCAATAAAGTATTACATTTGTCGGCATATCTGATAACATGAGAAAAGAAATGAAACGAACACTACTACTATTTATTTTGATTTGTTGCCATCTATTACCGGTAACTGCACAGAAAAACGCCCCTAAATGGATGGACAAAAGTAAAAAAGCCGTTGTCTTAATCACTACATACGGAAAAGACGGAGCCAAACTGACCTCGGGAACAGGTTTCTTTGTTTCTGAAACGGGTGATATCCTTGCCGCTTACGATCTGTTTAAAGGCGCGGAAAAAGCAACCGCAACCGATACGGAAGGCAAAACATATCCGGTGACAACCGTTATCGGTGCCGACGAGCTATACGACGTTATAAAAGTAAAAGCAGAAACACCCAAGAAGGTTCAGTTCCTGCCGATCGCTTCCGATCCGCTGGCAGTGGGGACGGAAGCCTATTTGTTGACTTACAATACGGCTAAAAACGCAGTCTTTGCACAAGGCGCAATCACCGAAGTCAGCAAGTTGAAAGATCCTTACAGCTATTATAAGTTGTCTATCCCTTTGGAAGATGACCGGGTGAATTCACCGATCCTGGATGCCGAAGGCCGGGTATTCGGATTGGCACAGGCGGATGCTACCGGTAAAAAGGACGTTTCGTATGCCGTTTCTGCTTCGTATGTCAATAGCCTGGCTATCGCATCTACCGATTTCCTGAATACGGTTTATAATAATATAGGTATTAAAAAAGCATGGCCCGCCGATGTGGAACAAGCCCAGGTCGCTTTATTCCTGAAAGGCAGCACACAAGATGCTAAAAGTTATCTGGAAACGTTGAATGATTTCATCGCCACTTTCCCGAATTCGGCAGACGGCTACCTGAACCGTGCTTCCCACTATGCCAGCCGCCGTGCAGAACTGGCTTCCACACCGGCTGAACAGGCAAAATATCTCAATATGGCCCTGGCAGACATCAACACCGCTTCAAAATATAGCGACAAAAAAGGCGATGTCTATTACAACCAGGCAAAACTGATCTATAACGTAGCCGCCGGAGATACCACTTTGACCGATCCAACCTGGTCTGTACAGGCTGCACAGGAAACAATCCGGAAAGCGATCGAGGAAGAAGACCTTCCCGTCTATCATCAGTTATCCGGTGATATCTATTTCTTCCAGCGTGATTTCGAGCAGGCATATAATGAATATATGATCGTGAACAACAGCGATTTGGCATCGCCCACTTCTTTTTACTGGGCTGCTAAAGCGAAAGAAAATATTACAGGCTTCAATATCGGTGATATCATTGCCCTTCTGGACGGTGCGATCGATAAATGCGGTTTGCCGCTTACTTCCGAAGCCGGCCCTTATATCCTCGAACGTATCGACTGGAAACTTCGTCTGTCTCAATATGATGCCGCTATTGCCGACTACGATTTGTATTATAAGGCTATGAATGGTGATGTGGGCAGCAGCTTCTACTATTATCGCGAACAGGCTAAATTCCGTTCCGACGACCTGGAAGGTGCCCTGGCCGATATCAAAGAGGCGATCCGCCTGAGTCCGGATGTTCCCGACTATCGTGCCGAAGAGGCTTCCGTCTATGTCCGCATGAAAAACTATAACGACGCATTGGCAAGTATCGATAATGCCTTGAAGGTAGCTCCCGATTTTGCTGCCTGCTATCGTCTGAAAGGTATCTGTTATGTGCGTCTGGAAAAGAAAGCCGAAGCTTGCGAAGCGTTGAACAAAGCAAAAGAGTTGGGTGACCCGTTGGCAGAACGACTGATAAAAGAACATTGTAAATAAATACCGGATATGAATAAGGTGAAAAGTGTTTTTATTGTAGCCATGCTGGGATTTTGCCTGCTGGGAACAACCGGTTGCAAAGGCAAATCGGGACAAAAAGAGGTAAAACTTGAAGCGCAAGCTTCTGTTAATACAACTCTTTATGATAAAACATTACCGGAAATCAAAGAATTGGTGGACGGCAAATGGGAGTTGGTCAGTGGTCAGAATGCCCGCGAAACCTGCGAGTTTGAAAACACTTTTATCCGATTCAACGGAGATAAATACGTTTGGACAGAAGATAACAAAGACGAACCCGGCGACCTGAACTGGCGAAAGTCTGATACGGGTGCCGGCTATGAAGCTTACCTGATGGATGTCTTTTATGCAACCAACCCTTCCTACCCGTTAGCAATCAGCGGCGATACATTGTTTATCCAGGATTGTACGGAGACGGCTTATAAATATACGTTAGTCAGAAGGTAATCTACTTTTGGCTTGATCCAAAAGTAGTCAAAAGATCAAGGCTGCACCTGGTTCGCTACTCCGCATCCTGCGTTCGCTGTCGCCTCCGAACTCGCTTCGCTCAAACAGCGGATGCTCCGGGCGCTCACTCCGGCTGCTGCGCTTAACGCTCACCAGCTGAGGCCTTTCTTAGAAAGCGAAGCTTTCTGTGGGGATTGCCGACACCGTCTGTTTTTTTAGCGATCCCGTGTCAAGCACGGGATGACAGGACTGTGGTAGAACAGGCTGTATCTGTAGAACAGGTAGTATCGGCCATCCCCATAGAACGCGGAGCGTTCTTGGAAAGGCCTCAGCGGGTGAGCGTCCGCGAAGGTGAAAGACGAAGCGTTCGGGAGACTGCGCTGTTTGAGCGTAGCGAGTTCGCAGACGACAGCGTAGTCTTTTGCCGTAGCAGCGAAGCCGGTGCAGCCTTGAACTTTTGGTTACTTTTCTTTCAAGAGAAAAGTAATAATCAATCCCATAAACTTAATTGTATTCCTCCCTTTCCTTTATCCTCTTTCTTTAAAGGCTTTTTCGCATCGCCGAAAACAGTCTTTCCACCATACTTATAGGAAGTATCCCGTTCATGCTGTACCCAGTCGTCGAAGTAATTACTCGGAGTATATCCTTTTTCCATCTCCTGGGATATCTTGGATAAATTCTTTAAAGCATCCGATTTCTCTTTATCGCCGAGACGCGCCTGGCGTATCGCTTTATCGAATACCTCGACTGTCTCATCATAGACGCTTGTCGGAACCGGAAACGGATGCCCGTCTTTCCCTCCGTGAGCAAACGAGAAACGTGCCGGATCAGAGAAGCGGGAGGGAGTCCCATGTATCACTTCACTGACCAACGTAAGTGATTGCAACGTACGCGGGCCGACACCTTCCAGCAAAAGCAACGACTCCATATCAGTTACATTCGTCTCGTGTGCCAGAAGTAAGGCGGCACCTAGCCGTTTCAGGTTCACATCTTCCGCTTTCACCTCATGGTGGTTAGGCAGAATAATGGATACCTCGCGCATCAGCTTATCCGGTGTCTCTTTGGTCAATTCCACAATCCCGTCTTTGGTAGGAGCAGCCAACTTATCTGTCAGGTTGAGTATCAATCCCTGATTTCTGCCACAAACAGAAGTATGAGGTTCCTCCATAAAAGAACGCAGGGAGGAAGAAAGCCAATGATAGCGGCGAGCCATACGCTCATTCGGGTTCATCCCTTGCTGTATAACCGCCCATTCCCCTTCTTTAGTAACGATAAATGTATGCAGATAAAGTTGGAAACCATCCTGTACGGCTGTATTATCTACTTTGGCTGCCAGTTTGCTGTGTCTGACCAACTCGTTTCCATTCAACCCGGTCTTGTCGGCTACTTCCAGAAGTTGGTTGGGCGTCTCCCTCGAAAACTTACCTCTTCCTCCGCAAATATAGACTCCCAGTTCTTCCGACCGGCAATTGATCGCTTTCCTCAACGCATTCATCACAGATGTCGTGATGCCGGACGAATGCCAGTCCATACCGAGTACACATCCCAGCGATTGGAACCAGAAAGGATCGCTCAATCGTCGTAATAATTCCGGGCGGCCGTATTCGATGACGATCGCTTCGGCGATAGCTCCTCCAAGCAAACTCATCCGTTGAGCCAGCCAGGGCGGGACTGTTCCGTAGTGTAATGGTAAATCAGCTGTACCTCGTTTCATATATGCGAAGGTAAATAAAAAACAAAATCAAATCAGTTAATGAAATGCTAATAAAGCAACAAAAGAAATGGTAGCAATGTTATTATTTAGAAATCAAATAGTAACAGATATGTATTTGGAAGTAAATAAGAACGATCATGTTCAAGGCCCGGTCAATGCACCGATAGAAATAATTGAGTATGCGGATTTCCAGTGTCCTTACTGCGGAAAAGCTTATCATATAGTCAAAGAGATACAGAAGAAGTTCGGCGACAAGATTAAATATGTGTTCCGTAATTTCCCTCTGACAGAATTGCATCCGCATGCGTTGCATGCAGCTATAGCTGTGGAGATAGCCGGTTCTTACGGCAAATTCTGGGAGATGCATGATCTACTTTTCGAACATCAGAATGCGTTGGATGACTATTACTTATTGGAATATGCGAAGAAATTGGGGATAAGCGCCGCTGATTTTGAAGCGGATTTCGGTAAAGATCGTTTCTACCAGAAGGTGAAAGACGATTACGACTCCGGTATAGAGAACGATGTTCAGGGAACACCGACATTCTTCGTTAACGGAGAGCTCTATGACGGCAACTGGATGACTTCCGAATTCGTGGAGTATCTGGAGTCTTTAATATCTTAGTAATCATGAAGAAATTAAGTTTGGTTATATTGACCTCTTTCCTGTTGGTTGCCTGTGGTGCCTACAAATATCTCGATTTGGGGATGTTGACTACCGGGATGACCATTGCCGAAGTGGAGAACCTTATGGGGCCTCCCGAACGGGTATTGGCTGTCAACAAGAAAGATGGTTATGTGCAGGAAGTGTTGGAATACCGGACAGGCAGAAATGAAGTATATGCCCTGGAGTTCTGGGATAACTACCTGACGGGTTACGAGTATCTGTATGACGATGTAAATTACCTGCCACCGGCAGCGCCTCCTATGGTATTCCCGGATTATGGCCGTCCGATTTACATCTATCCACCGGATCATCATCCCAGCCATCCCAATCGTCCGAACAAACCCAACCGTCCGAATCGTCCGAGTCGACCGGAATCGAACCGACCCAGCCGCCCGGAATCCAATCGTCCGGAGTCGAATCGCCCTGAATCCAACCGTCCGGGTCGTCCTGAAACCAGCCGTCCACAGACGAAGCCTTCAGAAGTAACCCGCCCCTCAAACAGCGGAACAAGTAACCGGACAGAACAATACACCAATCCAACAAACAGTCAGTCAAAAACGAATGACAGATCGAATACAAGCGGAAGGAATGGGGGACGGAGACAATAAGTCTTTAGCTATCCTGATAAAAATAAAAAGCTCCTGCAGTCGGTGATTGCAGGAGCTTTCCTTATATGAAGTTTTACTTACTTCTTCATAGCTTCCTCGATAGCAACCGCTACAGCAACAGTAGCACCTACCATCGGGTTGTTACCCATACCCAGGAATCCCATCATTTCTACGTGAGCAGGAACGGATGAAGAACCAGCGAACTGAGCGTCACCGTGCATACGGCCCATTGTGTCCGTCATACCATAAGAAGCAGGACCGGCAGCCATATTATCCGGATGCAGGGTACGGCCTGTACCACCACCTGAAGCAACAGAGAAATATTTGTGACCGTTTTCCATACATTCTTTCTTGTATGTACCGGCTACCGGGTGCTGGAAACGAGTCGGGTTAGTTGAGTTACCTGTGATAGATACGTCAACACCTTCAGCGCGCATTACAGCAACACCTTCACGAACATCGTCGCAACCGTAGCATTTTACTTTTGCACGAAGACCTGTTGAATACGGAGTTTCTTTGATAACATTCAAAGCACCTGTTCCGTAGTCGAACTGAGTCTGAACATAAGTAAAGCCGTTGATACGTGAAATGATCATAGCAGCATCTTTACCCAGACCGTTCAGGATAACGCGAAGCGGTTCTTTACGTACTTTGTTTGCCATTTCAGCGATCTTGATAGCACCTTCAGCAGCAGCGAAAGATTCGTGACCAGCCAGGAATGCGAAACATTTTGTTTCTTCGCGAAGCAGACGTGCACCCAGGTTACCGTGGCCGATACCCACCTTACGGTCGTCAGCAACAGAACCAGCGATACAGAATGCCTGCAGACCGATACCGATAGCTTCAGCAGCATCAGCAGCGCTTGTGCAACCTTTCTTGATAGCGATGGCAGCACCTACAACGTAAGCCCAACATGCATTTTCGAAACAGATCGGTTGAGTTTCCTTACACATTGTATAAGGATCGATACCTTTAGCGTCGCAGATAGCTTTTGCATCTTCGATACCGTTGATACCATATTCTTTTAAAACCGCGTTGATAGTATCAATACGACGGTCATAACTTTCAAATAAAGCCATATTATTTTTACTTTTTTAAATTCTTATTTACCAGGAATAAAGATATTAGAAAGTTGAAAACAAGTACACCGCCGCAACAGGCCATATAGAATGCCATCCAAGGACGGTCCGGCTTCATGACGAAGTAGGTGATTACCGTCGCGATAACAGTCAGAATGATCAGCCCGATCAGGACGCGTGTCAGTGTTTTCTTATTCATTACGAGGATCGATATATTTTACAGCTTCTTTGAAACGACCGTAAGAACCCTTAGCTTTTTCCAATGCCTCGTTAGCATCGACACCTTTCTTTACTGCTTCCATGAATTTACCCAGGTGGATGAATTCATATCCGATTACCTGATCGTCAGCATCCAATGCCATACGTGTACAGTAACCTTCAGCCATTTCCAGGTAACGAGTACCCTTAGCTAATGTACCGAACATAGTACCAACCTGGCTACGCAGACCTTTACCTAAGTCTTCCAGACCGGCTCCGATAGGCAGACCGCCTTCAGAGAAAGCAGACTGTGTACGTCCGTAAACGATCTGCAGGAATAATTCGCGCATTGCTGTGTTGATAGCGTCGCAAACAAGGTCAGTGTTTAATGCTTCCAGAAGAGTTTTGCCCGGAAGAATTTCTGATGCCATCGCAGCAGAGTGAGTCATACCAGAACATCCGATAGTTTCTACCAGTGCTTCCTGAATGATTCCTTCCTTAACGTTCAGTGTCAGTTTACATGCACCTTGCTGAGGAGCACACCAACCCACACCATGAGTCAAACCTGAAATGTCAGTGATCTGAGTAGATCTAACCCATTTTCCTTCTTCAGGAATCGGAGCACAAGGATGGTTGGCTCCCTTCTTTACAACACACATGTGTTGAACTTCATGTGAATAAATCATAATCGCTAATTTATTATATTAAAGTGATAATAAAACTTTTTGCTAATTTATATGTAATATCGCCTTCCAAAAGACCGCACAAAGATAAAATTTTTAATTCAGCCATGCAAGACGCAAAGTTCGTTATTTGTCAACCGACTGAATATTAAGTTCGGTACCGTTAAGTAGTATCCGGTAGGTGATAGGGCCTATCTTTTTCATCATAAGTGCTACACCGCAGTATTTTTCCTGCGAGAGACGGATCGCTTTTTCTATCCGGGTGCTGTCGTCGGCGTTTCCTGTGACATGGTATGTTACGTCGAAAGCCGTATAAAGCATCGGGATGGTATCGGAGGTCTCCGCTTTGACGTCGATCGATAGCTTTTCGAAGCGGACTCTCATCTTTTTGAAAAGGGAGATCACGTCTACACCGCTGCAACCGGCCATCGCAACCAGCATCAAAGCTTTCGGGCGGACACCGGAGTCGGTGCCGCCGTCTTCTTTGCTGGTATCGATAGACACTGTGTGACCATCCAGCTGGGTTTCAAAGGTGGAATCCTTTTTCCAGTCGAGAGTGATTTGAGCAGGCATATCGTTCCTTATTTATTTTATTACTTCCTGTAGTTTGGCATCGATTTCATCACCATGAATGTTTTTGGCAATGATCGTTCCGTCTTTATCGACCAATACGGTATGAGGAATACTGTTGACGCCATATAAAGCAGCACCTGCATTCTGCCATCCCTTCAGGTCGGACAGTTGCGTCCAGGTGATGTTCAGGTCTTTTACCCCTTTGGCCCATGCTTCCGGCTTGCTGTCTAATGAGATACCGACAATTTCGAAACCTTTATTCTTATATTGTTTGTAAAGCTCAACCAGATGCGGCGTTTCTTTGCGGCAGGGAGGACACCAGGAAGCCCAGAAGTCGATCAATACCACTTTTCCGTTGCCGACGAATTCAGACAGTTTATGAACTTCGCCTTTCGGGTCGGCCATTTCAAAATCGGCAAACTTCTTGCCTACGGCTACATTCTTCAATATCTCCAGGCGGCTCATCATCTTGTCGATACCCGGGAAGGCCTTGAAAGTGGAGTCTGCCTGCGACAGGATCTCGTTCTGCTGTTCTTCGCTCAGACTGTAGCGGTTATCGAACATATATTTGGCAGACATTTTCTGATCCATATGTGCCAGGATATAGTTGCAGATCGTCTGAGTGATCTTTTCGCTGATCTCGTCATATTTCTTTTCAGCCGCCTTTACTATATTCTGATCTTCGGAACGGATTTCGTCTCCTAATTTCCCCATTTCATCGTAGAACGGAGCAATTTGATCTTTCAATGCTTTCTCCGCGTCATTGGCGGGAGTGCCGGTCACAACCGAGAATGTATCGAGGTTTGCAACGACCTTTCCGTTTTCGAGTGTGAATGTTGTCCGGTATAAATTAGGTTTACCACGTTCCTCCGGAACAACATCGGTCGAGAACCGGAGCGTTGCCAAAAGAGAGCCATTCTGCGTACCCGTAAACTTGAAAGCATTGTTTTCTACCAATGCGCTGTCGAAAGGTAAGACGTCCGGATTTCCGTATTCATAAAGATATACATACTGTCCATTCAGATCGGCGTTTGAAACTGTACCGGTTATTTCGTAACCAGGTTTTTCGCTGCAGGCTGCGAGAAGCAGTACAGAGGCAGCAATAGGTAGATACTTTTTCATATATTATATGTGTTAAAACGATGTCATCACCTTGGAATACGCGAAGTTATCGCTTTATTAATAATCCTTTATTTCTTTAGGCTTAAAAAGTTCTAATATTACGGAAAAGATGGATTATATTTGTCGTCTGATCGATATTCCGGGCTTTTATCGTGCGAATATCAGGTTATTGTACTACAAATATGAATACTAATGACTCAGACCAATAAGAATAGACATGCACTGACTCGGTTACTTTTCATAAAGTTTCTGCTAACCGGTTTGTTCCTGTTTTTTCCTTTTTTTCAAGGAATGGCATCCGTCTCTTTGCATAAGGCAAACAATATCGACTTGTCGAATAATGCAATCATAGATATGTACCAGGATATTCATGGCTATATGTGGATCGGAACTTACGATGGACTGAACCTGTATAACGGGAAGAACACCTATGTCTACCGTTTTGAACCTGACAATAAATATACGCTTTGCAGTAACATCATACATAAGATTTCGGATGGTGGCCCCGAATATCTATGGATATCCACCTCGATGGGACTGAACAGATTCTCCCTGAAAGACCGCAAGGTAACGGAATCATATCCGGAATACCCCGAATGCCGGCTGATCACTACAGATTCTTTGGAAAATTCGTTGCTGGTCAGCCAGAAGAATTTTATCTCCTGCTATACGTCCCGTGCCGGCTCTTTCCAGGATATTTATACACAGGGGATATCTCCGGAAACGGTCAGGGTGTTGTTTCCCGGTCGGCAGGGAGAATTTTATCTCCTTTCATACGATGGTTTTCTGAAGAAGGTCGTACCGGATTACTCCACATTGCCTTTGACCTTGCAGATAACCGAAAACAAAATACATGATAAGCAGATAGAACAGGCCTTTTACGAAGAAGGGCTTCTCTACTATGTCGATACAGAAAATAAGCTTTACCAATACCGGATGGAAGATCATACGGAAAGATATTTGTCTGACCTTTCCGTTTGGATGGAGAAATACGGTAATGTATCCCGTATCGTTTCTTTTCAGAACAAGCAATATCTGGCATTCAGGAATGGCCTGCTGGTGGATATGGCCGATCCGGAAGGAGCTTCCGACTTGAATATCGGTATCTTCAGTATGCTTAAAGACAGAAAGCAGGATATTCTCTGGATCGGAACCGATGGTCAGGGAGTCCGGATGCTTTACGATAAGCATAATCGTTTTGGCGGTCTGTCGTTGGAAGACATGCCGTTTGTGATGCGAAACCCGGTGCGTTCCGTCTACACGGATGAAGATAAGACGTTATGGTTCGGGACGAAAGGGGATGGCTTTGTCCGCATAAAGGAATACGACTCTTTTAAAGGCAAGCAGATATCTTCCAACAAGATCACCCGTTTCACAACCGCTGACGGGCTCTCCAATAACCGTGTATATTGTTTTTATAAGAGCCGGTTCCATTCGTTGGTCTGGATCGGTACGGATGGCCCCGGCCTGTCTTACTATTCTTATGAAGATGGGAAAGTCCATACACTCCCCAGCAAGATCGATACGAAAATAAGATATGTCCATTCTATCTGCGAGGTGAACGATTCCACTTTATGGATGGCAACTACGGGAGACGGGTTGATAGAAGTCGTTTTGGAGAAAAGCCAGTCAGGGTTGGTCGTTAAATATATCGAATCCTATATATTGGAAAAGGAAGGGAAAGTATGTAACGAATTCTATTCGATGTATTACGACGGTGGATCGACTATATACCTGGGTAGCCGCGGTGGGTATGGAATGGCGCGTTTCGACCTGGTTACAAGAGAATATGATTTTATGTCGATGAACAATTCTTCCAATCAGGCTATCGGGGACGTATTGAGCTTGTATTATAGCAGCGATTCCACTTTCTACCTGGGAGCCAGCTCCGGCATGACCCGTATGAAATGTAATGTGTCCGGTGCCTGCGACGTAAGGCAGTTCGACAGGAGCGACGGTATCAGCAACGACATGATCCACGGCATACAGGAAGACCGGGATGAATGTATCTGGTTAAGCACCAATAAAGGGTTGACAAAATACAACCCCCACAACAGCTTTTTCCATAACTACGGCCAGCAGGAGTTGATGGTCACGGAATTTTCGGACGATGCGTACTGGACATGCCAGTATACCGGGCGGTTGTTCTTCGGAGGTATCGACGGTCTGGTCTGGATCGATCCCCAGAACGACCAGTTGGAAAACTACCGGCCGGATCTCTATTTCTTTGAACTGAAGATGGGAGGGGAGACGGTTAGCCTGGATGATTATATGGAAACAGAAGCAACTCAGGTCACCATTCCTCCGGATATATCGACATTTACCATCTCGTTTGTCGCAACAGACTATATTCATGGGGAAAACTATGAATACTCTTACCTGCTGCAGAACTATAACACCACCTGGACAGAGCTACAAAAGAATAACGAAATATCGTTCACCAAGCTTCCTTATGGCAACTATATGCTGAAAGTACGTTACAAAAACGATGTGTACGACTCGAATGCCCGCGAATACCTGTTGCCTTTGAGGGTGCTCCCGCCCTGGTACCGTTCTACCTGGGCTATCGTATTATATGTATTTGTATTCCTTTTGTTTGTCGGAGCCTTTCTTTATCGCCTGAACCGCCGGATGGCAGAAAAGCAAGCCCTTGTTGCCCGGAAGATCAGGGAAGAACAAAAGGAAAAGCTGTATGAGGCAAAACTCAATTTCTTTGCCAATATCACGCATGAGCTTTGTACGCCGCTGACGCTGATCAACGGAGTAGGGGATTATATTCATACGTACGCGGAGAATACAGCCGATAACAAACTGAAAAGATATATCCGTATCCTGCGGGATAACGTAGTAAGCCTCAACGAACTGATCCAGGAGATCCTCGATTTCCGAAAGATAGAGGAAGCGGGCATGAACTATTTCAGCATCCGGAAGACCTCTGTCTCTGATATTATCCGCCGGCAATACGACTCTTTTACCCCTATCGCAGAGCAGAACGGAATAAACTTTACAGTCTCCCTGCCGGAGTCGCTTACCTGGAATACCGATCCGACCTGCCTGAAGAAGATATTGGTCAACCTGATATCCAATGCCTTTAAATATACGGAAGAGACAGGCTGCATACGTATTTCGGCTGCAATAGAGGACGGCTCGCTCGTCTTCAGCGTATATAATACAGGTAAAGGAATATCGGAAACAGACCTGCAAACGATCTTTGACCGTTACCGTATATTGGGCGACCTGGATGGAAACAATTATACCCGGACGACTTCAAGAAACGGATTAGGTCTGTTTATCTGCCATAGCATGGTGCAATCCCTTCATGGCACGATAGAAGTAAAGAGTGAAGAAGGACAGTTTGCTGAATTTACCGTCCGCCTGCCCTATCTGGAACTGGATGAAGACGATAGGACGGAAGAGTATGAAAACGAAGAGTCGCAGCTTTTATCTTCTCCCTCTCCAGATCAGTCTGTGGTGTTGGAAGCGGATCCTTCCGGCAACAAACCTTCTATCCTTGTGGTAGACGATAATAAAGATATTGTCTGGCTCATCAAAGAGTCGCTGTCTTCTGCCTATACGATAGAAGAAGCCTTCAGTGTGGAAGAAGCTCTCTGCCTGATGGAAAAGCAAACACCCGCCCTTATCATTACGGACATTATGATGCCGGATATAGACGGCCTAGAACTGATCAGCCGGGTCAAGTCGGATAAGTTTACCCGCCATATCCCTTTTATTGTCGTCTCGGCCCGTATCTCGGAGAGCGACCAGGCTGAAGGGCTCGACCTGGGTGCGGATGCCTATCTGACCAAACCTTTCTCTTCGGTCGTGCTTCGCTCTGTCGTGAACCGTCTGATGACAAGCAAGAAAGAACTGAAAGAGTACTACTATTCGCCGGAAAGCGCCTATGAGCAATCCGGCGGTCAACTGATCCATCAGGAAGATAAAGAATTTATGGATGAAGTCATCTCCATTATCAGGGAAAACCTCGAGGAGGAAACCTTGCGTCCCGAACTGATAGCCGAGAAGCTGGGGATGAACACCCGTTCGCTTTACCGCCGGTTCAAGAAAATCTCTCCGCTCACCCCTTCCGATTTCATCAAAGATTACCGGATGACTTATGCCGCCCAGTTGCTGGTGACCACCAACCTGAATGTGCAGGAGATCATCTATAAGGTAGGTATCTCCAACAAATCCTATTTCTATCGCGAATTTGCAGCCAGGTACAATCAAACACCTATGGAGTACCGGAATAAGCACTAAGTGGCTGATTTCCTGTTAGTGTCATAAATTACCAAAAGAGTGTCATAATCTGCAACAGGTAGATTATGACACTCTTCCGGTCGTTGAGTAGTAACCTGCGAAAGAGGGAAACCGCTAATATTGCACTCGATAATTATCACAAACCTTTGTCTGTCGGGCATTTTCAGACAAAGGGATATTAGGGAGTTGTTTTCTTTGGATAGTGAATGCAAAATTGAGTAAACAGTATGAAGTTGTGTTGTATTAAATATGTAAATGTAGTAGTTAGCTTACTCTTATTCCTATTCTCTGCTTGTAGGGATCATATCTCAGTAAATGTTCCGGAATTATCGGACGGAGATCCTACCACTTATTATACGGGAGCGCAGGGAGTAAATAAAATCGTTTTTGATACTCAATCCAGCATTCCTATCCAAAGTTACAAACTCTATTCATCCGGCGAAGCCCCTGCCCACGACCCGGTAAGCTGGGTACTGAAAGGCTCTTACGACGGAACGAAATGGGTGGTAATAGACGAACGCAACGACCAGCGTTTCTGCTCACGTTACCAGGAGATACTTTGCACGATAGCTAATCCTTCGAATTATAAACAGTATATGCTGGAAGCTTCTACTGCCGGCAATGACGTACTGATATTGGGAGATGTTTCCTTCTCCGAAAAGAATCTGTTGACAGATTGGAAAGAGTTCAACTATCCTGCGGTCGACTTCGAAGTGCTCGATCCGCAGACAAAAGGGGCATCCATCTATACCGACCTGGTGCAGGATCCCGATGCCTATATAAAATATCATGCTGAAAAGGTGGCGGAAATCCTTTTCTATACCGCAAAAGATACGATGAATGATGTGCAGACCATTCAATATACCCTGAAAGATTATGACGGTGTATCTGCCAAATCAGGAAACCCACCTGTAATCTCCATCGTGTATAGTACACAGCATATTGAGAAATCGGCCAACGAGTCATTGTATAAGCTCGACTTTGAAACACGTGGCGTCTTATACCATGAACTGGTTCATGCCTATCAGTTCGAACCGAAAGGCATCGGCAGCTACTCTACTAATAAGGAATTCTGGGCATGCATCGAAGGAATGGCCGACGCTGTACGGGCGGAAGCAGGCTTTTTCGATTGGAGCACCCGTAAACCCGGTGGCAACTGGATGGACGGTTACCGTACGACCGGCTTTTTCTTCCAGTGGCTCACCACCAAAGACCCCGACGCGATACGCAAACTGCATCTGACCGTCCGCGACCTGGAGGTATGGAGTTTCGACAAAGCGATAAAAAGTATCTTCGGCGAAGACAGCAGTATCGAAGGGATGTGGAACGAATACCAGGCTTTCCTTGAGAAATAACAAATACATTATATAATATGAAGTCTTCAACATGTTTAACCTTACTTCTGTCCGCCTTACTGGCAGGAGGAAATTTATTTGCCCAGCAGGATAAAGTATCTCTTGTGAATCCGATTATCGGAACGAACGGGATGGGACATACTTTTCCCGGGGCATGTGTGCCGTTCGGCCTGGTACAGTTAAGTCCTGATACGGATACGATCCCTCATAATGTAGATGGAAAGTATCAACCCCGCTCTTATGAATATTGTGCCGGTTATCAGCATAAAGACAGTAGTATTGTCGGTTTCAGCCATACGCATTTCAGCGGCACCGGGCATTCGGATCTGGGTGATATCCTGATCATGCCGACCACGGGCAGCCTGAAACTGAATCCCGGGACAGCCACCCATCCCGACGGCGGCTACCGTTCACGTTTCTCACACGATACGGAGATTTCCCGTCCCGGTTATTACGAAGTGATGCTCGCCGATTATGGGGTAAAAGCCCAGCTGACAACCACCAAGCGGGTAGGAGTCCATAAATACACCTTCCCGCAAGACAGCAAGAACCAGCGTATTATCCTGGATATGATACACGGCATTTACAACTACGACGGCAAAGTGTTGTGGACAAACATCCGTGTAGAAAACGATACCCTCGTCACCGGCTACCGCATAACGAACGGCTGGGCACGTACCAACTATACCTATTTCGCCATGTCTTTTTCCAAACCCGTTATCCATTACGGATGCGATGAAAAGGCGAAAGTGGACTACCGCGGTGGTTATGGCAAGTTCAATATGAAAGAGAACTTCCCCGATATAGGTGGACGGAAGATTGTCGCTTATTTCGATTTCGACCCGGCTTCTTCCGGCGAGCTGGAAGTGAAAGTGGCCCTTTCCGGTGTCAGTACCGACGGTGCCCTGAAGAACCTGCGGGCGGAAGCGTCCGGCTACAATTTCGACCAACTGGCTTCCCGTGCATCGGATATCTGGAACAAAGAACTTTCCATTATCGAGGCAAAAGGCAGCGACGACCAGATGGCCATGCTCTATACCTCTTTATATCATACAATGATCAACCCCTGTGTATATACCGATGTAGACGGACAGTATCGCGGATTGGACGGAAACATTCATACCGCAGACGGTTTCACGAACTATACGGTATTCTCCGTCTGGGATACCTACCGTGCTCTGCACCCGTTGTTTAACATCATCAACCGCCAGGTAAATACGGATATTGCCCGCTCCATGTTGAAACACTGCGAGCAAAGTGTACACAAGGCGCTTCCCGTATGGAGCCACATGGCAAACGAGAACTGGTGCATGATCGGCTATCACTCTGTTTCCGTACTGGCGGATGCCGTAGCAAAAGGATTGCCGCTGGATAAGGAAGAGGTATTGAAAGCAATGGTGAGCAGTTCTACCATCCCTTATTACGACGGAACAAAAGAATTGATGGAAAAAGGATATGTCCCCCTGGATCGTAGCGGTAGTGCAGCATCCCTGACCCTGGAATACTCCTACGACGACTGGACGATTTACAACACCGCCCTGCTGGCCGGAAACCGTGAAGTGGCCGACCGTTACAAGAAACGGGCCATGAACTATGCCAACGTATTCGATACCAGTATCGGTTATGCCCGTCCCCGCTATTCCGACGGACGCTGGAAAGAGAACTTCAACCTGCTGAGTACGCACGGTGAGGGATTTATCGAAGGAAATGGCCTGAACTATTCCTTCTATGTGCCGCAGGATGTGAACAATATGATCCGGCTGATGGGTGGCGACAAGTCGTTCATCACCAAACTGGATTCCCTCTTTACCATGCATCTGCCCGACGAGTTCTTCGCAGAAACGGAAGACGTTACGAAAGAAGGTCTTCTGGGCGGTTATGTGCATGGTAACGAACCGAGCCACCACATCCCGTTCCTGTATATGTGGACTACCCAACCCTGGAAGACCCAGTACTGGCAGCGTGAGATCATGAACAAGATGTACCGCAACAACATCGACGGCCTGTGCGGTAACGACGATTGCGGACAGATGTCGGCCTGGTATATCCTTTCGGCGATGGGCTTCTATCCGGTTTGTCCCGGAACCGACCAATATGTATTGGGTGCCCCGTATCTGCCTTACATGAAGGTGTCCCTCGAAAACGGAAAGATTTTCGAAGTCAGGGCCGACAAGGTAAGCGACAAGAACCGTTACGTCAAATCTGTTAAACTGAACGGAAAGCCTTACACAAAAGCGTATATTACTCAACAGGATATAATGAACGGGGGAGAACTGACCTTCGAAATGACATCTGCTCCGAATAAGAAGCGTGTCTTTGCCGAAGCAGACAAACCGTATTCCTTATCATCCAATTAAAATAACAATTCAGACCATGAAGAGACTATTTGTTTTAGCTATTGCCTTTTGCGGCAGCTTGCTTTCGCTGAAAGCGGCTGCAAAGGCAGATCTGGTGGATTACGTCAATCCGCTGGTCGGTACTCAATCCAAGCATTCCTTGTCGACAGGAAATACATATCCCGCCATCGCTATGCCGTGGGGAATGAACTTCTGGATGCCCCAAACCGGAAAGATGGGCGACGGATGGGCGTACACCTACGATGCAGACAAGATACGGGGTTTCAAACAAACCCACCAGCCCAGTCCGTGGATCAACGATTACGGCCAGTTCGCCCTCATGCCGATAACCGGCAAAGTGGTGTTCGACCAGGATAAACGTGCCAGTTGGTTCTCCCACAAGGCAGAGGTGGCCAAGCCGAATTACTACCGTGTGTATCTGGCCGACCACGACGTGGTGACGGAGATCGCCCCGACAGAACGTGCTGCCATGTTCCGTTTCACTTTTCCCGAAACGGATAAGTCGTATGTGATTGTCGATGCTTTCGACCGCGGTTCTTATATTAAGATCATCCCGGAAGAAAACAAGATCATCGGTTATACTACCCGCAACAGTGGCGGCGTGCCCGACAATTTCAAGAACTATTTTGTTGTTGTCTTCGATAAACCGTTTACGTATAAGGCTACGGTAGGCGACAACGAGATCCGTAAAGGTGAGACTGAAGCGCAGGAAGATCATACCGGTGCGATTATCGGTTTCTCCACCCGTCGCGGCGAACTCGTTCATGCCCGTGTTGCCTCTTCTTTTATCAGCCCCGAACAGGCAGAGCAGAACCTGAAAGAGCTGGGCGACCGTTCTTTTGACCAGATAGCAGACGCCGGTCGTAAGACCTGGAACGACGTGCTGGGACGCATACAGGTGAATGATGATAATATCGACAAACTGCGTACATTCTATTCCTGCCTGTACCGCTCCGTTCTTTTCCCCCGCAGCTTCTATGAAGTGGATGCCAATGGCAAAGTGATGCATTATAGCCCGTACAACGGTGAAGTGCTGCCGGGTTATATGTTTACCGATACCGGTTTCTGGGATACATTCCGTTGTCTGTTCCCGTTCCTGAACCTGGTGTATCCGTCGATGAATGTGAAGATGCAGGAAGGGTTGGTGAATACGTATAAGGAAAGTGGTTTCCTTCCGGAATGGGCGAGTCCCGGCCATCGCGGTTGTATGGTAGGAAACAACTCGGCTTCTGTGGTTGCCGATGCTTATCTGAAAGGCCTGCGTGGTTACGATATCGAAACACTCTGGGAAGCTGTCGTACATGGAGCTAATGCCGTACATCCGACAGTGAAATCTACCGGCCGTCTGGGTTACGACTATTACAACAAATTGGGTTATGTCCCTTATGACGTGAAGATCAACGAAAGTGCCGCCCGCACACTGGAATATGCTTACGACGACTGGACTATCTATAAATTAGGAAAGGCGCTCGGCAAACCGGAATCTGAAATAGCAATCTTCGCAAAACATGCCATGAATTATAAGAACCTTTTCGATCCCGAAACCAAACTGATGCGTGGCCGCAACGAGGACGGAACCTTCCAGTCACCGTTCAACCCGTTGAAGTGGGGCGATGCTTTCACGGAAGGTAACAGCTGGCATTATACCTGGTCTGTCTTCCACGATCCGCAGGGATTGATCGACCTGATGGGTGGAAAGACTGGTTTCAACGCCATGATGGACTCTGTGTTCAATGTGCCGCCGTTGTTCGATGATAGTTATTACGGTGGTGTTATCCACGAGATCCGCGAAATGCAGATCATGAATATGGGTAACTATGCGCACGGTAACCAGCCGATCCAGCACATGATCTATATGTATAACTATTCCGGTGAACCCTGGAAAGCCCAGTATTGGGTACGCGAAGTGATGGATAAGCTCTATTTCGCCACTCCCGACGGGTATTGCGGTGACGAAGATAACGGCCAGACTTCCGCCTGGTATGTATTCTCTGCTCTCGGTTTCTATCCGGTTTGCCCCGGTACCGACCAGTATATCCTGGGTTCCCCGTTATTCAAAAGCGTAACGCTTAATCTGGAAAATGGCAAGAAAGTAGTGGTCAACGCAGCCAACAACGATGCTGCGAACCGTTATATCTCCACCATGAAGGTGAACGGCAAGAACTATACCCGCAACTACCTGTCCCACGAAGACTTGCTGCGCGGTATGACCATCAATTGCACCATGTCCAATACCCCGAATAAAACCCGTGGTACACAGGAAAAGGATGCTCCTTATTCATTCTCGAATGAGATAAAAGAATAACAGGAAAATATAACCGACCCCGCCCCTACGAGGTCGGTTATATTGGTTTAAATCTGATAAAATATGAAACTACGAACATACACACTGTTAGCCGCGTCCTGCATCGCTTTATCCGCCACGGCACAGAATGAGAAACTAACGGAATATGTCAGGCCATTGGTCGGCACAGACGGCTACGGGAATGTCTACCCCGGTGCACAGATCCCCTTCGGCGGCATCCAGATCAGCCCCGATACCGACTCCAAATACTACGATGCGGCAGCCGGTTACAAATACAACCATACTTCTATCCTCGGCTTCAGCCTGACGCACCTGAGCGGTACCGGCATCCTCGACCTGGGCGATTTCCTGTTCATTCCGGGAACCGGCGAGATGAAACTCGATCCGGGAAGCCGTGAAAACCCCGACGAAGGTTACCGTTCGCGTTATACGCACGAAAAGGAATGGGCTTCTCCCAACTATTACGCCGTTATCTTACAGGACTATGGCGTGAAAGCCGAAATGACAGCCGGGCAACGAAGCGGGATGTTTCGTTTTACCTATCCCAAGTCGGACAAGTCTTTCATCATGATCGACCTGAACCATACCTTATGGCAGCACTGTGAATGGTCGAACCTTCGCGTAGAGAACGACTCGACCCTGACCGGCTACAAACTGGTAAAAGGCTGGGGGCCGGAACGCCATGTCTATTTCACCGCCGTCTTCTCCAAAAAGCTGAAAGACTTCCGCATCATGCAGGATAAGAAACCTGTCATCTACAACACTTCCCGCTTCCGGAGTTCAAACGAAGCCTGGGGAAAGAACCTGATGGCTTGCCTTTCCTTTGCAACGGAAGAAGGCGAAGAAGTGACTGTCAAAACTTCCGTTTCCGCAGTCAGCACCGCCGGAGCAAAGCTGAACATGCAGGAGCTGGACGGTATGACATTCGACGGTCTGAGAGATAAAGGAATAAACCTTTGGGAGCAGGAACTGGAGAAATACCGGATCACAGCCGACCAAAAGACGAAAGAAACATTCTACACGTCCGCCTATCACGCCGCCCTGCACCCGTTCCTTTTCCAGGATGCCGACGGCAGTTTCAGAGGGCTGGACAAGAACATCGAAAAGGCTGAAGGTTTCACGAACTATACAACCTTGTCTTTGTGGGACACCTACCGTGCCCTGCATCCCTGGTTCAACCTTGTGCATCAGGATATAAACGCCGATATCGCCAACTCGATGCTGACGCATTATGATAAGAGCGTAGAGCAAATGCTCCCGATCTGGTCTTTCTATGGCAACGAGACCTGGTGTATGATCGGCTACCATGCCGTTTCCGTCCTGGCCGACATGATCGTGAAGGGGGTAGAAGGCTTTGATTACGAACGGGCATACGAGGCGATGAAAACGACCGCTATGAATAAGCATTACGACTGTCTGCCGGATTACGACCGCAACGGTTACGTTCCTTTCGACAAGGAAGCCGAATCGGTTTCCAAAACATTGGAGTATGCCTACGACGACTACTGCATCGCCCAGGCAGCCCGGGTTTTGGGTAAGACGGACGATTTCCGGTATTTCCTGAACCGCTCTTTATCTTACCAGACATTGATCGACCCGGAAACCAAATACATGCGTGGCCGCGACAGCGAGGGAAACTGGCGTACGCCGTTTGCCCCGATCGCCTATCAGGGGCCGGGCTCGGTGAACGGTTGGGGAGATATCACCGAAGGTTTCACCATGCAGTACACCTGGTATGTCCCGCACGATGTACAGGGGTATATCAACCTGGCCGGAAAGAAACTGTTTGAGAAGCGTCTGGATGAGCTCTTTACGGTAGAGTTGCCGGATGATATACCGGGTGCCCACGACATCCAGGGACGTATCGGCGGTTACTGGCATGGTAACGAGCCTTGTCACCATATCGCCTATCTGTATAATTACCTGGGTAAACCGTGGAAATGCCAGAAATGGATCCGCGAGATCGTCGACCGCTTCTACGGCAACGAGCCGGGTTCGTTGAGCGGTAATGACGATTGCGGGCAGATGTCGGCCTGGTATATGTTCAACTGTGCCGGTTTCTATCCTGTCGCTCCGTCCAGCAATATATATAATGTAGGCTCCCCGTGTGTGGAAGCACTTTCTATCGCGATGAGCAACGGTAAAGAGATAAAGATGACAACTGAAAACTGGTCGAAGGAGAATGTCTACGTCAAGGAGCTGTATGTGAACGGTAAGAAATACGATAAATCATACCTGACCTACGACGACGTAAAACCTGGCATATCCCTGCACTTTGTCATGAGCGACAAGCCCAACTATAAACGTGCAGTCTCTGCCGATGCCTGGCCGGCCTCTGTGTCGTCGTCTGGAAAGACAATGCTTTACCAGAAGCCTGTCAGTAAATAAGCAACTGGTTTTTCTTAATACATATTTTAATTAACGACGAGAGAGTTTTTATTATCCCTTTAGGTGAGGGACGGGGGCGTGTGATATGTGAATACCACACGCCTTTATTCATTCTTATTCTTCCTCTTTTTCCTGTGGCAACGAGTACACCCGGTGTGTCCTGTAACCCATCTTGATAACTGTTCCGTCTTCCGTAAACAGCTTCATATCTTCTGCCGCCCGGTAACGGCTGCAATGGTTTATCCCTGCATAATCGGTCAGGTTGATATACGGATTGTTTTGCAGGTATCTGAGCATCTTCTGTTTCCGATCCGGCAGTTCGTTGGAAGTGACGTTCTCCCTTTTTATTTTCAGCGGGCGGTCTTTGTTCACCAGGCTTCGCAAACGCTTGGAGCAGCGGAAGTTCACCCCGTCTGCTTTGGCGGAGTAGACCGTCCTGCCTTTTTCGTCCGTTCTCTGCACTGTCTTTAAAGCAGGGGAGAAGTGACCCAGTCCTTCCAGTTCCACGCAGTAACCGTTTGATAAGTTTCGCCCGATGTAAGTGGTCAACGCTTCTATCGCTCCCTTCACATCAGCCGAAGTAAGCGAACATGAATCCGATAGATACTCGCAAATCTCTTCCATCCGCATTGTGCCTTTGGAGAGAAGGCGGGCGCAAGCCTGTTGCTCTGTACCGTTCCCTTTGGGTGTTTTATATACTCCGAATTTAATTCTTCCCATGCTGATTATGATTTACTGGTTATCTATTCTTTATTTCATCGGATGTATCTTTAAATAGCACCGACCAAATCCTATTTTTCTGCCTACGTAACCTGTTGCCGACGCCCTCGGCAAAATAAACGACGTCCTCGAAAGCTTTGCCGACGTCCTCAACAATATAGCCGAGGGCGTCGGCAACAACTTTCCTGCCTACCAAAGATAATATATATCCCAGGTAAAAGCAAGTAATATAAGGGATAAATGAAACTATCCCGGTGATAATTCTATCTTGTCCGGCTCTTTTGCCGATTGGTAGGTCAGTTCGTTCGGAAACACTTCTTTTTAGCCCTGATATGTTGCTTCCATTTAAAGCAATCATTTAAGTGTAGGATGACGTGGCGGGTTGGCGGCATTAATAATAATCCGGCGACATCCTTTTTTGCCCAGAAATCCAGGAGCCACGCAGACTCATCCTGTTCTGTTACACCGCCCTGTTGTTTAACCTTATCCAGATCCTGTTGCGAAACTTTGCGGAGCAGATCTGCATTTGTGAAGCCGGAAATGATGGAACGGGTTTGTTTGCCGACAGCATTCCGGTAGGCAAGGAGTTCCCGGGTGTTTATCTCTTTACTTAAACGGATGATTTCGTCATCGGAGAGTGCGTTGCCTGTGTCGGTAATGGAGATGTTCAATCTTTCTTTCCATGCCGGACTGAAGACTTCTTGTGTCCTGCCTGCCAATAGGTTCATCGTTAAATCTTCTATCCGGGCTATATGCCATATTACCCATGCGATTGTTTCGTCTTTTGAAGTTGGCATAATGCTGTATTCGTTTGGAGTCAGATCGGATAAAAGTTCATCTACTCTGTTCTGACCGGAACCGGAGACTTCCGACAGATGTAACTCTGCATGGATATCCAGGAAGAGCTCCTTTGCTTTATCTACTGTATTTTTTGTGCGGATGATCTTTGTAAGCTCTTTATGCTTTTCACTTAGTTCTGTTCCGAAATATTTCATGGTGTCTTTTGTTTTGCTTTATTATTATCGCTTGTATTGCCAGTCTGCTTGTAAGCATCTACCTTTGCAAAGGTAATTAAATGTATGGAAGTAATGAAGAAAATGATTTTGGGAATGTGCGCATTCCTGTCGATACAAATGGCGTCTGCACAGACGTTGGAGAAAATGCAGTGGTTCAACGAGCCGGAGAAATGGGAGATCAACGATAAGTCTTTATCCATGTTCGTCACCCCGCAGAGCGATTACTGGCGCATATCCCATTATGGGTTTACCGTCGATGATGCTCCTTTCTATTACGCAACCTATGGTGGCGAGTTTGAAGTAAAAGTGAAAGTGACAGGTGATTACAAAGCCCGTTTCGACCAGGCCGGACTGATGCTCCGGATCGACCACGAGAATTATATCAAGGCCGGCATCGAGTTTGTAGACGGTAAATTCAACCTGAGTACGGTGGTTACGCATAAGACGAGCGACTGGAGTGTGATCTCCCTGGATAAACCTGTCCCGTATATCTGGATCAAAGCGGTCAGACGCCTGGATGCGGTAGAAATATTCTATTCGTTCGACGACAAGACATATACTATGATGCGCAATGCCTGGTTGCAGGACAATATCCCGGTAAAGGTCGGCTTTATGGCTGCTTGCCCTGACGGCAAAGGCTTTAATGCCAGGTTCGAACATTTCGAGGTGAAGCACCTGCCTGATATGCGCCGACTGGAGTGGCTGAAGAAAAATGCGGAATAAAGAGCTAATCGGTTATCCTTATCTTTCGTGATTGGAGAAATATTTCTATATTTGCACCGCTTTAGATAAGAATCAGATAATCTCTATATAAATCAGATTAAGAAATGACAAAGAGCGCATTACAAATTGCAAGAGCAGCTTACCAGCCTAAGGTACCCGCTGCGTTGAAAGGTGCTGTGAAAGCCGTAGACGGTGAGTATACTCAATCAGTAGCCGATCAGGAAGAAATTAAAGAATTGTTCCCTAACACTTACGGGATGCCTATCGTTACTTTCGAGAAAAGCAGCGAAAAGAAAGATATGCCTGCTATCAATGTAGGTGTGATCCTTTCAGGTGGTCAGGCTCCTGGTGGTCATAATGTGATTGCCGGTATCTTTGACGGCGTAAAGGCTACAAACAAGGATTCTCGTTTGTATGGTTTTATCCTGGGCCCCGGTGGTCTGATCGATCATAAATATATGGAACTGACGGCTGATATTATCGATGAATATCGTAATACGGGTGGTTTTGATATGATCGGTTCCGGTCGTACTAAACTGGAAACAAAAGAACAGTTCGACAAGGGTCTGGAAATTCTGAAAGAACTGGACATCAAAGCACTTGTTATTATCGGTGGTGACGACTCTAATACAAATGCTTGCGTATTGGCTGAATATTACAAAGCTATCAACGCAGGTGTACAGGTAATCGGCTGTCCGAAAACGATCGACGGTGACCTGAAGAACGAACAGATTGAAACTTCTTTCGGTTTCGATACTGCTTGTAAAGTATATTCTGAAGTGATCGGTAACATCCAGCGTGACTGTAACTCTGCTCAGAAATACTGGCACTTCATCAAATTGATGGGTCGTTCAGCTTCTCACATCGCACTGGAATGTGCTTTGCAGACTCAGCCGAACGTGGCTATCGTTTCAGAAGAAGTAGAAGCTAAAAATATGTCTTTGGACGATATCGTAACTTATGTTGCAGAGATCGTAGCTAAACGTGCAGAGAACGGTCAGAACTTCGGTACTGTACTGATCCCTGAAGGTTTGATCGAATTCGTTCCGGCTATGAAGCGCCTGATCGCTGAGTTGAACGACTTTCTGGCTAAACACGATGCTGAATTCAAGATGATCAAGAAGAGCGAACAGCGTGCTTATATCATCAGCAAGCTGACTAAAGAAAACTCTGACCTGTATGCTTCTCTTCCGGAAGGCGTTGCCCGTCAGTTGTCTTTGGATCGCGACCCGCACGGAAACGTTCAGGTTTCTCTGATCGAAACAGAAAAGTTGCTGTCTGAAATGGTTGGCAAGAAATTGGACGAATGGAAGAAAGCCGGTAAATACAACGGTAAGTTCTCTGCATTGCACCACTTCTTCGGTTACGAAGGACGTTGCGCTGCTCCGTCTAACTACGATGCAGACTATTGCTATTCATTAGGCTACACAGCTTCTTGCCTGATTGCTGCCGGTAAGACTGGTTATATGTCATCTGTACGTAATACGACTGCTCCTGCTGACAAGTGGATCGCCGGTGGTATCCCTGTAACAATGATGATGAACATGGAAAAACGTCATGGCGAAATGAAGCCGGTTATCCAGAAAGCGTTGGTGAAACTGGACGGTGCTCCTTTCAAGAAGTTCGCTGCTAACCGCGACGAATGGGCAATGACTACCAGCTACGTTTATCCGGGCCCGATCCAGTATTTCGGCCCGACAGAAGTTTGCGACGAACCGACTAAGACTTTGCAGTTGGAACAAGCTAAATAAGATAGAGATATATTATCTTTATATAATAGAGGTAAGGCTTAGGCTTTACCTCTATCTTTTTTTACGGTAGCCTGTATAGGCTGATATTGATTGAGAAAGCTGATCTGTCGGCTCTTGTGTAGTTTTTATATATAGTTGTTTTATGACAGTACTTTCATCAACTTATTCATATTATATCGTTTGGTAGCTCCGGTGATCAGGAACCAGTCGGCAATCCACCACAGTGCCAGGCCGCCGGCCGTCAGCAGCTTACCGATACCTTTTTTCCAGTCGCCGATCAGGAAACGGTCTAAACCGATCATTCCGAAGAAAAAAGAGAGCAGGAATAATTTACCGGGACTTTTGAAACGGGTGTTTTCGAGGATCGCTTCTTTGTCAGGCGCAAGATTGAGCAACTTGTTGATCGGAATTTCATATTCGGGAAATTTACTTTCGTTCGCCAAAAGGAATTTATCGACTTTATCTGCTTCCATATTATTATACTGGTTGGTTTGTGAATATGCAACAAAGATAGTTATTTCCTGTGTCTTTCACAGCCCTTTGTTAATATTCCATATCCAGTTCAGGATCGTCAGGGCAATAAGGATTGTAAGGATGTATTTGTTTGCAAGGTATTGTTCTGTTTGTTTCAGCCAATTCCGGAACTGCTGTCTTTTTCGGATCAGGTCTGACACCGTACCTATTATATAGGATGTTGCCAGTAAAAGGAGTAATAAACCGTAAGGATTGATTAGGATAGATTCGTAGATATTGCCGTTTAGCAGGGCGAAGAGTGCACGCCGGGTTCCGCAAGCCGGACACGGATATCCGGTAACCGAATGGAATAGGCAGGGAAATGAAAATAATGCATATCCTGCTATAATGATTACAGCGAGATATGCATATTTATTTCTTGTTCCCACGTGGGCAGGTTTAAAACATTAGTACGTTCTGCAATTGCTCCAGATTCTTCTTTTTAGTTGCATCCATGATCAGGAACCAGTCGATGATCGACCAGATACCGCAACCCCCTAAGGTAACCAGTTTTCCGATACCCAGGGCTACATCACCGATCAGGAAACGGTCTATGCCGAGCGATCCCAGGAATACGGAAATAATTAGTATGACTGTCGGATCTTTGAAATCGCAGGTTTGCAGATAAATCAGTTTGGATTCATCCATGTCGAGTAGTCGGTCTCTTATAATAGGTATGTGACTGCTAGGTAGTTTGCTACTGTTTGTAAGGAGGAATAAGTCCACTTTCTGTGCATCCATTTTTTTATAGATTGATTTACTAACGACAAATATAGTAAAATTCCGTATCTTTGAACCTGATAATATTAATTTAAACAACACAATACTATGTTCTCAGGAATTGTAGAAGAAGCTGCGCAGGTGGTTGCGTTGAATGCGGATCAGGGGAATCTGCATATCACAATGAAATGTTCGTTCGTAAACGAGTTGAAAATAGATCAGAGTGTGGCACATAACGGTGTTTGCCTTACGGTGGTGAACCTGACTGACGACACGTATACGGTGACAGCTATCCAGGAAACATTAGACCGTTCGAACCTGGGGTTGCTGAAAGTGGGTGACCTGGTGAATCTTGAACGTAGCATGATTATGAACGGACGTTTGGACGGACATATCGTACAGGGACATGTGGATCAGACGGCTGTTTGTACAAATGTACGCGAGGCTGACGGTAGCTGGTATTATACTTTCGAATATACCTTCGACAAAGCGATGGCTCAGCAGGGATATATGACTGTGGAAAAAGGATCGGTCTGTGTGAACGGAGTGAGCCTGACTGTCTGCAACTCCCAAAAGAACAGTTTTGAGGTCGCTATCATTCCTTACACACATGATAATACAAACTTCTGCCGGATCGAAAAAGGAACAGTGATAAATCTGGAATTCGATATCGTAGGTAAGTACATCAGCAAAATGATGCAGTTTAAATGAAAGGAAACCTTTCATTAACTAAATAGCGGCAGAGCGACCGGACATTCAATCCGGTCGCTCTGTCATTTTACGACACATCTTTTCTTCCATATATCCATCTTATAATATATGTAGGTAATAACCAATCCTATTGCGATACTGATCCCGATCGCCCACCAGATCCCTTGCCGTCCGTACCATGCACTTAGCTGGTAAGCCAGCGGGATGCGGATCAACCAGAGGCAAAGCAGACTGGTCGCCATTGTGAAGATCGTATCTCCGGCTCCGCGAAGTGCCCCGTTATATATATTCAGTGCCCCGTGCACGATGAAGAAACCGCCTATGATCAGTAAATATTCCTTTCCGATAGCAATTACCGCCGGGTCGTTGGTAAAAGCACGCATCATTTCTTCTCCGAAAAAGTAAATGGCTGTAAATGTGATCAGGCTGAATATAACGTTGACCAGCATGGTAAACCGCAACCCCTTGCGCACGCGGTCGAAACGGCCGGCTCCGATATTTTGTCCGCAGAACGCGGCCAGTGCACCGGATAAAGTCAGGACGGCCTGTGTGATGATCGTATCGATTTTGCCTGCCGCACCGTAGGCTGTCAGCGTATCGGTTCCGAAGCTGTTGACAATTCCGAGCAGGGCGATCAGGCCTAAGGCGATGGCACATTGCTGGACGCTGGTAGGAAGTCCTATTTTCAGTCCTTCCTTGAAAAGTTTCATATCGAACAGTAGATCCTGCTTTTTAATGGAGAGTAGGGGATGGGTATTGTTTACATATCCCAATGCGATACACATGCCGATGCCTTGTGCGATAACCGTTGCACGTGCCGCTCCTTCTATGCCCCAGTGGAACCCTACGATGAACAGTAGATCGAGAACGATATTCAGAATAGTTGTAATAAATATAAAGATCATCGGCCGTACGGACTCGCCGACTCCGCGCAGGATAGAGATGATACTGTTGAAGGTGACGAAAAGGAAGGTTCCCCCGATATATATCCTGAAATAAGCTACGGCATCGGGTATCACTTCCTCGGGTGTGTTGGTCAGGCGGAAAATCGGTTCGGCAAATATGATCCCGGCAATGGAAAGGGCGATCCCTGCTACGAGCATAAAGATGAAGAAAGAGGAGAAGGCCCGTTGAACCTTGTCGTATTGCTTGGCTCCGAAAAACTGCGAAACGACAACGGAGGTTCCGCTTCCGACACCGATAACCAGTGATATAATGAAATAATAGATAAAGAAGGAAGCGGAAACGGCTGCCAATGCCTCTTTTCCCAGAAACTGCCCGACGATGATGCTGTCGGTTACATTATATAACTGTTGCAGCAGGTTACCGATCAGTAAGGGAAGTGCAAAGCGTACGATTACTTTCCAGACAGATCCGTGGGTCAGGTCGTGTGTCATAAGTCCTTTAGAAGTATATTACTGTTTGCTTTGATCATGTCTTCGCGGGTTTTCAGTAATGTGTGCCACTCTTTGTTGAAAAGACGGGAGGTGTCGATTTTGAAGTTTTCAGAACCATACTCATCCATTTTGGTGAGAAGGTAACTGACTGTGATCTGGTTTACATCGAGCGCCGGTTGGTAATAGACAACACGTTCGTCATTTTCATAATTTACTTCTATAATAATATGGAGTTCCGTCAGTAGATAGAGTATTTCAGTAGTAATACGTATCGGGATGCGGTAAGCGTCCGATAACTCGTCGGCAGTATATGGCTTTTCTTCATTTACAAAACGTTTTACGATCAGGGAGGCTATCAGTAACGTCAGGAAATCCTTGTATCGCCGGCTGATGTTTTTACTGTCGCGTTCAAAACTGAACTTTTTTACGTTTTGGGAAGCATAGGCTAGCTCGGCTCCGAAAAGACAGATCAGCCAGGATAGCTGCAACCATAATAATAATAAAGGTAAGGCGGCGAAGCTACCGTAAATGGCATTGTATTTATTTACCCATATCTGCCCGCTGATATAGATGAACTGGAAAAACTGGAAAGCAGAACCTGCCAGCACTCCGGCAATCAATCCGTTTACAAACTTCACCTTTATATTGGGCAGTGAAACATAAAGACCTGTAAATACCATTATCGTGATTACGAACGGAGCAATATTCAGGACAAGCTCGACCAGGGGAGTAAAGAACACATAGCTGCTTAGAAATGAATTTTGCAGGGTAGACAGGAAAATGGACAGACCGCTCGAGGCTGTCATGAGTACCGGTAATATAAGGAATAATGCCAGATAGTCGGATATTTTCCGGTGCCAGGGGCGTGACTTCTGGATTTGCCAGATATCATTGAAAGTATCTTCGATAGATGAAATCAGATTGATGACCGTGTAAAATAACAGGATAAGACCGACTCCGATGATCACGCCACCCTGTGCCTGGGCCAGGTATCTTTCTACAAACTTAAAGGCTTCGCTTAATTCCTGCTCTTGCCGGGGGAAATAATCGAACAGTTCCTGCTGTACGGCTTCCTGGAAACCGAAGCCTTTGGCAATACCCAGTAATACTGCCAGGAGCGGGACAATGGCCAGTAAGGTGCTGTAAGTAAGAGCGGATGCTTTTGTTTGCAGGTTTTCGCTGTTGAAACCGCGTATGGCAAGTATGATTGTTTTGATCGTGTTGATGTAAAGCTCTTTCAGGCCGCTTACTTCATTTTCTGTAATTCGCCAGATGTCGTAAGTAACAAAATGAATGGTTCGTGTCAGCAAGGCGTTGATCCGTTCTCCCAGAGGCTTTTTATCAGCAGTCTTTTTATCCGTCTTCTTCTTCATGCTGTGAAATGTAGGGGCAAAGAGTGTTTGCCGGATGAATAAAAAAATGCAGCCTGCCTGTAAGCCGGGTTCTGTACTCCCGTTTGCACGGAAGCGTCTGCCATTTATCTTGTCTTGCTGTCACCAGCAAGCTTTAGCGGTCTACCCCCCGGCATCGGACGAGCAATCCTACATGCGCCGGTATACATGACCTTACAACCCATAAGACGTACGGCATCCCGTATTACTACGGCATCCGGTGAGCTCTTACCTCACCTTTTCACCCTTACCGGACAAGTCCGGCGGTTATTCTCTGTTACGTTACTCTACCCTCGCGGACAGCTTCCCGTTAAGAAGTATGGTGCTCTATGTTGCCCGGACGTTCCTCACACCCGAAGGTGAGCGACAGACCGGCAGGCTGCAATGCGACAAAGATAGGCATTTTAGTTGACAGTTGGCGGTTGACGGTTGAGAATTTTAGGTAAATACAAGGGGTGGTTACTTACTAAGTTGGTTTCGGGTTACTTAGTAAGTAAACGCCGGTCTACTTAGTAAGTAAGCGTCGGTCTACTTAATAAGTAATGGGTATGCCTACTTATCGAGTAGACGGAGAGCTACTTAATAAGTAGACAAAGAGCTCTTTTTATGAAGAAAGACGGGTATATCCTTACCTGTCAACTGTCACTTGTCAACTGTCAACTGAAATGAACTTTCTGCCGTTCTTACTGTTATATTACTGAAAGCATGACCATTTGGCAGGGGAATGATTGTTAAAAAGGTACTTTGCAATGCACAGTACTGTTAAGCGCAGTTAACCCCGGATAATTCGCCGTTAAAAGTGATAAAAAATCAAAGGCAAATGGAATAATCGCACGTTTTTTGAACTTTCTTTGTCGAAAGAAAAGTGTTAAATTTAAATGTTTGATAAAATAGAAAGAGTATGAAAACAATGTGGAAAAATGTGCTAGGAGTCGTTCTCGTTGCTGCCATCAGTACAGGTGCTGCGGTTGGGACAAGTGCTTATCTGATGAACAAGAAACAGCCGGTTTATGTCACCGATTCAACAAATACATTTGGTCAGCCTGTTCGATATGCAGGGCTGAATGCGGTTGCTGCTGAAAATACCGATTTTACCAAAGCGGCAGAAAGCTCTGTGCATGGAGTAGTGCATATCAAGGCTACAACCAACGCCAAGCAATATGCCGATGGTGGCAATGGAGGTGGAGGTCAGCAATATATTGATCCTTTTGAATACTTCTTTGGCTTTGGTGGTAGAGGGGGTGGAGGTTTCCAGCGTCCGCAACCGCAGCCTCGCGTAGGAGCTGGTTCCGGTGTTATTATTTCTACAGATGGATACATTATAACAAATAACCATGTGATCGATGGTGCTGATGAGTTGGAAGTGACATTGAATGATAACCGTAAATTTCCGGCTAAATTGATCGGTACCGATCCGTCTACAGATATCGCTTTAATTAAAGTAGATGCTAAGGATCTTCCTACGATCCCGTTCGGAGATTCGGAAATTTTGAAAGTCGGAGAATGGGTTTTGGCCGTAGGTAACCCTTTCAACCTGACATCTACCGTTACTGCCGGTATTGTCAGTGCAAAAGGCCGTGGCATTTCTATGGGTGGCGACAGAAGTAAAATTGAATCGTTTATTCAGACGGATGCTGCTGTGAACCCGGGTAATAGTGGTGGTGCTTTGGTGAATACGAAAGGTGAACTGGTTGGTATCAATACTGCTATTTATTCAGAAACCGGAAACTTTGCCGGATACTCATTTGCAGTCCCCATCAGCATTGCAGGTAAAGTGGCAAGTGACTTGAAACAATATGGAACCGTACAGCGTGCTATTCTGGGTGTGTTGATGATGAGTGTCGGTGATATCGCAGATCAGTTGAGTAATCCGAATTTGAATAGTAAGCTGAAAGAAGAACTGACTGAACTGAAGTCGAAGATCAAAGTATCTGAAGGTGCTTGTGTATCAGACTTTGCTGAAAGAAGTTCCGCAAAAGAAGCCGGACTCGAAAAGGGCGATGTGATTATTGCTGTAAATGGTGCAAAAGTGAAAAATGCAAATGCATTGCAGGAACAAATCAGTAAATATCGTCCTGGTGACAAAGTAGAGATCACCGTTGATCGTAATGGAACGAATAAGAAATTTACTGTAGAACTTCGTAACGCACAAGGTAGTACATCTGTAGTGAAGAGCGCAGGTGATAGCAGTGCCGATGTTCTTGGAGCCGCTTTTAAAGCGTTGACGGATAAACAAAAACGCGAACTTGGTGTAAGTTATGGTGTTGAAGTGACAGGATTGTTGAAAGGCAAGTTGAGAGATGCCGGAATCCAGAAAGGCTTCGTAATCATGATTGTCAACGACCAGAAGATATCTTCACCCGAACAACTCGAGAAGTTGGTGGATAAAGTATTGAAAGGAAGTTCTGATGATCGCTACATCGTAGTGAAAGGTTTTTATCCGAATGGACGTACAAAAGTTTATGCTATTGATCTAGCCGAATAATAAAATAAAGTTATATTCGTCTTATTTGGCGGGAAGATTGTTAAAGGTTTATAATTGGTCGGGTGTAGGGTGCACACGACCAATTTTCTCAATAAAAATAATATTATCTTTGCACCCTGATATTTCTCAATTAAAAACATTGGATGAGACAGTTAAAGATTACAAAGTCCATTACCAATCGCGAAAGTGCTTCGCTTGATAAGTATCTTCAGGAAATAGGCCGCGAAGATCTTATTACAGTTGAAGAAGAAGTTGAATTGGCACAGGCAATTAAAAGAGGAGACCGTAGGGCATTGGAGAAATTGACCAGAGCAAATCTGCGTTTCGTCGTTTCTGTGGCAAAGCAATATCAAAATCAGGGGCTAAGTTTGCCTGACCTTATTAATGAGGGTAACCTGGGGTTGATAAAAGCAGCCGAGAAGTTTGATGAAACCAGAGGGTTTAAGTTTATTTCTTATGCTGTATGGTGGATTCGTCAGTCTATCCTGCAAGCTTTGGCAGAACAGTCAAGAATTGTTCGTCTTCCGTTGAATCAGGTAGGTTCGCTGAATAAAATCAGTAAAGCCTTTTCTAAATTCGAACAGGAAAACGAACGTCGACCATCTCCCGAAGAACTGGCAGACGAGCTGGATATTCCTGTAGATAAGATTTCAGATACTCTAAAGGTGTCCGGAAGACATATCTCAGTAGATGCTCCGTTCGTAGAAGGCGAAGACAACAGTCTTTTGGATGTGCTTGTGAACGACGACGCTCCTATCGCTGACCGATCGTTGATGAACGAGTCACTGGCTAAAGAAATTGATCGAGCACTTGCTACACTGACCGAAAGAGAATGTGAAATAATCAAAATGTTTTTCGGTATTGGCTGTCAGGAAATGACATTGGAAGAGATTGGCGACAAATTTGGCCTCACTAGAGAGCGCGTCCGCCAGATCAAGGAAAAAGCAATCAGAAGATTAAGACAAGGAACACGTAGCAAGCTCCTCAAATCGTATTTAGGTTAACCTCGGGTAAAACCAAAAGAGGTAAACAAAGCTCCATATCCGGTAGGATACGGGGCTTTTGTTTTTTATTAAGGTCTTGTTTCGATATTTTGGAAAGAAATTTCTGATTGTCATTATTGCCCTTCTATATAATATATGTAGGAAGGAGCTTTCGCTGCTTTTACGGTACTTGCTGTTTTGTTATTTTTTTTCACCCCGTAATCGTCAGTGCTTCAGAAAAGTAGTGTATTTGGTGCGATTTTAAGTAAAA